>Ga0268279_1000100_pt1 | contig 65227 bp, 63 predicted proteins | sample saktaG_6_FD_190142 | JGI IMG/M metagenome (GOLD analysis project Ga0268279, IMG submission 190142) | Saline water microbial communities from Sakinaw Lake, British Columbia, Canada - sak_2010_1_5_80m | ecosystem: Environmental > Aquatic > Non-marine Saline and Alkaline > Saline ...
TTGCCCAAGTTGTGCATGCTCTGGCAATCTTGTTCATCAGGCTAAGTCAATAGGTTACTCGGAACGAGAACTCAACAGCGTCCCCGAGGGTACCGTGCTGGGGCTGGGCTGTGGCAATCCAACCGCACTGGCAGAACTAAAAGAGGGTGAAACCGTTCTGGATCTTGGCCCAGGTGGGGGGTTGGATGTCTTACTCGCAGCCCAAAAAGTCGGTACTAAAGGGAAAGTTATTGGTGTTGACATGACGCCTGAGATGATCGAAAAAGCGCGAGAAAATGCCGAGAAAGACCAATACCAAAATGTTGAGTTCCGGCTCGGGGAAATAGAGCACTTACCTGTGGAGGATAATTCTATTGACGTCATCATAAGCAATTGCGTCATCAATCTTTCGCCTGATAAACTAGCCACGTTCAAGGAAGCTTTGCGGGTCTTGAAGCCTAATGGCAGGATCCTCATATCCGACGTGGTAACCGTAGGAGAACTCCCTGAGGACGTCAGACGGAGCTTCGACGCGTGGGCAGGCTGTATCGCCGGTGCTCTGGAGAAGCAGGAATATTTGGATACAATCAGGAAAGCGGGTTTCCGGGATGTTATGATTGTTGGCGAACATCCTTTTAGCGTGCCGGGCATGGACGACGGACTTACCGTCATTAGCATTCAAGTAAAGGCCTACAAATGTTGAAGGTAAAGCCGCCTGACGACTACCCCCCGGAAGAGGGGCGCTATCTGCGGGGCAATGATTACTCGCCCGTAGCGGTAATAGCCATCTTAAATACGTATGACTTCAAGATCCCACAGCGAATTACGGACATCTTTAGGGGTGGTTCAATCGATTTGAAGTGGTAAACCCCCGAGGAGCGGGGATAAAAGAACAATGGGCGCATCAGAGAATGAGGTGGGAGTCGCAGCACTCAAAAAGAAGCGGTCGGCAGCATGCAGCCACGGCTATCTCTGCAACATTCCCGCTTCATATGAGATTACCCTGGATACGTTAGAGCGGGTTAAAGAGGCAACGGCAGCGGAAGTGGGCGCACCGGTCGCCGTATTTAAAGCGCTTGCGGACCCGCTCCGGCTGCGAATCTTGAAAGCGTTGCGTGTCTCAGACCTCTGTGTCTGCGTCTTCGTGGAACTCCTGGACTGTGAATACTCCCGGCTATCGTACCATTTGAAGGTGCTGAAAGAGACTGGGCTGGTGGAGTGCGCGCAGGAGGGGAACTTTCTGATCTATCATCTCACGGAGTTCGGACGGGTGGTACTCGGAGGTGCGGACGCGATTAAAAGCGAGGATACAAGGAGGTGAGACGTAAGTAACCATGGATATTAAAATTCTGGGCATGGGCTGCCCAAAATGCCGGAAGGTGTACGTGAATGCGCAGCGCGCGATTGCGGAACTCGGCATCGATGTGAAGCTGGAGAAGGTGGATGATATCGACGAGATACTGCGCTACGGTGTGATGATAACACCCGCGGTCGTTATCGACGGGCATGTACGGGCGAGCGGCAGAATACCGAGTAAGGAGGAACTCAAACAATGGCTTCAGGAATGACCGGCTCGTTCAAGCTAACCTCAAACTTCTCTCCAGCTAAGAATTCGCGCTGTAACAGTTCTTTCTCCGCCGTTTCACGGTAATCCTCTTTGCTCGCTTTCAAGCCATCGGTTTCAATCTTTATATATAACGATCGTTATAGTAACAAAGTGAAGAGCAATGATTGAGAAGGTGAGAGAGGTCATTGAGAAAGAAATCAAACCGCTCCTCATGATGGAGGGCGGTAGTATCGAGCTGGTGGGCGTGGATGACGGTATCGTCAAAGTGAAATTGCAGGGCGCGTGTGCGGGCTGCCCTATGAGCCAATACACCCTCGTGAATTTCGTCGAGGCGACCCTCAGGGAGCGCATCCCGGAGGTTAAGGGCGTCGTCCGAGTGAATGACTTTATGTGTGCGCACTAAGTAGTGCGGTTTAAAGGAGGAGTAAGAAAATGGTTAAATGTGCGCTGTGTGGCACGGAAACTGAAGATCCTCTGAAGCTCTACGGACGTGAGGTCTGTCGTGAGTGCTATGCGTACTATAAGGCGCTCGAGGGACATCGATGTGGGTGCTGCTGCGGCAGCTATCCTAAGTAAGTGAAGCCGGGTTGGTGCGATATACGCGGAGCGTGAAGCATCACCGATGCCGCCTCGGTCGCTGAGATCGATTTAAACGCGGCTCTCCACCGCACCGTGAAGTCTTCGACGAGCACAGGTGGCGATAAGATAAGGTTGTACTCGGGCATTCCGGATTTGCCCTTTTCGACTCCTTTTAACAGGTACTTTCTCTGAAAGGGAGCCGCGGTTTATTTGCATCACAAGCAACTCTTGGTATTCCGCGGCATTGTCTCATCTCAAGTGTTTTTTTGATAATTTAATAACGATGATAATCCGTCCCAATCGAAACCTTTAAATAGAGCAACCATTTTTTCACTTATTATGGCAGAATATAAATGCAAGTATTGTGGCGAAGTCTTTGAGAAGCCCCTTGATTTAGCGCGGCATGTCAGGATGAAGCACAAGCTGGTGAAAAAGCGAGAGAAGAAAGCGGCTGAGAAGGTACCAGCTGTAGAGCAGATCAGTAAGACCATCGAGGCAATTGGTATTTTGAAAGGTCTGCAGGTATCGCCTAATCTTAGTGCCGAGGAGAAAAAGCTATTAGGGGACGTAACGAAGACCTTTGAGGGACTCGTACCAAAGGGCAAGTAAAAATACGCCCAATTAACGGACTCAAGCAGCAGAAACTCAGTTCTTCCTATCTGACTAGTGGATACTCTGCTTCTCCTGTTTACCTATCTTCCTCCGTGGCGATCTCTTTCTCCAGCTCCACGAGGATCGACATGAAGACCGATTACATCAGATCCGTGTACGGATCGGACATCGCGGCACTGAAGCGACCTCGCGGTAGGGCAGAAGGGGTAAATTGAACTGAAGCGAAGAACATCACGTATCGAGAGGGCGCAAGCTGCTTCATGAAGAAGAGAATAGTGGTGGCGTTGTTTTCTACACGGTGATTAGTCCGATAACTCCAAGAATTGCTATAACCAAACCTATTATCCCAAGAATGCCCACATATTTTAGTTCCTCTTTAAGATACCGGAAATACGTACAAAGAGCAAACAGGCAGAAGTTAAACAGCAACCAGGGTTCATGTAACGCAAACGCCAGAAATCCCTGAAATCCTAAGAAACCCAGGAAACCCAACCACCACATTCCTTTTTCCGTTTCATGTTTTTGGTTCATGTTCGTAAGATAGTACCTCTAATTTTTAAATAGATCCTTTCCAAGCCACTACGGAGTCCCGTTTTCCAATAACTTGTGAATTAGGGACATTTCGTACATCCTCACATTGTGGAATGATCAGAGACTTGCTTTGTAGACACCTTCTTCCATCTGATTACAGCTCCTCCACTCTCCTTCTCAACGCGCCTTTCTGCAGATCAAGCGGGCGGGACGTGAAGCGCGAGGATGCAATCGAAGCTTTAAAGCGATAAAAAAGATACTAGAAGAGGACGATGCGTAAAAAGGCGCTCATTCTGCTCGGCTGTCCGGAACTTCCGATCCAGACGGGCATTGCACTGTATCTCGCGAGCAGGCTCAAGGACGCGGGCCTGGATGTGTCCGTCACCGGAACACCCACTGCGCTCCAGCTCCTCAAAGTCTCGGACCCGCACGGGCACTACGTGGACAAAAAGCACCTGCTCGACTTAGATTCCTGTATCAAAGCGCTGGTGGAGAAGCGCATAGCCATCGATTTGTGTGCCGTTTTCGTGCATAACGATGCTGGCGTTTCCTATCTCGCCACCGTTCGCCACATCTCACGGGCAAAACTCGTTGCACTCGTGCTCGGTCATGATGCCGAAATGCTCGCCGCTGAAATCGAGTGCGCGTGCGAGAAGCTTATCGCAAAGGCGGTGCATAATCCACTGTCGGCTAAGCAGCAAATAGACGCATTACTCGAGGAGACAGAACGATGGGCTGCATCGAATTGATGGACTATAAGATCCTGCAATCGCGGATCTCGTATAAAGAGTGCCGGGAATTCATCCTGAGCACGTGCAAAGAGGTATACGAAGTAGAGCCCGGTTATCAACTGTTTGATGCGTATTTGATCGGTAATCCACCGATTTTCGTGGGTGTGGAGGGCGATGACGTTATTTTCCCGTATGTGAAGCCCTGCCATGGCGCGTTCGTCCTGAAGATTAAAGGACCGGAAGAGATCGAGCGGCTGAGAAGAGCGCGAACGGCGAAGCATTAAGAAGTGGCCGCGTCGACCGAGTGCGGTGGAGGAAAAGCTTAAATCAGAGCATGAACTACCCCTAAGCATGAATAAAATGGTTGTCATGGCGGGACTGGTGGTCGTTTTGGTGGTTGCCGCCACCCTCGGTCTTTACTTCCTCAGGCAGCCTGAGCCCCCGCAGGATATCATGACCGTCGAAGAGGATGGGAGCACCTCATTCGACGAGCCCACACTCCACTCCACGATTGAGCAGATGCCGTTGGCGGTGTTGAGTGCGGAAGAAGCGGCTGGCATTCTTTATATGCGGGAAGAGGAGAAGCTCGCACGCGATGTGTACTATAGGCTGTACGAGCAGTGGGATCTCCCAATCTTCAGCAACATTGGCTCCTCGGAACAGACGCACACGGACGCGGTAAATGCGCTCATCGATAAATACGGGCTCGAAGATCCCGCGAGTTCCGAGGCGGGAACGTTCAGCAACGCCGAACTTCAGGCGCTCTACAATACGCTCGTCGCTGAGGGTAGCATCTCACTGGAAGCGGCGTTAGAGGTCGGCGCCGCGATCGAGGAGATCGACATACTCGATTTGCAGGACTACCTTTCCGCGACTGATAACGAGGATATACAGCTCGTCTACGAGAATCTCATGAAGGGCTCGCGAAACCATCTACGAGCGTTCGTCGCCACGCTCGCGAGGCAAGGCATCGACTACTCGCCCCGGTACCTGAGTCAAGCAGAGTACGACGCGATCGTCAGCAGCCCCGTTGAGCGCGGAGGCCAGGGACGACGGTAACGTATACCGCCCAGCGTCTTCAGCAGCCATAACGCGTCATGTAAAGTCGTCTCATGGGGTTGACATACGAGGGCTGAGAAGCGTAATGTGTACACAGAGCGTGCCTTAAGCATTGAGCTTTTTGGTCTACAACACCCCGCTCATGGAGATCGACATCCTGCACTTCGATATCGCCTAATTGGAGCGCACGAACCAAACATCCTTTTTATTTTTACCTTTTCCCGCACCCGAACGGTTTCCGTTCCCCCTTTTTTAAACCATGTTGTTCGGCCCGTGGCCCGTCCGCAAGCGGGCATTCAGAAGTGCACCCACAATGGGAGTGAGTTTCTCTCATCACACGCTGGCGCTTATTCTAACACTACCAATCCGAACACGGATACCGGAAGATCGCTTGAATTGGGTTGGCTGCACGCTGGCGCTTATTCTAACACTACCAATCCGAACAGGGTAACGGGTTGCTCGGGCGAGGTGAGCACCTCAACCGCATAGCCAGCGCGCCGCACGGTGGCGAACGCGTCGATCCCGCAGGCCTCCATCGAGGGCCGCATTCGGTCCTGATGCAGGCAAAAGCGCTTCGCTGCATGATCCAGCAGAACGTCCGGCCGCTCTGGCAGACAATCGTCGCAATAAGAGCAGGGGAGTCCGCCCAGGGCAAAGGCCTTGTAATACCCAGCCAGGAAGGCCTGCCGCTCGAGCGCAAAGATCGTATCATGGAGCTGCTTGATCGAATTCCAGAGATGATGGTGGATGCTTGACGGGGGGACACTGGGGTTCGGGCTGGCTTCCACGCGCACGACGATCGCGCGCTCATAGCACTGCACCAGCTTCCGCGTCTCCTCGACTGCAGGCGTATAGGGCGGGCAGCCCAGATGCTTGCCGTAGGCCTTGCAGCCATACCTGCACTTCCAGCGCACCCATTCCGCCACCTCGATCTCACGCGCGTGAATGAGCTTGAAATCCCGATGGATCACGCTCAGATCGGCCAGAAGACTGCTCAAATCCTTCTTCATCCGCTTCGCCCTCCAACGCGCACCACACGTAACGCACGCCGCACTAAACTACTGGTAATACGATCCGCGCCGTATACGTCTCCCCGTAGTTAGTCCTTAACCACGTTCTCAGACCAGCATGAGGGGCATACGACCTTCTCGCCCAGCGAATCGAACTTGTTGCCGCAGTCGTTGCACTTGTAGCGCTCGAGTTTCAACTGCTCAATATCGAGGTTGAAATCGCCTCCGCCTGCACTACACATATCACACACCTCGCTCTTTGCGACTATATAACAATTGTTATAATTTAAAAGCTATGGTTGAGTGGCGTAGGGTGTGGTTCACCCGATCCCCCTGCGGCCTCACACAAATTCCAGTAAGAAGTAGATACCGACGAGGATGAGAATGAGCCCGCATGCTCTGTTGATGTAGGGTATCAGCGCGCGAATCCGCTCTAAAAGCTTCATCTTTGCCGTACCTACGATCACGCTGAGAACCAGCATCATGCACCCCATGCCGAACGAGAATGCAAAAAAAACAATGAATGCTTCCAGTGCGCCGCCCGCGGCCAGGCCGGCGAAGATAAGCGCGATGAAAATGGGCGCTTGACACCCCATTGCAGCCAGCCCGTAACCCACCCCGTACAGGAAGAGACCTGAGTATCGCGCGCCGCCACCGAATTTCGAGGAAGAAGCAGTGAGCAGGGTACCAAAGCGCGCGAAGAGCTCCGCCTTGCCGAAGAGCATCACCACACCCAGGAGTATGATCGCAATGCCAACTCCGGGCGCGAGATACGAGACGTACGATTTCACGGCCACGCCACCGAGTGCCACTGCACCACCGATCAAGGCGAACATGCCGTTGATGCCGGTTGCTGCGGCTATCCCTGCCTTTACCGAGCCGCCGAACGTTGGACCACCCTCGTAGCGGCCCAGGTAGTATGAGATGTAGCCCGGCATGAGGGGAAAGGCGCAGGGCGAGAAGAAGCTGAGTAGACCCGTGAGAAACGCAAGCACAAACAATCCCCAAGTGGTCGTGGGCTCTTCCACTGGCTCGGTCTCATCAGGCTCCTCACCATCGCCTGCGTACGCGCGGTCAACTTCTGCCACGAACTCTGCTGCTGTCATGGCCTCCGCCGTGTTGAGACTGATGTATCCCTCTGGATCGATCACCACAAAGGTAGGAAGGGCAAAGTTCCGGTAATTAGTCCAGATGTGATCGGTGTCACGAGCAAAGAGCCAATCTGCGCCATATGTTTCCTTGAACTCACGTAACATCTCGTCCGTCTCTGTTGGATCCACCGTGATCGTTATGATCACGACCTCGGGACGCGCCTCGTGCAACTGCACGAGCTCTGGCATTTCCTCTTTGCAGACCGGGCACCAGGTCGCCATTAAGTCCAGGAGCACGACCTTACCGCGAAAGTCACTGAGACTGAAAGCCGTACCATCGATGCTCGTAAGGTTAAAGGATGGAGCTTTGCCGTAAGCAGTTCCTGCAGCTGACGGGAGCATCGCGATGCTGAGCCCGAGGAGCACGATTATCAGAATGAACGGCAAAACATCCGCCTTTAAGTTCCGCCGCACACTGCTCTTCTTGGCGCGTTCTCGCTTCCAAGCTCCACGGGCACTCTGATCACTCACGAGATCCTCCGCCGTATCACGGTAATTCATTGGGTTCTTATGGCTCTTAAACACAGCACTGACCTATGAGCGCTTTCCTTATAGAGAGAAATCACAATTGTTATGATATAAGATTACGAAGGAGGTGAAGGAGATGGAAGGGGAGTTAGAGGCCCTGGTGAAGGGGATCGCGGCGAAGGACCTGCGCGAGGCAGCGAAGAAGCATGGGATAAAGACCGCGTGTGTGAAGAAGATAGATCTCGCGAAGCAACTTCCCCGTGAGGTTCTGGATGAGCTGAACTCAAAGCAATGAGCACGGAGTTCTGTGTGCTCCTCTGTACGGCGAGTGAAGGGGAGTCTGAGCAGCTAGCGAAGCTGCTCGTAGAGGAACGTCTGGCCGCCTGCGTGAACGTTACCGGTGTCCGCTCGTTTTATCGCTGGCAAGGCGAGCTTTGCGTGGATAAGGAGTGCTTACTCATCATAAAGAGTGATAAGAGCAAGGTAGATCGCATAATAGCGCGGATCGAGGACGTGCATAGCTACGAGGTGCCGGAGATACTGGTACTGCCGATTGTAGCGGGCTCTGAGCAGTACCTGGAGTGGGTTGAGCGCTCGGTTTCGTGAAGTGGCTGCGAAGAGCTCAGGAGTTAGATGAGTACCCGAGCAGCCAACCGAACCTTTAAGGTAACCTGAATCGCTACTATCCCTTACAGGAGAGAACGGCGATGATTCGCGTGGGCGTTCACGTCTCAATCGCAGGCTCGATCGATAAGGCAGTGGATCGGGCGCAGGAGAAGGGCTGTGATACCTTCCAGATCTTCTCGCGCAACCCCCGTGGGTGGAAGATCAAGCCGCTCAGCGATAAGGAAGCCAGCCGTTTCGTGGAGAAGCGCGAGAAGTCGGGTATATACCCCCCGGTCGATCACATGCCGTACCTGCCCAATCTCGCTGCACCGACCGGCGAGATCTATGACAAGTCCATAGCAGCGCTCACCGCGGAATTGGAGCGATGTGGTGCGCTCCAGATCCCCTATCTCGTCACCCATCTTGGCAGTCACCGGGGCTCGGGTGAAGAGGGAGGACTGCAACAAATCGTCTCGGCGATTAACACCGCGTTCAGTGAGGTTGAGAACAGCGTCATGCTGCTCCTGGAGAATACCGCGCACACCAAGAACAGTATGGGCGGCACCTTCGAGCACATACGCCGGATCATCGATCAGATCGAACATAAGGACCGGATCGGCATCTGCTTGGATACCTGTCACGCCTTCGTTGCCGGCTACGAGCTGCGAACCGAAGCGAGCCTGGAGAAAACGCTGCAGCACTTCGATGACGTGTTAGGACTTAAACAGCTCACGCTCATCCATCTCAACGATGCAAAGGCCGGGCTCGGCTCCAAACTTGATCGGCATGAGCATATCGGGCTCGGGTATATCGGCGAGGACGGCTTCCGGGTGATTCTGCACGACGAGCGGATCATGAAGCTGCCGATGATCCTCGAGACGCCAGTTGATGACCGCCGGGGAGACGTTGAGAATCTGCAGAAAGTGAGAGAGCTTGCTGCTCACTAATTCACGTAAAGTCCGCTTTATTGTTGCGATATAATCTTTGCCAGCCACTATTCCTCACAATTTTCATTCACGACGCTTTTAAAAAATATCTGTCGGTACTGCAAATATCGGCCGTTGAATAGCATCCTGATGAGTTCTTCATAACTATTCATAATACTTATTTTAAGTTCTCAACTATCTAAAAAAATAAATTTTAGACTGTTTAATGATACCTGAATAGAAAATTGTAATATTTTTTCTTAATTGGTAAGTTGAATTCTCAACTACTGTATTTATATAGTGTGCGTAATGTCAAGCAGGAGGTAGCTAAAAAGGTAAAATGAACGAAGTGATAGGAAAGATAGCGAAAAGACAGCGGACTGCAGTGGTACTACTGGCGCTAGTGGTAGGTGCCTGCTTGTGCGCACTGGTGCCGGGCGCGATGGCCGGCGATCCAAGCGGTGCGAGCACCAACATGGGCGATCTGGAGGGTTTGAAGACCGCGATCAACTTCACCTGGGTGCTCGTCTCGGCGTTTCTCGTCTTCTTCATGCAGGCGGGATTTGCGCTCGTCGGCGTCGGTGCGATCCGGACAAAGAATACCGTGAACTATCTCGCAAAGAGCTACATGGACTTCTCACTGGGCGCGATCTTCTTCCTGGTCGTGGGCTTCGCGTTGATGTTCGGCGGGAGTGGCGCTGCGCCGGGCTTGGAGCTCGGCAACGCTTTTATCGGGTACAGTGGCTGGCTCCTTGCCGGAGAGGCGTACGATGTGACCACGAGCATGGTCTGGCTTTTCCAGGCGATGTTCGCGGCAACCGCGGCGACGATCGTGGCGGGTGCGATGGCCGGCAGGACAAAGTTCCAGGCTTATCTCGTCTACACCGTGCTCGTGACCGCGGTGATCTATCCGATCTATGGACACTGGGTCTGGGGTGGTGGCTGGCTTTCGACACTCCCCTTTGGCGCAGGCGCCGTGGACTTCGCCGGGTCGGGCGTGGTGCATGCCGTTGGCGGCTTCGTCGCTCTGGCTGGTGCGTATCTCGTAGGCCCTCGAACTGGCAAATTCAAGACGGACGGTACTCCGGTTGCCATACCAGGACACAATATTACCTATATCGTTCTGGGCACCTTCGTCCTCTTCTTCGGCTGGTTCGGCTTCAACCCGGGCAGCACGCTCGCAGCTACTGATCTGCGGATAGCCGTGATCGCGGTGAACACCTTCTTAGCGGGTGCCGCGGGTGCCGTCGTGGCCTGTTATACCACCTTCTTCAGAACGGGAAAGGCGAACATCTTCCTCATCTGTAACGGGTCGTTAGCAGGACTCGTCGCAATCACCGCGCCCTGCGCCTACGTACCACCGTGGGCCGCGGTGCTCATCGGCGCGATCGCGGGCATACTGGTGATGGTAAGTATATGGTTCGTAGAGTGGGTGCTGAAGATCGACGATCCGGTCGGCGCCGTCTCGGTGCACGGAGTCAACGGCCTCTGGGGGCTGCTCGCGGTCGGCATCTTCGCAGACGGAACCTACGGTGACGTGCGTGGTCTTATCGCCGGCAACACCGGGCAGTTCGTGGCGCAAACGATCAGTGTAGCAGTGGTAGTCCTCTGGGCATTCGGGCTGGGGCTACTAATATTCGCAGTAATAAAGTACGCGATAGGGCTGCGCGTATCACAAGAAGAGGAAGTAGTGGGTCTGGACATCAGTGAGCACGGCACACCGAGCTATCCGGGGCCGATGGACGGCTGGAGGTAAAGCGAGGATGAAAAAGATAGAAGCGATCATACGGGAAGAGAAGCTCGACGAGGTCAAGTCGGCGCTCGAGAAGATCGGCATCACGGGGTTAAACGTAGCGGAAGTGAAAGGCCGCGGCCAGCAGAAAGGGATAACACTACAGTGGCGTGCTACGTCATACACGGTGGATATGCTCCCGAAGCTCAAGCTGAATGTCGTGGTCAAGGACAAGGATGTCAAGACGACCGTGAAGACCATCAGAGAGAGCGCGTACACGGGTAATTTCGGCGATGGTATGATCTTTGTGATGCCGATCGAAGAAGTCATCCGGGTGAGAACGGGCGAGCAAGGAGAGGAGGCGTTGTGAGCGGGCATTTGCCCGCTCTTCTTATTTTTTGACGCTGATAGAATGCGCTTAAGACGCAGTATATACGTTAAGAAATCGCGGCGGCTGTAAAGCGCTGGTAAAAGGCGTGATCTTAACCTGGCGGCATTCTTCTTTCTAGTAGTTCATAAATTCCCAAAATAATAGGTGCTAATCCAGTGAAACTTTAACGGCTAACGAACTGAAAATCTACGATAAAAAAGCATAAAGGAGCAGTATAGCAAATTCTCTATCCCACTTTAGCAGTTCATAACTATTCATAAATAGTGTGATAGTTTCCCAAAAGGCGTGCAGACTATACAAGTTTAAGTGCAACATCATGTAAGATTGTATCTTAACTTTTATGCTGAGTTCTCAAATACCCTTTAAAAGGGTTTTTAACTATCATAGAATACCGAAGACTAGGAGGAGTAAGAAGTAAACATGGGTAGAGTAAACGTATCGATAAGACGAATGGCTACAGTATTATCAGTCAGGATTGCCGTCTCGGAAACGCCATGGAGATCACGTTCAGGAGAGTGGGAAGTGGGTTACGACCCAAGCATGTCCATGGATGGAGGTGAAACAAGGTAAACATGCTGGACAGTGGAGATACGGCGTGGATACTCGTCTCGACCGCTTTGGTGATGTTGATGACTCCGGGTGTCGGGCTATTCTATGGTGGGATGGTCCGGAAGAAAAATGTTATCGCAATGCTTTCCCTCTCGTTTGTAGCACTCGCGTTGATCAGTATTCAGTGGGTACTCGTGGGATACAGTTTGTCCTTCGGCTCTGACATAGCGGGATTTATCGGTGGCCTTGAGTATCTGGGACTGCGGAATGTCGGCATGGACGCCGGAGATTTGACTGTTCCGCACTTAGCATTTATGGCGTTCCAGCTCGCCTTTGCTGTGGTGACGCTTGCAATTCTTACCAGCACAATGGCTGAACGAGTGAAGATAAGCGCATTCATTGTCTTTGGGCTACTGTGGACAACGCTCATTTACGATCCACTCGCTCATTGGGTTTGGGGTGGCGGATGGCTTGCTGAACTGGGTGCGTTAGATTTCGCTGGAGGCACCGTGGTGCACATTAGCTCGGGTTTCTCGGCTCTGGCTTTGGCACTGGTGATTGGCAAGAGGCGTGGATTTGGAGAGGAGCCGATGGGACCGCATAATATCCCGCTGACGCTTCTTGGAGCGGCCTTGCTCTGGTTCGGGTGGTTTGGGTTCAATGGAGGTAGCGCCCTGGCTGCAAATGGGCTCGCCGCCAATGCATTCGTCGTCACCAACACGTCTGCTGCGGCAGGGGCACTTGGCTGGATGGCTGCAAACTGGGTACATGGAAAACCAAGCTCGCTGGGTGTGGTAAGTGGCGCTATCGCAGGACTCGTCGCGATAACACCAGCAGCGGGATTTGTTACTCCACTGTCTTCCATAGTGATCGGACTGGTCGCAGGGGTTATCTGCTACCGGGCAATGCTGTTCAGAATTAAGATAAAGCTAGATGAGAGCCTTGATGCATGGGCAATACACGGTGTTGGCGGACTCTGGGGAGCACTGGCCACGGGCATATTTGCAACCGAAGCAATAGGTGGATACTCGGGTTTGCTCTATGGAAATGTGCATCAATTCATGGTTCAGGTCATTGGTGCCGGAGCAGCAATTATCTACGCGTTCGGACTCGCGTTTCTACTCGCCAAGCTCGTGGACGTAACGATCGGGTTACGGGTGACCGAGGAGGAAGAATATGTCGGTGCGGATCTTTCACAGCATGGAGAAAGAGCGTACAGTAGCTGAAATAATAACTGATAGGAGGGGAGAAGCATGAAGAAGATCGAAGCGATAATTCGGCCAGAAAAGCTTGAACAGGTTAAAGCGGCCCTGGAAAAACAGGGGCATGTTGCCATGACTATAACCGAGGTGACAGGACGAGGGGAGCAGAAAGGCATCGCCTTGCAGTTCAGGGGACGACGCATGGAGGTAGATACGCTGCCAAAGGTAAAAATTGAGACGGTGGTGAAGGACGAGCTAGTCGAGCAGTTGGTCAACGCGATATCGAGTGCAGCGAAAACGGGCAAATTTGGCGATGGCAAGATATTCGTGTACCCACTGGAGCAGGTCATACGAGTGCGAACAGATGAGCGATTGAACTGAGAACCGTGCGGGGGAGCTTGTGGATACTCCCTCGCCACGTTTTTATGTGCGCATGCCTGAGTAGAAGAGGAAAGATACCGCAAGCAAGCAAGGAGAAGTAATGCCAAAAGACGACGAGATCGTGAAAGTGCTGCTCATCGGATCGGGCCCGATACAGATCGGTCAGGCCGCGGAATTCGATTTCTCCGGCTCGCAGGCCTGTCGTGCGTTACGGGAAGAGGGCGTGCAGGTGGTGCTCGTCAATTCCAATCCCGCAACGATCATGACCGACTTCGAGATGGCGGACGTGATCTACATCGAGCCGCTGGTGGCCGATGTGGTGGCGAAGATCATCGAGAAGGAGCGCCCGGACGGCATCGTGGCAGGTCTCGGCGGGCAAACGGGCTTGAATCTCACCGCAGAACTTGCCGAGATGGGCATAATGGCACGGTACAACGTTCGGCTGCTGGGCACGCCACTGGAAGCCATTTATAACGCGGAAGATCGCGAGCGGTTCAAGCAGACGATGGAACGGATTAACGAACCTATCCCGCGTGGGTTCACGGTTACCTCGGTCGAAGAGGCCGGGCACGTGGCTGCGGAACTCGGGCTGCCGCTCGTTGTGCGACCGTCCTACACCCTCGGGGGTACAGGAGGCGGGATCGCACGGACAATGGAGGAGTTACGAGAGATCGTCTCCTACGGGCTCCAGGTCTCACGGATCCATCAGGTCCTCCTGGAAGAGAGCGTGCTGGGCTGGAAGGAGATCGAATATGAGGTGATGCGTGATGCGAAGGACACCTGTATCACGATCTGTAACATGGAGAATCTCGACCCCATTGGCATTCATACCGGGGAATCGATCGTGGTCACGCCTTCCCAGACCTTAACGGATGCGGAGCACCAGATGCTGCGTGCCGCAGCAATCAGGATCATACGCGCGTTGAAGGTCGAGGGCGGCTGCAACATCCAATTCGCCCTGAAGGATGGCGAATACCGCGTGATCGAGGTCAACCCCCGAGTGTCACGGTCTTCAGCACTCGCATCGAAAGCAACGGGTTATCCCATTGCACGGGTCGCGGCAAAGATCGCGATCGGGCTCCAGCTCGATGAGATACGAAACGACGTCACGAAAGAGACGCCGGCGTCCTTCGAGCCGGCCATCGACTACGTGGTGGTCAAGATCCCACGCTGGCCCTTTGACAAGTTCCCGACAGCGGACAGAACTCTGACGACTGCGATGAAGAGCACCGGCGAGGTCATGGCCATCGGGCGAACGTTCGAGGAGGCGCTGCAGAAAGCGCTTCGATCCCTGGAGATCGATAAGGGCTTTGGCTACGGCTATGAGCCATGGTCTAATGCCGACGTGCGACATCTGCTGGAAACGCCAACGGACGATCGAATCTTCGCGATCTACGAGGCACTGAAGAGAGGCTTCGGTGAACGGGAAATAGCTGAACTGAGCGGTATCGACCCGTTCTTCATTAAGAAGATCGGTAACATAGCGCGCTTCGAGACGACGTTACAGCAAGACCCTGAAGGCAATCTGCGAGCGGCGAAACGGTTGGGCTTCTCAGATGAACAGATCGCTGAGCTTACCGGCAGAAGCAGAGCTGAGATTAACGACCTCAGAAAGGAAAACGGTATTGTTCCTACCTATAAAATGGTTGATACCTGTGCGGCCGAATTCGAGGCCAAGACGCCCTATTATTACTCGACCTATGAAGATGAGTGTGAATTACTGCCCTCGAAACGGAGAAAAGTATTGATTATAGGTTCTGGGCCAATTAGAATTGGCCAGGGCATCGAGTTCGATTACTGTACCGTACATGCGGTGAAGGCGTTGAAAGAGGAAGGAATTGAGGCACATATCATCAACAATAATCCAGAGACCGTATCGACGGATTACGATACCTCAGATACGCTCTTCTTCGAGCCCCTGACGCTTGAGGATGTAATGAACGTGATCGAGAAGGAGCAGTATGAGGGCGTGATGGTCCAATTCGGGGGTCAGACCTCGGTAAATCTTGCCGTACCACTGAAACGGGAGTTCGAACGGATCGGCTCGTCAACGATCGTTCTGGGCACAGATCCGGAGCAGATCGATGCGGCCGAAGATAGAGAGCGGTTCAGTAAATTACTTCTGCAGCTGGGCATCCCGCAGGCTGAGAGTGGCTATGCAACCTCCACGGAGCAAGCACAGGAGATCGCCGCAGGCATCGGCTACCCCGTGCTCGTTCGCCCCTCGTACGTGCTCGGCGGGCGGGCGATGCAGATTGTGCACGACCGTCAGGATCTGTCGAAGTATATGCGCGAGGCGGTCAGGGTCTCAAAGGATAAACCGGTGCTCATCGACAAATTCCTGGATAAAGCCGTTGAGGTGGACGTTGACGCGGTCTGCGACGGAGAGGAGGTGCTCATCGGTGCGATCATGGAGCATATAGAAGAAGCGGGCGTGCACTCCGGCGATTCGACCTGCGTTATTCCGCCCCAATCCCTGTCCCCCGCTGTACGTGAGATGATAAAGGACTATACGCGGCAAATCGCGCTGTCCTTGCAGGTGAAAGGGCTGGTGAACCTCCAGATGGCGGTAAAAGAGGGAACCGTCTACGTTCTGGAGGTGAACCCGCGCTCGAGCAGAACGATCCCGTATGTCGCGAAGGCAACGGGTATCCCGCTCGCGAAACTGGCCGCGAAGGTGATGCTGGGGCACAAGCTGCGGGAGTTCGAGACGATAGTCCGGGAATTCGATCACGTAGCTGTGAAGGAGGTCGTTCTCCCGTTCGCGAAGTTTAGGGGCGTTGATATTATCCTCGGCCCGGAGATGAAGAGCACGGGCGAGGTGATGGGTATCGCTGACAGCTTTGCTACAGCGTTTTACAAGGCGGAGCTTGCCGCCGCCAATCCCTTGCCCGCGGACAGTAACGGCACGGTCTTTATCTCGGTCTGCGATGCGGATAAGGAGGAGATCGTGGCCGTGGCACGCATATTACGGGAAACGGGGCTCGCGATCGTGGGCACCGCGGGCACGGTCGAGTATCTAAGGCAGCGGGGGATCGACGCCGGGAGATTGCAGAAGATTCAGCACGGCTCGCCGAATGTGGTGGAGCTGATGCACGCGCGGGCGGTCAACCTGGTAATCAATACACCGACCGATAAACAATCGTATAAGGACGGGTACCTGATTCGAAGGAGTTGTATCGATTTGGGAATTCCGTATATCACCACGTTGTCGGCTGCGAAAGCAGCAGCAGCGGCCATTCTGGAGATGCACGCGCACGGTGGTGAGCTGGCGGTGAAGTCGATCAACGAGTATTTTGCAGCGGGGGTGGGAACATGAAGGCGATTCTTGCGCTTGAGGATGGGACAGTGGTAGAAGGCCGGGGTTTTGGCGCGGCGGGAACCGCGATTGGCGAGCTCGTCTTTGCAACGCCCTTTACGGGCTACGAAGAGGCGCTGACCGATCCCTCGTATAAAGGCCAGATCTTGATGCTCACCTACCCGCTCATCGGGAACTATGGCGTAAGCGGGGCAAACTTTCAATCGGACGGCATAAAGGTCGAGGGGTTTGTGGTACGGGAGCAGTGCGACGCGCCCTCGCATTACAAGAGCACGCGCAGTATCGCAGAATTTCTGGAAGCCGAAGGTGTGCCCGGGATCAGCGAGCTCGATACTCGGATGCTGACGCGTAAGATCCGCGAATACGGCACCATGAAAGCCTGCTTGCAGGTAGGAAGCACGGTGGAGCGGGAAGCGGTACTGGAACGTGCGCGAACACAACCGGATATCTCGGAACGCGACCTGATCGCTGAGGTCTCCTGTCAGCACGCGTACGAGATAGCGGGGAAAGCGAATGCGAAACGAATCGCGGTGCTCGATCTGGGCATCAAGCGCAGCATCCTGAAGAATCTGGCGAAGCGGAATTGGAACGTTTTCGTGTTCCCGGCGAACACACGAGAATCAGAGATCCGGGCGGTGGAACCTGACGCTCTGCTGCTCTCCAACGGGCCGGGCGATCCAAAGCGCGGCGAGCATGCGATGCAGCTCGTCAAGGCGTTCCTGGGCGAGCTGCCCATCTTCGGGATTTGCCTGGGACTGCAGATCATCGCGCTCGCGCTTGGCTGTGATACGTATAAGCTGAAGTTCGGGCACCGAGGCGCGAATCAGCCGGTGAAAGATCTCAAATCCGGCCGTGTATACATCACCTCACAGAATCACGGGTTTGCCGCGGATGAAGACTCACTCGATGGGCAAGCAGAACTCACGCAGATCAACGCGAACGACAACACGGTGGAGGGCTTTGAGAACGAGTATCTCGGTCTGAAGTGCGTGCAATACCATCCCGAGGCGAGTCCTGGCCCGTGGGATACCGAGCAGATCTTCTTTGACGCGCTGAGCGGATATACCACCTAAGGGAACCGGAATTACGCGCTTAAGTAAGGGACGTTAAAAAAGAAACGATGCCAGCGAAGATCGGTGTAATCGCAATCCAGGGGAACGTTGCGGAGCACGTCCGTGCGTTCGAGAAGGCGTTAGCCGAGCGCGGCGAACGTGGCGAGGTGGTGTGGATAAAACACCAGGGGATAGTTGCGGATTGCGACGCACTCGCGATCCCGGGCGGCGAGAGCACGACCATCGGGCGGCTCATGCAGCGCGAAGGTATCTTTGAGGAGATTGCAACGGCTGTTGAGGTGCACGATATCCCGATCCTGGGCACCTGCGCGGGCCTCGTGCTGCTGGCGACCGAGGGCGAGGAGGAGGTTGCACGAACCGGTCAGCCACTGCTCGGCTTGATGAACATCACCGTGAAGCGGAACGCATTTGGACGGCAGCGGGAATCGTTTGAGGTACTGCTCCCGATGAGGATCTTCGAGGAGCCGTTTCCCGCCGTCTTCATCCGGGCGCCCGCAATCACCCGCACGGGCGAAGACGTTACGGTCCTGGCAACATTCGAGGAGCAGATCGTCGCCGCGCAGCAGGGGAAGATACTTGCACTCGCGTTCCATCCCGAGCTCACCGAAGACCGAAGGATCCATCATTACTTCCTTGACCTCTTGTAGCGAGCGACACAGCGGCGGAAGCGGACGACATCATGAACACGGTTGGAGCGGGGGGATAAAGAAGAACCTGCGGAGACAAGCCGGAGCGAGAACTTCTTTTAGCTCCGTCCTTTCTCTTTTGGCGCCTCTTGCAGAACCTTCACCCGCAGCTTGGTGAAGTCCTCCCGTATCTCCACGGTGAAGCCCATGCCGCGGAACGTCTCTTCCAGGAGCGTCTTGACGAACTTCTTGAGCGCGTCCGAGCTGAGGATCAGGGTATAATCGTTCCTGGATACCTGGTTCAGGGTGTAGTAATTGCAGGCCTCGAGCCGTTTGAGCACGTCCTCGACACCATACGATTTGTGCTTGAAGAGCTCGGCATGTGCCTCATAGATCGGCTTGTTCAACTCCCAGAACTGCTCCTTCTCCGGGTGCGTCTCCATGAACTGGAGAAAGAGGAGCCAGTGATCAATGTCTACGATCACGTGCTCGCCGACCTTCAGCATCTCGGCATGGGTGTACATCTTCTTGTCCTCCATGGACTCGATGAGCACGCGATATTTGCTATAAAACTTCAATGCCTTGCGAATGAGCTCGCTCTGCGACAACCCGAGTTCATCTCGCACCGCTGAGAAGACCTTGAAGGTCTCTTCGTCCATCGCCACCGTGATTCGCTCTGGTGCAGTCATCTCGTTACCAACCATTTTCCTGTTAACCATATAAATTTTGTTCATACTTTTTAATTTTGTTTCATACCTTTTCTGAAGAAGCCCTAATTCCGCTTAAAAATTCTCAAAAACCGATATTAATACTCCGTTCAAAAATGCAAGTAAGAAGAAAATGGCACTGACGAAACGAGAGGCTGTTGAGGTTCAAACTAATCAGAGAGACTTCCCGGTATGCTGCTATTGCGGCGCCTGTGCCGCGTTCACACCGGAGTTTGAGAAGTATCGAGACGAAGAGGTGGTGTATGAAAAGGGCTGTGGTGGCACGACATCGAAGGGATTCTGCTTCAGTTTCTGCCCTCGCTCGTTCGCCGCGTGCCGGTTATGTGAGGAGGAATGCCCGCGACTGGAGTACGGCGTCTGTGATTTCAGTCCCAGCGCATCCTCGCCCGAGCGGCGAATCCTTGGCTATTACACCGATATCATTCGCGCACGCGCAACCGAAGCGAGTATTCGGGGGGTGGGCAAGGACGGCGGTGTCATTACGGCTTTGCTCTACGAAGCGTTACGAAGCGGTTTTATTGACGCCGCGGTTGTGGCGACGCGAACCGCGGACTGGAAAGCTGTACCCTTCGTCGCGACCACGCCGGAAGCCGTGCTCCTCGGCCGCGGCCCGAAATATACCGCCTGCCCCTCCGTTCAGGGCGTCTGGGAAGCGATCGATCGCGGCTACGAGCGGATCGCGATGGTGGGCACCGGGTGCAATATCGAGGCGGTGCGCAGGCTGCAGGCACTCCGTGATCATGTTCTGGAATTAGACCGGGTGAAGCTCCTGATCGGCGTCTTTAGCACTGAAGCGTTCTGGCATCGTGAGCTGGTTCGCTATCTCGCAGAGGAAGAAGGCGTTGATATCCGAACCGTGGAGCGCTTTTTCGTCGCGCAGGGGAGGTTCACCGTGGTTGCCCGGGACAGAGAGATCAGTATCCCGCTCAGGGACATTGAGCGCTGCACACGCGATACCTGCAAGATCTGTGAAGATGCCTCGTCGCAACTCGCGGATATCTCTGCGGGCTCGGTGGGCTCGCCTGATGGCTGGACGACAGTGATCATTCGCACCGGGACAGGCAAGGAGCTCGTTTGCGCCTCTGCGCTGGCCGGGACGATAGAAACGAGACGGCTGACTGCGGACGAGATACAGGAGGTCGAGCAGTTCGCGTTCAGGAAGAAGACGCGGAATTATGGCAGGATGCAGGACCAGATGGAGATTTGTGCCGCGTGTTTGACAAATCCATTCCCGTTCACCCTGCAAAATCGAGGAGGTGTGAGGTAAGTAATATGCCCGATATCTATGCAAATGCGAGATCGACCACGGGGACATCCGTGAGGAGAAGAGACGTGAACACGCAGAGCGGCATGTGCCCGATCTGTGTGAAGGAGTGTACCGTACTGTGTGAAGTGGGGAAGTCAGCGTTCAGGGGTCGAGAGGTGTTATATCCGGAGCCAGAGCAGTTTGGCTGGAGCACTGCGGCGTCGAACAAGGATTACGGGCTTGATTGGTCTGACTTCAATATCCTCTCCCGTCTGCGCGGCGCCGAAGGGATCGCGCCTGACCCGGATGTCGCGCTGTTCCATAACGTGGATATTGAATCGAGTATAGGCGGAATTCCGCTCAAACTGCCCCTGGCGAGCGGCGCGTTCGGCTCTACCGATGTGGGCCGGAACAACTGGGATGCACTCGCCATCGGTGCAGCGCTCTCCGGCATCATCGTCATTGTCGGGGAGAACGTCTGCGGCGTGGACAAGAACGCGGTATTCACGGATGGCAAGGTATCGAAATCGCCTGAGCTGGAACGGCGCGTGAGACGGTTCAAAGAGTACTGGGACGGCACGTACGGCGAGATCGCGGTGCAGACGAACGTCGAGGATCAGCGTTTCGGGGTGGATGAGTACGCGGTCTCGAAATTAGAGGTGAACATCATCGAGCGAAAATGGGGCCAGGGCGCGAAGGCGATTGGCGGCGAGATACGTGTCTCTTCGCTCGATCGTGCGATTGAGCTGAAGAAGCGTGGCTATTACGTATTGCCAGATCCCGAGGATGAGGTGGTCCGGGAAGCGTTCAGAGACGGGCTCTTCAAGACCTTTGAACGGCACAGCCGCGTCGGCTTCCCCGATGAAGCCGACTTCATCGACGACGTTGACTGGCTGCGCGAGATTGGCACCACGTACGTTACGATCAAGACCGGGGCGTACCGTCCGGTGGACGTGGCATGGACGATGCGCGTGGCCTCGGAGGCGAAGGTGGATTACATCACCTTTGACGGCGCAGGCGGCGGCACCGGCATGAGTCCGGTACCGATGATGAACGAGATGAGCACGCCGACGGTGTATCTAGAAGCGCAGGTCTTGCGGTGCGCACAGATCCTGGAACGTGCAGGACGATACGTTCCTGATATAAGCATGGCCGGGGGGTTCGTCAATGAGACACAGATGTTCAAGGCGCTCGCACTGGGCAATTTCGTGGGGAACAGACCGTTCGTAAAATCGATCACCATGGCACGCGCACCACTTACGGCCGCGATGAAAGCCTGCTATTTCGCCGAGCTCGCCGCGAAAGGCAGGCTGCCGCGTGATTTCGCCAATAAATACGGCAACAGCCCGGAGAAGTTCTTTATCACCACCGATACGCTCAGGGCGGCATACGGCGATAAACTGGGGAATGAAATACCGTGGTCTACCCTGGGTGTGTACACCTATCTCAGCGAACGGCTGGGCCTCGGATTGAAGCAGTTGCTCGCAGGCACGCGGAAGTTCAAGCTGGATCTGATCGATCGAAGTGATCTTGCCGCGCTCAGTGAGCTTGCGGCCGAGGTCACGGGCGTGCCGATGATGCATGAAGTTGAGCAGGATCTGATGGAAGGGATCTTGCTCAAATGAAGCGTGAAGTCGAAAAGGGAAAAGGAGGGAAGAGCGAGAAAATGTTCATTCCAGAGCGATTTGTGGAGGAGCAAGTGGAGGACCTTCAGAAGAAACTGGGGACTGAAAAAGCGGTCATCGCGGTAACGGGTGGTGTTGATACCACCCTTGCCGCGGTATTGACGCACCGCGCGATTGGGAAGCAGATGGTGGCCGTGATGATCGCCGATGGCTTGATGCGGGGAGAGGAGGTAGCGCGCATAACCGGCTTCCTGGAGACGAGTGCCATGAATGTCAGAACGGTCGATGCCACGCAGGAGTTCTATAACGCATTGAGCGGCGTTACTGAACGGGAGGAGCTGAGACGGGTGTATCAAAACGCATTCTACTCGGTTCTCGGTCGCGTGGTGCGTGAGGAGAAGGCGAAGTATTTAGTACAGGGCACGACCTCAGCAGATGTGGTGAAAACAGAGGAAGGCGTTGAGCTACTGGATGATATCTTTGAAGAGATTCGCCTGATCGACTCGCGACGGGACGGATTAACGATCGTTGAGCCGTTGCGGAAGCTGAACAAGCACGAGGTGATAAAGCTTGCGAGGAGTCTGGGCTTACCACCCGAATTCGTGGACCGCAAACCGTTTTCCGTGGTTCTGGACACGCTCCGCAAGTCGCTGGTGAAGTGAGGGGCGGGTCCGCACACACCGACTGCGCCAAACGGGGACCCGGTATTTCTAGCCCTAAGTTAGAATAACGGTTAGTGACCTCAAAGCATGATCGCGATCGTCGACTACGGGATTGGGAACCGCTTCAGCATCTACAACGGGCTGAAGCGCGTGTACGATCAGCCGCTGCTCGTCACCCTGGATGTAGTCGCAAGCCTGAAGGATGCGGCCGGGATTATTGTACCGGGCGTGGGCGCGTTCGACGACTGCGCACGCAGCTTCAGGCCGTTTGCTGCGATCTTAATCGAGTGCATCGAATCCGGTGTGCCCGTCCTTGGCATCTGTGTGGGGATGCAGCTCCTCCTTGAGGAAAGCGAGGAGGGCTCTGAAACGGGGTTAGGATTGATTCCGGGGAGCGTTGTGCGGCTGCCGAAGACTGTGAGAGTGCCGCATATGGGCTGGAACAACCTCACGATCCAGCGACCGACTCAGCTGCTCGCTGGGATCACTGAGCACGATTACTTCTACTTCGTGCACTCGTACCACTGTGTGCCGCGCGATGCTGAACGTGTCGTGGCATCGGTCGAATACGGCGGGGCATTGGCAGCGGTGGTGCAGCGAGGAAACCTCTATGGCCTTCAGTTTCACCCTGAGAAGTCGTCGGAAAAAGGATTGCACATCTTACGCAACTTCGCCGCTATCGCTCAAGAAGGCACGTAACCTGCGATGTTAACCAAGCGAATTATCCCCTGTCTGGACTGCGATCTGGCTCTCCCTGAAGGCAGAGTAGTCAAAGGGATCGAGTTCCAGCGCATCACGTACGCTGGCATCCCCTGGGAGCTTGCCCGGGAGTACGACGGGCAGGGCGCAGACGAGCTCGTCTTCCTGGATATAACGGCGTCGCATGAACGGCGAGAGACGATGGCGCACGTGATCGCGAAGACCGCGAGCAACGTGTTTATACCGCTGACCGTCGGCGGTGGGATTCGTAGCGTGGAGGACGCGCGTCGGCTGTTCAACGCGGGCGCGGATAAAGTCTCGATCAATACCGCAGCTCTGCTCAAGCACGAGCTGGTGAACAATGTTGCGCGCATCTTCGGCAGTCAGGCGTGTGTGGTGGCGATCGATGCGAAACGGCGGTACGTGCGGACTGCGGCAGAGGTGAAGGCAGCAACAGAGGGAGGCAGAGAGCTCATCGAGACGACGGACGGCGCCTGCTGGTTCGAGTGCTCCTACTACGGCGGCAGGAAGTTCACGGGGGTTGACGCCGTGCTATGGTCGAAAGAAGTCGAAGAGAGGGGTGCGGGTGAGATACTGCTCACGAGTATGGATAGGGACGGCACGAAGGACGGGTTCGATCTCGCGTTGACGCGAGCGGTCTGCGACCGCGTGAACATTCCGGTGATCGCATCAGGCGGGTGCGGATTGCCAGTGCACATGAAAGCTGTGTTCGAAGCAACAGAAGCGTCAGCGGCGCTCGCGGCGTCAATATTCCATTACAAGGAGTATACCATTCAGGAGGTAAAGCGGTATTTGCTGGAGAACGGGGTTCACATTCGATTATGAAGAGAGCACATGAAAGGGCACCGTTCGAATGCGTGGTACCAGAAGGAATATGTACCATCGTCTGTGCTGGTTATCCTCCTCAGCGTGCTTTACGTTCGATCGAATAGTCGGTGATATCCAGGAACCAATACCCGTTCTCCAAGCGTTTCTTGCTCTTGTGTATCGCTATGCGGTTCTTGAAGAGGGGGCCGTCAATAACAAACGTGTGAAATTCACCGTATTCACCACACGGGTCGATGCTTAGCTTCATTTTTTTGAGATCATGCAGAAAATCTCTATCCAGTTTCCTGCCCAGCCATTCCTCACCGAGCATATCGGCCTTCGTGCTCGCGATGATCGCCTCAAAGCCCGCATCGATAAAATCGCTCATGAGCTGCTCGGTATCGTGCTTCCAGAACGGTACATACAAGGTAAGGTCCAACTCAGAGCAAATCCTGGTCACCAGGTGCTCATGCATGGCTATATGTCCAAATACCGCACCTTCTATCCCGGCACCGCTCGAATTTAAATCGCGAACCGCTTTCTTGAATTCATCCTCGTACGAGATAAAACCGGTATACAGCAACGGGATTCCAATCGCTTCTGATTGCGCGAACAACAAGTCCTTGTTCAGGTTATGAGGTGCGGTCTTCTTCAGATCTTTGAAATTCAAGAGATACGCGACTTCAAAGCCGTTCAGTATCGCTTTGTAACAGGCAAAACAGCCATCCTTGCCCCCGGTCCACGAAACGACCACCTTGCCCTTATCCTTCTGGTGTAACGTCTTATTGTGCATAGTATGTCACCGCTAACTGGTACGTAACTCCTGCTTTTTAGAGTATGTGAGACAAGAACAGAAAAGGTAAGAAAGGAAAGCGTGCGCGGGATACGAGGCGTGGGATCGTCTGACCCTACCCGCCGATTTTGAGAAGGTATCCTGGCTGTTTGAGCTTGCTCGGGAGGAGCCGCCGATTCACCAAATCTCGGGAGACGTCGTATCAACCACACCCGCATAAACCTCTTCCGCAGGCCCCTGCAGATACGCACCTTCCTCCCTTACCTCGATGACCAAATCACCGCCCCCGGTATGAACGGTGACGGGCTCGTTCTTATGCACCAACCCGAGCTTATAGAGCGCCAGAACGGAAGCCGTAGAGCCGGTCCCGCACGCTAAGGTCTCCCCGACACCCCGCTCATAGGTCCTCACGGTTATTTCATGCATACTTCCTTCGCGGCGCACGACAAAATCGACATTCGTCTTCTGCGGCAGAAAGGCCGGGTGTGATTCGATCGCCTTCCCCACGGTATTCACGTCAACCCCTTCGAACGAGTCCAAAATGACGACCGCGTGGGGGTTGCCGAGACTCAGTGCCGTCAAGCGTAACGACCCGATTTCCGCGTTCACGAAGAACGGCTCGTCGAGCTTTTCAAACGTCGGCGTGCCCATAAACACTCGGGTCGACCTGACAAGACCGTTATCATCAAGCTCAACTTCGGGCACGATCAAGCCCGCTAGGGTCTCGACCTTTATGCGCTTGCTGCGTACGATCCTGTGCTCGAAGACGTATTTCGCGAAGCACCGCATCCCGTTCCCGCACATCTCCGCCTCCGAGCCGTCAGGATTGAAGACACGCATCCGAAGGTCAAACGCATCGGTAGTGGGTAGACAGAGGAATAAAACACCGTCAGCACCCACCGAGAATTTCCGCTGGCACAGTGCTTGTGCACAGGTCGCTTTAGCTGCATCTGAACTTCTCTCTGCACGATCATCGATCAGAATGAAATCGTTCCCGCAGCCCTGCAGCTTGGTGAAGTTCACTCTCGTCATCCGTTCCCTCTTACCCCGTTGTCCAAAAATAACTTCGCACTCACCTTCATAACTGAGCCAAGAGCCAAACGGTCGCTAACCCCACAAAAAGAGCAAAAAGCATGCTCGAAAATGTTCCTATAAGATAATACTCCGCAAATTCTCGCTGCTTCAGATCCTCAAATCGTGCGATCGATTTCGCGGCCAATACCAGTATGATCGCGGTAAATTGCCCGTAAAGAACCAGGGTGAGCACAAAGATCCGTTCGAGGATCCCGATGGCGAGACCGGCATGCTCAAGGCCGCCCTCACCAGCTACGGGAAATTTTCGCAAGATGAAAGCTACGACGTAACATCCGGCAATAATCGTAATCGCGTAGGCGAAAGCATACAGAGCTATTAGTTCAATACAGTGCCATGGTATCGCCATATCATCCCCATCCTGTCAGGCTATTATGCTTTACTCTTTATTGTCAAGTTTTTTCGCTTTACTTTTTAGGTCTTATGCACGCTCAAGGGCAGGGAGTTCCTGTAACAGCCGCCTTATGGCTTGCTCGCCATGCTGTACCGCCGACCAATGGGCAGCACGCACTATTTGCGAAATTGACTGCTTACTGACATTCAGTTCCCTTGCAATATCACTGTACGTATAAGCACTATGGACTCTGCAAAACGTTACGACTTCTCTTTGTCTATCAGTCCACGTACTTTGAATTGTAGCAATAAGACTTAAAATGGCATTTATGGTTTCGTCCGTTAAATTATTCGGCGCATCCGATGATTTTACGATAACTGGATATCCAAGCTTTTTTGCTGATTCAAGCGCCTCACGTGATCTGAAAAATGATTCCCCACGCATCTCGGTGATTTCTGATGCGACCACTTCAATCTTCCCAATGCCAATACCACATCTAAATTCGACAGGTATACTGTCCTGTAATCGAACAAAAATGTCATAACTCTTCTCTGGACTGTGTAAAACACCTTGGAACTCATCATCAAGCGTTATGGTAAAATTCCTCATTATATCCAAACTATAGCTTTTATTAATTTCCGTTAAAGTAGTTTTTATTTTACGTTGAATTATACGCCACTCTTCAGGGTCAAAAGCCCGGGAACCTTTTATGTCACAGGTTATCACGCAGTTATGTGAAGCGCTATTCATTCTGAGCACCCGTAATTTATAGATACTTCTCAAACGATATATTTAAAAGTTCAGCTTTTGGATCCGCGCACATGCCTCTGCCAGGCGCTCGCCGCTGTTACAGAACGTGAATCGAACGAAGCCTTCGCCGTATTCCCCGAACCCCACTCCCGGGGTCACCACGATCCCTGCTCGTTCCAGGAGAATCATCGAGAACTCGATAGATGCCGAAATGGCAGTTTCAAACCTCTGGGGAACCTTCACCCAGAGATAGAACGTGGCATGTGGTTTCTCCGCATCTAATCCCGCGGCGCGCAGCCCGTCGACCAGAATATCTCGCCGCTTTTGATAAATTGCAACGTTCTGGGAGACGCAGTCCTGTGGCCCTGATAAGGCTGCAATACCCGCTTCCTGAACCGCTTGAAATGCGCCTGAATCGATATTCGTCTTTACCGTCCTTATCCCATTGAGGATCTCCGCATTGCCTACGGCGTATCCGATCCGCCAGCCGGTCATGTTATAGGTCTTGGAGAGCGAATTGAACTCGACACCAACCTCCTTCGCGCCCTTTACCGCCAGAAAACTCGGTGATTCGTAGCCGTCAAAGGTCAGCTCCGAATAGGGGTTGTCAAAGAGCACGACGATCTCATTATCCTGCGCGAAATCGATAACGGTCTTGAAGAATGCCTCGTCCGCGATCGCAGCCGTGGGATTATGGGGATAATTCAGGAACAGGATCTTCGCTTGCCTCGCCACGTTCTTATCCAGACGATCAAAATCCGGTTTAAAGTCGTTATCCGCGGTTAACGGAACCGTGTGGGGCACCGCATTCGCTATGATCGTGGCATTGTGATACACAGGGTACGCAGGATCTGGAACGAGGGCGTGATCCCCGGGCTCCAGAAAGGCGAATGCCGCGTGCGCCAGACCCTCCTTCGACCCGATTAACGTTAATACCTCGTCCTCTGGCCGGACCATAACCTGTTTCGTCCGCTGATACCACGCAGCAACGGCCTCCCGGAACGCGAGCATGCCTTCATAGGAGGGATAGCGCTGATTTGCAGGGTCCTTCGCGGCATGGTACAGGGCCTCAACGATATGCGGTGGTGTGGGCAAATCAGGATCGCCGATACTCAAGTCAATGATGTCCACGCCTCGTTTGCGCGCCCGCTCCTTCCTCAGATCGATCTCCGCGAAGAGATAGGGGGGAAGCGACCGTATACCCTTTGCGTACTGCACCTCTCGCTTAGCTAACATGGCTCGATCGTTGCGGGCGGCTTCGATGAGATCGCATAGGTCACCCAGGTCACGCCCTTGACCTCGTTCGTGATCCGGTTACTCATGCGCTCCAGCAGCTCATAGGGCAGTTTCACGAAATCCGCCGTCATCGCCTCCTTCGACTCCACCACACGGATCGTTACGAGCCGGCCTTCCTTACGCGCATCGCCGAGCACGCCCGTTGCGAAATCGTCACCAACGGTCGCAAAGGCCTGCCAGACCTTCTCGTACCAGCCGCTGTGTTTTAACTCCTCCTCCACAATCAGTGAGGCATCCCGGCAGATCCGCAGCTTCTCCTCCGTCACCTCACCCATGATCCGGGCCGCCAGACCAGGGCCGGGAAAGGGATGCTGATTGCGTATCCGAGCCGGAATGCCGAGATCCTTCGCCACTTCCCGCACCTCATCCTTATACAGCTCGTCGATCGGCTCGATCAGAGTGAACCCCAAACGCTCGGGCAGTGCGCCAACGTTATGATGCGATTTGATGCGAGAGGACTTAGCTGAGCCCGCCTTCGCACTCTCGATCCGATCGGGATAGATCGTGCCCTGAGCGAGGAACGCGACGTCGCCCAGCTTCTGCGCCGCTTCCTTGAAGAGGGTGATGAAGAGCCCCCCGATCACCTTTCGCTTCGCCTCCGCATCCGTCACGCCCTTGAGCGCCTCCAGAAATCGGGACTTCGCGTCCACCACTACCAGATCCATCTTGAAGCTCTTCCTGAACGTGTTCTCGACCTCCTCCCGCTCACCTTCCCGCAGCAAACCGTTATCCACGAAGATGCAGGTCAATCGATCGCCGATGGCCTTATTAACGAGGACCGCGGTGGTGGAGGAGTCGATACCCCCACTGAGCCCACAAATTACTTTCCCATCGAGGCCCACCTCCTCGCGAATTTTGGTGATCGCCTCTGCAACAAAGGCGGCGATCGTCCAGTTCCGTTCGCAGTCGCAAATGGAATACAGGAAATTCCAGAGGATTCTGTCACCCATTTCCGTGTGGTGCACCTCGGGATGGAACTGCACCCCATAGATCCGCTCGTGTATCCGAAAGGCTGCAACGGGCGCGTTTGCCGCCGAGCCCAGTATCTCCGCGCCCTCGAATCGCTCGATCACGTCACCGTGCGACATCCAGACAGGAGTCGTGCCGGTTTCACTTACGCCCTCAAAGAGTGCGGAGTCGGTGAACATGAGCTCTGAACGCCCGAATTCGCCCTTACCGCCCGTGGTAACCACGCCGCCCAGCATATCTGCGAGCAGCTGCGCACCATAACAGATCCCCAGCAACGGCACGCCCAGATCCACAATCCGGGTACTGCAGCGGGGACTATCGGGCTCATGAACGCCGAATGGGCTCCCGGAGAGTATGATCCCGCGGATCTTGCCTTCTCTTTTGTTCCGCTGAGCGCAGCGCTCGAGCTCCGTAATGGAGACGTCATAGGGCAGCAGCTCGGTATAAACGCCTAATTCCCGGCACCGCCGCACGATCAGGTGGCTATACTGCCCACCAAAGTCCAGTACCACCACCTTGTCCTTCTCACGCTCGGATCGCCCTTCCTGCATAGCTCGCGTCTCTGAATCCTCCTTTACTTCTTCGACCCTTCGTCCAGGACTTTCAATCGCAACTTTGCCAAATCTTCTTTGAGCTCCACATGGAAGCCCATGCCCGTTAAGGTCTCCTCCAGCATCGTCTTCACAAAGTGCTTGAGGATGTCTGAACTCAAGATGAGCGTATACTCGTTCTTCGAGACCGGTGTGAGGGCAAAGAAGTTGCAGGCCTCCAGTCGCTTGAGAACCGCCTCGACCCTGAAGTACTGGTGCTTGAACTGCTCTGCATGCGCCGCACTGATCGCCTTGTTCAATTCCCAGAACTGCTCCTTCTCTGGATGCGTGTCCACAAACTTCAAGAAGAGCAGCCAGTGGTCGATATCCATGATGACGTGCTCCCCCAGCCGCAACATCTCCGCGTGCGTGTACACTTTTCGATCCTCAATCGATTCGAAGAGCGTGCGATGCTTGCCATAAAAGCGCAACGCCTCGCGGACGAGCTCGCTCTGCGAGATACCCAGCTCCGCCTGCATCTTCTTAAACATCTTGAAGGTGTCTTCATCCATGGCTACCGTGATTCTTTCTGGTGGTGGCATAGTCTTATTTCTACTATATCTCGCTCATAATATTTAAATATGTATCACTGAGCAAGTCTGTTATTTGACAATTGCAATAATGAAACATACCCCTTCATATCTTTTCATAACTGTTATGAAGACTGCTCAATTAGCCTTAACTAATTTAAATTAATGGTAAGATAGTAGATTTACTAGGATCAACCAATATTCATATCAGTTCATAATTGTTGTGCTTGTTTCTCAAATAGAATAAAAAGAGGATAGTCTGAATATTATTTTAGAGGTGTAATAGAGGATGGAAAAAGAAGGGAATGTAAAGACAAAGGATGATGTGTTTGAAGCGCTCGCGAAAGGAGGGATAAAGTTCGTACGCCTGTGGTTTACGGACATCTTGGGTCAGTTGAAGAGCTTCGCTATCACACCACGGGAATTGGATGGCGCTTTTGACGAGGGTATGGGATTCGATGGGTCTTCGATACAGGGATTTGCGCGGATCGATGAGAGCGATATGCTGGCGAAGCCTGATCCCACTACCTTTCAGATGGTGCCGTGGCGGCCGAAGGAGCATGCCGTGGCACGGATGTTCTGCGATATCCTGCAACCGGATGGCAGTCACTATGAGGGCGATCCACGGTACGCCTTGAAAAGGAACCTGGAGCTGTTGAAGCAGAAGGGGCTAACCTTCTATCTGGGGCCGGAGCTGGAGTATTTCTACTTCAAGCAAAATGGCAACACGGAAGTGCTGGATCACGGCGGATACTTCGATCTGACCACGCTGGATGCGGGCAGCGACCTCCGGCGGGATACGATCTTGACCCTGGAAGCGATGGGGATCGAGGTGGAATACAGCCATCATGAGGTCGCGCCCTCGCAGCACGAGATCGACCTCAGGTACAAGGACGCGCTGACAATGGCAGACCAGGTGATGACCTACCGGATCGTGGTGAAGGAGATAGCGCAGAAGTACGGGTACTATGCCTCGTTCATGCCGAAGCCGATTTTCGGGGTGAACGGGTCGGGAATGCACACGCACCAATCCCTCTTCGCGGATGATAAGAATGCGTTCTTTGACCCTGATGACGAGTATAGTCTCTCGGAGCTCTGCCGCGGATATATCGCCGGGCTGCTCAGACACGCACCTGAGATAACGGCAGTCACCAACCAATTTGTGAACTCGTATAAGCGGTTGGTGCCGGGCTATGAGGCCCCCGTGTATATCTCCTGGGCACGGCGCAATCGCTCGACACTCGTGCGGGTGCCGATGTACAAGCCGGGGAAAGAGAAAGCAACCCGGATAGAGTATCGCAGCCCTGATCCGGCCTGTAATCCGTATCTGGCTTTCTCGGTCATGCTCGCGGCTGGGTTAGCGGGGATCAAGAACAAGTATGAGTTGCCCGCACCCATGGAGAAGGATGTGTATGCGATGACCGATGAGGAGAAGCAGCAGCACGGGATAACTTCGCTACCCGGGAGCTTGATCGAGGCACTTGCGCTGACAGAGCAGAGCGCCCTGGTACGAGAAGCATTAGGCGAGCACATCTTCACCAACTTCCTCATCTCGAAGAACGTCGAGTGGGACAGGTATCGCATCACCGTATCGGAATGGGAGCTGCAAGAGTACTTGAGTGTGCTCTAAGCCCGCGAGCGTAGATGAACCACTCACGCAAAGGGGGTCGTTAGCTAAAGGTGGAGAGGAGGAGCGGCATGAATGCGAAGTTGAAGCGGGAACTGAATGCGCTGCTGGGTGATGAAGCGCGAATACGTAACGATGCCTTTGAGCGCGAGCTCTACTCCACGGACGTCAGCTCGGTTCCCTTTGCCCACCGGCTCTTCGAGACCATCCCGCATCTGGTAGTACAGCCGCAAACCGTTGATGCACTCATCAAGGTCGTTCGATTCGCGAGCACAGAAAAGGTGGCGCTCTTTCCGCGGGGCGCAGGCTCTTCGGGACTCGGCGGTGTGGTCCCCACGAAAAAGGGGATCGCTCTTGACCTCTCGGCTCTGAACAGGATTCTCGAGCTGAACAGGGAGCAGGAGACAATCACGGTCCAAACAGGAACTCGATGGTCAGCGATAGAAGCGGCTGCGCAGCAGGAAGGGCTCTCGCTGAGCGTGTACCCTTCGAGCTTCTTCTCCACCGTGGGGGGTTGGATCGCCTCCGGCGGCTTCGGGATCGGAAGCTTTCAGTTCGGGCACCTCAAAGAGCACATCGAATCGATCGAGGTGCTTTTTCCCTCGGGTGATGTGCGGATCTTTACTGCGGCGGATAAGGAGTTCGCCCGGTTTTTCGGTACCGAGGGTCAGTTCGTGATCCTGCTCGCTGCTACGCTTAGATTACGGAAGACGCCAGAGCAGGTGCTCCCACATCTCATGTATTTCGGAGGTGTCGATGCAGCACTCACGTTCGTGACCGAGCTGATCCAATCGAAGATCAGACCTTACCACATTAAGTATCTCGATGCCCTCCACCTGAAGGAGGTGAATAAGCTGATTGGTGAGGAGCTCTGCGCAGAGCGCGATGCGGTCCTGGTGGCACTGGAAGATCACGATGATGATTTGAAATTCCGGCAGTTCACGAAGAATCGCGGTATTGCTGCGGACGAGTATCTGGCACGATACCTCTGGCATGAACGACTCTTCCCGATGAAGCGGCGCAGCGCTCAGCCGACCCTCTTAGCCTGCGAACTCATCATGCCACTGAAATACGGGGCTGCTTATATGAACAAGGCGAGATGGATAGCAAAGCGGTATGGGCTCGATGTTCAGGCGGAAGCACATATGGTGGGAGAAACAGACGCGCTGGTGCTGCTCTCGTTCCTCTCTGACGTAAGGGACTCATGGCGATACCTCGCTCATCTCGCACTCGTCCCGCGACTCACCATGCTCGGGATCAAACTGGGAGGAGCGCCGTACAACGTCGGGATCTGGAACGCGCCCTTTATCACCCAGAAGCTTGATCCGCAGACACTGCGGGCCTATCGAGCATACAAGCGGAAGGTTGATCCATGCAACATCCTGAATCCGAACAAATTCTTCGCGGTGCGAACCAGGTGGGGGGTTATTCCTGATCTGCTTTTCAATCCGAGCCTGTTCAGACTGCTCATTCGCACCGCGTCACTCTTCACACCACTCATGGCCCGCTCAGTTGACGCCCATGATCGTGAATCAGTATTGGAGAAGACCATGTACTCATGTGTGAAATGCGGCAGCTGTGCTGCTCAGTGCCCCGCGTACGCGGTTACGCAGGATGACTCGCTCATTCCGAAGAACAAACTGTACCTCGCTAAAAAGCTGCATGAGGGGGGTAACGTCTCGAAGTGTGAAGCTGAGAAGGCCTTTCTCTGCCTGCACTGCGGACTCTGCCGCGAGGTTTGTCAGAATGACCTTGATCTGGTAGCGGCGTGGGAAGAGCTGGAGCAGCAGCTTGAGCAGCGGTTTGGAAGACCTGAGCCAGCAATACGGGAATTCATCTCGACTGCGGAGGAAAGTACAGCGTACTGGAGGTGTGTACATGCCCAAGAAGTATAATATCGCCGTCTTACCTGCCCCGCCACGCGTTCCACCCCCTGGGAAGTACGTGATCGTACGGGGCGATGAATGCATCAATTGTGGACGGTGCACAAAAGTGTGTATCTATGGCGTGCACCAGCGGCTGGATGAGGACCCTCGACGTATGGCGGACCCCGAGAGTCAACTCTGTAAGGGCTGCTTCCGCTGCGCTCAGGAATGCTCGCGAGCGGCCTTAACCCTCGTCCACAATGAGACTTATACCCAACTGGGCGATTCCTACTGGACTCCGGAGATCATCACCACAACCTGGTATCAGGCAGAGACCGGAAAGGTTCCGGTATCCGGTGCAGGCTATTCAGGCCCTTTCTCTGGTTTAGGGTTCGACGGCATGTGGACCGATATGTCCGAGATCGTGCGACCGACACGGGATGGCATTCACGGGCGGGAATACATCAGCACTTCAGTGGACATCGGCGGTAAACTGCAGGCCATTACCTTTGACGACCAGGGCAAGATCGCTGTACCACTCCCGCGTACACGCAGTGTTCCGCTTCCGATCATCTTCGAGCGGCCGCCGTTTGGCAGGAGCGAAAAGGTATATGAAGCGCTAGCGAAGGCTGCCGCTAAGCTCGATACGGTCATGCTCGTGGATTCTGAGGAGTGGTACGAGAGGAGGTATGCGGCAAATCTCGTGCCGGTGTACACCGCGGTTTCTGAGCCGGATCAGCAGCCCGAGCGCACGGAGCTTGAGTTGTGCCTTAAAACCGCACCAATGGTCGAATTCAGCTATGATCGTGATATACTGAAGGTGGTAGCGGATGCGAGGAGCATAAGCCCCGGAAGTATCATCTCGGTACGGGTCCCGTCTGATGAGGCGGTGGAGGAGATCGTGGCTGAATTGGTGGCCGAAGGCGTTGAGGTCATTCACCTCTGCGCGGACCGTAATGGAAGGACCCTCGAGTCTTCAACCGAGTCGCGATTCGTTACGGACATGATTCGCACGATCCATCGCTATCTGGTCCACCTCAAGATGCGAGATAGGGTGACCCTCATTGTAGGTGGCGGGATCGCACTGCCCGAGCATGTGGCAAAAGCGATACTCTGCGGCGCGGATCTCACGGCCATCGATGTGCCGCTGCTCCTCGCGCTCGAATGCCGGTATTGCCGTAATTGCTTGCACGGAAAAGCATGCCCGGTAGGGTTGAATGACCTTGATCCTGACTACGGCGCGCAGCGGATCGTCAACCTTATGGCTGCATGGCGGAACCAGCTCCTCGAGGTACTCGGAGCTATGGGCTTGCGTGAAGTGAGAAGACTCCGCGGCGAGGTCGGCAGGGCGATCGTCTGTGAGGAAATCCAGAAGGAGACATTTGATCGGATGTTTGTAAAGGAGGTGTTCAATCATGCAGAGGCCAGAAATTAGATTCGCCCCCTCACGATTTTTGAACGAGATCGGCGAGGTGGAAGTAAGGCGAGAGGTATCGAGCTGCATCAATTGCGGAATGTGCGCAAGTGTGTGCCCCTTCGGCGTGCACGAGCGGAAAGCGGGCTTCAACAGGACTGCAAAGCCGTTAAGCTATCTCTGCATCGGCCAGGCCTGCGAGGATAGGCCCTTTTACTGCGTCGACCAGTGCCCCCGGAAAGCGCTCTCGTTGGTCGAAAACCCCCTGTATCGCACCATCGGCGACCGGCGGTGGACTCGTGATCTGATCCTCGGCACCTGGAAGCAAGCAGAGACCGGGTTACCGCTCTCGGGACTTCGCTACGAGATCGGAGACTCGGGTGGCGGGTTCGACCGGATTTTCTTCGATTTCACGAGCAAAGAGCGCGGCGATGCGGAAGATAAGGCCGCGATAAGCACCGCGATTGATCTGAATAAGAGAGCGGGAGAGCCGCTCAGGATCGAGGTGCCGTTCTATGGGGGCGGCATGTCCTTTGGTTCGATCAGCCTCTCGGTCATGCTTGCACGTGCAAAAGCAGCGCAGGCCTGGGGCACCTTTACCTGCACCGGTGAGGGTGGCTACCCCGAGCCGTTACGGGACTACGACGATAATATGATCACCCAGGTAGCAACCGGGCTCTTCGGCGTCTCTGAGGAGACCATACAGCGGGTCAAGATCGTGGAGCTCAAGTATGCGCAGGGCGCGAAACCGGGCCTCGGCGGGCATCTACTGGGGGATAAGGTGACCGCAGACGTCGCTCGTATGCGGGAAGCAATACCCGGATGCAGCTTGTTCTCGCCGTTTCCGTTCCACAGCGTCTACTCGGTGGAGGATCACGAGAAACACATCGATTGGATCAAGACGATCAACCCCGAGGCGCTCGTCTCGGTGAAGGTCTCAACCGCACGGGACGTGGATATGGTGGCTGTGGGCAGCTATTACGCCGGTGCACACATTATCCATCTCGACGGGAGCTACGGCGGCACGGGGGCTGCACCGGACATTGCGAAGAAGAATATCGCCATGCCGATCGAGTATGCAATCCCGAAAGTGCATGAGTTCCTCAAAGAGGATGGGATCCGGGACAAGATGACGGTGATCGCAAGTGGCGGCATACGAACCGCTTATGACGCGGCTAAGGCGATTGCACTGGGCGCTGACGGCGTTGCGCTCGGCACCACTGAACTCGTCGCGCTGGGCTGTGTACGCTGTGGGAGTTGTGAATCGAGCAGAGGCTGCCCGCGTGGCATCGCAACCACTGATCCGGAGCTTACCAGAGCGCTCGACGTGGAATGGGGCGCGCAACGCCTCATCAACCTCTACGCCTCGTGGCGAAGCACATTCGCCGAGATCCTCAGCAAGCTCGGCATGCGGAGCGTCAAGGAACTCGTCGGGCGATACGAGTGCCTGCTGCATCTTGATTATCTGACCGAAAAGGAGGTGAGAACTGATGAGCGTGTATTATAGCACCGAGGCTGAAGGGGGCTGCGGCGTCGTGGGCTTTGCATCCACCGCTCTCGTCAAGGGCAAGCACATCTTCAAACCCGCGTACCAGATGCATAACCGGGGCAACGGAAAAGGCGGTGGCATCGCTGCGGTTGGCCTCTCGCACGAGGATCTCGGCGTTTCTCGATCTGTGCTCGAAGAGGATTATCTGCTCCAGATCGCGTTACTTGATCGAGCGGCGCGCGAGGAGCTTGAAGCGGAGTTCATTGCGCCCTATCTGGACATTGACCACGCCGAACGGCTACCGACCGTTGCTGATTACCGCGAGGTAGAGGAGCTCGAGACCGAACCTCCGGAGGTGTGGCGGTATTTTGTCCGGGTCAAAGCTGAGGTGCTCAATGCTTACATAAGGACGCACGGCCTGGAGGAGTGGGAGCGGAGGAAGGTCGAGGACGAGTTGATCTTTCAGAACAGTCTCCGGATCAACAAGAAATTCTATGCCGCGCTCGGCGATAAACGCGCGTTCGTGCTCTCGCACGGCAGAAATATGATGATCCTGAAGATCGTCGGGTACGCAGAAAGTATCATCCGGTACTATCAGCTCGAGGAGTTCCGCGCCCATGTCTGGATCGCGCACCAGCGGTATCCCACACGAGGCAGGGTCTGGCATCCCGGCGGCGCGCACCCCTTCGTGGGTATGCATGAGGCGTTTGTGCACAATGGCGACTTCGCGAACTATCACTCCGTGGTCGAGTACCTCGTACAGCGCGGGCGGGAGCCCTTATTCCTGACGGATACCGAAGTTGCTGTGCTCCTCTTCGACCTGCTCAACCGTGAATATAGCTATCCGCTGGAGTATCTCATCGAGGCGATGGCGCCGACGACCGAGCGCGACTTCGATCTGCTCTCGCCGCAGAAGCAGGAGATCTACCGCGCATTGCAGACCGCGCACATCCACGGCTCGCCTGACGGCCCCTGGTTCTTTATCGTCGCCCGAAACGAGCCGTACGAGGATATCCTCCAGCTCATCGGGATAACTGACACGTCAATGCTGAGGCCACAGGTGTTCGCACTGGTCGAGCACGGCGACCTGCAAATAGGGCTCATCGCATCGGAAAAGCAAGCGATCGACGCGACCCTGAAGAGTCTCTCAGAGGAGGATGAACGCTTTCCCTCGGTCGCTGACAAGTACTGGAACGCTCGAGGCGGGAGTTATACCGACGGTGGCGCCTTTATATTCTCCCTGCGCGGCACTGAAACGAAAGCGCTCGAGTGCACCAATAAATTCGGTGCTCGGATAACCACACCGGAGAATCAGACTCATGGCGATTTCACGATCCCGGTTACCGAACTGTCAGATAGCAGGAGCCACCGAGCGCTGCTTGAGGCCGCTCTGGAGCGTCCGGATGCACTGTTCGCATTCCTGAGCTGCGGAACGAAGGACTGGGATTGGAACCGGTTATGCTGGACACTGAACGAGCTGGTAAGGTACGCGCAGCGGGACGAGCAAGCGAGGACGGTGGTGATCGAGGGGCTGACACTGCTTAACGACCTCAGATACGACACGGGAAGTAAGAAGCGGAGCTCGATCATCCAGGCTGTCCGCGAAGCGCTCCATAAGATCTTCGACACAACGCCTTCGATCGAGACCCAAACCCACGGGAGGTATCATCTCATCCGCTGGTTGACTGAGGACTGCCTGCGACCGCCAGGGACCGCAAGCGACGTGTTAATCATGGACGTTGCGGAGTTCCCGCCCGAAGGCGCGGAAAGCGCCGCACGACTGCTCGTTGCAGCTTACAAGCAGGGTTGGCGTCAATTCGTCGTGTATAACGCGCAGGGCCATCGGTTTTGCGGCTCTGGATTAGGAGCGCAGACCACAGGGGTACGGATCGACGTATATGATAGTGCGGGCGATTATCTGGGCTCATCGATCGATGGCGCCGCAGTGTATGTGCACGGCGATGGCCAGGATCAGCTCGGACAGATCGTGAAGAGCGGTAAACTCGTGATCTTCGGTGACGTCGGCCAGACGTTCATGTACGGTGCTAAAGGCGGTGAAGCATACGTGCTGGGCAATACCGCGGGCAGACCACTCATCAATGCAGTGGGCAAGCCACGGGTCGTCATCAACGGGACCTGTCTCGATTATCTCGCGGAGTCCTTTATGGCCGGTGATCCGCTGAACGGCGGTGGCTTCGTGGTAGTTAATGGACTTGAACCAGATGAGCATGGCCGCTTTCACGAGCAGGATACGCCATACCCGGGCTCCAATCTCTTCTCGCTCGCCTCCGGCGGTGCGATTTACATCCGGGACCCGCATCGTCGACTGGTAGCGGAGCAGCTCAACGGCGGAGCGTTCTCCACGGTTACACCTGCGGACTGGGAGCTCATCTTGCCGTATTTGCAGGAGAACGAGCGGCTCTTCGGTATTTCCGTGGATGACGATCTCCTCAGGGTAAACGGTGCCCGGGAACAGCCGCAAGAGGTCTATCGCAAGGTACGACCGATAACGAGCACCTTCAGCAACGGGATGGGTCCCGTATGACGCGTGAACTTTTGCGACAATGGAACGCGGCTCGCACAAGAACACGAGAGCAGAGGAGTTATTAACTCCGCTACCAAGGAGATTATTACGAGAGGCGAAGTGGTGGCGGAGAATCGGCAATAATCAGCGGATAACTCTAGTAAGACACAGACAGTATCGCGAACGGAGAGCGCTGAGAAGACGCACATGAAGACCAGCAGTGTCGAGTCGAAGGTTCGAGAAGCCTGTGGGATCGTGGGCATCGCACATAGCAGTGATGACGTTGCACTGCCCCTCTTTTATGCGCTCTATGCGCTGCAACACCGCGGGCAGGAATCTGCGGGCATCGCTGTCTCCTGTGGCATGAGCACGGATGAAGATCCTGATGAACGAGGTACGCAGGCGACGAAGATTCAGTCGGAAAAAGGTATGGGGCTGGTCGCTGAGGTCTTCTCGCCACAGCACTTAGCCGAGCTGCAGGGATCGATGGGGATCGGTCACGTGCGATATCCGACGACCGGAGCTCCGCTGCTGGAAAACGCCGAGCCGCTCGTCGTCAATTACCAGAAGGGCTACTTCGCGCTCGCTCACAACGGCAATCTCGTAAATACCCGTGAGTTACGCGCAGAACTGGAACGAGAAGGCCGAATTTTCCACTCGGAGACCGACACGGAGGTGATCGCGCAGCTGCTGGCCAGGGAACTGGTAGACCACGATCCTATCGCGGCACTCACGGAGGTCATGCGACGGGTCGTCGGCTCCTATTCGCTCGCGATCTTGATGGACAGCATGTTACTGGCGGTGCGGGACCCCTTCGGGATCAAGCCGTTGTGCATTGGTGCGCTTACGGACGAGTGCCGCGGCGTGAATGTCGGCTACGTGATCGCATCAGAGAGCCCGGCAATCGATACGCTGGGCGGGACACTCATCCGCGACGTCAATCCGGGTGAGGTGCTGGTCATCCGTGCTTCGCACCCCGCAGGAGCGCGCAATCCAGCGGGTCACCGCGACCTGAAACTCGTACAGCATCAGCTCCACCCGGGTGTACCGAGCGCTCACTGCGTCTTTGAGTACATCTATTTCGCACGCCCGGACTCGATCATCGATGGGCAGCTCGTTTACGACGTGCGAATGAAGATCGGCGAGCGGTTGGCCGTGGAGCATCCGGTGAGTGCAGATATCGTATCGCCGGTGCCTGATTCGGGCATCACCTGCGCGATCGGGTACGCGAAACGCTCGGGGATCGAGTACCTCGAAGGGTTGATAAAGAATCGCTATGTGGGTCGAACGTTCATCATGCCCGAGCAAAAGACACGAGATATGAGCGTGCACTCGAAGTTCAATATTGTGCGGGCGAACGTGGCGGGTAAGCGAGTCGTACTGGTCGATGACAGTATCGTACGGGGCACGACCATGCGGAAGCTCGTGAGGTATTTGAGAGCGGCGGGGGCGAAGGAGGTGCACCTGCGTATCGGGAGCCCGCCCATCATCGCACCCTGCTATCTCGGCATCGATACCCCTACGCGGGACGAGTTGATCGCGGCCACGCGCACGATCGAGGAGATACGGGATTATTTAGCCGCTGATTCACTCGGCTATCTCAGCCTGGAAGGATTGCTCGAGGCCGTCGGGATCGAGGCGAACAGCCTCTGCCTGGGCTGTCTCACGGAGCACTACCCGGTCAGGATACCGGGCGAACGCTGCAGCGCGCTACAGACGACCCTGACCTAACCTTCGCGAACGAGTGCTCAAGCTCTCGTAGCAGTAAAAAAGAAAAAAAGAGTGGAAGCGAGTTCTATTCCCTTCGCTACGCGGCTGTCTCCGCTTCCTTGCTCTCGACTTCTTCCATGAGCGCCCCTTCCGGCGGTTCTGGCGGTGCCTCGAATGTCGCTTCTTCAACAGCAGCACTGAGGTCAACCACCGTCACGGGAACCTTCCGCTGCAGCAGTGCTTCGATCTGTGCATACAATTGCCGGTCTCTGAAGTGCTTCATGGTTGCCGCTCCTGACGGGCAGACCGCGTTACAACCGCCGCACCCCTTGCACATCGCTTCGTTCACCGTCATGACCTGCCGGACCTCGTCAAGTGTGAGCGCTCCGTACGGGCAGATCTCAGCACACGTGCCGCAGCCGATGCAGATCTCTTCGTCGATCTGCGAGATTGCCGGCTCGATCGTTGCTATACCCTGTACCAGGTAGACGAGCGATCCTGCTGCTGCTGCTTTGCCCTGTGCTATGCTGTCCGGAATGTCTTTCGGACTCGCTGCACATCCGGCGATGAAAATGCCATCGGTCGCCGTATCTACCGGTCGCAGCTTCGGGTGCGCCTCCAACAAGAAGTGGTCTGGCGATTGCGACAACTTCAGCATCTGGACGATATCCCATACGCCCTCGTTCGGCTTCAAGCCGAGCCCAAGAACAACCAGATCTGCATCAAGCTCATAGGGCTCGCCCAGCAAGGTGTCCTCTGCGCGCACCACGACCTTGTCACTGCCCGGCTTCAGGTAGATCTCGCCCGGCAGTCCACGCCGATAGTTGATCCCGCCCATTTTCACATCACCGTAGAATTCCTCGAAGCCTTTACCGTACGCACGGACGTCCTGGAAGCAAACCGAGACATTAGCATCCGGTATCTTTTGCTTTGCCATATACGCCTGCTTCGCAATGTACATGCAGCAGACACGAGAGCAATACTCATAGCCGGTCTGCTTATTCCTCGAGCCCGCACAGGAGATGAAGACGATGTTCTTCGGTTCTTTGCCGTTAATGATGATCTGTCCTCCCGTAGGGCCGCCTGCTGCGCAGAGCCGCTCAAATTCCAGGCCGGTAATGACGTTGGGGGTCAGACCGTACTTGTATTCGGGACACGAGGTCGGTTCGATGAGATCGTAGCCGGTGGCCACGATGATCGTGCCGAGGTCCAAATCCTCTTTCACCTCCTCCATGGTGAAGTCGATGGCGTCATACTTGCAGGCCTGCATGCAGGGGGTCTTGGCTTTACCGGCCTTGACATCTTCGAGCGTCGCGTCGCCGCATTTGCCCTCTTTGAAGAGCAAGCAATTCTGCTGGTCAACGGTGTAGAGGGGAGGCACGGCGTTCGGGAACGGCAAGTAGATGGCCGTTCTGGTACCCAGACCCTCGTCGAACTCACTGGAGATGTCCTTCACCGGGCAGGCCTCTTCACAGGCGCCGCAGCCGATACATTTCTCGTTGACGTAGCGCGCTTTTCGCCGTACCGTGGCCTTATAATTGCCCACATAGCCCTCGATGTTCTCCACTTCGGAATAGGTCATCAAATTGATGTTTGGATGCGCGCCCACATCGATCATGCGCGGTGTTAAGATGGAAGAGACCTTTTCAAGCACGGGATAGGTGCGATCGAGTTGCGCCGTGTGACCGCCGATCGAGGGCGCTTTCTCCACGAGATGCACCTTGAAGCCGGAATCCGCGATGTCCAGTGCCGCGTAGATCCCCGTAACGCCACCGCCGATGACCATGGTCTCCGGAGTAACATCGACCTTCTTCTCGGCGAGGGATTCGAGCAGTGCGGTTCGCGCAACTGCGCTTCGTACCAGATCCTTCGCTTTCTCCGTGGCTTCAACCTGGTAATCACCGTGCACCCAGCTGCAGTGCTCCCGGATATTCGCCATCTCGAAGAAGAACGGGTTGAGCCCGCCACCGACACAGGTACCCCTGAACGTGGGCTCGTGCATTCGCGGCGAGCACGCAGCAACGATGACGCGATTGACTTTACCTGCTTCCAGATCCTCTTTGATGAGATTCTGTCCCGGGTCTGAGCACATGAACATGTAATGTCGTGCAAGCGCGACGTTGGGCAAGGACGCTGCATACTTCATCAACTCTTCGACGTCCACCGTCAACTTGATGTTGATACCGCAATGGCACACATAGACACCGATTCGCGGGCTGTCCTCGGGCGCGTCCTTTGCTATTCCCTCCACCGACGCCGTCATCGGGATTTTTGTGTAATCATATTTTCCTTCTGCCATTTTCACGTCCTCCTCTTATCTTATGCTGCTCCTACTTTGTCTGCCATTTCCTTCAGTGACTTGTATCCGAGGCACAGCTCCTCCTCCATCTCTGACACGGGCTGTCTCAGCACCACCTTACCACGGGTCAAGAGCGCGAGCGATCCTGCTGCCGCCGCTTTGCCCTGCGCGACACTATCCGGAATATCCTTGGGACTCTGTACGCACCCGGTAACGAAGACGCCAGGAACATCGGTATCCACCGGTCTGAGCTTTGGGTGTGCCTCTTTAGCGAAGTGATCAGACGTCTCTTCGATCCCGAGCATCTGCAATAACTCGGCCGTGCCTGCCGTCGGCTGCAATCCGACGCCGAGCACCACAATGTCCGCTTCGAGCTCAAAAGGCTCACCGAGCATCGTATCTTCGCCTCGGACAATGACCCGGTCACTCCCGGGCATTTGATAGACCTCAGATGCAAGGCCGCGCTTGTAATTCAGGCCCTCGCCCTTCACACGGTCATAGAACTCCTCGAACCCCTTGCCGAAGGCGCGGACATCCTGGTAGAGCACGGTAATCGTACAGTCCGGGACCTTCTCACCGAGCAGGTGTGCCTGTTTCGCGATGTACATGCAGCAGACGCGCGAGCAATACTCGTGACCCGTTTGCTTGTTCCGGGAGCCGACACAGGAGATGAAGACAGCATCCTTTGGCAGTCGATCCACGCCCTGGACGATGATCTTGCCGAACGTAGGACCGGCCGCATTGGAGTAGCGCTCGAATTCCAGGCCCGTAATGACGTTAGGAAGTTTCCCATACTTGTATTCGGGCATCTCTTTCGGGTCGAGGATGTCAAAGCCGGTGGCAACGATGATCGTGCCAACTTTGTATTCCTCGATCCTTTCCTCCATATCGAAGTCAATGGCATTTGGACCGCAAATCGCAATGCACGGGGGCACCTCGAGATCCTCCTTGCCCTCCTTCAGATACGCGCGCACGTTCTCAATCGTGGCCTTACCACATTTGCCCTTCTTCACCATCTGGCAGCGCTCGGGATCCACGCAGTAGACCGCGGGGATAGCCTGTGGGAACGGGCGATAGATCGAGCCGCGCTTGCCGAGATTCTCGTCGAATTCGTTCGGAAATTTCCCGGCGAACCGGCATGCTTCTTCACAGAGTGAGCAGCCGGTGCATGTTGCCTCAATGACATAGCGCGGTTTCCGCTTCACCTTGACGGTGAAGTTACCGATCGAGCCCTCGACACCAACGACCTCTGAATAACTCATCAGATTGATGTTCTTATGTTTTGAGACATCGACCATTCGGGGTGTCAAGATACAGGCAGAGCAGTCGAGTGTAGGGAAGGTCTTATCGAGCTGTGCCATGTGGCCACCAATTGTCGGTGTGCGTTCCACGAGATGTACCTTGAAGCCCGCATCAGCGATGTCGAGCGAAGCGTACATACCCGCGATTCCTCCTCCGATCACCAGTGCTTCGGGTATGATCTCTACTTCCTTCTCCTCGACCTCGCCGAGACATGCCGCTTCGACTTTGGCCCTGATGGACTGCATCAAGTTCCGCGTGGCTGCTTCGGATACACCCTGGGGTTCTTTCTTCTTCTCTTCAACTTCAGATACACCCTGGGGTTCTTTCTTCTTCTCTTCAACCTCAGTCTCAGTTTCTGATGCCATTTTTTTCACCTCTCCTCCTACACATAATTCAGCTGCGCGAATATCTGCCGATCCCTGAAGTTTCTCAAGGACATCGCATCCGAGGGGCAATAGGAAGCACAACTTCCACAGCCGATACAGCCCTCCTCGGTAATACGCGCGATCCGCTTGACACCGCCGGTCACTTTCAGGATCTCATAGGTGACTGCAGCTACTGGTTCTTCAACTAATTCAATCGCCTCTACCGGGCAGATCTCCACACAGAGGCCGCATCCGGAACAGATAGCCTCGTCAACGACGGAGACGATACCGGGAGTCTCCATGAAGCTCTTCGCCAGTAGCACGTTTGCACGCGCCGCCGCGGCGCTACTCATGGCGAGGGTCTCGTCGACCATCGCCGGAAAGACCGCGGAGCCACAGACGAAGACGCCCTCATTCACCGTATCGACCGGTGTCAAGACGAGCTTTGGTCGCTCCTGCGCCTCCATGAAGAATCCGTTCTTCAGTGGTACCATGAACATACGACTCAGATTCACGTTCTCTTCCGCCGGGAGCATAGGCATGCTGTAGACCAGTAGATCAGGCTTTATCTGAAGCTCATCATTGAAGATGACGTCGAAGACTGAGAGAACGCCGTCCGTTAGTTCAGGTGGACGCGCGGAATCGTATCTGAGGAAGATCACGCCAGCCTCTCGCGCTTCTTTATACCGCATCTCCCATTTACCGTAGGTCTTGGTCTCCTGATAGAGGAGGAACACATTCGCCTCAGGCTTGAGCTTCTTCGCCTTGAGCGCGTTGCTGACCGCTTCGATGCTGCTGTACTTCGAATAGACGCCGTCGCCCCAGTCGATATCCTGCACGATCGCGATGGTATTTGCCTCGAGTGAGCCTGCATCCAGCAACTTCGCGAACTCCGATTGCGTGATCGGTTTGACCGCGGCGCCTTCAAAGATTGGGAGACCGTCCGTAGGCAGCTCTCGCGCACCCGTTGCGAGCACCGCGGAGCCGAAGTCGATCTCCTCATCGATGCCGTCGCCAACGACCTGCGCTTTAAATGCGCCTGCACGGCCGCGGACACGATCGATCGTGGCACCGGTGTAAACCGTGATCCGGTCGTTACCTTTCACGTTATCCAGTAACTTTTGCAAGAAATCCGCCGCCTTCGTTCCGTCCTGCAATTCCTCGTACTCGCGTAATTCGCCGCCCAGTTCAGCTTCCCGCTCCACCAGGTAGACATCATAGCCTGCATTCGCGATCCCCAGAGCCGCGTTCATGCCTGCCACACCGCCACCGGCGACCAGAGCCTTTGGAATCACCGGATAGCTCTCGATCGGAGTGGGCTCGAGATACCGTGCGCGCTCGACCGCCATAGCCATTTGGGCGTTCGCTGCAGCCGTTGCATCCGCCTTATCCTGCACCCATGCGCACTGCTCGCGCAGGTTCACCATCTCAAGTAAATAAGGATTCAGACCAGCCTTCGCACATGCATCCCGGAAGAGCTCTTCGTAGGCACGGGGTGAATAACCCGCCACAATGATCCGGTTCAATCCCTGATCCACGATACCGCTCTCGATCGCGACCATTGTCTCCTGCATGGTAGCGGTCTCTGCGTTCACCGCAGCCACGTTCCGCATGCGTTTGACTTCTGCGGCAACGGCCGGAATATCAATAGTCCCGGCAACGTCGCCCTGCACACTGCTGATGAAGACGCCGATCTTCGGCTCTTCATCGCCCACCTCGATATATTTTCGCTCCTCCTGACCGGGGATCGGCTCCGTCTTGCCTGACTGCGCAGCCGCTTTTAATGCGGCACCGCTTGCCTGCATCGCGGTCTCACGCACCTTCATCGGCGCGGTTGCCGTACCCGCAGCGAAGATGCCGGGAACGCTCGTCTCTAAGGGGCTGGTAAGGGGGGTCTCGATGAAGCCATACGTGTCGGTCTTCACCGCGAAGGTCTCCGCGAGCTTCCCCAGGGTCTTCGAGGGGAGCAGTCCAACCGCGAGCACGACCATATCGAGCTCCTGGCGCTCAATCGTGCCATTCGCCAGATTCTCGTACTTCACGAAGAGCGTATCTGCTTCCGGGAACACCTCGGGCACGCGTGATCGGATGTAATGGACACCGTACTTATCCTTCAGCTTCGCCACCAGCTCCTCATCCTTGCCAAAGACCCGCACGTCCATGTAGAAGACGAAGACATCCATGAACGGATAGCGCTCCTTCACTTCCCAGACCTCTTTCGCTGTGTAGCCACAGCAGGCCGTGGAGCAGATTTCGTTCTCCTGACACCGTGAGCCGATACACTTGATGAATCCGATCTTTTTCACTGGCTTGCCGTCTGACGGTCGCACCAACGCACCGGTCTCGCTCACGGTGCAGGCCCGCAACATCGCTTCGAACTCCAGCGAGGTGACCACGTCTGGATCGTTGATCGCATAGCCCTTCGCGATGTTGTCAAAGACGTCATAGCCCGGCGCGAGCACCACGCTCTCCACGCCGATCTCCTGTCCGGAGACGGTCAATTTGAAATCGCCCGCTGAGCCTGAGCAGGCCTCGACCTCACTCGAGAGCATCAGCTCGATGTTGGGATGATTCTCGATCTTAATAATCCGGGGCAGAATGCCGGTCTCGCACTCTGCGAGCTCTGCTACTTTACCACCGAGTTTCTCGTTCTTATCGATCAGATAGACTTTATAGCCTGCATCAGCGAGATCAAGCGCTGCCGTAATTCCGGCAACACCGCCACCTACTACCGCTATTCCCATTTTTACACCACCTTCTCAAGGATTCGCTTCGTGCTCACTATGTTCTTATCAAACCCCAATTTCTTCGCGTCTATACCCAGTGCAAGCCCCAGCAACTGCGTAATGTAGACCACTGGCATGTCGAACTTGACCTTCAACGCCTTCTCGATATCCGGCTGCTTTGAGTCCAGCATCATGCCGCAGAGTGGGCAGGCAAGTGCGATGCAATCCGCTCCAGCATCCTTTGCGGTCTCCAGGATCTTTCGCGCCAGCTCAAACGCGAGATCACCCCGGGTCATCATCAACGGCCCTCCACAGCACTTCGTCTTCATGGCGCTGAAGGGCACATTCTCGCCGCCGATCAGCTCGATTAACTGGTCCATCAGGACCGGATCATCGGGATCATCAAAGGCAGTCTCGGGCGGCCGCCCCAAATAGCAGCCATAATAGGGGGCAACCTTAATCTCGACCTTCTTCTCCAGCTTGCTCCGTATCGCGTCCAGGCCGATATCATTGACGAGGACGTCGAGTATATGTTTGGGCGTGACCGTTCCGTTGTACTCAAGAGAAGGATCGATCCCCTTGATCTCCTCGCGTAATTTCTCATCATGCTTCAAGGCGTTGTTCGCACGCGCCAAATTGTAATAGCAGATACTGCAGGGGGTAACGATGTTCAAACCTTCCCGCTCGGCTATTGCCAGGTTACGCGCGTTCAACGCATAGACCAACCTCGGATCCTCGGCCTCAGCCGCACCACAGCAGTTCCAGTCCTCCACTTCCACCAGTTCGACCCCGAGTTTCTCAAATACTGCCTTGGTGGACATGTCCTGCTCCAGTGCCGTCCCCTCAGAAGGACAGCCGGGATATAACGCAAGTTTCTCGACGCTCATTGCTCCTTCTCCTTCTCCTCCACCCATGCGAAGATCTTCTTCATCACTTCACGTTGCTTGATCTTTGAGGGCAGCATGCCTTTGGTCAGCCCGTGCCCGCCGAGCGGGCCCATTTTACCGTGCATGAACATCCGCATCCCGAAGTCCTTGTAGTCCTTCATCATCGCCATCATACCAGAGACGGTGCCGCCTTCTCTCTTCGGATAGTATTCCAGCGCCAGACCCATATCATAAAGCCGCCCGTACTTCTCCAGCGTGTGCAAGAACGCCTCTTCGAAAAGCGGTCGTGGACTCTCAATCTTGATCTTGCCTGCTTTCGCCTCTTTCTCTGCTATGCGCCGTATCACAGCCAGTACATCCCCGACCACCACGTTCTGCGGGCAGCGGGCCGTACAGGTCTGACAGATCAGACAGATCCAGAGATCAGGGTTGGTCAAGACCTCGTTCCGCATGCCCAGGAGGCTCATCTGAATGATCTTGCGCGGATTGTAGCTGGGAATAATTTCAGTGATCGGGCATCCCAAGGTACACGTGCTGCACTGATAACATGCGGTCAGATGCTCACCACCAAGCTCATTCAAGATCTCGTTTTTGAAGTTCGGGTCTAGCTCCCACGTCTTTATTGGCATTTTACCTCAGGCACTCTTCGAGCTCCTCTTCCTCATAGGTCGTGAACGGGAGTGGCTCCGCGACATCCTTGCCCGGTACGTACTTGAACAGCTCCTGGACCTTCCGGGTCAGGACGGGGTAGAAACGCGTCAGGGGGATATCCTTCGGACAGGCATCCTCACATGCACCACAGGCTACGCAGGTCGTGCTGACGTGATATACCCGCGTGAGGTGATAGAGCAGTTGATTTACCGGCACCGCGATCGCACCACGCGCCTCGGCCAGGTTCAAGAGATCACCACCGGTCGGGTTCCCGATCGGCTGGTCGAAGAAGCACTCCTTGCAATAGCAGACCGGGCAGACGTCACGACAGTTCTTGCAGACAATGCAGTCGCGCAGGAAGGCTTCTAAGGCTTCCTGGCTGTCGGGTATCGGTAGCTTCTCCAAATTCGACGCCGCCTCCGCTGCGATCCGCTCTTTCTCAGCCGCGCGTTCCAGGTCCTTGTCCTTGAGCTCGAGCCCAACGGCACTCAGCGCCGCCTCGCCCATCTTCGAATGCCCGGCAACACTCACCTTATCGCCGTTCGTGCGCGCAATAACGACATCACCGACATCTGCGAGCCGGTTGTCACAGATCGCGCAGGCGTCCCGAATGGGAATGCCCTTGCCAGCCAGCTCATTGATCTTTGCAGCGTCCACCTGGTCACCGATCTCAGCATAATGCATAGCGTACACTTCATTCGGATACGCGCCGAAACAATCCACAGCGATGAGCAGTACGCTGTCCGCATTGAGCTGCTTGAGCTTGATCATCTCGATAGCCGCTCGAATCTCACACGGTTTCGCCACGATACCTACCTTCTCGTCGATCAGCCAGCCTTTCACGATATTTGCCGCGTTGACACCGAATGAGGGTGCGAAGATGACCGATTCCGGCGCTACAATCCTATCCTTGTCCCGCACCAGCATGTAAGAAACGCTGGTACCGACGCGATAGGGTAGAATCAATGCATCCACAACGTTCTTCTCCAGCAAGCCCTTGAAGAAGTCCCCTAATTCACCATAAGCGAGTTCTGCTCCTTTCATAGTACCTCGTCCTTCATGGGATTTGGTCCCAATTGCTTGATATCCGCCGCCATTTGCTTCATCGTGGTGGCGAATTTGTCGCCCTCAGACGCGCTGATCCAGTGCAACTGCACGCGGTCGTCCATGCCAAACTGTTTCAGAATAGTCCGCATCGCCGCGACTCGGCGTCGGGAATAGAAGTTCCCCTTGATGTAGTGGCACTCACCCGGATGACAACCTCCGATGAATACCCCGTCAGCGCCATTGAGCAGCGCTTTGACGAGGAATACCGGATCCAAGCGCGCCGTGCACATCATTCTGATGATCCGAATGTTTGGTGGATATTTCTTCCGCGACGTCCCTGCTAGGTCTGCGCCCGCATATGTGCACCAATTACAGGTGAAACCAACGATCTTTGGCTCAAAACCCTCTTTCTCTTCCCCCATTTTTCTCACCTAAGTTTATGCTTTCTTTCCTCGTGCTTTCTTTCCTCGCGAACTTTGTGCTACACTTCTATCTAGAGATACTCTATATAAGTCTTTCGAAATTTTGCGATGATTTTGAATACCGGTACGAAAAACGGGGCACGCTCACACCCACTTTCGCGATTCATGCGATGTGTGACGGCACGTTCCATACTTTTCAAGATCTGTTCCTCTAGTCTAGTATACTTAAGTGTGTGCGTGGTAGAATACAAGGCAACGTGTGCGCGGTACAGACCCGGATGTGCGGGATAAGGGAACTAGGTTTCGGTGATGACTGCGCCGGCGTTCGGCTCCACGAGGTGCGGACCTGCGCCGGGAAGGTCGAGGAGATTGCGATGGTGGCAGTGCCAACGGTGGCCGATCTCGTGTTAGGAGCACAAGAGCAGCGATGAGCATCTTTCCACTGCAGCCTGATTTAGTCTTACTCCATGCACCAACGGTATATGATTTCCGCCAGTATCCCCTGATGTTTGGGCCCATTGCTGATGGCGTTCCCTCAACACCGCTCTTCGAGATGTATCCGATCGGGTTCTTCTCACTGCTGGAGCATCTCCAGAAGCACGGCGTGGGCGTGCGGATCGTCAACCTGGCGGTACGCATGCTCAGCAGCGAGAAGTTCGACGCCGAAGCGATGATACGGAGCTTGAAGGCAACGGCCTTCGGCATTGATCTGCACTGGCTGCCCCATGCGCAGGGCAGTCTCGAGGTCGCGAAGCTCTGCAAGCGCTACCATCCTGATACGGCCGTCATCTTCGGCGGATATTCCGCAACATACTTCCACGAGGAGCTGATCCGGTATCCTGAGGTTGATTTTATTATCCGCGGGGACTCAACGGAAGAGCCGCTGCTCCGGCTCATGCGCACGCTCATGCAGGGGTCAGACAAGGAGTGCATCAGTATACCGAACCTTGTCTGGAAAGATCAGCACGGTGAGGTGCAGATCAATCCGTTTACCTACGTGCCGGGCGATCTGAACGGCTATGCGAACAATTACGTTGCAGCGTTCAAATCGGCGCTCAAATACCGTGATGTGAAGAGCATGAGCCCGTGGAAGGGCTGGAAATCGCACGAATGGCTCGATTATCCGATCACGCCCGTGATCACCTGCCACGGGTGCGTGCACAACTGCACCTTCTGCGGTGGCTCGCGGAACGCACTGGCGCTCTACTGCAACCGAAAGCGGCCTGCGTTTCGGGACCCGCACCTGATCGCGCAGGACATCACGAAGATCGCGAGCTTCACACGCGCGCCGATCTTCGTCATCGGGGACCTCCTCCAGCCGGGCACCGATTACGCATTCACCGTTCTTGAGGAGCTCAAGCGAACGAAGCTCACGAACCACTTGGTCTTCGAGCTCTTCACGCCGGCGCCGCGGAAGTTCTTTGACCGCGTGGCTGCATCGGTCGAGCATTTCAACTTTGAGATCTCGCCTGACAGCCATGACGCGCTGATTCGCGCGGCTGAGGGCAAGCACTATACGAACGAGCAGATCGAGCAGAATCTGAGCTGGGCACTGGACACGGGCTGCAACAAATTTGACCTCTTCTTCATGATCGGGCTCCCGCAGCAGACCTGCGCGTCAGCCATGGAGACGGTCGAGTGGTGCGGCCATCTCATGGGGACGTTTGGCACGCGCGTGGTCCCGTTTATACTGCCCTATTCACCCTTTATTGACCCGGGCTGTATCGCCTATGAGCAGTCCGAGCGGTTGGGCTATAGAATCCTGCTCAAGACCTTCGAGGAGTATCGAACCGCGCTGCTCGCACCGAGCTGGAAGTACGCGCTCAATTACGAGACGAACTGGATGACGCGTGACGAGATTGTGGCCTGCGCGTATCGAGCTGGGTTGCGATTGAACGAGCTGAAGCACGCGTGTGGCCTGATCGACGAGGAAGCGTTCAGAGCAACGGAAGCGCGTATACACCGTGCCATCGAGCTCACCGCAACGGTAGATGAGCTCATGGCGCTGGATGACAACTCGCTGCGTCAAAAGCGTTTGAGGGCATTGAAGCCCGAATTTGATGCGCTCTTTGAGTCGGTGACCCACGAGAAGGTGCAACTGGACTGGCCGGCGTCGAAGCGAAGTTTGCGACTTTTACCGCTTCTGGCCGCGGCGATCCGCGATTCCCTGCCGATACGGAAGAGCTGAGCTAACGGATTGGTCACCCTTTCACGCGTACTGTACTATTAGTTTCTGAGAGCTGGATCCGCACGCAACATTCATCTAAGCGGCTTGCGGTGACGCTGTCACGGCACGTTTCCGGCTGAGGAAGCTCGCGACCTGGATCCCGAGCTCGTAAAAGATGACCAGTGGGAAACCGACGATGAGCTGACTCAAGACGTCCGGCGGCGTAAACATCGCCGCGAGCACGAACATAACCACGATGACGTACCGTCGGTACTCTTTCAGGGTCTCGATCTGGACGAGCCCGGCCTTCACGGCAAAGACGATGACGATGGGGACCTCGAAGGAAATACCGGGGATGAAGGTGAGCAGGATGACGAAGGAGATGAATTCGTAGATGGAGTAGGTAGCGGCGACACCCGAGGCTGCGGACATAAGATAGAGATATTTGAGTAAGAGCGGTAACATGAGGAAGTAGGAATAACAGACGCCGAGGAGGAAGAGCGAGACGGCAGAGGTCAGCAAGATGATCAGCTGTGACTTCTTCAGTGGACTCCTGAGCCCAAACCGCACCTTCAAAGCCTGATACACGTAGTGCCAGATGAGCGGAATCGCAAGCACGAGCCCCACGATGAACGCGATCTTCAACTTCAGCATGATCACCTCCACCGGCGAGATGTAGATGAGTTTCGCACCCTCGGGGAGCAGATCTTCCTTCATCCTGACGAGCACGGGATCCAGGGAGTAATAGGTAACGAGGAACCCGGCGAAGATGACTGCGAAGATGGGGATGAGCTTCTTCTTGAGCGATTCTGTGATATAGCCCAATTCCTCGTAGATGCTCGCCATCTTCTTCTCTAGTACTCCTAATATCTAAGGATTATACCATACCGGCGATAAAAGCTTACGGTGGCGCTGCGGCTGGAGTCTAAGAAGCTTGCGCTAAGATGAGCTGAGGCGAGAGCGGATACGAAAATGAAAGAGCGGATACGGCGACCTGTTCCGAGAACGACAGAGGGTGTCCTGAACCTCGATGGGCCGATAGCAGACGAAGAGCTGCCGATACTCGAGCACCTCATCGAGCTACGGAGACGATTTATCCATATCATCATCCCGTTCGGTATCGCGACGGTGCTCATGTTCCCCTTCTCGAACCTCGTCCTCAAGTTACTCCTCTTCCACAACCTCTTCCCGGAAGAGATGGCGCTCTTCGTCTACAGCCCAATCGAATGGATGAGCGTGCGGCTCTTACTCTCGTTCCTCTTCGCGCTCTCCGTGACTATACCGCTCATCATCTTTGAGACGTTCGCGTTCATCCGGCCCGGCCTGTACCCGTCTGAGCGCAGATTCTTCCTGCTGGTCGTCGTTCCCTCGGTTTGCTGCTATGCGCTCGGTGCCGCGTTCGCCTACCTCTTCGTGCTCCCCTGGATCATCAGCTACCTCATCGCCTACTCTGGTGATGTCGCTGAGGTAGCGCTCTCAACCAAGCGGATCTTCTCGCTCATTCTGTATACCGGCGTGGGATTTGGCATGATCTTCCAGATCCCCTTCATCATGATCCTTGCCGTTAAATTGCGGATCGTGACCCATGAATGGTTGCGAGACAAGCGGTTCATCTTTTACGGGCTCATGATTGGCATCATGTTCTTCATCGTTGCCGACCCGACAGGCGTCTCGATGATCATGGCGGTCGTCGCACTCGCACTCTTTGAACTCGGCTTGCTCTTCACCCGCCTTATCGGCCGGCGAGAGCGCTCGTCCGGCATACCGCGGAGCGATCAGTTATAGAACGAGAACGCGATGTATGCACCTCGATACTATTTATATATGCCTGTGCCATCAGTATAGATGAGGAGAGGTAAGAGATGACGGTAGGAATGATGTTCTTCGGGATGCCTGGTGGTGGCGAACTACTGATTATTGGCGTTTTAGTGATCGTCTTGCTCTTCGGAGCCGCGAAGGTGCCGCAGCTTGCTCGGTCCTTTGGCCAGGCAATGGGTGAGTTCAGGAAGGCGAAACGCGAATCGGAGCTAAATCTCAAGCAATTTGAGGATTCCGTGGTCGGAGAAGAAACAGAAAAGTTAAGGACTACGGCAAAACAAGAGCTGAAGAGCGGAGAGGTCAACATACGGGAAGTCGCCAAATACATGGGCATAAGTACCGAGGGAAAGAGCGACGAGCAGTTGAAAGAGGAAGTTCAGGCGAAGATGAATGCGCCCGCTCAGTAAGTTAGCTATCTGAGCGGTTATTTTTCCTTGACTGACTACGTAACGAGGAAGACGAAGCCCACCAAGATGTCTTATTGTGCAGTAGTATTCAGATCTCTGGCACTCATGCGCGGTCGCTACCGCTCGTGAGATGAACCTGGACCGCGCACACAACTTATTGTTGTGTGAGGTTATCTCGCGCGACTGGATGACACGACACCACAAAGTCCCGTATGTACAGAACTGATGTGAAATGGCCTCGTAATTCCACCTATCAGCGACCTCTGTTTCTGGAAGAGAACGAAAAAGGCACTTCTCCTGATTTGGGCTATGATTGCTAGGGGGAGAAAGGCGCGTTTGAAGTCTTCTCGTTGTGAAATCCGTAATCAGTGACTGCTTCATCCCAACTCAGGATCATTGATTTTGTGAGAATCCGCCACTTCGCTGGGGGGGATCTTCGCGGTGCATGTATCTCCTAGTTCACGTTAATCTCATGCTGAACCTTGAAGTTGCGAAAATCGAGCCTTATTCGAAGAGAGAAAAGAGTTCTGTTCGAGTCACCTGTTCGTCAAATAACGCATCTCGCGGGAGTTTATCTACACTCAGCATTCCTGAAGTTGGGAAAAAACGAAAAAGTAAACTCAGCCAGAAGACTAAAAAATAAAGAATGGGGTGTGGTTAGCCCACAACCCGCTTTTCAGTTCGTTATTTACTTACAGCCCGATCGAGCTATAGAATGCTCCGATGTTCGGTAGGACATGCCCCATCGGCACATTCGTACCAAACAATACCGCTCGACCCATCAGCTCGCCAATGAGCACGACGATGAAGAGCACCACTGCAATCCCTGCTGCCGCCACCATGTTCTCCTTCTTCAGTGGTAATGCCAGCACGATGGTCAGGATGAGTGCGAGACCAACGCCGATTACCCAGCGTGCCATGTTGATCGTGGCGTATTCGCCCATTTGCATGAGATCGAGCGTCTCGTGTCGTGCGGCCATAGCGTACTCTGTCTCGGCAGCCCCCAACAACCCGGGTTGCATCAGGAGCGCGGCGATGAGCACGATGAGCATTACCAGCGCGACCACCATCGTAATCCAGAGCATGCGTGCCAGGGACTCTTCGTTCGTTTTCTTCACCAGGTACTTCAGCGAGAGCACTGCTGCGACCGCGGTAAATCCGCCAAGGAGCGCGGTAACATAGAAGAACATCGGTGTCGTTAGTATGTTCAACGAGGGTAGCTGGTACATCATGTACGCTGCTGCGCTGACATAGATGAATCCCAGACCTACGAGGGCTGAGAGGACTCCGAGCGGTTTTCTGAGCATGCTGAGTTTGCCGACGATCGCTGGAAAGATCGGGAACCACTTGAGACTACCGTAGTCCGGGTGCAAGACCCACATGATCGTATAGATCACAGCCAGGATGACGAAGACGGTCAACGCCAGCACTTCGTTACTCAACATCGAGGTGCCAACGTGCTTGGTCATGGTCATCATCGCTTGTATCGGTCGTGCCTCGTGCGAGAGAATGCCGATCAGGCCAATAACCGCGACCGGGACGCTCACCCATGCCCCTGTCTCGAAGAACTTCGCCTGGTCCTTGTCCTTGGCGAGAAAGTCTGCGACAACCATTGCGATCAACGCGCCGACTGATAACTGACTGAAGACCGTGAAGATCATATACGAGGTAACTGCACTACTCATTGTTGTCTCTGCCTCCTTCAGACTCGCTCTTGCCACGCAGCGATATTTCGCGCCTTTGATTCTCTATACTGGGGCAGTATCTCGTTTATGTCGCCTCCGAGACGTGCTTTTGTCGAGCAAAAGAGAGCACAGCGTGGGCTTGGTGCTTCGTAGGTGCCGGTCGGTATGAACGGTATCACGCACAGCGTGCACTTATCCATGATCCCTTCATACTCCGCCGCATCCCCATGGAGCTCATGCGGGTATTGTGGGGCACCAAATGGACATGCCCACCCGCAATAGCCACAGCCAATGCACTTCTCCTTGTCCATCAGTACGATGCCATCTTCTTCTCGCTTCCAGATCGCCTTCACCGGACACGCAGCCTCACAGGGTGGATCAGTGCAGTGCATACAGGAGACAGGAATGTTCTTCTCGCCGGGTCGTCCCTCGTTTATGGTCACGATCTGCACTCGAGCGGTGCCATGGGGTACCTTGTTCTTGTCCTTGCAGATACAGAAGCAGGCGCCACAGTTGATGCACCTCTCAATCACGTTCAGGAATTTGTAGGTTACCATTTTTCACGCCTCCTATGCCTTATACACCTTGCACATGCAGCACTTCGTCTCCTGCATGTTCGTCGATCGATCGTAGGCATCCACGCAGATGATGTTGACCGAATCACCCACTGCGAGCTCTTGCGTCCCTTCAGGCCATCGATCCTCGTATGACTCGCCCTCGAACCAACCAGCCCAGTGGTACGGGCAGAATACTTCTACACGCCACTTCGAAGGGTCCGGATCGAGTATATTCTCGGCTGGCACCCGCTCTGTAACGTTCGCTCTCACCTTGATCCGTCCTCTCAATGTTTCTACCCAGACGTAGTCCCAGTGAACGACTCCTATCTTCTTTGCTAACTCCGGATTGATCTCCACGTACATCTCCGGCTGCAGCTCGACCAGATACTCACAGGAACGCGTCTCAGCGCCGCCACCCATGTGCTCGACCTGTCGGCCCGTCGTGAGGATGAGCGGATAGCCCTCATTCACGATATTCTTCCGCTGCTCCTGGATCGTCTTGTACAAGCACGGGACACGGTAGTGATCGGCAACATCATCATAGGTCGGATATTTAGCAATCAGGTCAGGCCGTGGACTCTCGATCGGCTCACGGTGAATGGGAACCTGATCGGGCAGGTCCCATGCTCGGAATCGTGCTCTTCCTGCTCCTGACGGGCAGATGCCCTGGTCGAGTAAGCTCTTGAAATCCGCGTCGATCTCAGTCTTCCAGCCTCCACCGTCGGTGCCATCTGAGTTCTTCTCGTCGTAGCCCGGCCCAATGTACGAAGCACCTAACATGCTCTCGCCGTCGTCCGATATCGGATTACCGGGTGTCGAGCCAGCAGCTCTGAACCTGGTTCGGAATTCGTTGCCGCCTTCCCAGATCGGGATATCGTTCCGGTACAGGATTGGTGTTCCGGGGTGCTCGTCATTCCAGCATGGCCAGGGCAGCCCCCAGTATTCGCCCGTCACCGGGCCGCTCTTCGCCTGGCAGTCCTCGCAATCGAAGACGCTGCATTCGGTCCTGCACTGGAGCTGCTGCCGCTTGAGCCGCTCCGGGGACTGGCGCATCATGATCACATTCGTGCCGAGGTTGATCTCGCGAAGCACGTCCTCGGGGTACTGGCTGTAGGTGAAGTGCTCACCGATACCGAGCCGCTTGGCGAGCTCCTGCATGATCCACCAATCGGGCTTGCTCTCATAGAGCGGATCAACGATCTTGTTTCGCCACTGCACCTGTCGTGCACTGTTCGAAACGGTTCCCGTCTCTTCGAATTGCGTGGATGCCGGCAGTATAATGATGCCATCCGGTCGGTCTGCGAGTGACGAGCAGATCGTCGCGTGCGGGTCAACGCCCACGAGCAATTCGAGCTCCTCCATCGCCTTCTTCATCCGCTTCATCTCGGTGATCGAGTTGAGCGAATGGCCCCAGATGAACGCCATCTTGATCGGGTTTGGCTGCAAGATCGGGAATTCATCATTGAGCACACCTTCGTACCAGCGAGAGACCGTTATTCCCTTGTTGTTCATCAATGATTTCCCGCTACCTGCAGGATAATCATTCTCGAACTTGGCCTTCATCTCCTCGAAGGTAATGTTTGCATGTCGGTTCCAGACTTCGATCCAGTGCTTCCAGGAGTTATCATCGAGCCCGTAGTATGCAGGCAGCCAGTGCGAGAGCACGCACATGTCGGTCGCACCTTGCACGTTATCGTGCCCGCGGAATGCATTGGTACCGCCACCGGGTCTGCCAGCATAGCCCATAAGCAACGAGAGGCAAGCCATTGCCCTGATATTCTGCGTGCCCACGGTATGCTGCGTCGCGCCCATCGCCCAGCAGATGCAATTGGCGTAGTCCGCACCACGTGGTGGGAATGCCCAGTCTTGTGCGAGCTGTCGTATGGTAGCTGCGGGAACCCACGTAATGTCTTCTACAACCTCAGGTGTATAGTCTTTAACGACGTCCCACCATTTCGCAAAGCCGTAGGTGCGCTTCTCGATGAAGTCCTTGTTATGCCAGTTGTTGTTCACGATAACGTTACAGATTGCCCAGAGCAATGGAATATCCGTTCCAGACCTGAACCGGACGTACATATCTGCCGCAGCCGCAGACTTTGTGAATCGCGGGTCACACACGATGAACTTCGCACCCCGCCGCTTCGCCTCGAGGATGTGGAGCATCGCCACAGGATGCGAGTTGGCTGCATTCTCACCGTAGAACAGAACAACGCCTGAGTTACGCATGTCGTTCCACGGATTGGTCATCGCACCATAGCTCCACGTGTTCGCCAGACCGCCGACCGTGGTCGAATGGCAGATCCGTGCCTGGTGGTCTACGTTGTTCGTCCCGTTAAAGGCCGCGAACTTCCTGAATAAGTAGGCTTCTTCGTTGCTCACCTTGGCAGAGCCCAGGTAAAAGATCGAATCGGGGCCGTAGTTCGCCTTGATCTCCTTCATCTTGTTGGCGATCTCGTCCAGCGCAGCCTCCCAGGAGATCTTCTGCCACTTGCCGCCGACCTTCTTCATTGGATATTTCAATCGGGTAGACGAGTTCAGGATCTCCGCGATTGACGTACCCTTCGAGCACATCGAGCCGCGATTGATCGGGTTCTCCAACCAGGGCTCAATACCGATGCACACGCCGTTCTTGATCTTCCCCTGGAATCCACAGCCCACTGCACAGTGAGAGCAGGTAGATTTCACGAGGGTCACACCGGCTTCTTCTGTCTGCGCACTCGCCGACTCGAAAATATCGAGTTTTGGGTAAGCACTGACGCCGCTGATGCCACTCAGAGCCGCTGCAGTCCCTAAGGCGCTCAGTTTGGTGAACGTCCGCCTTGACATTCTGAAACCACTATTTTTACCTATAGAGTTTGTTCTAGCCGCCATTATTTCACCTCTTTCTCCTTCTTTTTAACCTCCTCAATACTTTCACGATACCTTAACTGTCTATATAAGCTTTTCGGTTTTTGGCCGCCCGTTCAAAACTAAGACGACCCGTTGGAGGGTTCTTACAACCGCGGAATCGCTCGGCTTCCTGATGGCCCCACATGAGGCGAGAGGATGGGTGAAAGGCCGCAGTGTCTGGTCGGCCCGTCGGAGGAGCAGGTAAGCGATCAGCAGCAGACCGCCAACTGCACCGGGCGCTTCTCCCCCATTCAGGAACTCGCGGCGCTGGCGCCGTAAACACGGTGCGCGTCACTCAGTGCCTCTGCTGCCGCATATCTACGAAACCAGCGGAATCTACGGAGATAGAATAATGCTAGCTGCTGTCCTTTCCCGTTTTATCTCTGCCATGGCTTCAGGTGTACCAAAAGCTAACGCACTGGTTAAGCACGCGTGGACGCATGCGGGCTCCAACCCTTTGTCAATCCTCGGGTAGCACGCTATACATTTTTGCATCAAGCCGTCGCTTCCAAATAGGGGTACTGCAAATGGGCATGCCATTATGCAATATCCGCAACCAATACATTTGTTCTTATCGTTCAGAACGATGCCATCTGGCCGTTGCGAAATCGCTCCCGTCGGACAGGCTGCCATACAATAAGGACGAGAGCAATGGAAGCAGGCGAGCGAGAGGAATTCTCTGGACGGGGTTGGATATTTCCCCCCGTCGGTTTCAACCACTGTCCTCCATCTTACTCCGGTTTCAACATCGTTTTGCTGTTTACAGGCTACTTCACATGCCCTGCAATTAATGCATCGATCGGCATCAAACAGAAATTGGTATGTCATAGTGATCCCTCCTTGTAAATCCTTACAAAAGTCTCACCCATTGGACAACCCCCGCCGATTGGATCTGCACCCACTTTAATGAAATCGTTGTCGTTGAGACCTTTGCCATAGGCTAACGTGAGACCTGGTGATACATGCCCGAATCCATGCAACATGAAAACGGCATCAGGCCTTATTTGCTCAGTAACCTTAGCTTTTATCTTGCCCTTACTGAGCTCGTTTTCAATCCAGATATATTCTCCATTCACGATTCCTAAATCCATAGCGGTATCTGAATTAATCCAGAGCTCGTTCTCAGAGCAAATTTCGTTCAAGTAGACATTGTCAAAGGTTGCTGGATTTGCATGGGTGTGAACGGCAATATGACCATGTAGGAGTCTAAACATGCCGCTGGGCGTTTCTTTCGGCGGCACGAATGCCGGTAATGGCTCGTAGCCGTTTGCCTCAAGTTTCTTTGAATAGAGCTCTATTTTACCGGTGGGTGTGTTTATTTTCATCCCTTCAAGACCTTTGAGTTCCGGGCTGATATCCGAGGACCAGATCGCGTTCTCGTTGAAGTATTCTTTGGTGATCCCCAGCGGGCTGAGTTGAGCATTAATGTAGTCATCCAGCTCAAAGTCAAAGTAATCACCAATCCCCATCCTCTGAGCCAGCGCCTTTAATATCCAGAACGAATGCTTCGATTCGTACATGGGCTCAACGCATTTCTGACGCAAAGCGACTTTAGGAGACTTACCCGGGATAAGCATTGGAGGGTCATCACGTTCTAAATAGGTGCACTCTGGTAGGATAACGTCAGCGTACCAGGCAGTATCACTGGGGAGAATATCAATAACGACCAGCAAATCGAGCTTCTTGAATGCCTCTATAATCCTGTTCCTATCAGGCATGCCCAGCAATGGATTTGATCGATAGACAATCAAAGCTTTAATCGGGTAGGGATCCTCATTTATGATTGCATCGGGTAATAGCTGCCACAGTCCATGGCTTGCAGGAACAAGCGGGTATTTACCGGGAACACCATCCACCCGCTGAGCGGTGATCTCCGGATAGGCCGGGGGTTTTATGTCGCCCAAGCTCAAACCGCGCGGATAGAAGATTCCGCCGGGCTTGTTAATGTTCCCCACGAGTGCATTCAGAATTAATATGCCGCGTCTTATCTGAGTCTCGTTTTCATAGCCGTGGGGATGCCAGCCCGGATGAGCTACCGCCGGTTGGGTGGTGGCAAACTCTATCGCAATCCGTTCAATCTGCGCCGCGGGGACATCGGTTATTCCTTCCGCCCATTCAGGGGTATAGTTCCCGATAAATTCGCTCAGCTCCTCAAAGCCGTAAGTGTAGGTATTTATGAATGCTTCGTCGTAGAGCCCCCGCCCAATAATAACATGCATCATTGCCAGGACGAACGCCAGATCCGTTCCTGGTTTAATGGGGATCCATTCGTCCGCTTTTGACGCAGTAACCGTAAATCGCGGGTCCAGATAGACCAGTTTTGCACCGCCTGCAATAGCTGCCGATAGGGCCTGAACAGAGCTATTTGCTGGCGTTTCGAACGTGTTTCTGCCGAAGAGCATGATATATTTGGCATTTTTGAAATCCACGGCATTCAGGATATGCCCACCGAGCGTTGTGATGTCGGCCACGACTCGTGAGATTTTACAGTTTCCAAGGCTCGTGAAATAATTTGGTGTACCCAAAGCCTTCTGGAACCTTTGCACCAGGGGCACCATCATGCTGGTGGGAAATTGTATGACTGCGATGCTCTCAGGACCATAGGTCCCTTTTATCTCGTTGAGCTTTCCCGCGACATGATCCAGCGCTTCATCCCAGGTTGCACGCCTCCATTCTCCTGCACCTCGCTCTCCGGTTCGTATAACCGGATATTTGACCCTGTTCGGATTATAGAGCACCTGTTCCGCCGCGTTTCCGCGTGCGCAGAGTTTCCCATTTGAGTGCGGCTCTTTTGGATTCCCCTCTATCGATTTCACCACCCCACCTTCACAGGTCACCTTTACACCACAGTTAAAGGGGCACATCTCGCAGATACCATAAACGGTTCGTTCTTCTTCTACGGGTATTGCAGCGGCGGGTTCAATCAACCTATTGAGGTGCTCCATCGGGTAAGTACCGATAGTGCTGATGCCGCCCAGTGCCGCGGCAGTCCCCAAGGCGCTCAGTTTGGTGAACGCCCGCCTTGATATCTGGATGCCGCTCTTTGCACACAAAGAATTCATCCTATCCGCCATTTTTACCACTTTATCTCCTTTCTCTATCAATCTGACTATTTATGGGCGGTTGCTGCATTTAAGCCTTTCTGTTTTATGCAAAATCGTTACTTCGGACTATTTTTTGGAAAAAATTTCAGGTTATACGTATATTAACGGTAAATATTGGATCCATAAGCAATATATATGCTTTTTGGTTTTTCTAGCCCGTTCAAAACTAAGAATCACCGGGCACCGCGGCGCTCGTCTACCTCATCGTTCGGGAGGAGCACTGACAGAGAGACGACGGGTAAGATGCTGGAGCGACTATTCGGCTCGTCGCCGGAGCAGATAGGCAATCAGCAGGAGACCGCCGACTGCAACGGGCGCCCCACATCCGGGAGCGCGCGGCGTTGGCGTCGGACTTGACGTATGCGCGCCGCCCACCATCTCTGCTGCCTGCTCCAGATTTTCCTGAAGCGTTTTGAGCGCTGCAGTCGGTGTTGGTGGCACCAAACCGAGCGCGTCTATCTGCTCAAACTGAGTGAGTACACGTGAAACGTAACTGGCAGCAGATTGTAACTCCGCAGCATCGTACATCATTGCCCCCTGTTCGGTATGATAACAGGCCTCCTGGAAATCCTCCAACGCCGGCTTCACATGGGTCTTCACCGGCTGCAAATCCGCTGAGACCTCATACGTCTCGAGCTCGCTCAGCATTCTCGTGGCATCATCATAGCTGCTGCCCGCCCACGCCTCACAGCCCGTGCAATCGTAGTTCCCGATAGCGATCGCTATCTGCAGCGCGTCGTACTCTATTTGCGTCATGCTGGCGTTATACCAGGCCATAAATTCACCCTCTTCCGCATACTGCGCGCTTACGAGATCGCAAACACCACCCAGTGAAAGAACGAGCACCACACTGACGAGTACTCCAATAGCATAACCTCCAGAAGCGTTCAAGCCCCTCATATATCTAACTAAGACCACCAGCCATAATAAGCTTTCTCCCGGTATAAAGGCACGGGATGCGCAAAAAGTCGTTTCGGAGAGGCACGCTCCCGCCCAGCAGTAAGGTTATATAACCGCAGCGCACCCTAGTTACAGACATGAGTGCACACACGGGGCAGGTAAGCAAGCGGGAATTGACCAAGCTGCTCGAACGTGAATCATTAATTCTTGAGTGTCTACGAGCCGTATTTGGCTCAGCGCAGCGTCTGTTTAGTAAATCAGAGGTACTGGAAGATTTGACCGCGGAGATCAAGGATTTTGAAGCGGATATTGTGAAACGCTACTTCTTCCCGGTCGATAAGACGATCGATGCGTTCACCGATAAACCCCAGTTCATCCTTGAGGAGCTCAGCGAAGCGAACGAAGCGGATAAAGCCCGGCTCCTGCACTACATCGACCTGCTCGAGAAGAAGGTAGGCGAGAAGGAAGCAGAGGTCAAAGCGTTTCAAGCAGAAGCCAGAGAAGCTCGCGATCTGCTGGCGCGCTTCTAAGCTCCGGTGTGATGCGGGCCTGACTGGGTTCCAGATACTAGAGAAGCCCGCTCAGCGCAGGAGGTCAGTAGTTCCGAACAGCCCTACTTCCGAAAGGAATTTATAACTTGACATTACGAGTTTTATAGGCTACGCTAATACGAATTCATGTTATATCGCAATCTAAGGGGCATTACTCAGCCATAACCAGTTAAAAGCTTTATATACT
>Ga0268279_1000102_pt1 | contig 64800 bp, 66 predicted proteins | sample saktaG_6_FD_190142 | JGI IMG/M metagenome (GOLD analysis project Ga0268279, IMG submission 190142) | Saline water microbial communities from Sakinaw Lake, British Columbia, Canada - sak_2010_1_5_80m | ecosystem: Environmental > Aquatic > Non-marine Saline and Alkaline > Saline ...
TTGATACAGCTATTACCTGGACGGGCGGGAAAGATAGCACTACAAATCTCTGGATAATCCGTCAAGTATGTATAGAGGATAATATCGATCTTCCTAAGGTTATGACAATTGACGAAGGCGATGCTTTTCCGGAGATCACAGACTTTCTCATAAAGACATCGAAAAAATGGAATATCGATCTCCAATGGCTTTGCAACTTTGACGTACTTAAGAGCGCTATGAGCCACCTGGGCAACACCGTTAAAGTGAAAGACTTAAATAAACGTAATCAAACTGAACTAAAGAGAATTGGTTTTGAAGAAGATTCATTCACCTTTGAAGCAGAATCTCAACAAGGCAATCACTTGATGAAAACAGTTATGTTTAATCAATTTGTTGAAGAGAACAATATAAAAGCTATGTTTATGGCCCTCCGCAGAGATGAACAAGCGGCAAGGAAGAGCGACGAATACTTCACAAAAAAAGAGGGCGGATATTTAATGCCCGAGCATACAAGAATATCTGCAACTCTGCACTTCACAGAAAGAGATATATGGAATACCACCAAATTATACAACATCCCTTACTGTTCACTTTATGAGATAGGCTATCGTTCTTTGGGAGCCAGAACTACCAGTAACCCAGGGGAAGTTGGTGTGCCTGCCTGGGAACAGGACATCGAGAATGTGCCTGAAAGGGCCGGCAGAAGGCAAGATAAGGAAAAGGCAATGGCAAGAATGCGTCAACTAGGATACATGTGAATTTGGGCAAGAAACCCAGTTTTCGCCGGGTGAAGAAGTAGTACTACACTGGAGCCCCACGAGCAGCAATATTTTGTTTGGCTAGAAACGAGAGTCTTAAGTTAGTGATTTAGATTGGATAAGAGTCTCAGTACAAAGTGTTGATTTAGTAAGTAAAAAAAGGAGGACTACAGATGAGTGTTACAAAAACAGGACAAAAGGGTATTACCGTTTATGACTCCACTAAAGCCTATAACGGCTACAATTTTTTCTGCCCCTTTTGGGAGTTAGAGTCTCAGATTGAGTATTGCTGGCTAATGGACATGGAAGGTAGATTTGTTCATCGGTGGCGAACGCCCTATCCTCCAGGATGCCATGGAATACTTCTGCCCAACGGTAATGTTCTCTTTGCCGGGAAATTGAAAACAATATCCGAATTGGGGTTAGGCTGGTCAGAGGAATTTAGCGGTCTTGGCGGCATACTTATTGAGCTTGACTGGGATAGCAATATAGTCTGGCAAGTCGAGGTGCCTTGTCAAGGCCATGATTTCACTGTAATGCCAAATGGTCATATTATGTATGTTGCCTGGGAACCAAAAGGAATTGTCCCAGATGAAATTACTGCCAAAGTAAAGGGCGGTCGTCCTGGGACTGAGCTAAATGGGAAGATATGGGGCGATGTCCTAGTTGAAATCGACCGTGATGGTAACAGGATATGGGAGTGGCTTGCATATGAGCACCTTGATCCTGAAATAGATACCTTATGTCCATTGGAAAATCGCTCGCAGTGGCCTTACATTAATTCTGTTTGGATTTGCCACGATGGGAATATTCTACTGAGCACGCGTTATTTAAATCAGGTTACTAAGATTGATTACAAAACAGGGAAAGTAATAGGGAGGTATGGTAAGGGTAAAATTTTCCACCAGCATGATTGCAGAGAGTTAGATAATGGAAATATTCTTCTTTTTGATAATGGAACACACCGTCATGAATATAAGCCCGAGTATTCACGGGCAGTTGAACTCAACCCTGACACAGATAACATAGTATGGGAATATAAGGCTAATCCTCCGTCTGATTTCTTTTCAGCTCATTCTGGTGGCTGTGAACGACAACCCAATGGCAATACGGTCATAATTGAGACATCCAAGGGGAGAATGTTTGAAGTAACGCCCAGTGGTGAAATAGTATGGGAGTATGTTAATCCACGCTACACTCAATATGTTGGCAGGCTCAAGAATGAGATATGGCGAGTGCATCGTTATCCCTGCGACTACCCTGGACTTAAAGGGAAAGATCTGGCTCCAGAAAAACTCGCCTGGGTTAATCGAATTTGGGGACCTGATGCCTTCACTAAAGATATAAAACCTTGTATATTTTGATGTGTATTAAATTTACTAGGAGGGGAAACTAAAATGAGTTACGCTAGAACTAGTCTTAAAGGTGTAATGTTTTATGACTCTACAAAAGCCTACAACGGTGTTACACTCTTCACTCCGGTAGAAGGAAAGGACATTTGGCTCATCGACATGATGGGTAGACTTGTAAACCATTGGGAGATACCTTCTCAACCCGGTCATGATGCCAAACTTCTCCCTAATGGAAATGTGCTTTACGCTGCCAAAATTGCCAGCAGTCCGCTAGCTGACCTTGAAGGCACTGCTGGAATCGTAGCGGAGGTAGATTGGGATGGCAATGTAGTATGGCAATACAAAGACCCATATTTACATCATGCCTTTGCCCGCACGAGAAATGGGAATACTTTGGTTCTCAAATGGGTAGAACTGCCTGATGACATTGCAGCTAAGGTTAAAGGAGGCGACACTGGAACTGAAAAGAAGGGGACAATGTGGGGTGATGCCATCCAGGAAATCACACCTGATGGAAAGGTGAGCTGGGAATGGATTGTTCATGAACATCTCGACCCAAGTGCAACCCCTCGCTGCCCAATTTGCCCACGTAGCACGTGGCTCCATGCCAATGCTGTTAGTGAACTGCCTGACGGGAATATCCTGGTCAGCTTTATGCTGAGTAATACTATCGCTATCATTGATAAGAAAACAGGTGACACTACATGGCAATGGGGAGAAAGTGAGTTATCACACCAGCATTGTCCTACTATGTTAGACAATGGCAATATTTTAGTATTTGATAACGGCATGCATCCATATGGGTTCGCATGGGGTTTTTCGAGGGTTATTGAGGTTAATCCAAAAACTAATGACATGGTCTGGATATATGGTGGTGGGCGTGAGGAGTGTCTTGATTTCTATTCACCAACGTTGGGGGGCTCTGAGCGACTGCCCAATGGAGATACTTTGATTTGTGAAGGAACAACGGGGAGAATCCTTGAAGTGAGCGCTGAATCCGAGATAGTTTGGGAGTTTACTAACAACTTGCCTTCATATGAACCATATCCAGCTCAAACGAGAAGCCACATGGTTTATTCTGCCTACCGGTATGGAATGGATTACTCGGGGCTAAAAAACCCTGGGCCTATGTCTATAAAGAAACAACCTGCGCCAGGTACGCCACCCAAAAAAGGAGAAGAGGCTATGGCAACACGACTTGGGTTCCTGGGTTATTGACACATCTCCTGATGCAGAGAAGTTGAGAAGTAAATTGAAACCAAGAATGAGAAGATGGCTCAGTTAACAAAAATAAGTAAAAGGAGAAAAAATGACAGAGCAAGAAAAAGAAATGAAATGTGCAGAATTGGTCGGCAAATCAAAGGAGGTAATCCGCGAGACATTCAGAAAGTTCAAGCCTCTTGATACAGCTATTACCTGGACGGGCGGGAAAGATAGCACTACAAATCTCTGGATAATCCGTCAAGTATGTATAGAGGATAATATCGATCTTCCTAAGGTTATGACAATTGACGAAGGCGATGCTTTCCCGGAGATCACAGACTTTCTCATAAAGACATCGAAAAAATGGAATATAGACCTCGAATGGCTTTGCAACTTTGACGTACTTAAGAGCGCTATGAGCCACCTGGGCAACACCGTTAAAGTGAAAGACTTGAATAAACGTAATCAAACTGAACTAAAGAGAATTGGTTTTGAAGAAGATTCATTCACCTTTGAAGCAGAATCCCAACAAGGCAATCACCTGATGAAAACAGTTATGTTTAATCAATTTGTTGAAGAGAACAATATAAAAGCTATGTTTATGGCCCTCCGCAGGGATGAACAAGCGGCAAGGAAGAGCGATGAATACTTCACAAAGAAAGAGGGCGGATATTTAATGCCCGAGCATACAAGAATATCTGCAACTCTGCACTTCACAGAAAGAGATATATGGAATACCACCAAATCATATAATATCCCTTACTGTTCACTCTATGAGATAGGCTATCGTTCTTTGGGAGCCAGAACTACCAGTAACCCAGGGGAAGTTGGTGTGCCTGCCTGGGAACAGGACATCGAAAATGTGCCTGAAAGAGCCGGCAGAAGGCAAGATAAGGAAAAGGCAATGCAAAGAATGCGTCAACTGGGATACATGTGAATTTGGAGCGCCAACATTAAGGAAAACAGAGATGGCAAAGAGAAATATCATTATTATCAGCTTGGATGAGGTTCGGCCTGACCACTTGAATTGCTATGGCTACAAGAGAATAAATACTCCCGCAATTGACCAAGCAGCTAAAGAAGGAGTGAGGTTCGAAACCTGTATCACCTCCTCCGAACTCACTCCTATAGCTATGGGCTCAGTAATTACTGGAAAATATCCGAATAAGCATGGAATGAGAGATCCTTATTGTTCTATAACTGGGCCTTCAGTCGCTCAAATCTTGAAGAAAAATGGTTACCTTACCGCCGGATTTGTGGGTAATGGCCTGCTATCGAAACAATGTGGTTTTGCGGAAGGTTTTGACTTCTGGAATGAAGCATCACAGGATACCAGCTGGTTGACGCTTCAATATCCCGGCATTGACAGTGAACAAATAATCTACGAAGGGAATTATTGGGTAGAAGAACTTTTTAGGTGGCTAAGAAATAACTATAGGGAGGAATTCTTTATATGGGGTCATTTCTATGAAACCCATGAAGGTTCGGAACTTTCGCTTCTCAAAAAGGGGCTAATAAGTGAAGACAAAGTTGTATGTGGGCAGATTTATTCTGAAGATTTAAAAGGATGGCACTAAAATGAGATACGTAGGACATGGCGGCAAAGAGATTGTGGACAGAGTGATGGCTTCGCCGTCTGAGGCGAAGGACTGTGTTAGAGGACTAAAACAGATAGCTATTACCGGGCGAATCGCTAGAGAGTGCATCAACATCGCCTATGGCTTTTTTACCCCCTTGGAAGGCTTTATGGGCAAAGCAGATGTAGAGACAGTGTGCGAGAAGATGACATTGGTGAACGGTATACTTTGGCCTATCCCGATTGTGTTTGACATCTCCAGTGAGGAAATCAATGAGAAAGGAATTAAGAAAGGAGACACTGTTCTGCTCGTTTATCAAGATAAGGCTTTGGCTACTTTAGAGGTAGCGCAGATATTTTGTTACGATAAGGCAAAAATAGCACAGTCTGTGCTGGGCACAACTGATGCAAAACACCCTGGGGTAAGAATGCTTAATGAGATGGGAAACAGCTTCATCGAGGGAAAAGTCACCTTAGTGAATACCCCCAGATTTAATCCACCATTTGATAAGTTTTGGTATACACCTAAGGAAATGAGGGAAAAATTTGCGGAGAGAGGCTGGCAGAGAATAGTGGCACACCAAACTAGAAATGTGCCTCATAGCGGTCATGAATGGCTAATGAAAGGAGCCTGGTTTTCTGCCAATGGCGAACTCCCAGTGGAAAAACTACAAACAGGAATACTGGTGAGTTGCATAATTGGACCAAAGCGAGTGGGAGACTACATAGATGAGGCTATTGTCTTAGGACACCAAGTACTACATGAAGCTAGATATTTTAGAGATGATATACATATGGTTTCTATTGCTTTATGGGATATGCGATACGCCGGGCCAAAAGAGGCTATCTTTCATGCCATTTTGAGAGAGAATTTGGGTTGCACCCATCATATGTTCGGTAGAGATCATGCCGGCGTAGGCACTTACTATGATCCGTATGATGCACATAGAATATTTGATCAAATTCCTGAGGCTAGCCTGAATATCAAACCAATACGTATTTTGGAATGGTGGTATTGCCCAATATGTGGAGAGGTGACTTACTCAGGACTCTGTGGGCATAGCCAGGAAAAACAAGCATTTAGTGGAACTATGATTAGAAGTATGATACAGGATAAGGTTAAGCCCACCAAACTTATCTTCAGACCAGAGGTGTTTGATAATCTGATGAAGTGCACTCATGAGTATGGGTTTGGCTCTCCCTTCTGCACAGAGGAATATTTGAACAAAAGGCAACCTATATTTGGGCTTTCAATGTTATAAGGAATAGACAGGCAGCAACAGCCTGTGATGAAATTCAAGGAGGTCAAAAATCTCTGAAATGTATTCTATCAATTTATGGATTAACGAAGAGAGATACGATAAATTGAACCAGGTTGGCTTGGCCAATGTGGCTAAAGATGTATTAGCAGGAATGAAAGTACTTCAATTGCAATGCACAAAAGAACAGAAAGATAGGGTTTTAGAGTTCTACCCAATGGCCAAATTCGATTCTGCCACCACTAAAAGCATTGAACTACTCCCAGCAGAGGCGAAAGACAAAATGTTTGATCTGGTCATCAAGAGAAGGAATTTGGATGTCATTGAAGAATTCTTCACAGGCTAAGCTAAGAGTGTGACGGTACAAACTAAGCACATAGAATTGTCTAGATCGCCATGGCTTGAACTAAGCGTAATGCTAGTCGTGGTTATTCTATCGTACATAGCTCTGCTGCTAATATCAAGGGGAGTAGAAACACCTCATGAAGGTATGTCTCTAACCAGTATAACTGGATTACTTTTTGGATTCTTCTTACTGAGCTTTGCAATTGCTGTGATTGCTGTCCTTGCTGGGATTGGAGGTGGAGTTCTGTTCACACCCCTTATGCTGGCTTTCACACCTGTTGACAGCCTGATAATTAGAGGAACTGGCCTGATAGTAGCTATGTTCAGTGGCCTGGTATCAACAGGGCCATTTATGAAGAGCGGGATAGGCAACCTAAAACTCTCAATCTACTGCTGCTGTGGTTATGGAATAGGCGGCTTCATAGGTGCTCAAGGTGCGTTATGGGTAGCCAACCAGATGGGAATAAGTGGTGAAGGAATTCTGAGAATAGCGCTTGGGGGCATTGTTCTGACGATTGCTCTCTACTTCCTTCGGGGAGGTGTGAAAAGAGAATGGCCTGAAGTGAAGAAGGTAGATCGCTTTACTCAACGGTTAGGAATCACTCAATCTTACTATGAAAAATCTCTGGAAAAAGTTGTTGCTTATCAGGCAACCAGAGCTGGATGGGGACTTGTGGCTACATGTGGAATTGGTATGATTTCTGGTTTTTTCGGTTTAGGTGCAGGATGGGCGATAGTCCCTTCAATGAATCTCATAATGGAAATCCCACTTAAGGTAGCAGCTGCTTCTAGTGGAATCCTAATCGGTATGGGAGATTGTATAACAGTGTGGCCTTATCTTCATGCCGGAGCAATAATTCCATTGTTTGTAGCCCCATGGCTGGCTGGACAAGTTATTGGAGGAATAATAGGAGCACATGTTCTAATTAGAGTCAGAGCTACTTCTATAAGATTCATTTTGATCGGGATAATGGTTTTTTCAAGCTTTGGGCTGGTAACCAAAGGTTTGGTAAACCTGGGGTGTATTCCCAGCCTTCCTGGAGCAGCCCACGTAGTGACATTGTTAATTATCATGGCGGGAGTTGTCCTCGCTATAATAGGTAAATTTCCCAAATTTAGAGGTGGCAGGTAAGATATATGGATAAACCTAAGATCCCTCTTCCACAGATTGTTTATGGAAGATGTATCTACTGGCTTTGCATCACGGCAGCAGTGATCTGCACAATAGGACCTGTAGTAGCCATAGCATCTCTAGATAACAATTTCATGAACCCCCACTACCTCTTCCCTGCCATTTGGGAAGGGAAAAGCCCTGAAATGATCTGGCTACAGGTGGGTAAGGGATTCCCAGGAGGGAATTTCTGGCTACATAATTTAAATACTGGCGACGGATTTATCCAGCTTGGGCTGGTGATAGGTTGTTCCTGTGCTTCTGTGGCATTGATGGCCACAGCTATAGCATATTTCAGGGAGAAACCTAGAGCTCGCGGTTGGGCCCTGCTCTCTCTCTGGCTTGCAGTAATGATTATCCTATCTGCAATGGGTACATAGCAGGCTTAAATAATTATGGCTGTTGAAATAAATACATTCTCCCAGGATTTGGTGTTACCTATGTGACCAACCAATGCAAACTTTTGAGTTTTCAATATTCTAAGAAATAGACAGGCAGCAATAGTCTGTGATGAAATTTGTGGAGGCCAAAAATCTCTGGAATGTATTCTATCAATTTATGGGTTACCGAATATGAATAGGCTACTTAAATCGCCATGGCTTGGAATAAGTGTAATGCTGGCCGTGGTTATTCTATCGTACATAGCTCTGCTGCTAATATCAAGGGGAGTAGAAACACCTCATGAAGGTATGTCTCTAACCAGCATAACTGGATTACTTTTTGGATTCTTCTTACTGGGTTTTGTGATTGCCACCATCGCCGTTGTGGCTGGGATTGGAGGTGGAGTTCTGTTCACACCCCTTATGCTGGCTTTCACACCTGTTGACAGCCTGATAATTAGAGGAACTGGTCTTGTAATAGCTATGTTTAGTGGCCTGGTAGCAACGGGGCCATTTATGAAGAGCGGGATAGGCAACCTAAAACTCTCAATCTACTGCTGCTGTGGTTATGGAATAGGCGGCTTCATAGGTGCTAAATGCGCAATATGGGCAGCCAACCAATCAGGGGCAAGTGGAGAGGGAATTCTGAGAATAGCGCTTGGAGGCATTGTTCTGGCGATTGCTCTCTACTTCCTTCGGGGAGGTGTGAAAAGAGAATGGCCTGAAGTGAAGAAGGTAGATCGCTTTACTCAATGGTTAGGAATCACTCAATCTTACTATGAAAAATCTCTGGAAAAAGTTGTTGCTTATCAGGCAACCAGAGCTGGATGGGGACTTGTGGCTACATGTGGAATTGGTATGATTTCTGGTTTTTTCGGTTTAGGTGCAGGATGGGCGATAGTCCCTTCAATGAATCTCATAATGGAAATCCCACTTAAGGTAGCAGCTGCTTCTAGTGGAATCCTAATCGGTATGGGAGATTGTATAACAGTGTGGCCTTATCTTCATGCCGGAGCAATAATTCCATTGTTTGTAGCCCCATGGCTGGCTGGACAAGTTATTGGAGGAATAATAGGAGCACATGTTCTAATTAGAGTCAGAGCTACTTCTATAAGATTCATTTTGATCGGGATAATGGTTTTTTCAAGCTTTGGGCTGGTAACCAAAGGTTTGGTAAACCTGGGGTGTATTCCCAGCCTTCCTGGAGCAGCCCACGTAGTGACATTGTTAATTATCATGGCGGGAGTTGTCCTCGCTATAATAGGTAAATTTCCCAAATTTAGAGGTGGCAGGTAAGATATATGGATAAACCTAAGATCCCTCTTCCACAGATTGTTTATGGAAGATGTATCTACTGGCTTTGCATCACGGCAGCAGTGATCTGCACAATAGGACCTGTAGTAGCCATAGCATCTCTAGATAACAATTTCATGAACCCCCACTACCTCTTCCCTGCCATTTGGGAAGGGAAAAGCCCTGAAATGATCTGGCTACAGGTGGGTAAGGGATTCCCAGGAGGGAATTTCTGGCTACATAATTTAAATACTGGCGACGGATTTATCCAGCTTGGGCTGGTGATAGGTTGTTCCTGTGCTTCTGTGGCATTGATGGCCACAGCTATAGCATATTTCAGGGAGAAACCTAGAGCTCGCGGTTGGGCCCTGCTCTCTCTCTGGCTTGCAGTAATGATTATCCTATCTGCAATGGGTACATAGCAGGCTTAAATAATTATGGCTGTTGAAATAAATACATTCTCCCAGGATTTGGTGTTACCTATGTGACCAACCAGCACAAAACCCCCTAACAAAAAGTGTATAATAGCCTATGATTATAAAGGAGGGCCAAGAACTATGAACAATATGAAATTAGAGAAGGAATATGCGTTGATTGGTGCAACACTAATAGATGGGAATGGAGATGCTCCTGTTAAGGGTACCACTATCGTTGTGAGAAATGGTGTAATAGAAGAAGTAGGCGATAGAAAGTCAGTGAAGCTAGAGGATAGTATCCAGAAAGTTGACATATCTGGATTCTATCTAATGCCTGGTTTAATAGATGTTCATGTCCACATTATAGGCGTTGCACGTGGACCACTCATAGATAACATTATTGAACCAAATTACCTCCAGGCTATTAGAACAGTCGCTGAAGCGGGGAAACTTCTGGACCACGGATTTACGGCGGTAAGAAGCGGAGGCTCAAGATATGATATTTATTTGAAGAGAGCGATAGAAGAAGGAACAATACCCGGCCCACGAATACTAGCTTGTGGACTTGGGCTTTGTCGGACAAGAGGACATGGGGACTCTGTACGCAGGGACATATATGAGATTCCGGAAGAATGGGCTGACCAAGGCCGCCCCAAGGCTCAAACAGTTGACGGTATAGAAGAGATCCGCAAAGCAATCCGCAAGCTGGTTGCCCAGAATGTCGACCACATTAAATTCTGGGCAACAGGCGGTAGCGCCTGGGAGAAGGAAAGATGTACGGATATGCACTTCAGCATGGAAGAAATGGAGACGATCATGGATGAATCTCACATGCTTGGCTTGAAAGTGATGTGCCACGCAGAAAACTTGCAAAGTGTCAAAACTATAGTAGAACTTGGGGTGAACTCAATTGAACATGGCGACAATGAAGATGGAGACGAACTGGACGAAGAAACATGCAAAAAGATGGCCGAGAAAAACATTTTTCTTACACCCACACTATCAATAAATTTTCTTGGAACTAATGCAGATAAGAAATTACCACAGTATTTGATAAATGGCTGGAAAAGGGCAATCAAAAACGGCGTGAAGATTCTCCTGGGCACCGACGCATGGGCAGACCCTATTACGCCCTACGGGAAATATAATATCGGGGAAATTAAGCTCCTTGTAGACCTCCTGGGAATGACTCCTTTACAAGCAATTACTTCGGCCACCAAATTCGGAGCTGAAGCTTGCAGTATCGGTGATAAGGTAGGCACTATAGAAAAAGGGAAATTAGCTGATTTACTTGTACTTAAGAAGGACCCCAGTAAAAACGTAGATATCCTGCTGGATAAAGAAAACATCAAATATGTAGTGAAAGATGGGAATCTAGCAGCTGAACATTAAGGGGGAGTAATGTGGGAGAAAGATTAGTTTAGCCCAAAAGAGAATAAGCTAATAAGAAGGGAGGCAGTGGAATATGAACCTGCAGAAAGAATACGCGTTGATTGGGGCAACACTAATAGACGGGAATGGAGGTAGTCCTGTAAAGGATACCTCTATCGTTGTGAGAAATGGTGTAATAGAAGAAGTAGGCGATAGAAAGTCAGTGAGGTTGGGGGATAAAATCCAGAAAGTTGATATATCTGGATTCTATCTAATGCCTGGTTTAGTAGATAGCCATGCTCATTTTGCAGGCCTCAAACTCAGAAGCGCTAATCCCTCAGACTGGGTTGCCGAATCAGAATCTTTGCAAGCTATCAGAACAGTCGCTGAAGCAAGAAAAATGCTGGATTATGGATTTACAACAGTAAGAAGTGGCGGCGGAGCCTTAAAATTTGATATTGATTTAAGAAAAGCAGTAGAGGAAGGAACGATAATTGGACCACGAATAATGGCCTGCGGACTGCGCCTCTGCCGCTCAGGGGCAAGTGAGGACCCTATTGGGACAGTCGATGGGGTAGAGGAAATCCGCAAAGCAATCCGCAAGTTGATTGGGGAGAATGTAGACCACATTAAATTCGTGTCCACAGGTGCCGATATGAGCGAAACTGACAGATTCGAGGATGTGCACTTCAGCATGGAAGAAATGAGAATGATCATGGATGAATCTCATATGGTTGGCTTGAAAGTAATGTGCCATGCTACCAATATACGGGCTATCAGAGCAGTAGTAGAACTTGGAGTGAATACGATTGAACATTGTCAATATGCAGAAGGAGATGAGTTTGACGAAGAGCTTTGCAAAAAGATGGCCGAGAAAAACATCTTTATCACTCCAACGATTGCTGAGCATTTTACTGGACCAGCAGCAGAAAAGGAGATACCAAAATATCTCGTAAATGGTTGGAAAAGGGCGATGAAAAATGGTGTGAAGATTTTGCTGGGCTCTGACGTATGGGGGGAACCTATCACTCCGTATGGAAAACAAAACATTGCTGAAATAAAGTTTCTTGTGGATATTTTAGAAATGACTCCATTAGAGGCAATTACTTCAGCTACCAAATTCGGAGCTGAAGCTTGTGGCATCGATAGTAAAGTGGGCACTATAGAAAAGGGGAAATTAGCTGATTTACTCGTTGTTTCGAAGGACCCAACCAGCAATATAGATGTTCTATTAAACAGAGAGACCGTCAAATATATAATAAAGGAAGGCAATTTAGTAGTTGAACACTGAACCCAGTTTCTGGTGAGTTCAACCAGCATGCCCTGGTCTTTCCAGTGAGAATGATTGTCTAACTAGCACACCCCAAAAACGCCTTATTACACCTGGGAACGCGGCGCTTCCTGCTCTTGCTTCCAAACCGGAGGCATATGTTTAGGGAGGATTATGATCAACCCAGCTATTATCTGCATGATTCCGCCTACGATGAACGATGCTCCAAAACCATAATGCACGATAACGAGCGCCGAGAGGTAACCTCCGTAGATTCCTCCTCCCAGCTTCGCCAGGTATAGAACTCCGTAGTTCGATGCAGCGTAATCTTCCCCATAATAATGACCACAAATGGCAGGAAACAACGCAAACAATGGCCCCCAGAAAAACAGGGCTCCCAGTGTGCACACTATGAACCCGGTTGAGGAGTTAATCGCTCCTGAAAAAGAGATGCCAAGCGTTAGCACTCCAGATAATGTGAAACATAGAATCATGATTTTTTCGCGCCCCACATGGTCGGATACCCATCCCATAACAGGCCTTCCCAGACCATTTGTAATGGCCAGGCCACCAGCAGCCGCAGTAGCCACCACAGCAGCAAAACCAATATCATCAGCATATCTCACTATCTTTGAAATTGTCATCAAGCCCGCTCCGGAGATAAGGAGAAAGGATAGAAACAATGCCCACAATTGCCAGGTATGCAAAGTCTCCTTCAAAGTAAACTGGTGAGTGGACGGTCTTTTTACTCTCCTCTTACGCTGTGCCCACCCAGGTGGCGACCAACCCTTCGGAGGGTCTTTCAAGAAATACCCCGCGGCAACAATGACTATTCCCGCTATTAAGGCGATTTTCCATATAATCTGAGTATAATTTGACACAGTTGCGCTGCTTCTAATCCAGAAAATAAAGGGTATCGAACCCCATGAGAAAGCACCAGCAATGAGGCCAGCCGTCATTCCGCGCTTATCAGGAAACCACTTATTTGCAGTGTTAACCGCATTACTATAAATCACTCCCACCGCAAAGCTACCAATAATACCAAATGTGACCAATATGACATTGAGGGAATCCGCTGCCAATGCATATAAACCCATCGCAGCTACTGCTCCAGCAATCATCGTAAGTAAACGAGGTCCATATTTATCCCTGAGCACCCCCGTTGGAATCGATGCCCCCGATTGAAATATCACGAAAAGCGTAAAAATGGTCTCAATTCTACTCAGCTCCCAGCCAAACCTCTCCGAGAAAAAAGGGTTGATAGAGCTCCATGCATATTCGTAAGGGCTTATCAATGCCATAGCCAGAAAAGCCACTGCCAGCACCAGCCACCTGCTGTAGCCAAGTATTTCCCTGTCTGTTCTCTCCATTATTGCTATCTCCTTTATATGATTGGCAACCAGTATTCCTCTCCTGATATTCCTGTGCGATTTCCAGTTTCACCTTCCATTTCTTTATATGCCCGCTTACATTGTTCCTATGAAATATTATGTCATGTATCGCAAACACGCTATCGCCAAACAGTTATTCACACCGATTCTAAAAACCGACCGCCTGCCCGTCCTTCCTGGGGTCAGAAGCACCACAATAGCCATCAGTCAATCTGTATATCAGTTGAGCTCCTCCAAATTTGGAGCTTTTCACATCCTTTCTAATCCTGTGACCCCGTTGGCTCAAATCCTCCAGCACCTCCGGCTTAAAGCCAGGTTCAAAAGCCACTTCCATATTCGGAAACACACACCACCTGGGAGCATCACAGGCAGTCTGCGGGTTTTGATGATAATCAAACATGCGAACCATAATTTGTGCATGGCCTTGCGCTTGCATCTTCCCTCCCATTACGCCAAAGCTCATTAAAGGCTGACTATCCTGGGTCACAAACGCTGGAATAATTGTATGGAAAGGCCGCTTGCCTCCCTCAACCTGGTTGGGGTGACCCTTCTCCAGGTTGAAGCAAGCTCCTCGGTTTTGCAGGCTGATTCCAGTATCCGGTACCACAATACCTGACCCAAACCCCCGGAAATTCGATTGGATAAAAGAAACCATCATTCCACCAGCATCCGCTGTGCTCAGATAGACAGTATCACCAGATCCCGGAACGATAAAGGCTGGATTCTGAGCCTTTGCCATATCAATCAGCTTCGCCCGCTGGGATAAATACTCCGGCTTCAGTAAGTCTTCGCAACCTATATCCATGCTGGATGGGTCAGAGACATGTCGACACGCATCTGCAAAGGCTAGTTTCATGGCTTCAAGTTGAAGGTGCAAGCTATCAGCAGAATCCACAGGGTAATTTTGAATATCCCAGTACTCAAGAATGCCTAACATGAGCAATGCCGCTATGCCCTGCCCATTCGGAGGGAGTTCATGCAGCGTAACTCCATGATACTGAGTAGATATAGTTTCAATCCAATCAGCTCTATGCCTGGCCAGGTCTTCTTTCGTAAGCAACCCGCCAGTGGCTCTGGCATGAGCAGTTATTTTATCTGCCAGCTCTCCGCGATAAAAAGCCTCACCCTTTGTTTTTGCAATCTCTTCCAGGGTTTTTGCCTGAGCTTGAAATTCAAACTTCTCTCCTGTCTCAGGCGCTCTACCATGTGGTAAAAATGCGGCGGCCAACCCAGGAAAATCCTTATATATTTCGGGGGCAAGGCTCCATACTCCAGCCGTGATTGGTGAAACCAGAAAGCCATTCCGGGCATATCCTATTGCTGGTTCAAACAGATCTTCGAACGGCAAGCGCCCAAACCTCCTGGATAGCTCTACCCAGCATGATACAGCACCCGGAACGGTTACCGCATCCCACCCAAATATGGGCATAGACTTAAACTGAGAGAAATGCTCTAAATTCCAGGCAGCAGGTGACCTGCCAGAGGCGTTGAGCCCATGTAGCTTATTCCCATCCCAGACAACAGCAAAGGCATCGCTACCTATTCCGTTCATAGTAGGCTCTACTACCGTTAAAGCTATGGCAGTAGCAATGGCAGCATCCACAGCATTGCCACCATCCCACAGCATTTTCAAGCCGGCCTGGGCCGCTAAAGGTTGAGATGTGGCAACGATATTGCGAGCCATGACAGGCATGCGCCTGGAGGCATAAAAAAATTCCCACCCAAATCGTGTCATTGTAATGACTTTCTACGTGATCAGTCCAGCCAGTTCAAACCTTGTCTGGCACTTCTACAACTGAACTATAAACTCGTCTGGACTGCTACAATTTGCCAAATTCTAGCATCACCAGCCCCAACTATCAATTTTCTGCGCTGGCTCACAAGATTATAGCGGCACATTCATCTGCTTACCCAATTATCACAAGGATAATCCTGAGCAATTGCAGTGCCAGAATTCGTCTCAGCCTTATTTTCGTAATGGCAAAACAGGGAGGCTTCAGGCTGCTCAGCATCGTCATGTTATAGAGACTACAAAGACCTTCTGCTCAGCGAAATCCTCCTCCCACGGCCTCTTATATGTCAACGTCAGTTCGGTTTCGCCTGTTTTCAATCCTTCAAAGGTAAGCTTTTGCTCACCACCAACACCAACCATGCCTTCCTCGGTTTCTCCAGTCTCAAATTCATCCAACACCAGCTCGAGAAAGCTTTCGTTAAAATTCGCCTCCCACTGGTAACCTGTTGTTGGATTAGACTCAAGAGCTATGATAAACCGGTTGCCAACACCGATTTCGATTTCCTGCCCGGCGTCAGTGTACTCTTTCGGTTGCCCAGGCCCACAACCGAGAACTACCCCAACCAATAGAAGAGATAAACCCAGCACCAGAGTTAAATGCCATCTACGACTCTTCATTTGAACCTCCTTACACAAAAACAATACTTTACCCCTATATAACGAGCAAACTGATTTTTAGTTTACGTCACGAAGGTTTTCACCATCAAGAACTGCGTGCCCGCATCACGCCCATTGTTAACAAAAGATGATTTATGTACAATAGTAACATATACGCTGAAATGTCAGAGCAACTATGCACATATTGATGCTGTGGTCATTGCGGGAGGTTATACCATGAAGGAAGTTTTGCCAGAAGAAAAGAAGCATGTAGCAGAATGGATTGAGTGTAATAAAGGTGCTCTCTACCATCTCTCCGACGCAATATGGAGTTATGCAGAGCTTGGAATGGAAGAATACCAATCTTCAGAAGCCATCATCAAATACTTAAAGAAAAATACTTTCACAGTAGAGGAAGGAGTGGCCGATATGCCAACTGCCTTTGTGGCAACATTTGGGTCAGGAAAACCAGCTATAGCTTTCAGTTGCGAATACGATTCATTGCCTGGCCTGTCTCAGAACAGGAGTGTAAACCAGAAAAGCCCAGTCATTACAGGAGCGCCAGGCCATGGCTGCGGACATAATATCCTGGGGATAGCGGCAATCACGGCTGCAATGGCATTGAAGAATGTCATGACGGATTCTGGCTTACAGGGAACGATTAAGATTTTCGGAACTCCGGCAGAGGAACTTTGTATCGGCAAACCCTACATGGCAAGAGCTGGACTTTTTAACGATATCGATGCATTTATTGACTGGCACCCCCTCGCCGCCAATATGGCTAACTGTGACACCAGCAACGCTTATTTCAATATCAAATACCATTTCCGGGGCAGAACTGCCCATGGTAATTCCCCCTGGTATGGAAGGAGCGCACTGGATGCTGCAGTGTTGATGGGGCACATGATAGAGCTCCTGAGAGAGCATACCACGCCGGGCAACCCTCCTCGTGCAGCCAATACAATTAACTACTCATTCCCCGACGTAGGCCCTTCTTTCCCCTCCGTAGTCCCGGACAGGGCAACACTGTGGTGTATCGGCAGATTTGTTGATACGGAAGAGATGGACTATGTAATTCACAGGGTACATAAATGTGCCGAAGCAGCCGCCATGGCTACAGAAACAGAGATGGAGGCCGAAGTAATCAGCGCGATTCACGAAGCAATACCTAACAAAACAATCAGCCAGGTGCTCCACGACAATTTAGAAATCGTTGGCGCACCAAAATTCACAGAGGATGAGCAGAATTTCGCCAAAAAAATGCAGCGAGACCTGGGCGTTACTGAAACAGGTTTAGATACCCACATTATGCCTCTTAGCAGCGGTGCTGGCGGAGTTTCGGATAATTCTGAATACACCTGGTTTGCTCCATTTGCTATGCTGGGAGTGACAAGTTGCCCCAAAGACGTTGGCTGGCATAACTGGCAAGTTACTGCATGCTGCAGCTCTACAATAGGGAAAAAGACACTGGATGTTGCAGCTAAGATAATGGCCATGACAGCTATTGAGCTCGCTATGCATCCCGAAATCATAGACAAAGCCAGGAAGGAATTTAATGAACGACTCGAAGGAAGAATCTATAAATCCCTGATCCCAGACACAGTTAAACCTCCCACATTAGTAAACAGGGAAACTATGGACAGATATCGCTCCCTTCTGGAGAGTCATTACGAAGAACCCTGAATCGCCTTGCAGGAGGAGAAAAAACTCCCATACATGCAGGCATAGAAGGCAAGCAAGTCAACAAAGCTACGAGAGGTTCTGAGTATTGCTGCTGCAGCTCCTCGTGTGAGAAGCTACCGCTCAATATTTGGGGCTAATGCTTGGAACGTGGCTCAGTACGCTTAGCCTTCCGATTAGAGATTACATCACCACGGTAATCGGGAGCAACGATGTTAAATACACAGCTTATCCTCGGGTCCACCATCCGTGAACTGATTCGAGTCTCAATCTCATCCAGCGAAAGACAGGTGGTAACCACCATCGGCAGCCTGGCATTATAACGATAGTTAATTAATTGATACAGCTTCTCTTGAGCCCATGGGGTAGCTGATTGCTCACCGAAATCATCAAGTATCAACAGCGGGCTTTTTCTGATTTCCTCAAAAAATTCGTCATAACTTATACTGCTATGTGGGCTAAAGGTAGAGCGGAGGTGGTCAAGGAGGTCAGGCACAACCACAAAGAAAACTGGTTTACCCAGTGCCATACGGGAATTAGCAATAGCCGCTGCCAGGTGAGTTTTACCACAGCCGTTAACTCCCTGGAATATTAACCATCCTTCAGGAGTACGGGCAAAATCCTCTGCCAGTTGAAATGCCTGTTTTAAATTCTGGCGCTCCTCAGATGGGAGAATCACACGCTTAGGGTCAAAATTATCAAAGGTCATATTCCGCAGTAACTCTAGCTGCAAGCTATCCAAACACTCCAGCGAGGATTTCTGCTCCACCACATATACATGACAAATTTCAGCATTCCTGAAACGACTAAGCAAGCGGTCATCAAATTTCTCTAATGGCAGGTCAGTCGTAATCACAGTTGCAAGTCTGGCATTGAAACGATGATTGAGAAGCTGCTCCAGTTTCTCTTTTGCCCATGGTGTAGCACCTTCCATGCTCAGGTCGTCAAGCACAAGCAAAGGCGTATTCTTCACCTGTTCAAACAACTCATCATAGCTAATGTCGCTTGTGGGGCTAAAAGCAGAGCGGAGGTGGTCCAAAAGGTCAGTAACTCCCATATAAAAAGCTACTCTACCCAGGCTTAAGCGACGATTAACAATGGCGCAGGCTAGATGAGTTTTGCCGCAGCCACTGGTGCCGTAAAAAACTATCCAACCCTCAGGATTATCGGCAAAAGCCTTAGCTGCCTGATAAATACGTCTGAACCGTTCCTGCGAAGTAGCGTCCTTATTTTTCCCCTCGGGAGATAAATTATCAAAATTAAGCTGCGACAGGAAGCCAAGGTTACTGTGCTTTTCCAGGTAGCTTAGTTTTTCTTTTTGCAGCCTTGTCTTATTACACGAGCATGGCACTATCCGACTGAAATCAGGCCGCCCTGAACTCAGAACAGGATGAACAAAGCCAGCCCCTTTACAGATAGGACAGACTTCCCCTTCAACACTTTCTTCACTCTGAAGATTCGCTGAATTTCCGGCGGCTTTATCTTTTGACAAGGTGTCCGTACTTGCCTTTGATGTACTTGTCGGAGTTGCCCTTTTTAATATCTTGCCTACGTGTTCCACTATCTTTGCCCTCGCTAGCCCATCGTTCTAGAATACGGGCGATATATTTCCAGTTGCGTTTATTCATCGCAACCGCTTCCTTAAAAGCCTCATTAATCCATTGTGATGGATAAAGCTTCGCTGCTTCCTTGAGCTCTTCAACAATCATCGGCGTGAGCATGCCTATATTTTGCTCATAAAGAGTGAAAATATTAGGTGCCTCTGTCGCCTGTATTGTTTTCTCTTTAACGGAAAGCTCTCCATGTTTGATTTTATCCATGGCCTTCCGCACGGATTCCATATTAGCGAAGTAAACATCCTGCCATTTACCATCCACATTCAAATTCAACTGCAAAATGCTGCCATGCTTCAGCGCCAGTTCCAGGGCAGGCCGAAGCGCGTCCTCTCCCATTCCAAACACCGGGGCGCCATCAGAGAGCAATTCCTCATAGGTAACAAAAGGAGGGTATCGCCGTTTACGCTGGGGCAAATAAAAAATGCACAGCGTTACCTTAAGCTCAGCTATATCCTGAATCTGAGATATTACCTGAGTAAAAAGAAAATCGGGCAAGGAAACAAAATCAGAATTTCCTTTATGCACTTTCTTTAAAATTCCCCATTACAATAGAGATAACATTATTTAAGAAGTCCCAATCAGCCCAGGCTCAATACTCTTAAATTTAACCACTTTACTCAGGAAACGCAACTTGTTTTGCCCCAGAGGACCATTGCGGTGCTTGGATATAATTATATCAGCAATGCCCCTGGGGTATGGTTCATTCTCGATATCATGTATTTTAGCCCAATCTTCCTCATTAAAATACATATCATCTCTATAGATAAAAAGGACGACGTCGGCATCCTGTTCAATAGTGCCACTTTCACGCAAGTCAGAAAGCTGCGGCACGTGAGAAGGTCGCCATTCCACAGCCCTGCTAAGCTGAGATATAGCCAGTACAGGTACATTCAATTCCCTGGCCAGCATTTTTAGCGAACGAGTTATGCGGCTGAGCTCCTGGACACGTATCTCATTCCTACCCTCACCCTGTATTAGCTGTATATAATCGATAATTATCAAATCGATATTGCGCTCAAAGTGAAGCCGTCGCGCCTTGCTCCTCATGGCTACAGTTCCAAGTTGAGGTGAATCATCAATATAAAACGGCGCTTCGGACAATATGCCACTGGCCTCCATAATTTTTACTTCATCTCTCTCGCTAAAATTCCCTCTACGAACGAACTTAAAATCTACCCCCGATTCACTGGCCAGAAGACGCTGTACCACCGACTCGCATGACATTTCCAGGCTAAATAAAGCAACACAAGCTTTCTGTTCAACAGCAACGTTTCGGGCGATATTCAGAGCCAGGCTGGTTTTGCCCATGCTTGGCCTAGCAGCCAAAACAACTAAGTCGGACCTCTGTAGCCCACCCAGCATATCATCCAGAGCAGCAAAGCCACTCAGAACGTAAGGATTCTCCCCTTCCTCAGATATGGTAGCCTGTCCAGCTTTCTCAAAGTACTGGTCCAGGGCATCACGGATTGGGATAAGGTCCCGAAAACCCCGTCTCGTCCGCACTTGAAAAAGAATATCCTCAGATTTGCTGAGACTGTCTTCAACATCAGGAGCGGCTTCATAGCCCACAGCAGCAATTTGTCCCGCTGCAGCAATTAATCGCCGCATAACTGACATGTTAGATACTATTCGTGCATAGTGCTCAATGTGCAAAGATGTGGGCACAGTGGATATCAGGTGGCTTAGATAGGCAGCACCTCCAATCTGATCCAACTTGCCCACGCGCATCAATTCATGAGCCACAGTAATCTGATTTATAGCCTCGTTCCGCTGATAAAGAGAGAGGCAAGATTGGTAAACCAGTTGATTTATTTCAGAGGAGAAGTCTTCGACTTTAAGAAAGCTAACCACTTTCAATATAGAGTCAGAATCAATAAGCAAAGAGGCAATTACGGCCCCTTCCGCTTCAACATCCTGTGGGGGTAATTTTTCCTGGGCCATGCTCAATCCTTCTTTTCAATAACGACTTTAACCTGCGGCTTTAAATCACCGGTCAATTTAATAGTTACTTCGTGACTGCCTGCCTGGCGTAAGGGTTTATCCAGGTCTATTTTCTTCTTGTCAATAGAGAAATCTATGACACGGCTTAACTCGTCGGCTATCTCTGCAGCGGTGATAGAACCAAATAGACGATCCCCGGTTCCTCCACGAGCCTCAAGGTGAATTTCCTGCCCCTCAATTTGTTTTGCCAGCTCAACCAGTTTAGCCTTATCAAGAGATTCCTGAGCTTCTCCCTTTCGCTGCTTTAATTCCACCTGTTTCATAGCTGCTGACGTAGCTAACAAAGCCAGTCCATGAGGTAAAAGAAAGTTCCTGGCATAGCCTGCTGCTACATCTTTCATTTCCCCAATTTTCCCTTTTCCACTAACATCCTTTAAGAAAACAACTTTCATAATTCTCCCTCCATTGTTATTCGAGCTGCATGGTCAAATAATCCATACGCCCTTCGCCAGCGCTCAGTATGAGCTTAGAAATCTCTCTGCCAATACAGCAGCGGTGGCACCATCCCCTGCAGCAAAAACCCCTGCCACCGGCAACATTAATATTGTACCATCTTTCGTGCTTGTCAGTCTGAGTTGATTCACTGTCCTATCACCTTCTATCTGAGCCACCACAGCATCCCAAACAAAGTCTATCTTTGGCTCCATTCTGGCTCTTTTTTGCAGTGCATCTCCAGCTCGAAGCTGGTTGCGCCGATGTACAACCTTAACTGAAGAAGCGAACTTGCTCAGATAGAGAGCTTCAGTAAGAGCTGCATTTCCATCTCCTATTACAGCTACCGCCTTGTCACGGAAGAAAGGCCCATCACAGGTAGCGCAATATAGGCCAGCGGTAAGTCCAGCAGGCCCACCTCCAATTATAATTACCTGATAGTCTCTACTCTTTCCCATTTGTCACAACGCCCTCCCCATCTGGACAGGGTCTTGCCGTTAGCAGAAATCTGAGAGATTTCGCAAAGATTGGGACAAGCTTTGCACATAAAGGAAGATATCTCAAATTCTGTTTGGCTAACGCTAAATCCCTTGAATCTCGTCCCGCGACCATTATTTTCCATTTCACGTCGCACCAGCATCGCCGCTCCAATAGCGCCCATAAGCTCATTGTGGAGAGGAACATAAATTTCCGTATGGAAAGTTTCATTAAATGCCCTGATTATTCCTTTATTAAAAGCAACCCCTCCCTGAAATGCCATCCTGGGCCGAATTTCCTTATTTAGAGCAACATTGTTTAAATAATTGCGCACCAGTGCCTGGCATAACCCATAGATAATATCATCAATAGGGTAACCCATCTGTTGTTTATGAATCATATCCGACTCAGCAAAAACAGTACAGCGCCCGGCAATACGTGCCGGATTACTGCTTTTCAAAGCATGAGGCCCAAAATCCTCGATTCGCATATTTAGACGCTCAGCCTGGTGCTCCAGGAAACTGCCAGTGCCAGCAGCACATACCGAATTCATGCCAAAATCAGTCACTACCTCATCACGAATTATGATAATTTTACTATCCTGTCCTCCAATCTCAAAAATAGTCCGTACATCAGGCACACATGACATAGTAGCAATGGCATGAGCTGTGATTTCATTTTTCACCAAATCTGCACCAACCATAACCCCAGCCAATGTCCTCCCACTTCCTGTAGTAGCCACGCCACAAACCTCAGCATCAAGTGGCATCTGCCTTCCTATTTCTTCCAGCCCTCGCTTTATCATGTCAACTGGATTGCCTTGAGTTCGCAGGTAAATGGAGGCTAAAAGTTCGTTACTCTCGTCAAGCAAAGCCAGCTTAGTAGTAACTGAACCAACATCGATACCAAGATAAGTCTTCATTTTCTCTTTATTCTACCCCACCAGGAAATACCCCACAGGAGCCTTCAAGTTTAGCACGGTTGCTGGCCTTAATACTTTCCTGTAATTTTAAACCTTTTCTTCGCTTCAGGTTCAAAATGGGGTAAAACAGGGTTGAAGCAAGCGTCATAAGAACAAGAAATACTATCATTTGTTTACTCTTGATACACTTATCCAGCGTTGCAAATTTTTCTTCCATTTCGCTTCCTTCTTCTAAATTCAAGTAAATCCGCGAAGGCCTCAATCCTGGTCAACATACCTTCTTTACCCATCTGTTCATCGCAAGCGACGGATAGCACAGGAATGTCTTCCCTGGTCGACGCCATAATATTCTGAGCTACTATCTCAGGCATACAGGTAAAAGGCGCCAAATGAACTACTCCATCATATCTCTCCTGCGCACAAAGCACCTTCTCTCCCACTGATTCCCAACCATCGCCGCCAACATCGTGGTCAAGATAAGGCCCGGCTAACTTATGCACCTTTCTCCATTCATTTATGCCCAGATAATTGAGAAAAAGGCTATATTTGATCCACCGGGAAAGAGTCATCGTTCGCTCAACTTCCACCCCTAATTTGCCCAGCTCCATCTCTATATCCATATTGGCAAAAGGCTCTATAACAACATAAATCTCACCCACAATAGCCACTTTGACAGGGTCAGCCATGGGGTCCTGAGGAATCTTATTTAGCCTGCCAGTGTATTCCCTGGCTACCTTTTTTACTTCTTTAACGCTAAGCGCATCGTTGGTCGCCTCAATGGCTTCTTTATAGACTAAATTAGCCATCCCTCTATCCAATTCTCTCGCCCTTACTCTGTAAAGCACCTTCTCCATTCTGTCCAGAACAATTAGCTTACCAACGCCAAAAACAAATGCTGAAATGATTTCATGCAACCATATCTTGTCACGGGCACCACTGGTTATATCCCTTATGAGGCGCAGAGAGTTAGCAAACTTATGATGAGATATGTCAAGAGTCAGAAAGCGAGCATCATAGCCCAAATCATGGAGCATCAGTTCCTGTCCTCTGGCATAGTAACCCAATCGGCAGATGCCAGTGCCTCTTGCCTGAACCAGGGTATCTGCTCCCAGCTCGCAGGCTTCAATTAAGCTGCCCAGAGTAAGTTTATAAGGTAAACAGGCTTCCGTTGGGGAATATTTAACTCCCAGGTCCAGTGTTTTCTTAGTCATTGGCGGCGGAATTATGATGTCTTCCCCCCTGATAGCACCTAACCTATCCGCCATGGCTCCTACAGCTATATGGATATTGCCGAAGTGAGGTATGCCTACACGCATATTTTCTCTCTCCATTCGATCATATCAAGAAAAGCTTCCAATCGAGTAAGCAAACCTCCATCGCTGGCATGTTCATCTACACTAAGATGTAAAAAGGGAACCTTAAGCTCTTTGGCTCGGTGTTGCACAAAGTTTACCATCATCGAATCTGGGCCACAGCCAAAAACAGAAAGGTCAATAACCCCATCTATCCTTTCCTCCATGTAATATTCTCCAGCGCCAATAATGTCGGTTTCAAATGACCAGTGTGGAGTACCCACCAGCCTTTTTGCGGCATCGTAAAGCATCCCCTCGGGAACCATTTCCGGGACGAGAACTTTAACCCCCATAGATTCCAGGCGGTGAATCAGCCGATGGCTGACGTAATCATCGCCAATAACATATGGATGCCCAATAACAGCGATAGTCAGTGACAGCGATGGAGCAGGGTCAAAATCTGGCTCCTGTTTGCCATGACACATTCTCTCAATAGCCTCAACAGGCATGAGCCCCTCATCTGACATTTTGCTCTGATAGGCTAAATTACTTCTCCATGCTTCCTCAACAGCTTTTTTAATCTTGAACGGGTTGCCGGTAAAATAACGCCCCAAATCATAGATATTCCGGTAAAAATGATAACGTCCCTTATCAAGATTTATTTCAGGGCCAAGTATGGTAGGGCATTCCGGGATTAGAGCCCTGGTCATGTCAGGTAAGCCAATAATTTTAGAGCAATTATAAGCTTTATTGCCCAGGTTGGTGACAGCCGGGGCAAAAATGTAATCGCACTTGCCTATCATAGACATAACATGGCCAAAAAAAATCTTTACTGGTAAGCAAGTATCGGCAACCGCTCTTGAAACGCCAAAATTTAATATGCTTTTATTGGTCAACGGTGATATTACTACTTCTGCGCCCAGCCTTTCGAAAAAAGTTTTCCAGGCAGGGTAATACTGATAATAAAGCAGAGCCCGCGGGATGCCCACCCTAACCATTGTTACGGAACTCTCGCCTAATTTTGTCCAATGTCCCGGGTTGACCCAGTATGTCAACCACGGTCATTGCCATCGCCATGGCCGCATCCAGCAACCCTTCATGTCCAGCCTCAGAAGCAGCAGCAGTTGCAAACTCCAGCGAATGAGCCAGCACTTCAAGAGGAGCAATAGCCACCATGGGATGTATGCTGGGCACCACCTGGCTTACATTTCCCATATCTGTGCTGCCAAACCCAAAATAAGGGTTAGAAAGCTCCACACGGCGCCCCAGTGACTCCAGGTTTCGCTTGAATAGCTGAGCTAAAATCATGTTATTTTTCATTGGAGCGTAAACTCTCTCCCCCCACTTATATTCTAATTTGGCTCCGGTGGCCAAGGCTGCTCCTTTAAAGCAGTTTAGAACCTTTTCCTTCAATTCATCTATATAATCATTATCGTGAGTACGTATCAGGAATCTGGCAGCGCTGTGGGCAGGTACTATATTTGGTGCATCACCACCATCTGTGATTATGCCATGAATACGCGACTCTTCCTTTACATGCTGACGCAGTGAATTTATGGAGTTAAAGGATAAAAGCAAGGCCTCAAGAGCGTTTATGCCTTCATAAGGTCGAGCTGCAGCGTGAGATGATTTCCCAAAGAATTCCACTTCCAAGGAAACACAGGCAAGCGCATCTACGGTTAGCAAATTCAAGACGCTGGGATGTGTTATCATAGCCACATCTACTCCCTCAAATATACCAGCTTTAACTATATCTATCTTAGCCCCGAAAACTTCCTCCGCAGGAGAGCCCACAACTACAATGCTGCCTCCAAGACGATCTATAGCAAATTTACTGGCTACTGCGGCACCAACGGCTGAAGCAGCGATTATATTATGCCCGCAGGCATGACCTATCCCTGGCAAAGCATCATATTCAGCCAGCAAGGCAATCGTTGGCTTACCACGGCCGTATGCAGCATGGAAGGCTGTAGGTAAATCCGCAATATGTTCTTTTACTTGGAATCCATTCCGTTGAAGGTAACTGATAAGCCAGGACGCCGCCTTTTTCTCCTGTAAACCTAGCTCAGGGTTATCATGGATTTTAAGGCTCAGCCGAATAAGTTCCTGGTGTTGTGCATCTACTCTATGGCTTACCTCTGCCTTTAATTCCTCTATTTCCTTAGCAGCACTTGAAACATTCACAATTAGCTATTATACTCTAGAGTCTGTCTGAATTTCCAGACGTAGCTGAGCGTAATCATGAGAATCGAAGAACTTAGTGGAAAGCCTTTCAAAAGCACAGTAAGTATGGCTCGACTGCTGGGAGAGCCAGTTGGTTCCAGTTGTACTTATCGCGCAGATGAAGTAGTCGAGGATGCCATGGCTCCAGTTCAAGGGGAAGTAACTCTAATTCAAGGTGGTCAACGCGTTTTACTTCGCGCCGAATTAACCGTTACCGTAGAGCTGACCTGCAGCCGCTGCCTCAATGACTTTATCTATCCAGCAAATTTGCACATTGAAGAAGCACTGACCCCTACGGCTAATATAGCCGGCACTTTACCTTTGCCTGAAGAATCATCTGAGTTCACTATCGATAATCATAATATGCTTGACTTAGGTGAGATAATCCGCCAATATACTTTATTAAATTTGCCCATGAAGCCAATATGTCAACCCAACTGTACAGGAATTAAGGAGGTAAGTTCGCATGGCTTTGCCTAAAAAGAAATATGCCAAATCGCGCCAGGGGAAAAGGCGCAGCCATCTCCAGATCAGTTTACCCACTATGGATATCTGCCCGGAATGCCATAGCCCAAAATTAGCTCACCATGTTTGCCTTACCTGCGGTAACTACAACGGCAGGCAAGCAATCACAATTAAAGCGCCAAAGAAAAAAGGCTAACCTAAAAATATGGCTAAATCAGCTTATGTCTTCCCTGGGCAAGGTTCTCAGCGGGTTGGGATGGGGCAGGACCTGTATGATACCTTCCCATTAGCCAGAGAAGTCTTCGATGAAACTGACGCAATCTTAGGCTTCCCCCTCTCACGTCTGTGTTTTGAAGGACCAGAGGAGGAGCTAACCAAAACATCTAACGTCCAACCAGCGGTACTAGCAACCAGCATTGCCTGTCTGAGAACAGCTCAACAAGCAAGTAACAGCAGTTTGCCCTCTCCTTCCTTTATTGCAGGGCATAGTCTGGGTGAATATACAGCTCTGGTAGCTGCCAATGTACTCAGCTTAAGCGATGCAGTGAGCCTGGTTCGAGAAAGAGGCAGATTAATGCATAAAGCCGGACAGAAAAACCCGGGAGGTATGTTAGCCATAATAGGGCTTGAATTGAAGGTAATTGAAGATATATGCCTTCGCAGTGAATGCGACATCTCCAACATCAACTGCCCAATACAGGCTGTAATCAGTGGCGCTGTTGAACCATTAGCCAGAGCTAAAGAATTAGCCAGGGCAAAAGGCGCCCGCCGCATCATTCCACTAAATGTAAGCGCCGCATTTCATTCCTCTTTAATGGAACCTGTTATGGCTGAATTCAACGAAGTCATTTCAAGTTTTGCCTTTCATCCCCCAAGCATTCCTATAATAGCCAATGTCACCACCAGCGTATTAACCGATGTCGCTTCTATAAAAGAGGAACTTCTAAAGCAGCTTCGCCATTGCATCCAGTGGCAGGATTGCATCGAATATATGATACAAAATGGAGTTACCTCCTTTTACGAGGTTGGCCCAGGCATGGTGCTCAGCAGCTTAACCAGGCACACCAACTCCGAAGTGCAAACCATGAGCATCTCAAGGCTTGAGGATATTGCTCAACTCAAAGCTCAGGGGTAATTGATTAATTATGGGCTCCAGACGAAAGGCCAGGATCATTGCTCTCCAGATACTCTACGACCTCGATTGCACCGAACACAAAGCAGAGGAAAGTCTGGCACGTTTAGCAACTGAGAAAGCATCGCCACAGGAAATACTCAGCTTCAGTGAACACCTCATTCAGGGGGTGCTGCACAATAAATCCAGGCTTGATAATCACATCGAGCATTTTGCACCAGCTTTTCCTGTAGAACAAATGTCCATTATTGATAAAACCATCCTGCGCCTTGCCATTTTTGAAATATTGTTCAATAATAAGACCCCATTTAAGGTAATTATAAACGAAGCTGTAGAGATAGCTAAGATCTTTGGCAGTGATTCCTCACCCAGGCTGATTAATGGGGTATTGGGTTCAATCATAAGCGAACGTAATAAGAGGAAATCATGAGCCGAAAAATTTAATTATGAGGAGGTAACATGGCAACCGTTTTAGAGAGACTAAAGAAACTAATCGCAGAGCAGCTGGACATTAAAGAAGAAGAATTAACTCCAGAGACATCCTTCGTAGATGACCTTAACGTTGACTCGCTGGATTTAATTGAGCTCATTACAGCCATGGAGGAAGAGTTCAGCACACCTGAGGAAAAACTGGAGATAGCTGACAAGGACGCTGAAAAAATACAAACCGTCCAGAACGCTATCAACTACCTTCATGGTCAGGGAATAGGAGACAACTAGCACTTCAGCATATAAGCTACTAAAGTGCCCCAATCTCTCTTCCAGTAACCCTTGTTTTCGTTATCCCCCGATCACACATATAAGAGACAAGTTCAATTTATGATAGATAAGCTCGCAAATGCGAGCTTATCTATCATCCAAAACTAAACCTATCGCCCTTTAGAACAGCCCCTGTACTTTGCCCGTCTTCGTATCGACGTCCACTCTTCTAAACGCAGGATTGGAACAGGTTCCTGGCATCAAACTAATGGCACCGGCACATGGACAGAGGAATTTCGCACCCGAGTAAATCAACACGTCGCGAATCGGCAGAGTCCATCCTTTAGGAACTCCCTTAACAGTCGGATCATGCGTAAGGCTCAGGTGGGTTTTCACCATCATGGTAGCATAGTCATCATATTTACTATCAGCCTCGAGCATTTTAGCCTTAGCTTCAGCACTGGGAGCCCACGACACACCATCAGCTCCATAAACCACTTTAGCAATTTTGTCCACTCGCTCCCGCAATTTCATTTCCTTAGGATACAGAAATTTGAAGTCATTCTTCTCTTCGCTGGCTTCTATTACTGCATCTGCCAGTTCCAGGGCACCGTCACCACCATCAGCCCAATGAGTAGACACGGCACAACGTGCCCCTGCTGCTTCGGCTGCCTTTCGAACCATATTAACTTCTTCCTTAGTATCGGTATGAAAACAGTTGACGCACACCACAGGATTAATTCCAGAAGTCTTGATAGTTTTGATGTGGTGTATCATGTTAGGAAGACCCTTCTCCAATAATTCCAGGTTTTCTTTAGTATAGACATCAGACAGAGGTAAACCTGGCGTTACCTTAGGTCCACCACCATGCATTTTCATCGCCCTGATAGTAGCAGTAAGCACCGACACATGCGGTTTAAGGCCACTATAGCGGCACTTGACATTCCAGAATTTCTCGAACCCAATGTCCGCAGCAAAGCCGCTCTCGGTAACGTGATAGTCAAACATCTTCAGTCCAATACGGTCGGCGATAATAGACGATTGTCCCACAGCAATATTAGCAAATGGGCCAGCATGCACCATGCAAGGCTGATACTCTACCGTGCTGCACAAAGTGGGGTTAATAGCATTACGCATCCATGCAGTCATGGCGCCTCCGACCTCCAGGTCACCAGTGGTAACAATCTTCCCCTTCTTATCAAAAGCTACGGTAATATTATCCATTCTCTGGCGCAGGTCCACCAAATCCCTGGCTATAGACAACATAGCCATAAGTTCAGAACCCACGGCAATGCCGAATTTAGACTGCATCGTGAAGCCATCCGTGCGGCCTCCGATGCCTATAATGATATTCCTCAGGCTCTGAGCGCAGAAATCCAGAATCCAGCCCATCTCTACCCTTGTAGGATCGATGTCAAGGCGACGCATCTTGCTGCGCTTGGCTAATTCATTATCATCATAATTGCGTTCGTGTTGCATCCTGGCAGTAAGCGCCACCATGGCCAGGTTATGCGCATTCATTATGTCGTTAATATCATTGGTGAGGCCCATGGAAAATTCTGTCATGGGGATAAGCAACGCATTGCCGCCACCGGCAGCAGTTCCCTTAATATTCATAGTCGGCCCGCCCGAGGGTTGACGGAGACAGCCACCTACATTCTTACCTCGTTTGCCCAATCCCTCCATAAGACCACATGAAGTAGTGCTCTTGCCTTCTCCCAGCGGCGTGGGAGTAATGGCAGTCACTTCAATGTACTTGCCATCAGGCTTATCTTTGAGACGTTCAATGATTTTCATGAAATCAAGTTTGCAAAGTTTCCCGTAAGGGATGATTTCATCCTTTTGCAGTTTTAGTTTCTCCCGCCACTCATCAGGAGTCGGCATATTCTGTTCAGCCGCTTCAGAAATCTGCCAGTCCTTCATTTTCGTAGCATCATAAGACATAAAAAACCTCCTTATTAAATTATGATCAATATTTTTTGCCTGTCCCGCCTTTGCTAAAACCAGGACTACACATGCATAGCAAACCGCCAGTCCGGGAGTTTAAGCTGGTGAGATATGACATCACCTGAGCAAGCAGAACAAGAATTCCTGCTAAAGCACCATTGGAACTAACATTTATTGTAAGGATAGAAGAGCCAGATTTGGTGGCCATTGAGGAAGGGGAAGCTAACATTGGCTCACCTGCATTCTCTTTCCGCTAGCCACAATTTCTTCATTGGAAAAGCAAGATTATATCCTACTCTCTCAACGAAATCAAGCGCCAGTCTCTTCCAACCGGTTTCATACTAACTTAATGAACTCCAGACGAAGAGCTTCTCTGCCAGTCTCAGTAACTTTGACCCTGTCATCTATACGCCAACCCACCACCCAAACAATTTGACGTGGAGAGCAAACCAGAGGAATATAGCCCCTCCACGGAAGAGGTATCTTAGCATCACTCATAAAGCGCCGTAGTTTCTTAAGCACACCCATACCTAATGGTCGAAAACTATCCCCAGGTTGGCACTGGCGCACAGATAGCTCATTTCCCACTTCCTGCAAATCAAGAGTAGCCACGAGACTGCTTTGAGGCTCCCTCACTGCATTTGCAATAGCAGAGGAGATGCTAACTATTACCCTCCACCCGGGCAAAATCGTTTCTCCCGGGATACGGAGACGAAATCTACCCTGTATTAGAGGTACAGGCTGCTGAGAGAGATAACTTTGTTTAGCCTCTTCGCTAATTCCATCTTGAACAACATCTTTCGGCCGCTTCACTCCCTCAAAATGGCAGAAGGTGAATAACCCAGTGGGTCGTTCCACTGCAATGGCAATTTCATTATATCCCCCATAGCAAATAATATTATGGGGCAGAGAAATCCTTTTGCCCACAGACTTACTCAATAAACCTCTTATTGCCTCAATATGGTTTGCTTCGATATCCTTCGTATTCCCCAAAATCCTAACTACCGCTAATCGTATTAACTGTCTTTGCAAAGCCAGAGGTAAAACCAGGCTTTTCCTCTTATCCAGGTAAATAACACCTTCCTCCCCCCTGGCCATTTCATCCCACAACCCCAGAGCTTGCTGCTCTATGAAAGAAATGTCATCATTAGCAATCCCTGCCAGGCGAAGCAGGGCCTGGTCCACATTGGAGTTATACTCCCTGAGCAAAGGCAACAATTTCAGCCGAAGGCGATTTCTGCGAAAGGCCAGTGAAAAATTAGAGGAGTCACTACGCGGCTCAAGATGGTGTTCCTGACAGTAACTCATCGTCTCCTGCCTGGTAACATCAAGGAGGGGCTTTATCGCCAATATGGGGCGACTGGTAGCTAATGTCCGGTAATTTTCACACGGAATAGGTGAGCAAGGTTCAAGGCCCCGCAATCCAGAAACCCCCGTACCTCGCAATATATGCATTAAGATAGTCTCCACCTGGTCATCCCGCGTATGGCCTATTGCCATTCGGTTAGCCCCAACGCCAACAGCCACTTCAGCAAGAAAATCATACCTCATCTCCCGAGCAGCCTCCTCGGTAGAGCAGCCTTTTTCAGTTTTGTAGGCCGCAACATCACGCCTACCTATAGTGCATGGAACATCGAGACAGGCAGCCAACTCAGCCACATATTTAGCATCCGCTTCAGATTCAGCACCACGAAGTTGATGATTCAAATGAGCCACGTGTAGCTTTATGTCAAGTTTACTTCTCCATTTCGCCAGTATATGTAGCAGGCAAACTGAATCTGCACCACCTGATACCGCAACACCTATCATATCCCCTGTTGGAATCAACTCATGTCGCCAAACAAAATCTTTAATTCTTGGCTCCAGTTCAGTTTTTCTCATAGAAATTGCCCCACAACCTGCTCCATTAGTTTTCACAGGCTACTCAAGGGTTTTGCTTCGAGCAAGGAGAGGAATTTTGAACTCCCTCCCCCCATGGTACTTCTTTCAAAGTGAGCTTGCATCGATGGATAGATTCAGGATGCTCAAGAAAACCCAGAGCAGCAGTTACTTGCTCCGGTCTGCCACTACCCCCAGCTCCACAACACAGCCTCATTCCCAAAACATATATAGATTCAGCTTCGTCATTATGTTCACAACGATGGTCAATAAACCACAAATCGTCTATCAAGGCTCGCAAGTCATATAGCTTCGTTTTACCTTCCCTGGAATGATGCCAGGGCAATTCACTGGTTTCAAGTAAAGAACGAAGTGAGGATTTCACTTCTTCGTCCGTCTTATTACTCTCTACCTCCACCTGGTATTCAGCAAAAGCAAGGCAGGATTGAAGCGATGGAACCTTGAGTCCAACTTCCCATACATCAAGTACATTGAATCCGGGAGGCAGCTGGTTCCTCATCAACATCATAAATGACTGAGGTGGCATCCAGCGCTTTAGCCATACGTCCATGAGCTCAGCCTCGCTGCTTACCCCAACAGCTAAAGGCGCTGCCATTGAAATCCGCGGGTGAGGAGTAAATCCCTGGGAATAAGTTAAAGGTATTTTAGCTCTTCTGAAAGCCCTTTCCCAAAACCTCATCACATCAAGATGTGAAATAAACTTAACTTCTTCCCCGCGACCAAATCTAAGACGCAGGCGTTGCATCCCCATCTTCCCTGGTTACCATGACTTTCTCTATCTTCACACCACGCATCTCAGTTATAACAAACTTCAGATTGTGATATTTCAGTTGTTCACCCTGACTGGGTATCTTGCCAAGACGGTTAAGGATAAAACCAGCCACGGTTTCATAATCACCATCAGGCAATCCCAGTTCCAATTCCTCATTAGCTTCTTCCACCCGAAATCCGCCATCCAACTGAAAGGCATTATCCCCAGCCACCACAAAATCCTTCTCCTCCTCAGTCAGTTCATGTCTAATATCACCCACAAGTTCTTCAGTTAGCTGCCGTAACATAACCATGCCAGCTATGCCGCCAAATTCATCTACAACGATTACTATGTGATAGCCACCATCCCTCATCTCAGTGAGAAGCTCGCCCAGATGCTTACTCTCCGGCACAAAGTGAGCCGCCCGCACCAGATCATCAATGGTCATTCCCTCGCTTACGGGATTATTGCTTAGCTGCATAAGCACATCTTTAGCAAATAAGATGCCCACCACATTATCAGTGCTATCTTTATACACAGGGAAGCGGCTGTACGGCGTCTGGGCATAGATACCCAGAAATTGGCTTAACGTCGTTCCCTGCTCCACCCAGGTAATTTCCGTTCTGGAAATCATAACTTTGCTCACAGTACAGTCAGTAAATTCAAACACCTTGTGCAACATCTTCGCTTCATCTTCTTCTACCACCCCTTCATCCTCGCCGACATTTATGGCAGAACGTATTTCTCCTTCGCTAACCAGTTCTCTAGCTTCCGCAGATTCAGCTATCATTCTGGAAAATCTCAGACCTATACGTCCTAACACCAGCACAAAAGGATAAAAACAGTATTCTATTACCCTTATCGAGTTGGCGAAAGCTAAAGATAGTCGTTGGGCATGACGCACAGCTATGCTCTTGGGAATAACTTCTCCGAACAATAGAACCAGGGTTGTCACACCCACGGTAGCTGCGACCGGACCCCATACTGGGCCAAAGGCTCCGACCGCCATGATAGTACCCACAGTAGCCGCAGCCACATTCACCAGGTTATTACCCAGCAAGACAGTAGATAAAAATCTCTCTGGCTTATCAGTAGCTTTAGCTAGTTGCCCTGCTCCTTTAACACCACTCTCTACCAAATATCTTATGCGTAGCTTAGGCAAAGAGATAAAGGCCGCTTCAGCACTGGAAAAGAAAGCAGACAATGCAAGACAAATCAAGAAGGCTAATAAAAGCCAACTATCACCATCGTCCAATTAACGACACCCCACAACTTTCCCACCCAACAAGCCCAACATGTTTTTTATCATAAACTCCGAGCTAAAGTTAGCTCTTCTATTAATCATAGTATCATCGAGCAATAGGTTTGTCAAAATCTCCTGTTCACGTAAGAAAATACGTCACCCAAACAATCCGTCTCACGAAATAGCCATCTTCCCAAACAGCTCCAGCATTGTGCTACAACAAGCTGAAATCACAGTTACCTGCTCAAACAACTTACCTGAAATATTTATCATCTCGCTTCTTAGTGCCGTTGATGAGCCATACCACGGCGGCAATAAGAATTACAGAAACAATGATGATAACAGCCAGACCCACTTTACCCAGTCCCCAAAACTTCTGGGTGTTAGCTGCATAACCCCCAAAACTCGTTCCTGCCCAACCTGACAACGCAAGCATCATCTAATTCACCCCCTTAGTACCAGCCTGCAGCCGCTTAAGGAGGGGATAAACCCCGCCACTGCAGGTTAGTGACTATCCATTTGTATTGTAGGGGAGGGTTTTATATCCTCCCGAACATTGGTTCACACTATTGCTTCGCTTCGCTCGCAATAGTGCCAGCCTCACTTCTTCTCCGGCTTGGTGAGCACCTCATCAATCAAGCCATATTCCACTGCCTGTTGCGGGTCAAGGTAAAAATCTCGGTCAGTATCATGGGCAATTTTCTCTATATCCTGGCCGGTATGCTTAGCTACAATATCGCGGATCCTCTCCTGCAGCCGCATAATCTCCCTGGCTGCTATTTCAATATCGGCCGCCTGCCCTTGAGCGCCACCAATTGCCTGATGAAGATGAATAGTGGAGTTAGGCAAAGCATATCTCTTGCCCTTAGCTCCAGCACAAAGCAGCAAAGTTCCCATGCTGGCTGCCAGCCCAACGCAAATAGTGGACACAGGGCAACGAAGAAGCTGCATAGTGTCATATATAGCCAGCCCAGCGCTAATCACCCCGCCCGGGCAATGGATGTAAAGGCTTATGTCTTTATCAGGGTCTTCCCTCTCCAGGTAGAGAAGCTGAGCAATAATAAGATTGGCTATCTGGTCATTGATGGGTGTGCCCAGAAAAACAATCCTCTCCTTCAGTAAAAGGGAGTATATGTCAAGGGCATGTTCGCCACGAGTACCTGTCTCGGTTACCGTGGGAATTATCACTTGAGATACTGTGTTCATCATTCCTCCTTCATTGATTTCGCTATTTTATCAACCCCACGCTCTTCCTTCCCCTCTCCATGCTTCCCACTGGCTATTTGTGCTAGCAGGTCTATTGTTTTCTCATGGAGCAAAGATCGCTTAATTGACTCTCTAACTTGAGGCGCGGCAAGAAATTCCTGCATTTTCTCTCCATTCCCAGCTCCTCCCAGAATTTCCTTCACTTTATTATCTACCTCCAATGGGGAAATTTCAATTTTTTCCTCTTCCGATATTTTATCCAGCACCAGAGTATTAGTAATTCGTTTCTTAGCCATCGGCTGCAATTCCTGTCTGAGTTCCTTCACCGTTCTATTAATTCTCTTCAGGTAATCCTCCACTTCACGATAACCAAGACGCCGCGCTTCATCTCTGAGAAAAGCATCAATTTCTCTATCTTCAAAAATAGGAGGGTAGTCCACATGGCTAAGCTCAACAACAGCTTCGATGGTTTTTTGTCTTAGCTGCCGTCGACTTTTCTCGTCAGCCGCAGCCTTCAAATAAGCCTTCACCTGCTTCTTAAGTTGAGCCAAATCAGTATAATCACAACTCTGAGCAAATTCGTCATTGACTTCAGATAGTTGCTTCTCCTTTACCTCGGTAACCACGATTTCGAAACGGCATTCCTTACCGCAAAATTCCTTAATGCTGTAATCATCAGGAATCCCAAGGCTGAAACTCTTTTCCTCGTCCTTCTTCAAACCCAGCAAATTTGCGGCAAAGCCAGCCATGGGAAAGCTCGATTTATCATCCACCTCATATACTAAACCTTCGTGGTTCAGAAATGGTTTATCTTCCACAGTTGCTTTAATATTGGCAGTGATAAAGTCAGCAAGTTGGACAGGACGCTCCACAGGTAACAACACCGCGTGCTCCTGTCTCAGATTTTCAATAGCAGCTTTCACATCTTTACTAGTAATTTTTACAGGCTCAAGTTTTAACCTTACATCATGAAACTCACCAAGTTTAACTTCCGGTTCAAGAGGCACGATAGCTTTGAAAATTAAAGGCTCATTTTGAATAAACTCTATTTGCGCTACATCAACAGGTTCAATTTTCTCCAATTCAATCGCCTGTTTATAGAGTTGTGGCACCAGATACTCCAACGCTTCACTTAGCAAAGCGCCCTTGCCTATATGCTGCTCCAAAACAGCTCGTGGCGCTTTCCCCTTACGGAAGCCAGAAATAGAAGCTTTGCTCACCAGCCGGTGATAGGTTTCGTCCAGAGCTTTTTCCATTTCATCGACTTCAGCCTCTACATTAAGCGATACCTGGCAATTCCCGATCTTTTCACTGTTTACTTTCATAGCTTACATCCTATCATTTTACAGTTGCCCTCTCAAACTACTACCACCCTCCTCCATCTCTATTCCTACCCATCGAATAAGGAAAAATATATGGATGTCAATGATAAACCTCGTCTCCACGAACCTTAAAATTCACACCCTGCCATTCTCAGTGCAGGAAAGAATTTCGTGTTTCAATTTAAGATTCAACTCATCAAGTTGATTTTTATCCACATAAGATGGAGCATCGAACATCACATCAACAGCATTTTGATTCTTAGGGAAAGCAATAACTTCCCTTATAGTCTTTTCTCCAGCAAGTAGCATAACCAGGCGATCGAGGCCAATAGCAATACCTCCATGGGGCGGTGCTCCATATTCCAATGCTCTAAGGAAAGAGCCAAAGCGGCTTTCCATTTCTTCTTCGCCATAGCCAAGAAGGTGAAATATTTTCTCCTGCAATTCACGTTTATGGATTCTGATGCTGCCACTACCAAGCTCACATCCGTTGCACACTACGTCATAATGGTGAGCATAGACTTCAGCTGGCTTTGTATCGAGCAGAGATATATTTTCCTCTCGCGGGGCAGTGAAAGGATGATGCATGCTCTCCCAGCGATTTGTGGTCTCGCTCCATTCCAGCAAAGGAAAATCAAGTATGAAACTCAAAGCCAGCAAATTAGCATCAGCTAAATTAAGGCGCCTTGCCATCTCACGACGCAACTCATCTAATGTACTGTTAACTATCTCCGCTTTATCCGCCACAATCAGCAGAAGGTCACCCGGCTTGGCTTCCAGCCTGACACATATATCTTCTAGCTGAGCCGGAGTCAAATGTTTCGCGGCCGTTGATTTTATTTTATCCAGTGCTCCAGCTTCTCCCAGCAAAGCTACGGTAGTTAAACCCTGGGCTCCACAACTTCTGGCTAAACTAATCAGTTCGTCCAATTGGCGACGGCTATAATGAGCACAACCAGGAACACATATACCCCTTACCCTACCACCCACGGCAAGCACAGAGCGAAAAACAGCGAACTCTGTCTGAGCAGCAATATCAGAGATATCTTTAAGCTCCAGTCCAAACCTCACATCAGGTTTATCCGTGCCATAGCGTTCCATCACCTCCCTGTAAGAAAAACGTGGGAAGGGTTTCAATACCCTCATTCCTGGTTTGGCAGCCTCCACAAGCAAGGCGAAAAGCTCTTCCATAAGCTGCAATATATCTTCTTCTTCTACAAAGCTCATCTCTAAATCCAGCTGAGTAAATTCGGGTTGGCGGTCAGCTCTCAAATCTTCATCTCGAAAGCATTTCGCTATCTGAAAATACTTTTCCAGTCCAGCTACCATAAGGAGTTGCTTGAGTTGCTGTGGTGATTGCGGCAAAGCGTAAAATTTGCCAGGGTTGAGGCGGCTAGGCACGAGGTAATCCCTGGCGCCCTCAGGAGTACTCTTAATCAAAATGGGAGTTTCCACTTCAACAAAACCCCTGGTGTCGAGAAAATCACGTATGAATTTTATCACCCTGTGGCGCAGGACGATGTTATCCCTCATTCTAGGCCTTCTTAGATATAAATAGCGGCTTTTCAGACAAAGGCTTTCCTCCACCTCCATGTCCTCATTTATATAAAATGGTGGCGTTTCCGACCTGTTAAGTATATCAGCTCGTTGAACCATAACCTCAATTTCCCCGGTAGCCAATTTAGAGTTCTCTGTACCTTCAGGACGAGAAACAACTTCCCCTACAATCTGAATCACATATTCGTTGCGCAGTGAGCCAGCTATTTGACATACTTCCGGCGATATTTGCGGATTGAACACTATTTGGACTATACCACTGCTGTCTCGCAGGTCAATGAACGCCATGCCCCCATGGTCACGACGCCGATGCACCCAGCCAGCCAAAGTAACCTTCTGCCCCACATTTTTTTTCCTTAACTCAGCGCAGCTATGAGTCTTAAGCAAAATAACCTCCTCTCACCTGAACAGCGATTATAGCTTATGAGCGGGTTTCATTCAATAAATACACGTAATTCGTTTGCCAATAATATTCCAGAGCCTGCCGAACCACAGCCAGCAAAATTCTCCAATACAACTTCAACCAAACTAAACCATTCCAGTCCCACATACCCGATCTATTCTAATTAAAAAATGAGTTGCCCTGAGAAGCTAGGGCAACTCATTTTGCGTTAGAAATCACCCATCTTTTCAGGCTCATCTTGTACTGGAAATTGTATGTTGCCGCATATAAGCCTGGAGAGTATACTTAGCGGGTTAGGGTCAAATAGCAATGGCAATAAAACGTGATTATTACGAGGCGCTGGGGTTACCACGGAACGCTACTGATGCGGAAATTAAGAGCGCGTTTCGCAAGCTGGCTTTTCAATATCACCCCGACCACAACAAAAATCCAGAGGCAGAAGATCAATTCAAGGAGATAAATGAAGCCTACCAGATACTTTCCAGCCCTGAGAAGAGAAATTACTACGACCGCTACGGCAAAGTAGATGCTGAAGGATTGCACGGTTTTTCTGATTTCGGTTTCGGCGGGCTGGGCGATATTTTCGAATCTTTCTTCGGTGGCTTTGGTGAATCTCCTCTCAACAGGACTGCCCAGCGTACACCACAAAAAGGGGATGCATTGCAAACCCGCCTCACCCTCTCTTTTGAGGAAGCCATAAACGGCTGCCAGAAAGAGATTGATTTACAACGCATTGAGAATTGCCCCTCATGTCACGGCATTGGCACCAAACAGGGGACCAACCCCCAGACTTGCCCTGATTGCCACGGCACTGGACAGATAACAAGGGTACAACGAAGTATTTTTGGTCGCTTCAGCCAGATAGGTATTTGCTCTAGCTGTGGAGGCAACGGCACCATAATAACCGACCCATGTTCTCAATGCCATGGAAAAGGGAAAATAAAAACAAAACGCAAATTAACACTGGATATTCCTGCAGGTGTGGATGATGGCTACCAGATGCGCCGGAGTGATGCAGGGAATGCCGGTTTATATGGAGGCAGGCCTGGTGACCTCTACATCTACTTTTCAGTAAAACCACACCATCTATTCCATAGAGATGGGATTGATATTTTGTATGAATTGCCCATTAACTTTGCTCAGGCAACGCTGGGCGATGAGATAGAAATACCCAGCTTAGATGGGAAAACAAGCATGAAAATACCACCGTACACCCAGAATGGAAAGGTTTTTCGTCTTAAAGGCAAAGGGGTACCAAGGCTTAACAGCAGGGGAAAGGGTGATTTGCTTGTTAAAGTTGTGGTGGTTACACCACAACACCTGAATGAAAAGCAGCGACGCCTTTTCGAAGAGTTAGCCAATATACTACCCCAGGCAAAACTATTCTAAGACATCTACTGTTGCAGGTTCATAACGATTCCTGGCTAATTCATTTATTAAATTAGCCACTGCCTCAGCAGCAGGGAGATTCTCAAAAAGAACCCTGTAAACAAGATTGGCAATAGGCACTTCCAAATTCATTTTCTGACTTAAGCGATGGACTGCTTTTGCAGCATAAACTCCTTCAGCCACCTGCACCATGGAAGCAGTTATCTCCTCCAAAAGCCTCCCTTTAGCTAACTCATATCCAACGTAATGATTGCGACTCAAGGTACTGGCGCAGGTAGCTATTAAGTCACCCAGGCCAGCTAAACCATAGAAAGTCTCGGCTTTAGCTCCCAGTGACACCGACAAAGAAGTAATTTCAGTCCAACTCCAGGTGATAAAAGCAGCCTTGGCATTGTCTCCCAGTTCCAACCCATCAATCATTCCAGCACCTAAGGCTACGATATTTTTCAGAGCTCCACACAATTCCACGCCAATAATATCCTCAGTGGCAAATAGAAGAAATTTTGCCGAGCTCATCAAACCCCGTGCTCTCTCAGCAACAGCTATATCATGTGCAGCGATCATGGAAGCAGCAGGCAAGCCCTGTGCAATTTCCCTGGCCAGATTAGGGCCAGAGAGAACACAAATTTGCTGTCTTAGAGAAGGAGCAATTTCCTCCGCCATTACCTGGGACATTCGCTTGCCACTATCCACTTCCAGCCCCTTGGCAGCGCTCACCAGTAACATTGAGTCGGTCAGGTAATTTTTAGCACAACTAACATTTTGTCTTAACTTTTGCGAAGGAACCACCCAGACCACTAAATCAGCTCCATTCACTGCGTCTTCGATGTGGCTGGTATGAAAATAACCACGCTCCCCCTGCTTTAATCCCTCGATTTCACTCTCGCTGCGCACCCAAAGTTTTACTGCTACCCCATTATTGCTCAGCAGAGCGGCTAAAGTGTTACCCCAGGTAGTATTACCTATGATGGTAGCTTTAGACATAATTCAAAATCAACCTGCTTTCTCTATCCACTTCACCACAATTGGCGTTCTGTGCCCTGTCGTAGGCGCTTTACGTTATCACGATGTTGATAAACAATCAAGGCTATACCTGCTAGCCCATAAGCCAGATAAATGCGAGGGAACCCATTAATAAGCGTCAGGGGCACCATCAAGCACCAAACAGCCAGCACAGCAAGCATAGAGCTCTGCGACATACGCTTGCTACGCAATGCCGATATAGTCAGAACTTCGATTCCAAATATAGCCACCGGGGGATAGATGGCAATCAACGTGCCAAAATAAGCAGTTACACCTCTGCCACCCTTGAATTTAGCAAATACAGGCCAGTTATGCCCCGCTACCGCTGCCAATCCCGCAGTAACTTGAGCTATCTGTTGAAAAGATACACTGCCCATAGTCAAGAAACTGTCCCCCACGATCACCTCAGCCAGCATGACTGCTCCGGCCGCTTTACCTGCATCGAGAATCATAGTTAAAATACCAAGTTTAGTCCCCGCGATTCGCATTACATTAGTAGCACCTGTTTTGCCACTTCCATATTCCCTGACATCGACACCAGCCTTCAGTTTACTTATAATCAAACCAAATGGAATAGAGCCAATAAGATACGCAATAATTATCACCCCAGCTAATCTGGCACCTATCATGTTTTCACCTTCTTTGTCCTACCGCCGCCTTTACGGCCAGCCTTGGTAAAAATCAACCGCAAAGGGGAGCCACAAAAACCGAATTTCTGCCGCAGCTTATTATCCAGGTAACGTCGGTAGGAAAACTGAGCCAAGCTCGGGTCATTAACCTGCAACACAAAAGACGAGAGATTACGTTCATCCTGATAAGCCTTAGTGATACGCAATTGCCTCGAGCCCACATGAGGCGGAGGATGGCTATTTACCGCCTGTTTCACCACCAGATCGATTACATCATTTGCGAAACGTTTGTGACTTTCCTGCCATACATGCCATGCTTGAGGTAAAACCTTATTAATATTCTGCCCCAACTTGGCAGAGATATAAATGGCAGGAACATAAGACATAAAATTAATCCGCTTCTTTATATACCACTTGAATTCCTTTCTCTGTTCCGCAGGAATAACATCCCATTTATTAACCACCAACACCATACCTTTGCCAACTTCCATAATATATCCAGCAATATGCATATCCTGTGTAGTGATGAATTCACCAGCATCAACCAGAAGCAAGGTAACATCGCAACGGTTAATAGCCTGAAGAGAGCGAATCAAGCTGTAATAGTCAACTCCAATGCAGGCATGGCTGTGTCGCCTGATACCAGCAGTATCAATAAGCTGTATCCTTTTATCATCCCAGCAAAGCATAGCATCGATAGCATCACGTGTTGTCCCTGGAGCCTCATGTACAACAGCTCTCTCATCTCTCAGCAATGCATTTAACAGGGTGGACTTACCCACATTGGGTCGTCCCACGATAGCTAATTTAGCATCCGCCGACTCCACAGGGCCGGGAGCCGATGGAGGAAGCAAAGTTAATACGGCATCTATTAAGTCCCCTATTCCCCTGTTATGATAGGCACTAATACTTACAGTTGTGCCAATGCCCATCTGGTAAAAATCAGCTGCCAGATTCGCCTGGCCAACAGAATCCACTTTGTTTACTGCCAGGATTACAGGTTTGTTAGTGGCACGCAGCAGATCAGCTATCTCCTCATCAGCAGAAATAAGTCCTTCTCTGGCATCAGTAAGGAAAATAATGGCATCAGCCTGCTCGATAGCAAGCCCCACCTGTTGCTTAACCGCTTCATCTAAACCCGCCTGCGGTTTTGCCTGCCAGCCAGCAGTATCAACTAAGGTTAAGTCTCTTCCATGCCACGAGGTAGAAGCAAAGACACGATCCCTGGTAATCCCGGGTAAATCATCAACAACAGCTAAGCGTTTGCCCGCCAGACGATTAAGTAAAGTGGATTTACCAACGTTAGCTCTACCTACAATAGCTACAACCGGGGCTGGCATTTATTCACTACCCCCTATTGCTTGACGAAAGCAACTTGGCCAGTAGCGCCTTTTGCAGATGAAGTCTGTTTTCTGCCTGAGCGAAAACCACTGAGTGCGGGTTATCCAGCAATCCTGAGGAAACTTCCTCACCATGATGAGCTGGCAAAGGGTGCATAAATAAAGCATCCTTTTTAGCCAGAGATAGTAATTTCTCATTCACTTGATAATCAGAAAAAATACGACGCCGCTCTTCTGCTTCGGCTTCCTGCCCCATGCTGGTCCACACATCAGTATACACTACATCAACATCTTTAACTGCTGCCATGGGGTCATTAGTTAATTCAATTCGACTGCCACTGGAAACAGCAAGTTCCTGGCTTCGGCTCAGCATCTCTTGCTTAATTTCATAACCAGGCGGGGATGCAACGTGGAAATTCACGCCAGTAAGTGAGGCAGCAAGCAGCAGACTGTTGGCCACGTTGTTACCATCGCCAATAAATGCCAGCGTTAAATTTGCAAGTCTGTTTTTATTTTCATATATAGTAAGGAAATCAGCAAGCGCCTGACAGGGGTGCTCCAGGTCGGAAAGTGCATTAACAACAGGCACAGAGGAATATTCAGCCAGAGTCAGCAAAGTCTGATGGGCAAAGGTGCGGGCAACAATACCATCAACGTAGCGACACAGGACCCGGGCTACGTCAGAGACTGATTCTCGCTTACCCATGCCCACTTCGGCCGGGGATAAATAGACGGGATGCCCACCCAGCTGTTCTATAGCTATATCGAAACTGACTTTAGTACGCAGAGAAGGTTTCTCAAACAGAAGCGCTACAGACTTGCCCGAAAGAAGGCGCTCTGTAGGTCCCCGCTGCATAAGCAAAGCCTGTTTTATAAGCTGCTCAATTTCATCACCGTTAAGGTCTGCTACCGAAAGAAAGTGCTTTACTTCCATTGCCGAAAAAGTATATCACCCCATAAAATAGTACACAAGCTCCAATCTCTTCCAATACAGGATGAGCCTGAGAAGTCAGGACAGCTCGTTTATGATTGGGACATATGGGCAACCATACCCACTTGCAAAAAGCGATGACCCTTATTGATTCCCACAGCGACAGCTTTATAGAAAACGATTTAGCCAGGAAAACCATGCACTATTCTCTGCATCGCCTCCCTGGCATATCGCAACCGTCAACTACGACGGCCTATGTATCACACTTGAATTTTCTTTTCTCTATTCCTCTTTCCTGCATTTGTAAAGCTCAACCCTTTATGCCAAGCTCAACAAGTTTTTCCTTTTCTGGAGTACCTGTCTTCTTATTCCATCTTCTAAGCTTATAATAATCATCCATTAGCGCATCGAACGGAGGAACTCTATCCTTTCGAAAACCACTTTTTGCCGGTTCAAAAATACGTTTGGGTAGCCCATCATACTCCCTGCCCTTACCATCCCTGATATTCATGAGCCTTTGAAGATTAAAGCTACGTTCACCCACCTTTACTAGCTGTTCTATAGACCAATGCAATCCAGTTATCGCATTAAAGGCATTGAGTATATCGGTCAGCGTCATACCGCAATAGAGCATAAACAAGCACAAGGTAACTGAATTCACCAGGGTTGAAAGGTCCTGGCATTTAGCAGCTAAGAACGCCTTATCCTGGGCATCGAAAAATTCAACCTTCTCTGGAAAGCCAAGTTCGGGCACTGTATATAAGCCAAACTCCACATCACCGGGAAGCCCTTTACAGTGGCATGCTCCACGAGTGCAGGTAGCATAATTCGGCCCCATACTCCAGGAAATACGCGGGTCGTGGCAGGGGAAATCCAGGCCCCTTACATGCATAACTATTTCCTCCGCTCCCTTTCCAATCTTCTTTGCTGCCTCCAAAGTCCCATCAGCAAGGAAAGCCCCAAATCCCTGTCTCGAAGCTATTTGTTTAACCAGCTCTATCTGGAGGTCTCCATCCCCCCACTTGAGTTCCAGCCCCTTTGTATCTTCTTTCGTAATCAAGCCACGTTCGTAGCACTCTGTAGCAAACCCTATGGCTGCGCCCACTGATATACAATCCATTCCAAGTTTATTGCAATAGTCACTGGCTTTGGCTACAGCCTTTAAATCGCTAATCAGGTTCGACATGCCGAGCATTCCTATCGCCTCGTACTCCGGGCCGGATCCTTCACAGGCATATTTCGCAGGTTCCTCAATCTTAATGTGGCGATGACAACCCACAGGGCAATGTAAACAAGGCATCGCCTTAGCATTAAGAACATCGTTATATATCGGCTGGCTAAGGCTCTTGGCTCCTTCGGCAAAAGAGTCCTGTGCCCAGTATCTTATAGGTATATTTCCATGTTCATGATAATTTTCAAGGTCTGGCGTGCCATACTGCCGCATACCCTCACCCATCTTCGAAACTCTCTGTACCAGCTCCTTCCGCAGCTTGGCAAATGCATCCGGGTCTGCTATGGGAGGAGATTTCGTTCCAAGGACAACAACCGCCTTAAGATTCTTTGACCCCATCACTGCCCCCACACCACATCTCCCTGCAAAGCTGTGTCCATCTGCTACGATACAAGCCATGGCAACCAGTTTCTCACCAGCCGGGCCTATAGCTACTACCGAAGCTCGTTTTTCACCAACATCCTCTTTAAGGGCTTTATCAGCCTCATCCGTGTCCATTCCCCAGAACTTACGCCCGTCGCGTATTTCCACGTTTCCGTCGTGAATCCACAAATATACTGGAACATCTGATTTACCCTGAACTATCAGCGCATCATATCCAGTTTTCTTAAAAACAGGGCCCCAACTTGCTCCTGCCATGCTGTTAGCATATGTCCCTGTAAGGGGAGATTTAGCGGAAATACAAAACTTTGCATCTCCAGGTATCCCGGTTGCCTGAAACGGGCCAACTGCAAAAACAACCCTGTTTTCAGGATCAAGAGGCCCAACATTCGCTCCCACTTCGTCATATATTATTTTCCCCGCAAGTCCATCACCGCCAATAAAATCCAGATAAAAACTTTCAGGAAGTTCCTCTGCACGTGTAGTTTTTTTACTCAAATCCACGCGCAATACTTTTCCCCATATACCTTGCATAGTACACCTCCTTTTCTAAATGTTAGCAACTTTCCGTTATTAAACAATGATAACCGTAAGCCGCCACAACCGTCAAGGACTAGTCTCTTTCAATGTCACTATCTCCTTCTTGGGTGACATTTTCCCTGAACAATTAGATGGTGACAAAATTGTAGAACATCAACACAGCCAGCACAAAACCTTGACAAGAATAAGAGGCTTGTTGTATCATCAGGTGAGAATGAGAATCAATCGCAACCACGGAACAAAGATTCAACCCGCCACACCACAGAGAAGGCTCCTCTTGAGTGTTATGAAAGAGGCCAAAGTACATCTGGATGCTAAGGAGTTGTATCGCCGGGCCAGCGAGAGGGATCCCTGTATCAGCCTTGCCACAGTTTACCGCAATCTCCGCTTATTTAAGGAACAAGGCCTGCTAAATGAAAGGCATCTGGGGCAGGCACGCTGCTACTATGCGATGAAGCAACTAGGAGAACATCAGTACCTGGTATGCGCAGCCTGTGGGCAGGTCATTGAGTTTGAGAGCCCACTGATTCGTAAATTGATAGCAGAGGTGCAACACAAAAACAATTTTTCTGTGGCTAAAATCGAGCTATATTTGGAAGGCCATTGCCATAAATGCAAGGAGGAAAAAATATAGCTCGTTGTGAATAGGATTGTAGCCGAGGCAGCTACATCTGCGTGGAAACAGAGCCCAATACGAAACTGGCACGGGAAGCTGGGATGGAGATGGAGGGAAAACCTGTGAAGATCGATAGTCAAATGAGAACTAATAAGGAGGGGATATTCGCTTGCGGGCATCGACATCTTGTTACTTCCGCTTCAGAAGGAGCTTCTGTGGGAATGGCTGCCAGCGAGTACTTGGCTCTGCAAATGGTAAAGAAAGGTGAGGTATTTGATGGCGCCAGAAACGGGAAATACGCCAGTGAGTATCTGGCAATGCTTAACTAGAGGTATTATATTATGCTATCACCACGATCGAAGGTAGAGGTTGGGCCAACTGTAGCCCAGCACTATGATTTTTTTATGAATGTGATCTTGCTGGGGTATTATCCCCGTTTGATTAAGAAGGTTGTTGACAAAATGGATATTCAGCCCAAGCAATCTATTCTGGACCTCGGCTCAGGCACAGGCAGAAACGATTGCCTTATGGCCCGAAAAATAGGCCCTGAGGGACACATCCTGGGGCTTGACATCAGCAAGGAAATGCTCTCAAGCCAAGGATTTACTAGCTTTGAAGAGGAACTCTTTCTAGGGAAACACCTGCGATTGCTCAAGGCGACAAAATGACAATGCCAGCTGCAAGCAACTTTGAACGGAGCAAGGGATGAAGAAGGAAATAGAAAGCGCGCTTAACGCATTCAAAACTTACAGATTACTTAGAACAGTAAGGAGATATCTATGCCTGTTTCCAGTCAACCGAGAATCATAATTCTTACCGGAGCTTCATGCCCCTGGTGTGGCAAAGTTAAGGACTATTTAAGAGAGAAAAAATTCAGATTTACCTTGGAACACAAGCAGAGGAGGCGTAATGAGTAAGAATATTTCGGAAGAAGATGTACATCAAGTAATAAAACAAGTGATGCACCCAGAGATCAATCACACATTAGTTGAGCTGGGAATGGTCAAGGATACAACTCTGGAAAATAACGAGGTCAGACTTACCCTCGTGCTTCCTTTGCTAAACATCCCTGTCGCAATCAAGGAGTATCTTATGAGCAGCCTGCGCCACGTAGTGACGGAACTAGGTGCGAAAATCGAAATCAGTGTAGCTGAAATGAATCAGGAAGAGCGTATGGCTTTCTTCACTATGGAGCAAGCGGGTTGGAAAGGTTAAGGATTAAACGACAACAAATAAACTGAAGGGAGTTAATAAATGGCTTACAAAATCACGGAGGAGTGCATGAGTTGTGGGCAATTCCGAATCGCCCAAGTGTGCTGAAGTATGCCCGATAGATGCCGCAGTGCCCGATCCAGAGCATGTGGAAAGCAGGGAGGAACTGCTTGCTAAGTGGCACAGGTTACATCCGGGCGAAACCCCAACATCTACCTAAACTATGGGAGGAAAGCGTTTAATGACAAAATATGAAGTAATTATCATTGGGGGCGGCCCCGCAGGTCTTACTGCCGGGCTCTATACCTCACGGGCGGGCCTCAAAAGCTTATTAATCGAGCGCGGCATATTTGGAGGCCAAATAGTAAATGCTGCCCTGCTGGAGAATTACCCTGGTTTTCCCCAGGGTATCTCCGGTGCCGAGCTTGGTTCGCTGATGCACCAACAAACAGTCAAATATGGCCTGGAGACTATAACTGCTGAAGTTACAGGGCTTGCCGCCGGTCAACTCTATAATGTCTCCACCACTGAAGGCAACTTTGAAGCTGCGTCCATAATCATTGCTGCTGGCTCAGAGTATCGTAAACTGGGAGTCAACGGTGAGGAAAGACTCTCAGGCCACGGGGTCTCCTACTGCGCCACTTGTGATGGTTTTCTCTTTCGCGACCTGGAAGTGGCAGTAGTCGGAGGAGGCGATACCGCCATCACTGATGCTCTGGAATTGACCCGGCATGTCAAAAAAGTCTATGTAATACATCGGCGAGACCAACTTCGGGCAGGGAAAACGCTTGAAGAGCGAGCCTTCGCCCAGCCCAAGTTGGAGTTCATTTGGGACACTGTGGTGGAAGAGGTCTTAGGGGAGAAGATGATAAGCGGGCTCAAACTACACAATGTTAAGACAGGGCAGCACTCCACCTTAAAAGTGCATGGCGTCTTTGTTGCCGTGGGGCTCATGCCCAACAGCCGAAATTTTTTAAACATTCTGGACCTCGATGATGTCGGCTATATCATCGCTGATGAGATGATGGCCACCTCGGCTCCTGGCATCTTCGCTGTCGGTGATATACGCAGAAATTCGGCACGACAGGTCGCTACCGCAGTTGGGGATGGGGCCACCGCCGCCATGTCTGCCTTTAAATACCTTCAAGAGAAAAGCTAACCCAAAAAGCCATGGAGAATGCATCGTTCGTAGTTGCTCCCATTGCCAGGCTATTATCTTTTCTGGTAATAGGAGCTGTCTTCAATTCCATTACTTCATTGCAATCAATACCTCAAATATCCCAAGAGCAAAGAACAATGTGCATGTGAACCTATATCGTGTCTAGAGGTGAAAAAATGGAGCTAGAATCACGAGTTCGTAAGATACTGGAAAAAATAGGCGTTAGTAGAGACCAAATTGTCTTGGATTTTGGCTGTGGCTCTGGAATATATACTATCCCCACTGCCAAAATAGCTGGTGAGCGAGGGAAAGTATATGCCCTGGATAAGGATAGACAGGTCCTGGATGAATTGATGCAAAAAGCAAAATCAGCAGGATTGAAAAATATAGCAAGAATGGAGACATCAGGGGAACTGAAAATCGATCTGGCTGACGAGTCTATAGACAAGGTGCTCCTTTTCGACGTCTTTCATTCTTCCTATTTCTTGCAACCAGGCGATAGGGGGAGGTTACTGGCCGAAATCTGCAGAATCATGAAACCTTCCGCATCTTTATCAGTCTGGCCAAAACATATGGAATCTGAGGCTGGAGAGGAAATAAAAAATGCGGGCTTTCATTTGGTGAAAGAGATTTCAGGGGTGCTTGTCCATGACAATAAGGATATTGAGAAGGGCAAAATTTTGAACTTCAAGAAGGGGGGGCGAAATGTAAACAAACGACATCGCGACTGACTTGATTAGTACTAATATTAAATTAAAGGAGAAAGCCGAAAATATAGAGAACGACTCAATTTATAGTAGCGCGCTACGGGCAATAGAAGAGCTAGGAAAAACCAATGAGCAACTATCCCGGATACTGAGCGAGCTACAAAAAGCGTGACAAGTTGAAAGAGTGAAAGCGACCAGTGGATTACTTAAAATCTGATGGCTGCATCCTGGCCAAACACAAATATAATTAAGTAGATAGGGAAGAAAGGTGACAGTTAGTAATAAAGAGAAAATAAGGGAAATTTATCAAGTTCTGCCCAAGCTTAATTGCGGGCTTTGCGAATATGGCAATTGCGCTCAATTTGCCAGGGCAGTAGTCGAAAGAAGAGCTTTCCCCTTTGGATGCAGACAGAATCCCTCTCTAGGTTACAAGATAAGTGAAATTATCGGGGAAGAAACAGCGGTCTACAACTACGGATCCCAGTCCACAAGTGCTCTCAAGGTAAAACCCAGCCCTCCTGCAAAAATACTGAAGACCTTAAGAGAAGAAATTAAGGGATTATCTTACAGTGTGGATGATGTCCTGGCTAGAATAGAAAACCTGAAGACAAGGAGGTAAAAGTGAGAGTTTGCATTATCGGCGCTGGAGATGCTGGAGCAATAGCAGCATTACAAGTGCGCCGCCTGAATAGCGAGGCGCAAATTGACGTCTTTAGTAAAAGACAGGAGCTCGGATGTAACCCCTGTGAAATTCCTTTGGTTCTAAGCGGGGCTGTCAGCAAATGGGAGGATCTATATCGTGGCTACCGCGTTACATCGTTTTACGAAAAGAGAAATATAAAACTACACTTAAACACTGAAGTCACTGACATTCTCAGGGGTGAAAAGAAAATCATCGCTACCGGTAAAAGATATGGCTATGATAAAGCAATCTTAGCCCTGGGCGCTACTCCAATTCTCCCCACCTTTTCTGGATTGGATAACAGAGGCGAGTTTGCCTTGAGCACAGATATAGCGGACGGCAGAACCTTAGGAGATGCAATTGTGAAACATAGTAGCGCGGCTATCATAGGCGGAGGGTTTATTGCACTTGAGATAGCTGAGGCCCTAAAAGCAAGGGGGTATAGCAAGGTTTATCTGCTGGTCAGACGAGACATCATGCGCACCCATTTGGACGAAGATATGACTGAGAAATTAAAGCAGGTTCTCGTGGAAAGAGGCGTAAACTTAATTATACCTGCCAGAATTGAGAGAATAAGCAACAAGAATGGAAAGAAGCATGTGATTCTTTCTGACCAAGAGCTGGAGATAGATTTTATCTTCTTTGGCACCGGGGCAGAACCCAATATAAAGTTAGCTCAAAACACGGGGCTCAAGATAGGAGAAACAGGAGATATAGTTGTAAATCAATACCTCCAAACAAGCGATCCCGATATTTATGCTGCCGGGGATTGCATGGAGAATTGGGACATGATCATAGGTTCCAAGCGACGCCACCAATTAGCTGCCAATGCGGTTCGGACTGGATATATAGCAGGAAGAAACGCAGTTTTGGGCAATAGAATTTCCTATAGAGGCACAGTCATGCCCTTTGTCACCAAGGTATTTGACTACCAGGTGGGTGCAGTGGGTTTTACTGAAAGAGAGGCTCGCGAGAAAGGGATAGAAACAACATCTGCCATAGTTAACACCCCTTATCTGAGAGAGCCAAGGCATGGCAAACCCGCCTGGTATAAGCTCATTGCTGAGCGTAAAACCCAAGTGTTGATAGGAGCTCAGCTAATATCCGAGGAGATAGTATCCGGAACGATTGACAAACTTGCCATTGCCATAGCCAGTAAAATGCCACTTATCGAACTGGTTCAGATTGATAGCTGCTACTCGCCTCGTGTTCAAGAGGATCAGATAGCAGTTCCAATACAGCGGCTAATAAGCAAGCTTGGCTGAGAAAGGGGAAAAAACAAAGACATTAAAAATGCCAATAACCGAGCCTTTTGAACAGCACTCTACAGAATACGAAAACTGGTTTGAAGAGAATAGGTTTGCCTACCAGTCAGAGTTAGCTGCAATAAAAGAGTTTATCCCGAACCACAAACAGGGGATCGAAATAGGTGTAGGTAGTGGGAGGTTTGCCGCTCCGCTGGGGATCGAAGTTGGGATCGACCCCTCATCCAAAATGAGGGAAATAGCAAAGAATTACGGACTTGAAGTTTATAACGCTGTGGCAGAAGCCCTCCCCTTTAGCGATGGCTCTTTCGATTTTGCTCTAATGATAACCACAATCTGTTTTTTGGACGACGTGGAAGCCGCATTGAAAGAAGCACACAGGATAATAAAGCCTTCCGGCTCTTTGATAATTGGATTCGTTGATAAGGATAGCCCTCTTGGCAAATTATATCAGCAACGTAAAAAGGAAAGCGTATTTTATGATATGGCTACTTTCTATTCGATGAATGAGCTTATCTCTCAGTTAAAAAAAATAGGTTTCAAAGATTTCAATTTCGTCCAAACGATATTCCATAATTTAACAGAAATGAACGATGTCGAACCAGCAAAAGCAGGTTATGGTGAAGGGTCGTTTGTTGTAATCAGAGCAACAAAATGAAAAGTAAGGGAATGTAAAGCTATCAGGGAAAAAGTATCTATCCTTTTAGAGAGAAATTTATCAGAGGAGGAAAAGATAAAAATGGAATTGCTAGTAGCTTTCGGCACGGACGACGGGGAGAGTTTGAACAATGATCATGCAGGCATGGCAAAGTATTTCTATGTTTACAGGTTCTCCAGTGGCAAGGAAGAGCTTGTCGAACGAAGAGAGAATATGAAGTTCAAAGGGGATGAATCCATGAAGCATGGAGACCCAGAGAAAGCCAGGGCTACTTCCTCTAGCCTAAAAAACGTGGATGTTATCGTGGCCAAGAAGTTTGGACCTAATCTTCTGAGGATGCTTAAAAAATTTGTCTGTATAGTGGCAAGGACAGACACCATCACTAATGCGATTGTAGCTGTTCATAACAACATGGATTTGATGATGGAGCAGAAAAACAAAGGAGAGGGTAGAAAGCACATTGTATTAAGGCCATAAACCAGATTCGCCATGATTTCTCGGGAATAAGGTCGCTTCCGATTGTCCTCGCCGAAAGAGCACATTTCTATCGAGTTGTTTACAGAGCATTATCATGGAGTTTCAACAAGAAATTTTTGCAAAATCATTCTCAGCTGAAAAATTTCAAAGGATATCCAGCTAAATTTCTTCCCACATAGAAGCCGTCTGACTTGAAAAAAAAGAAAGCCTGGTGTAACATTGTTAGACAAGGCTAACAAACACTGAAACGGCGACTAAGCTAATGGTGAAACAACAAGTGGAAAGGCAAAATACACCCAGCATGGAAGATTACCTGGAGGCAATAGCCATGCTGCGCAACGAGAACAAAGTCGCAAGGGTAAGCCAGATCAGCCAAAAACTGAAAGTTAAAATGCCCAGCGTCACCTCTGCATTGAGAAAGCTTTCAGAGAAGAAACTGGTGCTGCATCAGAAATACGGTTACGTAGAGCTCACCACCAGAGGTGCTAGGGTAGCAAAAGATGTAATTCGCCGCCATGAAGCGTTGAGCCACTTTTTTACTGAGATATTAGATATTGAGAGGGAAACGGCAGAGGCAGATGCTTGCAAAATTGAACACGTGATTAGCCAGCTAAGCCTGGAAAGGCTAACTAAGTTCATAGAATTTATAGAGGCATGTCCTCCAGGAGAGACTAAATTCTCCGAAAAGTATAAATACTACCTGGAACGTGGGGAATATCCTGAGTAATGTCTTGAGAAAGGATAAACCATGAATATGTATCAAGGGAGACAAATGACATTGCGCCAGATGAATATTGGGCAGACTGGCACTGTAGTTACAATCCTGGGCGGGCGAGGCTTGATGCAGCGATTGGAAGGCCTGGGCATCAGACCAGGGAAAAAGGTGATTAAGATAAGCTCCACCCTCTTCCGAGGACCAGTTACTCTTAGAGTGGATAGCACACAGGTAGCTGTTGGTTTTGGCATGGCCAGCAAAATAGTAGTTGAGTTGGACAAATATCTACCTGGAGATACTGCTACAAGGTGACGCACATCCTGCTTGTGGGCAACCCTAATGTAGGAAAGAGCGCTCTCTTCTCTCGAATTACCGGTGTACGCATTGTCGCCTCCAACTATCCCGGCACCACTGTAGGATTTACTAAAGGATATTTTAAATCAGGAGAGGAACAAGTCCAGGTTACCGATGTCCCCGGCACTTATACCCTTGAGCCAACCTCTAAGGCAGAAGAAGTGGCTGTGGAGATGCTCAAAGACGGGGACATGGTCATAAATGTTATTGACGCCACCAATTTGGAGAGAAATCTCAACCTGACCTTACAGTTGTTGAAGAGACAAATCCCGGTGATAGTCGCTCTCAACATGTGGGATGATACTCGCCACCGAGGCATAAATATCGATGTCGCCAGGCTAGAAGAACTCCTCGGTGTGCCAATTGTCCCCACGGTAGGAGTAACCGGGCAAGGAATAAAAGAGCTGGTCAGGCGCTTCCCAGAAGCGAGCGTACCCAAAACTACCTACTCTGGCAGCAATGAACGATGGGCAAGAATCGGCGATATAGTTAACCAGGTACAATCGTTAAGTCATCACCACCATACATGGTATGAGCACCTGGAAGATGCCTGTAATGATCGTATAGGCGGGATTTTTATTGCCCTGCTGGTTCTCTCTGCCAGCTTCTGGTTCATACGATTTGTTGGTGAGGGAATTATTAGCTACATAGCTGAGCCCCTATTCGAATGGTTGTGGACGCCACTGCTGATGAAATTGAGCCTTGCCTTGGGCTCCGGCGGCTTCTGGCACAACATACTGATAGGCAAACCTATCAATGGGCAAATCGACTACTCTCAATCCTTCGGCTTGCTTAGCACTGGATTCTATATCCCCCTGGGTGCAGTATTGCCATATATCATTTCTTTTTATCTGGTGCTGGGGATGCTGGAGGATGTTGGCTATCTGCCCCGCCTGGCAATATTAATGGACACCCTGATGCACAAATTGGGGCTACACGGCTATGCCATTATCCCCACCATCCTCGGCTTCGGATGCAATGTGCCCGGGATCATGGCAACGCGTATTTTAGAGAGTCGTAGAGAAAGATTTATCGCAGCTACTCTGATTTCCATCGGCATTCCATGTGCAGCATTACAGGCTATGATAATAGGATTGGTAGGGCAGCGCGGATTGCAATATGTAGCCATGGTCTACGGTAGCTTGTTCATATCCTGGCTCATTATAGGATTCATACTTAATCACAGCGTCAAAGGCTTTAGCCCCGAAATTCTGGTGGAGATTCCCCCTTACCGTTTACCGCTGCTACGAGTCATTGCAGAAAAACTCTGGTTAAGAGTATCTGGATTTATTAAAGAAGCACTGCCCGTGGTTCTTGCCACAGTGCTGGTGATAAACATTCTCTACGCTCTGGGGATCTTCAATTCTATTGCTAACGCCGCCGCTCCCGTACTGACCAACTTGCTGGGGCTGCCCAAGGAAACAATTGTTGCACTGGTTGTTGGGTTTTTACGTAAAGATGTAGCTATAGGCATGCTGGCACCACTGGCGCTAACTGCAAAGCAACTGGTCATCAGCAGCACGGTTCTGGCTATGTTTTTCCCTTGTGCGGCTACTTTTGTGATACTGGCTCGAGAGCTAGGAGCAAGGGACACGCTCAAAGCCGCTGGAATAATGATAGCAGCAGCACTAACCATGGGCGGCTTGCAGAACCTCATTCTGTAACTCAGTTCACAGAATGACACGCATCCTGTGAACCTTGTGAACCCAGTCAGGCAGCTATCTTTCAGCCAGCAAATAGCCCAGGCACAAAATGGCAACCCTCCTGCGCTGAGATGTCCACGAGATATTTTGCGCAGATTAGGGTAAAATTTGTTTTACCCTTTAGGCTGAGAGAATGCTGTTAGAGCTATCAATTGAGAACTTCGGCATAATTCGCCACATAACGTGGCGGCCGACTTCACGTCTCAATATTCTTACAGGCGAAACTGGGGCAGGAAAATCTCTAATAATCGACGCCATCGAAGCGCTGGTGGGAAAAAGAGTGGGAGAGGAAGTTATTAAAACAGGAGCCGACCGCACCAGAATCGAAGGAGTTTTCAGCATTGGAGGAAACTCCTCTCTAGCGAAGCTCTTAACAGAGAGTGAGCTTGAAAACGAGGATACCTTTATCCTGACTCGCGAAATTGAAAGGGGCAAACGCACTTTCAATAGTGTAAACAGGCGCCCGGTTACGCTTCGCTTACTCCAGGAGATTGGAGACCTGGCAATAGATATTCACGGACAAAGCGACCATGTTTCCCTCAACAATTCACATCGGCAACTACTTCTCCTTGACCGCTATGCTAATGCCAGAGAGTTGCGCCAGGAAGTAGAAAACAAAATAGAAAAATTTTACAGAGTAAAAGCAGAGCTCGAAGTTTTATCGAGGGACGAACACGAGGTAAAGCGCCGTAGCGAACTGCTAAGCTTTCAGCTCAATGAGATAAAAGAAGCCAAAATTCAGGAGGGCGAAGACGAGGCATTGCAAAGGGAAAGCACCACCCTCTCCAATACAGAACATCTGAAATCTCTTTCCCTGGCAGCTTACCAGCATCTTTATGAAAGCGAGACTTCACACCCCTCAGCTGGTGACAAAATCGGTGAAGCAATACGCTGTCTCAAAAGCCTCGTTCAAATAGATGCCAGTTTGAACAAGCTCTTAGAAGAAGTGGAGAGCGCTTCCTACCAAATTGAGGACGCAGCTCGGGCATTGACAGCATACCAGGATGGGCTTGAGTATGATCCAGCACGCCTGGAGCTGGTAGAACAGCGTCTGGACACAATCCGAAATTTGAAGCGCAAGTATGGCAATTCCATCACCGAAATATTAGAGTATGCCGATAAAACGGAAGAGGAGTTAACCCAACTCGGCTTTCAAAGTGAAAAAGGAGCTCAACTGCAAAAAGAATATGCGACACTTAAGAAAGAAGTCGAGGTATTATGTTACGAACTTTCCAAAATTCGCCGCCAGTCCGCTGAGGAATTGGCTAAGGAGATAGAGAAAGAGCTTGGCTCTTTGAACATGGCCCACGTTGGCTTCCGCGTCTTATTTTCTCAGTTTGACGCAGGAGATGAGCTCACTCTCCCCGATGGACGCACCTGCGCCTTCACTAAAAGCGGGGTGGACAAAGTGGAATTTCTGGTTTCTACCAACCCGGGGGAACCGCTTAAACCCCTGGCCAAAATTGCTTCTACAGGAGAGACATCACGCCTCATGCTGGCGATAAAAAGCGTCCTGTCCACAGCAGATGCCACGCCAACACTGATATTCGATGAAATTGATGTCGGCATTGGCGGCAGAAGTGGGGAAGTGGTAGGGAAAAAACTTTCAGCCCTGAGCAAGGAGCACCAGGTTATCTGCATTACCCATCTACCACAAGTAGCAGCATTCGCCGATGTCCATTTCACCGTGCGCAAAGACGTTCTCCAGAATAGCACTAGCGGCACAATTACGGAGCTTGCCGACCAGGACAAGCTTGAGGAAATCTCTGCAATGTTGGGCAGCATGAGCAACCCAACGCTGGAGAGCGCAGGGGAACTATTAGAAAAAGCAAAGAGATGGAAGAAAAACCAGTATCAATAATCAGCAGCAGAAGTAAACAGGAGTTTACTTTCCACAGGTCGCACAACTAAGGGCAGAGCATGTACTGCAAGGATTGCTCTTCCCTGCTGACGCAGGCATTTCCCCGGTACCTCCGGAAAGAGCATTGAAGGAGGAAAAAACCCGCATGGCGCTGTCATGGCAATTTGGGCAAAGAGCAGCTTCCCCTGATTGGTCTAAAGAACGAAGCAACTCAAATTTGAAATTACAATGAGCGCAGAAATATTCATAAATGGGCATGAACACCCCTTTCTTAGACAGCGACTACTTCTTTAATTTCAGGTATTTCCTCTTTGAGCACTCGCGCTATCCCATTCTGCAAAGTCATGGCAGCCATAGGACAACCACTACAGGCACCGGTCAGCTTCAGCTTAACCACACCATCCTTCACATCAATCAATTCAACACCCCCTCCGTCAGCCAATAAAGAAGGCTTTATTTTATTGAGCGCTATTTCTACTTTTTCCCGCACAGTTCACCCCTTTCAGTATTTTATTTTTTAACGACAATGCCGCACTACAGGCATTCACGACGCAGTTATTATATCACTTCTCCACAATTTGTACGCCATTCGTTACCATTATGAACGACAGGTATATCGGTAGCGCCAGCAAAGAAACTACGGATATGTTACAATAACCCCGAAGGGAAAAAAACTGAGGAACCGGGTTGTTAATGTAGTCGAAATCTTGCCCCTTTTAAATAGAAGTGGACGACAACCTCCAATATAAGAAGCAGTAATCGGTCCAATAAAAGAAGTAAACAAAAAAACCATCTATTTGAACCACCTGCCCTGTAATTTGGGCTCTTGCCTCGTATTTCCCCAAGGAGTTTAATGAATTTCGATACCTTTAATTTCCATCCGAGCATCATGGCCAGTGTACGTGAGCTCGGATATACCATACCCACACCAATACAATTACAGGCCATCCCACCTATTATGCAGGGGCGGGATGTCATTGGTTTAGCCCAGACTGGAACGGGAAAGACGGCAGCTTTCGTGCTGCCTATTCTAGAACGCCTGCGAGCAGGCTCGCGAGGATGTGTTCGGGCTCTGGTAATCTCACCCACACGCGAGCTGGCCCAGCAGACCTGCGAGGTTACCAACAACCTGGGGCGCAGGGTCAGACTACATAGCGTTACCGTCTATGGTGGTGTAAGCATGAGTCTGCAAGTCCAAAACTTACAGAGAAACCCCGAAGTTGTGGCCGCCTGCCCTGGCCGACTGCTCGACCACCTCTGGAAAGGAACTATAGATTTATCAAAATTGGAAGTTCTCGTCATTGACGAGGCTGACCGCATGTTCGACATGGGGTTTTTGCCCGATATTCGGAATATTCTACGTTGCATTCTGCAAAAGCGACAGACTTTGCTCTTTTCAGCGACCATGCCAGACAATATCAAGCACCTGGCGAGTGAAATTCTGCATAACCCGGTCACCGTGCAAGTTGACCGTGCTCTACCCGCTAAAACTGTGTCACACTACCTGTATCCTGTGCAGCAGCACCTCAAGACAGCGCTACTGAAGGGAATCCTAAATAAAATCAAAACTGACTCGGTCCTTGTCTTCACCCGCACCAAGCGCCGCACCGAACGAGTGGCACAGCAACTGGTTAAAGACGGCTATCGGGTGACTTCACTGCAGGGAGACCTGCCCCAGAATCGGAGACAGGCTGCGCTTACAGCCTTCCGTAACGGCTCGATAAAGATTCTGGTGGCGACCGATATTGCCGCCCGCGGTATCGATGTCTTGAGTATTTCCCACGTCATCAATTACGATATGCCCGAAAGTCCGGATGACTACATTCACCGAATCGGCCGCACCGGGCGAGTGGACAAAAGTGGTGACGCATTAACATTTGTGACAAATGCTGATGCGGATAAGATACGCGCTCTTGAACAGCTTCTTAATGCGCCGCTGGCACGCGTGACGCTTCCAGACTTTGATTACACCAGGTCTGCACCGGAAAACAGACCACGCCATTTGCAGAGACCACAACGCGTCGCAACAAGACGAGCGCCCAGTAGACAACTGGCTATAAGATAGAATACGCCTCTGCTTCCCAGCTTCAGCAACCCGTTGCCCGCCGGCAGCCCTTAAGTGCTTTCACTGCGCCCCCTCTAGCTTTTCGTGCGGAGATACTATCACCACTCCTAAATCTCTAGAGGTATTGTTTATCAGAGTTTTTTAGACTAGAATGGATTTATGGATAGGGGAGATGTAGATCATCAGTGGAAAGGAGGTTTCCATGGACCGTAACGAGGTATCTGTTGCTTTTGAGATTGTACTGGAAGAGGTTGAAATTGTGGTTGATAGCCTCAATCAGGATGGGGCTGGAGCCTTTCAGAGAGGGGACTACGATACAGCAAGGGATCTGATTGAAGCCGCAACCAGACTCTCAGAGTTTCGGGGTAAGGTGCGCAACTTACAGAAGGAGTGGGAGAGCCTGTTCAGCACTCAAATCCCGAAGAAACCCGGCAGAAGAAGACCTTTCCCTAAACTCGGTCGCGGGCTTCGCACACCAGAAAGCACCTTCCGTTGCCCTATCCTTGAGGTGCTGACAGAAATGGGAGGTTCCGCTGCGGTGAACGAGGTTCTGGATAAAGTTGACGGAAAGATGAAAGACATTCTTAATAGGTATGACCACCAGCTCTTGCCTTCACCTCCGCATAGTGTGCGCTGGCGGAACACTGCCCAGTGGTGTCGGTATACTATGGTGCAAGAAGGACTCATGAAGCCACGTTCATCCACAGGCACAGGTATCTGGGGAATTTCACAGCAGGGGAAAGATGCTCTTGCCAGAGGAGAGGTATCTTAATTGGTATGATTACTTCTTATGACAAGTATATTGAGGTAATGTTTAGAGTACAAGCCCTCCTCAGTAGTTTTTCCTGCCCCTTTCTGGGCAAGTGTAGGAGTGCAATCCAACGGCAAGATGAAAATGGATAGTAAACCTGCTGTTGAATTAGAGTTCACGGGAGGTAATTCTAATCATGTCATTCGATATAGATAGATTCAAAAATATTGAGCCTGGGAAAAATAGGTACGAAAAACAACTCAACCGTATCACGGAAGCAGGTTCGAATACTTCGTGTATTGAAGAGACCGTAAATAAAGCAGAGCAAAATCTAGAACAGAATATAAATTCATTTATCATCTATGGCGATCCACAAAGTGGCAAAACAGAAATGATGATTGCCCTGACAGCAAAATTACTGGACATCGGCAATAAAGTTATCATCGTTTTACTAAATGATAATGTGCAATTGCTAGACCAAAATTTAAAGCGTTTTACAAAATCAGGCATTGATCCTACACCTAAAAACTTCAAAGAGATAATGGATCCGAATGTAGAAATCGGTGACAAGGAATGGATTATTTTTTGCAAAAAGAATTCCAGTGATTTACAGAAATTAATCTCTAAATTAGGTGGTAGCAGCAAGAGAATTATAATTGACGATGAGGGGGACTGTGCAACACCTAATGCAAAAATAAATAAGAATGAACACACAAAAATAAACCAGTGCGTAGGGGATTTATTGGGCGAAAAGGGGGTTTATATTGGAGTAACTGCTACGCCAGCTAGATTGGACTTAAATAACACCTTTGAAAATGCAAATGACAGATGGATATATTTCCAACCACATGATGAATACACAGGACAAGATAAGTTCTTCCCCCTTTCCGTGAATAACGCTTTAGAGTATAGCTTAGAAACTTTAGGTGATGAGCATGGCGGCCCTAAATATCTACGAAAGGCATCCTTTAGTTTCTTGATTAATGTTGCGTATCTTAACCTTAAAATAAATGCTTGTAGCAAAAATTATTGTATGTTAATACACACAAGCGGGAAAAGAGCAGACCATACAGAGGATTACAAGCAAGTGGTCAAAGCCTTTAATGTTTTGGAAGATAAGGACAATGGAAAATGGAAGAAATACATCCAACAAATTTGGGACATGGCCAACAAGCGATACCAAGATGAGGAAACGGCAAATGAAATAACAGAGTACATAATAAAGAATATCTCCAGAAATAAGATTGTTGTGATGAATAGCGATGCCGATAAGAGAACTGTTGATTACACTGATGCGACATTGCCTGTTGCACTATTTACAATTGCAATTGGCGGGAACATAGTTTCAAGAGGAGTTACTTTTGAAAGGTTGCTGTCGATGTTTTTTACCAGAGACGTTAAGCACAAAATACAACAAGATACTTATATTCAAAGAGCAAGGATGTTTGGATTACGTGGGGAATACCTGAAATATTTCGAACTTACTATACCCGAAAAACTTTATTTAGATTGGCACAGGTGTTTTGTTTTCCATAGGCTGTCTCTGGAATCAATCAAAGTGGGAAACGCTCCTGTCTGGCTAGAAGATTCAAGAGTCAGCGTAGCAGCCCGAGGCAGTATAGACAAAACAACAGTAGCAATGGATAGTGGTGAAATGAGCTTTGAAATCTTTGACTATGATAGTAGCATAGAAAAATTGGCGGCGAATACAGAACTGGGGTCTTTCGACAAGCTCAAGAAGATGCGCACTAAATTGGGGGATGCGAGGTTGCCTGACTATCTGATTAGGTTTATTAAGCATTTTAGCGTCGATGGAGAAAATTCCTTAGCGATCCACAAATCAACAAATATATCCAATAGGAGCGACGTAGATAAAGGTAACATAAAGCGCCGGAAAGGATTGATAGGTAACTCTGAGTTAGAGCGGGATAAGTATCCACATGCAATTCACCATATAAAAATCTTTTACAATCAATCTTCAGCAAAAGCCCGTGTATTCTATAGACATGTAGGAAGTATTAGGTACATCAAGAACTTGAGACGAGGCACAATTGTGTGAAAAACGTTGATTCTTTTCATGGGCTGATCTTAGCTAGAATTATTCAGAATCAGCCTGCCTGTCTTGAAAAATACGAGTGCAATAACTCTTCCTATATTATCGATGGCCGAATAGGGATTTATATGAAGTATTCATCAAAACGAATGTCGCCCTGGACATTTTCTTTTTCCAAGACTCACATTGATGAAATCAAAGATATGAAAAATAAATTTGAAAAAACTTCTGTTGCCCTAATTTGTGGTAGTAATGGTATCTGTTGTTTAAGCCACAATGAATTCTGTACGGTTCTCTCAGTAGAGAATAAATCTTTCCCCAAATGGGTGAAAGCATCAAGATTGAAGGGTGAAAAATATTCAGTTTCTGGGAGCGACGGAAGGCTAAAGCATAAGGTTGGGAATAGCGATTTTCCCAGTAAGATTTATGAATAATTTGCAAACAGAATCGCTAACGCTCAAAGGTTTTCCCTTAAGGACTATGGTTTCTGCCAGTCGGGGTTGATTCTTTAACGTGAAGTTGAATCAGATGCTCTTCGCCTGTCCCATTAATTCGATAATGTCATCAAAAATGCACTCAAAGCGCTTTACCTTGGTGCTCTCCCAGTCTGCTCTGAAGTCTTCCTTTAGGATGTAGATGCCATCAAGCTCATGCTCTGAGATTATCCTGTCCCTGCTCCTGCCATTGAAACGCTTTTTACTATCTCCAACGTTAAAGTCGTTATCATTATCTGCAGTGGCAAGAAATACACGGATGCCTTTCTGGACATCGGAGGACACGAGTTTCAGCTTCCAGTAACAGGCCTGTGCTATTCTTTCCCTTAAGCTGGTCTTACACGATATGATGGCCAGTATTTTTGATTCCCACTTTTGTGCAGGATCAATCCACACTATAGCAGAATCAACATCTGGAAGCAGTAGAAAATCACCATACCTGATAGCCAGCTTTCGCATAATCACCTCATTGTGACTAGCTTCTCCCTCAGTAAGAACTTCAAGTCCTCTGAAATCCTGGCTTTGGGTCTTCAGCTTCTCAATATAAGCTTTAAGGATTGTATGAATGATACTTTGAAACCTATGGCCGATAAATGAGTTCCAGGATTGCTGCCCTAATTGTTCAACATACCTTTCCTTTGACTTTTTAATTTGGCCCCATGCCTTATCAGCTGGTAATGTTCCATTCTCAATATCAGCAATCAAATTCAAAATCATCTGTTTTGAGTCTGCCATAATCACCCCCTCTGATAATAAGCCCACTCGACTTTACGAGGTTCATCCGATTCGGACCTGCGGGCCGTTTTTCTCATGATTATGAGGTACTTGAAACCACGCAGGTAAAAGTTGAACCTTCTAGCTCTATTGTGCCACGCATCTGTATTTGATGACTGTCCTCTCCTGGAGATGCAAACGACATCCATTGGTTCAAAATACCTGTTCAGCTTGTCGTATATCTTGAATCCAACCGGCGTAAATTTATGTTTCACCCACTGGTCTCCTATAAGCCAGCCTATTACTTTACCTTCTTTCAGGACCCGGTGGCTCTCCTGCATCACTTTCTCCAGTTCGTCATAGAATTCCTCTGACTCACTGGAAATATGGCCAATATTATCGGGGTGATTGTTATATCTGAGGTTGT
>Ga0268279_1000104_pt1 | contig 64398 bp, 54 predicted proteins | sample saktaG_6_FD_190142 | JGI IMG/M metagenome (GOLD analysis project Ga0268279, IMG submission 190142) | Saline water microbial communities from Sakinaw Lake, British Columbia, Canada - sak_2010_1_5_80m | ecosystem: Environmental > Aquatic > Non-marine Saline and Alkaline > Saline ...
TTTCGGGTGTTGCAACAGAGGGTCGAAGCATCTGGATGTATGACGCATTAGGAGAGAGATGGATCAGTGCAGACTCTGGTACCAAAATTGATCCATTTCAGGGAATATGGATATTTTCAGGTGATCTGACATCTGTATCATTATTATTTGAACAAAATCCCTCTACTGCAAGTACTACCCTCCAGCGTGGATGGAACAGTTTCGGTCCGGTCAGTCTGATAACTGAAAGTGCTCAAACAACTCTTTTTACCATACGTACGTCATGGACTCAAATGCTGGTATTTAATGCTCATGAACAGATATGGGAACCTGCGATTGTCAATGGGGGAACCGGTCAGTTCTCAGATAATCGCCTTCTTAAACCGGGTCTGGGGTATTGGCTATATATGACAGAAAAAGCACACCTTACGGTACGATAATCCATGAGTCGAGAATTTTCGAAAATATCTGATATTGTATTATTTTTTTTCCTGGTAATGGTGATTGGGATCTGTTCTGCAACTCCCCCACTACCATGTGAATATTATGGGAGTGTTTTTATTGATAACGTACCCGCTCCGGCAGGGACACAGATTATTGCCCGTATCAATGGAATTGATCATGGAGAGATCATTACCGAAACTGCAGGATTTTACGGGGGGCCAGCTCTGTTTGATCGCCGTCTGACCGTAGCAGCAGGTGAAGATGAACTTGGATCAGGTACCTTAGAGATATTCTTTGAGGTAAATGGTATTGTAGCAGATCAAAAGGCAGAATATATTCCTGGCCTTTCCCGTCAGTTAGATTTAACCACTGGAATGTTACCTGCAAATACGTTGCCCACACCGTCATCAGAGATAATATCTCCAAAACAGTCTGTATCTCAACCGATATCCGGGTTCGAGAATCCGGTAACATATATAGCTGATGATGGTTCTGCCCGTCTCTCTTTTAATGCCGGTGTCCAGATTCTTGCAGATGGAAATCCTGTTGATCAGGTTGAAATAATCAGAACAGATGCTCTTATGCTGCCTCCTATGCCTGACACCTCAAAAAACACTTTTACCGGGTATGGATATCGTGTGGTTCCTGACGGAGCAGTCTTTATTCCCCAGGGGAATTTTATTATTACCATACCTCCTGAAGAATTGCAGGGATATGTTGCAAATTTCGCAGTTTTAAAATTATTCAGTCCGGCAACAGGTGGATGGCAGGATTTGAACACGGCGATTAATACAAATGCAGGTGAAGTACAGGCATCAGTCACCTGGGCTACCGCATATGCCTTGTTTGAACAGAATACAACAATGAGTAACAACACCGGATCTGCTGTACCTAATCAGGATTCAACCAATGATAATGTAGTTGGTACAGTACCAGAATCAGGTTCTGTTTTGGATCTGTCACCACAACCTCCTTTGGATGTTATTTCCCCTGTTTTAACTCCTACAAACACCACATTAGATACAACTCCTTCACCAGTTGTGAATAGTGATGAGGCATCCTTACACTCTGAACCTGAAGAAAATATGATTGCACCACAACAGGGCGTGCAAAATGTATTCTCTGGTGTACACAAGGGACTAGATACAGTGCAAAAAATGTTTTCGAATATTTTGAATAGTGGTAAAAACGGTTTATATTCAATCCAGCAACGTCTTTTCAGTCCGGGCGGATATGTTGTGATGTTATTCTTCCTGATTGTATTCGTAAATGTGGCGGTTTTTCGCGTTTATCGGTATAAAAACAAGGATTAAGATGCAAAAAAAGTCAGAAGATATTCTCTTGAAAAGAGTGATGCAGCAATTAAAAAAAGGTGAATTCACTCGTTCTCTTCAAAAATTAGAAAAATTGGCACGAAAATATCCTGATAATGTACAGATTATTAATCTCAAAGGAATCTGTCATGGGCTGAATGGACAACATGAGGAGGCGCTTTTTTGCTATGAGCGAATAATAGAACTTGATCCAAATTCAGCTATGCATTATAATAACCTTGGACTCACTCATCAGAATCTGGGTCATTATCATGAAGCTCTCATCTGGTTCGATAAAGCATTATCTCTGAATCCTGATTTTTTAGAAGCTCGATATAATAGAGCAAATACCTATGCTGTTCTTATGAGAACTGATGAAGCAATAGGTGAATATCAAGAAGTGTTACAGCGAAAAGGTGATCATCACCTGACACTCCTGAATCTGGGAAATGCTTATGTATTACAGGGTAAATTGCAGGATGCTCTTACTTCATATACTGCTGCATTCCATGCAAAACCAGGATATGCCGATGCAGCATTTAATCTCGGTCATACATACGAAATGATGGAGTGTCCTACAGAGGCGTTATTCTGGTATGAAAAAACCCTTGATATTGATGCCAGCTACCTGCCTGCATGGAAGCAAAAAGCAAAAATTCATCGGAATAATGGCGAAAAAGAAGAAGCAGAGGCATCAGATTTTGTTATCGCATCGTTACAGAAAGAGACAACATAATTCTTTTTTTTTTAAATATGTGTTATTCATCTCTGAATTTGGATAAAAATATTAGTTAAAATCGAAATTTTTTACAATGAGAGAGAAATATCAATTGTGTTTTTCTGACTTTACCCTTTAATGTAAGCCAGTTCATAGTTTTTTCCCGAGTAGAATTTGTATAAGGATAGGAATCACAATCAGATGGCAGATACAACTCTATTGTATTAATTGGCATTAATTCGATTGTCCCCTCAAACACGGTTATATTAAGTATGTGCTCTCCAAATTGGGATGTCACTGATGAGATCCAGATGAAATCCCGGGACCCTGATTTCATCCAAAAACTAAAGGTAACAGAAATCTACAACAGTGCCGGGAAAATTAGTCCTGGTAAATATTGTTTGAATTTGTGTGGCATCTATCAGCCTGGGATAAGGAGGTTTTTACATTGGTACACTTCGAACCTTTGCAGAATCCAATTCTCCCGTTAGACACAAAGTATAGACAGTGTTTTGTGAGGGGAGATTTTTTTTATTAGAGATGCCAGTGTTTCCATATCACTCGTTTTTGAAGAGGGATAAAAATTTCAGAAATGAATCTGGTTATTTCTGCATAAGGAGTTGTTTCGTTGTCATCAGGAATAGATATCAGACGATCTTTCCTGATTTTTATAGCAAATGCCATGTAGAATAATCATCTCGCCATCAAGTTGATGAAATGTCCCAAGACCGAGATCTCCCTGTGAAGTAAGTTGTGATAGGGTATAGGTCCCATTATATTCTCCTTTCATTAACTGATTAATACTGGTAACCTTAAGCAACGTGGGTTGTGTATATAACGTTTCAATTGAACAGTCTGACCGTTTGATCTTGAACAGCTTGACCGCTGAAATTGAACAGTCAAAACGCTAAGATTGAACACCTTAAACGCTGAGTTGAACAGTGTAATAAAAAAATGTTAATTTATCGTCAAAAGATTTATTCTCCCTCAATGACCCCATTCATTTTTCGTAATGAGTCACCTTTGAGGAGAATCGTATATGCGTTATGTATAATCCGGTCACAGATAGCATCTGCTATTGTTTCATCACCAATTTTCTGGTACCAGCCGTTCACCTCAAATTGAGAACAAAATATCGTAGATCCCCTTCCAGAACGTGCTTCCACAATTTCTAACAGATCTCTTGTCTCACTGTTAGTAAGCGGGAGCAAAAGCCATTCATCGAGGATAAGCAATTTAACTTTCTTGTATTCTGCAATGACTTTCAGAAAATTCCCTTCACCGCGGGCAATTGTCAATTCTGCAAAGAGATCAGGGAGTCTTATGTATCTCGAAGAATAAAAATTTCGATTTGCGGCTATACCCAATGCACAACTCAAATAGCTCTTTCCAGTCCCTGTAGCGCCAAGTATGATAACATTATTACAATCCTGGATATAATTACAAAGAGACAGCCTTGCAATCTGTCCTTTATCGAGGTGACGGTCTGGTGAATAGTTGATGTCTTCAGTACATGCTTGTGGATGGACATATTCGGCCTTCCTAATGAGAAGTGTTAGTCTGTTGTTCCTGCGTCTAGACCATTCAGAATCTACCAGCAGACCAAAACGCTCTTCAAATAGCATACTGGCATATATATTATCTGTCATCTGATCCCGGAAAGTCTGTGCCATACTGTTGAGTCGCATCTCATACAGTTTGCTGATCGTATTTTCGCTCAGCATCACTCGTCACCTCTCTTGTAATAGTCAGGACCACGTGTAAAAGCATATTGTGAGGACACCGTTGTTGTTTCTATCTCCGGGATTAGCACCTTATCCTGGCCGGACTTGAGAATAGATTGAACGCTTTTCAGACTTGGTCTCGCAGTATATGACAAAGCACGTGTACATGCATCCTCAAGACGTTGAGGAGAATATTTATCTGCCAATTTGAGTAAGGCCATAGAGGATTTGTACCCCTGTTGTTCCACCTTATGACTGGTTAAAAAAACAGTGACCACGGTGTACGTATTCGCACCAATACTCCGGGCCCATTTTTTGAAACGTTCACCATTCCAGGTGACATACATCTGGTGATTTGGAGGCATGTGCTCCTGAACTGTGCTGTATTGGGGAAAATGGCCCTCGAGTCGTGGATGCGAGGCAATACGGGTGCCATGGTAGAATATCTCGACAATATTCGTTGAGATACGAACATCTACCTTCTGTTTGATATATTCGTAGGGACACGAATAATTCTTATTATCAACAGCAATATGGTAATTGTATTGGACTGTAGCAATTTTCCAGATTGCAGGGTCATATGGTCTTTCCGGCAAGGAAAGGAGAAACATTTTTTCTTCTTCGAACCGGGATGCTCTACATCCGTCTTTCATTTGAAATTCTTTATTATTGAATTCGGTGAGTTTCTCATGAATTGATTTATTCAGTTCACGCAGTGAAAGAAACTGATTATTCCGAAGAGCAGCGAGTATCCAGGTTGATACTATGTTTACTGATCTCTCAACGGTGGCTTTATCTTGAGGAGAGCGAGGTCTTGCAGGAATAATTGCTGTACCGTAATGCTCTGCAAGTTCCAGGTAGGTTTTGTTAATGACTGTTTCATCAGATGTATTTTTGATTATACCGGTCTTTAAGTTGTCAGGTACCAGAATTCTTGTAACACCGCCAAAATAATTGTACGCATTTACATGAGCTATGGTCCAGTTCTCCTGATTCTGTGAGAGAAAGCCCTCAACATATGCATAACCGCTATAGGGCAGTACAGAAACAAAGATGGAGACTTTGATGAGATCACCTGTATCTGTATCAATTATGTTAACTTTTTGACCAGCCCAGTCAACCTCCATGATTTCACCAGGCTTGTGTTCTAAATGCATAGTTGCTTTGGTCTTGTGGATAAAATTGCGATAATATTTGTTGAATTGAGTCTGTTTGTAAGGCAAAAATCCGGAGTCTCGACATTGATCACAGTACTCCACCCACAGTAAACTCAATGAAACACCACTCTTTGCCATTTCACGGTGTATATAGTCATAATCAGGCATTTGATAGGAAGCACTGACTGCACAGGATGGTAAGATTTTTTTTGTTAGTTCCTCGTTACTCCAATCCCTGACTTTTTCCCAGCTAAGATTCCATTCTGCAGCTCGTTTCAGTGTGGTGATCACTGTTGTCCGTGAACAATTACACGAAATAGCAATCTGCGTGTTATTAATCCCAAGACTGTTCAATCTCAGGATTTCCTTGTAGTTTTTCATGTTGCAATTCCATTTTGGCATCTATTTGATACCAAATAGGTATTCAACGGAGGAAAAATCAAACTATTCTGAATACCTTTTCGGGGTACCGGAGGGCGATACCGAAGCAGAATCTCACGAGAGGGAAGTATTCTGCCTACTCTGTAATTTGTATGGGTAACTATGAGTAAATGTACCGTTGAACCGACTCTCCGCGAAGTGGGAGTGCTTGTCCACCCCCACGAGCCTATCATTTGAAGGGGGGGGTTCAAAGGGAGGGGGATATGTGTCCCCCTCCCTTGATGTTTTTCTTCGGAGGTCTCAAAGTAGAACTCATATGGCCTCCGAAATTTTAATCATCAACGATTCTCGAGGATTGAGGTGGAGAATTGTCAGAAAATATTGGGGCTTATTTGTTTGTTCTGATAAATTCAGAATTGGCAATAATATTGTTTTGAGAAATGATTACGAGAAGTGTTCAACTGAGCGTTTAAGGTGTTCAATATTAGCGTTTTGACTGTTCAATATCGACGGTCAGGGTGCTCAGTTTTAGCGGTCAAACTGTTCAATCCTGAGCGTAATATACAGTTGTTTTGTTTCAGATGTAAAACCGGGAAAAAAAGTGAGTCCTAATACGCCAATCAACAGTACTGAAATAACAATACACATTAGATTTTTCTATCCTATCTGTGTTCTATCAGAATTTAGAGTATTGTTTTATTCTCATCTATTTTTGGATCTTTACTTGTTTAGTGTGTTATCTTGATTTCTCTGGTCTCTGTTCAGGTATTATAAGATATAGATATCAGTTACTAATACAACATTTCACATTGGTTTTCACTGGTTCCAGTATGGCTTGACGTATACATGTGGTAAAATGAGAAATGAATTATCAGTGAAACACTACCTGAAATCAGATATCTCTATGTCAGTTTGTATCTGCAAAGATATGATATTTCTATATGCCAGCCATGGGGCTTTTCATATGTAACTTTTTAAAAGACCAATTTCAATACAGTTATGGAAAAAATGTTAAACATTAAGGATATTCAAATAACCGGCCTTTTTAATATATTTGAGATAGTGAATTATTAATTTCAATATTATTAATTATATATAATGTTATATTTCTATTGTTGGTTTTCTATGTGATGCACTTGTGTTCAGTCTTTGTTGTGGATGTACCAATAGGCTGTCAGGTATTTTCTGTATAGTGTACCGTAAATGACATATCAATATCTGATATAAGAACAAAATAGTAATTAATAAGGGGGTTTATTGTGTCTGACGAATCATATCAGGATGAAATCTATCATGGAGGCATACAAGATGAACCTGATAATAGTCCAACCACCTATGAAGCAGATCTCAGTACAATTATTCATCTGCTTTCTGAGAAAGAAGATGTATCAGATCTCGATTTCCCTTTGATCTGGAAACCGTTACAGGATAGGATACATTCTCTTTGTGCAAATAGTACAGGGTCTCCGTCTGAAAAAATCGCATCAGGTTCAATTTTTGAAAATTCAATTTATCCTCTTGCCATACAATCTCAAAAAAAAATAGAAACATCAAATATTCATTTTCAAAGACTTTTTGGAGTACGTAATAAAAAAACACCTGATACCGTTTCCAATGAATTTGACCACCATGGAGATGTATATATTGCATCTGATGATTCAGAATGGATACTCTCTATTTTTCCTTTGTTTGATGGCCAAAAAACATATCAACTTCTTGCATTTAGGCCAAAAAACACAGTTCCAGATGGTATGGATACCGTCTTTTTTGTTCTTCCTGTTCCTGCACTCCTTCTGAATAAAAATGGTATTATTATCAAAGCGAATCCTGCTTTTCTTGCAATTTCAGGAAAAAAAACAGGAGAACTCATCTATCATGATCTTGCATCTGTGAATTTTAATGATACTATCAGACAGCAGGTTGAGACGGTCGTATTGACAAGGATACCATATACGACAACAGTGATGTATACAGGTAATGATGGCATCGCCAGTTTAAAACAAGTTTATCTGGCACCCATATCTGTGCTGCCAGGTCAGGTTGATAACGTTCTGCTTATCCTTGACCGTGAGAATATCCAGATATCCGATCAAGATATTCTCACTTCTAAAGAACCTGAATACAAAAAGATACAGGATAAGTATCTAACCCTTATATCAGGTCTTCCGCTTGCAATGGCAGAGATAGATGGTTTAGGAACAGTTTGTAAGGTCAATAATTTCTTTGCAGATATCTTTGGCGTATCTTCTGATTCACTCCTGTCAACACAGATGAATATGCTGTTACCTGATCTCATTTCTGAGACGAATCCGCATCAACTTTGTGGTGTAGAGACCTGTGTTATCCGTGAAGGTGAAATTTTCTCACCTGGATATCACGGTATCATTGAAGCACGAGCTCTTCGAATTCACAGTGCAGATGAATCAGAATGTTGTATGTATCTGTTATTGATAAAAAAACCATATGAAAAGGTCTCACCGGTATTATCATCCGAAACTGATGTAACGGGAATAACAGACCAGATATATCAACTTTGTATAAGGAATGCACAGGTTCCAATGGCGTTTATGACCTCAGATGGTATGATCTCTCATATGAATGAGTTGTTCAAATCTCTGATTGGGATGGATTTGGGGGATGATACTGGTATATCAGCACAGGAATGTGGATTTTTACCCGAAATAGTATCCAAGGGAGAGAATATGCCTGATACCGGTGCGGTAACCTGGTACAATTTCTCTTATGGTTCTTGTACAGGTACTAATGGGCGAGTGGATGTTGTTTATATTCCGTTCTCACAAAGGATGAAACCAGCATATGGAATCATTATAGCAGTTCCATCAAAAGATAATGAGACTTGCATACCGTATTCAGAGACTGAATCATCTCCAGTATTCTCTCTATCCGATACAAAAGAGATCTGGTTGAATCAGTTCATTGCATCATATCCTGCACCTGCGCTTATCTGTGGTCATGATGGAATAATCCGTTATAGTAATACTGAATTTGCAGATTGCATTGGTGTGCATGTTGATACTATCAAAGGATTACGGTTGGATGATTGTATTACCAGTAATGAAGAGACTAATAACCCCTCTTTTGTTGGTTCTCATATTCATCCACGTTTTAGTAAAGTATCAATTCACTGTCAGGAAAAAACCCGGTTATTTTACCAATATGTTGTTTCTGTTGCTTTTGATGATTCCCCTTGTGATTTCATCCTTTATTCTGATATTACCAATGAATCTGATACAATTCGTTCTCAAACCGAAGAGATAACGGCTTTACAGAAACACATTGTTGTTCTGAATGAAAAAGTTGTATCTATCCACCATATGATTGATACCGTAGCTGATAGTGCAGATGATTTAGATTCCGGTTCACATGAGATTTTAGAATTTATCATACATGATAGCTGGTTTGCAATCGATGTAGCAATGGTAAGAGAGATAGTTGAGATGGTTGCAATTACCCCCCTTCCAAAAACTCCTTCTTATATTTGTGGAGTAATTAATCTCCGGGGGGAGATAACAACAATCATTGATCTCTCAACACTTATTGGCTCATCTTCACATAAAAGCAGAGACGAGCAGAAGATAATAATTCTGTCATCAGATAAAACTGAACGAGTAAACCTGGGATTGATTGTTGATGAAGTACACAGTGTTCAGCAGATAGGAAAAGGACAGCTTAATAAGCTTGGAGATGACATCACTGCTCATACTTCAACAGGTATTAAAGGGATTATCAGAATACGTTCTGATGACCGACAAGATGGTCGTGAATCTGCTGAGGGGGCAACAAGGCTCGTCATCTGGCTTAGAATGGAACAGATTATTGATGAGATACGTTTGCATTCCTGATTAGATTCTGTTTTTATTACGGGTTTCAAAGATGTGTAATTGATTCAAATGAGTAATGACAATGTATTCCCTCATTCATCTATCCAGACAGATAAAATGAAGTCAGCTGGCTTTCAGGAGTTGATAGCAACAATAGAGAATATGCTTAATATGCATCTATCGAGTTATAAAGAGGATTATATTAAGCGTAGACTTCTCTCGCGAATGAATTCCACACGAACAAAGAATTACAAGGATTATCATCAATATCTCCTTAGTAATCCTGAAGAGAAAGACAAATTAAAGAATGCTCTGACAATTAATGTAACAAAGTTTTTCCGTGATATAGGTGTCTTTGATCTGGTTAGAACGGAAATATTTCCTGATATACTCAATAGAAAACAGAATATTCATCTCTGGAGTGCAGGATGTTCATCCGGAGAGGAACCATATACATATGCAATCATTCTTTTTGAACTTAATAGACTGAAACAGTGTGGGTCTGTTATAACAGCTTCAGATATAGATGATACGATATTAAAAAAAGCAAAAGAAGGGATATATGAGAAAAATGCTCTGGAAAATATGAAGGAACCTCAGATATCCCGACATTTCACTCTGCTTGAAGATGGTAGATACTCAATTAAACCCCATATACGTCAGTTGGTTCGGTTTCAGCATCATGATCTCATGAAAGGCATCCCCATATCCCGGTTTAATGATGTTATTTCATGTCGGAATGTAACTATTTATTTTAATGAAGAGCAAAAACGTAATCTGGTGAAATCGGTATATGACGGATTAATTGATGGAGGTTACTACATTATGGGAATGTCTGAGTACCTTGCACGGGATATGGATACATACTTCACCCCCTATAAACCAATGTTTAAAGTTTTTAAGAAAGCAGAGAAAAAATAAAAAAATATTGCAGATAATGTCATACATAATGGTAATTGTTATGCCAAATTTGCATTTTTAACCATATTGATGATATACATTTTATACCTATCTTTTCCAACGGCTTTTTTTCTGTGTAGCCTCTATATGTTTTCCATTTAATTTTTGAAGTTCCATTTCCCGTGCTTTTTGTTTTTTGATCTCCTGAAAGAGAATCCATGTATTGAAGAAAATGAGAGCTAATACCAGTAACGAGACTATCCATGCAACAATGCCAGAAACTCTGGTTTCATCAAGACCCCATATCAGGTATAAAATCAAAAGGATCGCAATAAGATAAAAAGGACCCCAGAGTTTAGAATTGAGGTAATTCATGTCAGAGATCTGATTTTGATGGGTGCAGATAAATAAGTATCCCATTTTTAAGAGGAACAGATTAATGTATAACACAACTCGCACAGAGCATAAATAAATCCCCGTATAACCATGATACATGAATATGAAACAATACCAGAAATTGGTAATGCTGATAATAATCGCCTGCATACTGGTGATAAATTCAGGATGTGTCGAAGTCCCTGAGCAGACAAATCGGTCAGAGCAGGGAATACAACTTCTTTCGGATTCGGTAGCAAAAGAATCTGATACTGGTAATGTATCTTTATCTGATACTGAAGAAAATACTGATTTATCTGCGTCTTCGGATTCAGGTGAATCTTTGAATACACCCCCGCTATCAATAGTGGAGGTTACTCCAAATCCACATGGAGATGTCCAGACGCATATTCCAATGTATCAGAATCTCTATAACCAGGCAGTAGTATCGCCGGAAACAGTTCTTATTCCCATCTATTCACTTAAAGACCGGGAATTTATGATGTCTGGGATGGCGTTTCAATATTCTGTTACAACTCTCCCGACCTATATTATTCTTGACTTTATGCCAAAAATGGATACGATCTCAAAAGTTTTTGATAAGAGGACCGGTGATAAAGAAGGCACGGTACAATTAGATATTACACGTCCCAATCCTGATTCCTGGTTAGAAATGAAAGTATATGATACTAAAACCGGAGAAATTGTTACCATTGAGGGATTTGGCAAGATCTATACCGAAGATTTAGAAAAAACTATCGTGATAAGGGAAAGTGGTGATTATCAGTTTGATTTCTGGGGTAGTTTCATTAATGCAACGATTACCATAAAAATTCCATTAGATAAGGCTACGGCAGAACAATATCAGGCAGCATTACAGGCAGAAGCAGAGAGTAGTGGTTTATTAGGATTTTATTATCTGATTCTTCAGGATCTTCCTGTAGGATGGTATCAGACTGGTGATCCAGAGCATACCACGAGCTTCTATAAATCAACATTTACCAATCCAGCTTCAGGATCGCGGTTTAACCAGGTACTGCAGGAATTGCCATCGGTGAATGAAGCTGATAGTGTCTACACCGCGATGTATGAAGAGATAAAGCATCTGACACCCAGAACGATATCTATAGGACAGGATGGCGTTTCTTATGATAGTGTAAGGAAGAGTGGCATCATCTTTAAAAAGGGACGTGTTGTGGTTCAACTCGACAGTTTCTCGTATCCTCCAGTTTCTGTATCCGAATTAAAGGATTATGCAACAATTATTGAAGGCAGGATACGAAATGAAAATTCAGGTTCTTAATTTTTTGTGATTCTTGGCATCCTGAATTTTTTTTAAATCTTCAGGCTTGTTTATATTGATAAAACTGGTCAGATAAGGATCAATATGTTGTATCTCATCCACTGATACGAATCGTGTCTTAAGTAACCCCGCTATTTCAGATAGTTTTATTATTCCAGGATCGGATAAGGCCTGTGAGAGTGCTTCCCGCTGATATACTGCATGTAACATCTCATAGATTCCTGTATTCTGGACCGGAATAACAGCTTCATAGGATTTTATATGTGAAAGAAGATATAAAAACACCTCTTTTTTGATACAAGGCATATCACATGCGATTACTATCAAAATGGAATTTGTAGCATTCATCGCACCTGCATGAAGTCCTCCTGCAGGACCTGTATTGCTTCTCACATCCGGGATACAGTGTACTCCTTGTATATCTTTAAATCTGGAACAATGATTAACATCTCGTGTAATGAGTAAGATCTCATCACATAGACCAGATAGAACACGAATCTGCCGGTCCAGAAATCTGTCATTATTCAGGGTGAGAAAATATTTTTCTTCTCCACAAAGCCGTTTTGCCTGACCTCCGACAAGAATGAGAGCAGTGACATTCAATTTTGTTGGATTCAGATTATCCCTCTGGCATTATAGTGTGTTTTAATTTTTGTTATGTTATTGGCAATACCTGATACATTATCAGAAAAAGGTAACAAAAAATTATCTCTCATATTTGTTATTTTAATCATGATTACCTTGTTTAGATACGCTTGTGAGGTTCTGATTTTTTGGTAATTATTCTGATCAGTTATTTATGCTCTGACTGTACTCTCTTTTCAAGGGCGAGTAATGCTTCTTTTATGCGGATATCCGGAGAAAAACCACCAAGTCCATTTTTTGCGACAACCCGATGACAGGGGATAAGAATGGGTGTGGGATTTCGTTTCATGGCAAGCCCGACTATCCGTGAACCAGTACCGAGATCTTTGGCGATGGAACCATATGATTGAGTGTCACCATAGGGTATCTCTAACACCCGGTTATAGATGTTACTGTACATCCCATCCTGAAGGAAAACCTGAGAAGTGATATCAGGGATGGTTATTGTCTTTCCTGCAAGAAACATACTCACTTGTCTTGGAACCGGACCTGTCCTTCCGGAAAAGCGCGGTTTAAATCGGATGTAATAAACAATGTTCTTATCCCATTCAACTTCAACATCCCAGTATTCAAATGAACAGGACCCTATCATGTGAACCTTTGTGATATCTGCGTTTCAAATGACTGAGATGTAGTTATCACCAGTTCTTCCTGCATCCATAAAGGAAACCGTTTTTGTATTGCTTCTTCAAGGAATCGACGGTCTCCAAAGATGAGCACTCCCTTATCGTCAGGTGTTCGTATGACCCTGCCCAGTGATTGCAATGCTTTGTTTACCGCTGGCAGAGTGTATGATAAAAATTCTCCTTCTTCATGGAATTTCTGGCGGTAATACTGAATAATCATCTGTCGCACCCTGTTATACGGGGCAAGTGGGAGTCCGATGACCATTGCACCGGCAAGCATATCTCCCCGGTAATCAAGTCCTTCAGAAAATTTTCCCCCGCAAACTGCAAACAAAATGCCATAATGGCCTGTTTTTGGGAGTGAAATAAAACGGTTTAACATGGCACGCGCTTCACCAGGATCTTTTGGTTCAACAAAAAGTTCTTTCTTGATATGTGATTCAATCTGTCTTAGATAGGTCTCAAGAATTTGGTATGAAGGGAAGTATATCGCCAGGTTTCCTGGTATATTAGAAAAAAGACATATATATTGTCCAATTCTATCACTGTTCTCTTTTTCCTGACGTTGTGAGTATGCAGTTGTAATATCAGATGTTCCTAGTAAGAGTCGGTTCTCTTTTGGAAATGCATTCGAAAGGGTAAGAGTCTTCACATCATAGTCAGTATCAGAACCTGAAAAATAAAGGTGTTTGTAACTTTCAACAGGGGATAGAGTCCCGGATATCATAACTGAGCAGTGGTGTTGTTTAACCAGATCTGTGAGGGTTCCTGATGGGTCAATATTTCGAATCTCAAGAGTAATCTCATCATTATCTTTTCGATATACAGAAAGATATTCCTGGCTTTTTATTGCCGTAGAAAAGACATAAAAAAATGTTGTAAGTCGTTCAAGCCCGGTCAGTCGAAACTCTCCTGCCTTGATATTCTGTTGAGCCAGAGTCTCGGAGACTTCCATTAAATCATCAACCACTTCTTCTATGGTCTGATAAAAAGATTCGCGCAATATCATTCTGAGAAAATACCCGGATCAAACCAGTCTTCGGTTTCCATTGATCGTTTCAATCCATTCATAAACGATCTCACCTGGGGCAGAAGATGGCGGATTGCATCAAGGTTACTCTGTTTTTTGCGTAGATTTCCAATGTCGCGTTCTGCCTGTTCCAATGTTTTCTCATCCAGGTTTACACTGCGAATCGCCTGCATACTGTCTCCACAGTTATGTGCTTCGTCAATGAGGAGAATAATTTGTTCTGGTTCGTAGTTAATTGAAGTATAGAGAGTTTCCCGAATTTGGTCGTCAAAGAGATGATGATAATTACAGATAATAACATCTGCCCGTGATGAGGCATTCATCATCACTTCATATGGGCAGACTCCGTCACATATCTTTTCAAGTTCCTGAGGGGGGATAGCATGAGAAAGAATTGTATCTGCTCGTTTTCGCAATAGAGATGAAGGCCCCATTCTGAGCCCCCCGCTCTTTTCAGCAGGATAAAAGGTTCGACTTCTGATAAAATATGGGCAGATTAATGGATGCTCAAAATCATTTTTCCGTATCTGCTGTTTGATAAAAGGATCGATTGCCGGATTAAGATGTCCTGCATCAGCCCGTTCCTTTAATAGAGCAGTAGAAAATGTCTTTACCGCTTCACACTTTTTATAAACATCGCCAAAACCTCCTAAAGGACACATGCTCCCCTTTCCAATGAGATATGAAAAATTCAGTGCTGGTTGCTTTTCCCTGATAAGAGAGAGTTCACGTACAAACGTATTTAATTGTGAGACGGTCCGAACTGCAATAATAATGAGACGGTTATTTCGTCCGGCAAGAAGTGCTGATACAACACTTGATTTTCCGGAACCAGTTGGAGCATCAATCAGTAACGTTCCCCCTTCCTGTGCAATGCGAAAAGCAGCCATTAACATCTCTTTTTGGCCGGGGCGGTATGCAGTATAGGGAAACCACCGCTCAATATCACTCATCCCTATGATATTAGTTGGGATGACAGATTAGATATGAGGTTTTTTGGTACCTGATTAGAATCCCATGCTAATCATAGCCATCTGAACATGGTTAATTAGAAGGATTATTGGAGTTCACAAATTTAAAAGTGGAATTGATTAAACAATAAGTACATCTCTTTGTCAGGAGACATATACACAATGGCAATACACCCAATTGAATTCCGATATGGGACCAGCAGGATGAAATCAGTATGGGGCGAAGAACACCGGTTCACCTGTATTATTGATGCAGAGATATCTCTTGCAAAGGCTGAGGCTGATTATGATATGATTCCAAAGGCAGCAGCAGAAGAGATTGCAACAAAGGCAACCTTTGCTACATTAACCCGGGCAAAAGAAATTGAGGATGAGATTCACCATGATATGATGGCCATTGTGCGGGCAATTTCTGAAGTTTGTGGAGAATCGGGAAGATGGGTACATTATGGGGCAACATCAAATGACATGCTGGATACTGCAACTGGATTACAAATACGGGATGCCCTGGTGATTATTGAAGAGGGGTTAAAAGAATTATTACGTGTCCTGATTACACGTGCAGAAGAGAATATTGATCTTGTGTGTGTAGCAAGAACTCATGGACAGCATGGTGTGCCAACCACCTATGGACTTCGGTTTGCTATCTGGGCAAGTGAGATAGGTAGGCATATAGAACGTTTAACACAGATGAAACCCCGGGTTTGTGTCGGTCAGATGACTGGGGCTGTAGGAACACAGGCAGCATTAGGATCAAAAGGGATTGAGGTACAACAGCGGATGATGGAGTATCTTTCACTTTCATCGGTTGATGTTTCAAACCAGGTTATTCAGCGCGACCGTTATGTTGAATATTTCTGTTTTCTTGCAGGTGTTGCAACAACCCTTGATAAGATAGGGATAGAGATACGTTCACTTCAGCGAACAGAGATTGGTGAAGTTGAAGAGGCATTTGGAAAGAATCAGGTGGGGTCTTCAACAATGCCGCATAAACGCAATCCTATAAAGAGTGAACAGGTCTGCGGTCTTGCGAGAATTGTCCGGGCTGCAGTTGAACCTGCAATGCAGAATAATACCCTCTGGGATGAACGGGATCTTACTAATTCTTCGTGTGAACGGGTTATTTTTCCTGAGGCAACTATTCTGTGTGATCATATCATTGGGATAATGAGAGATGTATTAGGTGGCCTCATCATCAGACAGGACCGGGTAAGACAGAATCTTTGCATGTTACATGGGATAAATATGGCTGAGTCTGTTATGATTGATCTTACACGGAGAGGTATGGGACGGCAGGAAGCTCATGAACTCATTCGTATTGCCTCAATGCAAGCACTTTCTGATAACAGATCGTTGTCTGAAATTTTACAGGAAAAAATGGAAATAACACAATATATTTCAAAAGAAGAGATAAATGCCCTATTAATGCCAGAACATTATCTGGGAACTTCGCGCGAACAGATAGAAAAGGTCGTTTTAAAATTACGTGTGTTGTGTTGAGAAAAAAGATATTTTTTTGGTAGATGAAAGATACGTATAATTACGGCTTTTCATATCGTTCGACGAAGACTATGGCCTTAATTACCGGGATCATCTGATATGCCTCGTCAATAATGAAGGGCTTAAATTGTACCCATTTTGTGTCATACATGATTCCTGGTGGTAATTGCACGGTCATTTCATCTTCATTGCGGGATATTTGAAGTTTCCTTTCGGTATACAGTTCAATCAGCCCTGCCAGTTGTTCTGTTGGGTCTGTAACAACATCCACAATTTCATATTGATACGTCAGTTCTTTTCCTGCTAAAGAGAGGTTAAAATCAACAATAACCTTATTCCCTAACATATTAACGATAACTCCATTCCCGACTTTTGGTATCTGGACTCCCATTCCTACTGTGACCTTTTTATTGAAGTCTTTTTTATTGTATGATTTAAGGAGTTCAGGGTTATGTTCTCCAAATCCTTTATCCGGAGGAACTGTAACTTCACCTTTATCTCCTATCTCGCATCCAATCAATGCTTCATCAAGGCCGGTAACAACCTGTTTACGTCCTACACAAATTATAGCAGGTTCGTAAATAGATTCCTCACTTGCAATATTGTTTTCTTCGGCAACCTCACGCCAGGTCGTCTGGAATATGGCGCCATTATACGATCCTGAGTAATTGAGTTTTATGAAATTTCCTTCTTGAATTCCCATATGGTGCTCCTGTTCGCATATGTAATGGAGATATGTACAGATAAAGGATCTGATACAGGTAGAGGAAAATGGGTTGATATATGATATCCAAACAAATTTTAAATAATTGACATGTTTGATAACTAGAAGAGGCCTGTAATTTTTTATTATTTATTCAATTGGTACTACTTTGAATAGAATCCATAATGAGGTCTGAAGAGAGATGATACATAGATACTTATTATGAGTGATGTGATAATTTATGTTTGAAATTGAGATAAAAGTCCGGATTCCTGATATCAATACAATACGGGAGGCAATCAAAGCACATGGAGGGATTTTTTCTGAAACCCTGATTGAGAAAGATAATTACTATAATGCTCCTCACCGGAATTTTGCAGAGACTGATGAGGCGCTCAGAATACGGGAAACTGATAATGGGACTGTAATGACCTATAAAGGCCCAAAAGAGACAATTCAAGGATCCAAAGTGAGATCAGAGACTAATCTCACTATTAATTCAGGAAAAGATGCAGAGACAATATTACAAAGTCTGGGGTTTTTCCGTGTAGCGGAAGTGATAAAAAAAAGGGAGTACTGGAAATATCAGGATTTTTCCATAGCGCTCGATGAGGTTGAGGGTCTGGGTTCCTTTATAGAGATCGAGCTGTTATCTGATACTGATATTGCTGAAGTAGCAGCACGTATCGACAGGTTTTCAAAAGAGTTGGGAATTGTTGGAGAACGAATAACTGTTTCGTATCTTGAGTTACTCTGTTCTACACCGTAAGTAGTTCAATTTCTATTTCTTTTGGTTCATCACCAAAATGGATCATAGCACAGTATCGTTCTGCTGCAGGACCCGGGTTTACAAATTTAATTCCGTTTTCTTCAACAATTCCTCTATTTTCATGAACGTGTGCACAGCAGACAAGATCAAATTGGTCTGCATACTTGCGGATTGTTGCACTCCCAACATGATTGCCTCCAATGAAATCTAAGATACCTAGTGGAGGGGTATGACTGATAAGAACGTTATGAATTGACCGTTGCATTCGTTCTACCGGTTTTTTCAGTATATCGTCAAGTTGTTTATCGGTGTATTCCAGTGGTGTTCCAAAAGGTGTTGGGTTAGAACCTCCAACCCCGACAAGTGTCAGTTTCCCCAGATTCATTACAGATCCATGGAGATTGACACTGTTTGAACGTTCAAGAGCCTGTACAACTTCTTCTGGATCACAATTACCCGGAACCGAAAAACTTGGGACATTCACACGGGAAAAACAATTCTCTACTTCTTTTGCCGGTCCCATATTGGTAATATCTCCAGCTATAAAGACGATATCAGGATTAAGATCCATAAAAGATCCCATCATTCCATATTCCCCATGCAGGTCTGCAAGCAGGAGAGCATTCATCATACACTATTATTCGAATTGTTGCTACTAAACCTTATCTCAGGTTGGTTCCAGGATCCGGTAACACGCCCCTTTAAAGCAAGGTTCCCGAGAAGATGATTTGCAGCAGGAATGAGATTTTTAGAGAGAGTTTTTGCGAGAGGAGTTCCGGGAAGAGGAATAAACCGGTGAGCATGAATAAAGCCATAACGGGCAATCCATCTGATAAGCTGTACCGTTTCCATCTGATCTTCATCATGTTCAAAAGGAAATCCAATTATCACATCAACAATGGGAGTTATTCCATATTCTGTACAACGTTCAACGGCAATATACACGTCTTCTACAGTATGATTGCGATGAAGTATTGATAATATTCGTTCACTTCCTGACTGTGCACCAAAATGCAGGCGTGTGTTTGAACAGTATGTTCTGATAAGATCAAGAGATTCATCAGTTACAAATTCAGGTCTGACTTCACTGGGAAAGGTACCAAAATATACCTCTTTTTTCATCTCATCATGCAGCATGGATAAAAGACTCCGAATTTTTCCATATTGAGGGTTTTTTCCATCAGATCCATATGCAAGAGCGTTTGGAGAGAGAAGTCGCACCTGTTGCACCTGTGAAGCAGCGGTTCGTATTGAATGAAGAGAACGATGACGCATGTGATGTCCAAAAATCCAGGGAGTCTGACAATATGCACATGAGAATGGACATCCCCGGGATATCTCTATGTATCCCTTCATTGTTGTAAAGCATGGGAAAGAATCAAGGATAACTGTGTTATTTGATGGGATATACCCTTTTTTTGTTGCAATTCCAGTTGGAACTTTTGATTCCTTATGCTCGATACTGGTAAGTAGCGAGGGGAGTGCGTATTCCCCTTCACCAACAATTACATAATCTGCAATATCAGTCAGTTCTTCATAACAGGCAGAAGCATGAGGTCCGCCAATTATGGTACAGACTGATGTATCCTCGATTTCATGATAAAAATGTGATGCATTGATAGAATTCAGGCTATAGCAGGTAATCTCACTGGAAGGTTCTTTTACAGGGTTTAGATAATATCCATATCTCTCACAGGCTGCATAGAGTGCAGCAAAGCTGTTCTTCTGAGATGGTATTGTGCGCCAACAGACTTTCATGATTTCATCAGACCATTTATCTATTTCAATACCCAGAGAGGAACTAGATATGGTGTTTTTATGCTGGAATATATCATTGGCATTCTCATTATCTTATTAATAATCGTGTTATACCACTATATCAGATTGACTGGTTCTATAGAAGAACGAGCTCGTGCGAAATTTGATGTATGGTATAATGAGGAATCCAGGAGAATTCATGCATGGCGGGAGGAAGAACTGGCAAATCTTGCGAATGAAAAAGCTGGGATGCTTTTTGCCAGATGGCAGGAAGATGAAGAGAAAAAGATACGGGAAGATGCAATAAAACGGAGTCATGCGGTAATAAAAGGGAAAATAACAGAGCACTTTGTCCCTTTTCTTGAAGGTTTTCCATTCAATCCCCGGGATGCACGATTCATTGGAACACCAGTTGATCTTGTTGTTTTTGATGGCCTTGCTGATGGAGAATGCAGGCAGGTTGTCTTTTTAGAGGTCAAATCAGGATCCGGGATTAGTCTATCCAGACGTGAGCGTAATGTACGTGACTGTATCAGACAAAAAAAAGTTATCTATGATGTAATACATTTCAGGCCCGGTGATTGGTATTAATATATTCCTATTATATCCTACTCATTCTATCTTTTGTTTTTAGATCTCCTTCACCAATGGTATATATATTCCCATTATAATATTGTGCAAATACTATGACATGGTCGGTTTCCTTTGTTCCTGGTACGGTCACTTCTGCCATCTTATTGGGTTTAAGTTCGACTTGTGATTGGGTTTTATCTGAACGAGTTACAATTACCCAGGCCTTTTGAACCAGATTTTGTCCTGTACCCCCTGCAAAGGTGATAGTTATGGATTGATCAATTGGATCTTTTTCCATCTGAGCTTCAACCTGGATATCAGGTGGAGGCACGGGATAGGTATTTTCTGCAAATTCTATCGGTTTTGTTGTCTGATACTGGTCATTCTGGTTCTTTGCTGTTTCATCGGTCCCGGTGCAACCAATCGATAATAAAACCATAAAACATACTAGTATCAAAGGTATCATCCATCTGTTCATACCATATAAAGGTGAACATATTGTTTATGATTTACCCTGCTGCCTGATATGGGATATACAAATCAGGGCATGAGGGATCATAAAAAAGTTCAAATTGATGAGATGAGATTAGTAATACGTTGGTCAAATTGGATGAATATCTGATAGTAGGTAATTATCGGGTTAGAGGAGAGAAGATGAGTGTTTTTATATATGAGGTACTGTTCTAATGGATCAGGAAAGAAGAGCCCCCTGGACAATTCATGTTGGTTCAACTAAAAACAGGGTAGAGGAAATTTTTGAGCGTGGCCTATGGAGTACACGATATATAGTTCTATTAGCAGTGATATTTAGTATTTTTAGTAGTTTCATTCTTTTTTATATTGGTTCAGTTGAGGTAATCGGGACATTATTTTCTCCTTTCCAGACACATGACAGTGAAAATCTTCATATTAGTATTCTCATTACGATTATTGGAGCCATAGACCTGTACCTGATTGGTGTGGTTCTTTTATTGTTTGGATTTGGATTATATGAACTATTTTTATCTGAAATTGATATTGCACGGGAAGGGTGTGAGGTTCACTCACTCCTTGAGATCTGTTCGCTGGATGAATTAAAAAGTAAAATAGTTAAGGTCATTATTATGGTATTAATTGTAAGTTTTTTCCAGCATACTCTCTCAATGGAATTGAGTACTTCATTTGATAGTTTTTTTATGGCTTTGTCCATTCTCGCAATTGCTCTTGCAGCGAGTGCACTTCATCGTTTTGGTGTCTAGTATCCCTAATTATTTCTATATTTAGATGCAAACAGTATAATATCACCTTTATTTTTTGATATCCCTGCAGCTATCAAACTTTTTAGTTATTTTTCTCTTTAATTATGTTTTTCAAGTTTTCTCTTAATAAAATCCTTCTCTGAATGACTCTTTTAACCTCATGGTTCTGTTTAAAATGAGTGATTCTTTAAAGATATGTGCTATTAATTGTTTTTTATTTACCATAACAATATTAAAAATTCAATATTGCAAAAAGTATTGCTGATGTACAAAAAAATAGAAACAGATTAAATTTTCTCCCTGGCAATTCCATCTAACATCATTATTAGTATCAGTAAAACCGGGTAAAAAATGGAAAACAAGAGAGAAGAGAAGCAAATACTTATTGAGAAAACCATTAGGACAGTTTCACAGTGTTTTTTGTTTATAAAGAATGTTGAAATTGCTTTAAACGAAAGTCATATCACTGACATTTCCACCAATTATAATCTTCATGCAACAGATTCTATTAGTGTATAACAATCTTTTAATCTGGTGTAATGGAAATGTTGCTTTCAGATACTGTATCACATGGTTGTATTTTTGACATCCATATATGACAAAATGATATGTGAGAATATCTCACACGATTTTTTTAATTGTGAGATTGCAACCCGTTCATTAATTGCATGTAGTCGTGCAAGATCCCCTGGACCGTATTCGATAACCTTCACTCCCGCTTCCCGAAGGTACCGGGCATCTGTTGCTGCCCACGTCACACACGGAATTGCAGGTTCATGATATACTTCTTCTATTGCTCTGCAGGTTTCTCGTAAGAGGCGACACGGCGGTGTAAATGAGGCATTAGCAATTTCATCAACAACGATATCAGCATCAGGGAATTTCTCTCTGATACGTTTCAGAATATGATGAGGGTTACATCCCCAGGGAATTCTCATATCTATCTCAGAAGTACATCGTTGAGCAACAACATTAACACGTTCTCCCCCCTGTATAACTCCTGGATTGTACATAACATGCCTGAGAATGCGATGGGCATGTTCAGGTGAGATGCCTGCCTGCTGTGAGAGACTCTCTGATGCTCTTGTTATTGCGTCTTTTATATCTGTATCTACCGGAAATTCCTGGTGATGAAATGATTCAATAAATTGTTGAAATGAACAGGCCTTGACAATAGCTGATTTTCCTACAACCGGATAAAGTGAGCTGTGTCCGGGTTCTCCGTGGAATGTCACATCCAGTCTGAGTAATCCCTTTTCCCCAATCATTGGAGAAGAATAAGGAGATGGTTCGGCAATAAGACAATCACGCGGTGAGATATATTTTTTAGCAAGCAGGTATTGCATTCCAAAATGACCATTTCCTTCTTCATCACAGACAAATGCAAGATTTACGACTGGTTCAATGTTATCTTGTATCAGATTGTCAATTGCAGAAAGGATTGCAGCACAACCCCCTTTCATATCTGTTGATCCACGTCCATGCACAAACTTGTCTGTGATAGTACCTGAAAATGGCGGGTAATCCCATCCATTATCCATAGCAGGTACTACATCAACATGTCCACAGAGCATGAGATCAGATTTGTTCCCTATAGATATTAGATTACTAAATCCCGGTTTTCCAGATATTTCCTGTGAGGAAATTCCCAGACTCTCAAGTATCGAGCTGATGAACGATATCACTTCATCGGTTTTCCCTGGAGGATTTTCTGATCGTATCTTAACAAGTTCAGAGCAAATCTCGCTTACATCCATGTATTAACCTTAGTCTTACGTTTGGGATGCTACATATGAATTATATAATTTTGCAGTTTTAGATTCATTATACAGTGAGTTTAGATAGGAACGATCAAACATCTCATCGATCATAATTCTGAAATGACCTGCCGGTGTAGCATTTCTTGTTTCGGGATCAAGGATTATCTGAAAACTCCGGTATGAGGCCGGATCATTTGCAGAATAAATTTTCTGAATGAAAAGGGGGAACTGTTCATATTGTTCAGGGTGTTCTTCTGATAACCATTTCATAAATCCTGGGAATTTTTCTCTCCCCTCTTTTTTTGATTCATCAATTCGTAAACGTAAAAATTCTTTTGATAGAAAATTTCTTGGATTTTGAAAATTGTATGCAAGTATTGAGATTGAAAAGTCAAGATGAGCTAGTGCCTCGAAATAATAAAACTTGAGAATAGGGTGCATATCAGACATATCTTCAAGAATAAGGGATTTTTCATAGAGCTGCTGAAGAACTTTCATGTATTCATTAACATCCTGCATAGTATTTGATTCGGGAAGAAAGGCTAAAAAATGAACGGTCCACTCAATTGATGTATATTTTCATTATGTTTCTAAAGAAGCAGTATAAATTCTATGATGAAAAAACACCTTGAATCCCATGTAATATAGTGCTTTACAAAAGGAAGGCGCAGTATATGCAGAACAGAAAAATTATTAGTCCCGCCTTGTGTTTTGGTTAATTCTGTATTCAAATCAAAAACAGGATTTGTAGAAGATACTATGTGTGTACTGTTAATAGGTGGACCTGATGTAATCCATTTCCCCGTTTTTAATGGTAATATGGTTCACGTAGTGATACAGCTGTGCGAAACGCTTCCTCAAGTTCCGCGCCATGCAGGCCAGCTATATCAATAAGGTTATCACTTCTGAGAAGGCAGGGTTTTAATTTACCATCTGATGTAACCCGTAATCGATTGCAATGCAGACAGAATTCACTATTATGGACAGGTCTGACAAATTCAACATCTGCACCCTGATAACAGTATTTCTTTCGATGGTGCATCTTTCGTGTCATTATTCGGGTTGCATGTTCTGCGATACGTTCTTCAAGTGCTGATACATCAGCATGATATGGACAATGTTTTGACTCCATTAGTTCAATTATCTGAAGAACCAATCCCCTTTTTCCTGCAATATAATTGATAAATGCATCTACTTCGCTTTCATTAATCCCGGCCAGCAGAACCATATTCAATTTCACCGGAGTAAGACCCGCTGACAATGCCGCTGATATTCCATCTAATACTAAATCAAGACTATTACTACCTGTTATTCGTTTATATGTATCAGGATTAAGGCTATCTACACTAATATTGACACGGGATAACCCTGCTTGTTTTAAATCAGATGCTATTGGTGCCAAAGGAATACCATTGGTGGTGATTGATGTCTCAATCTGGGATGGAACACGTGATATGATATCAATAATATCTTTGCGAAGGAGGGGTTCACCTCCGGTAAACTTGACGCTTTTAATCCCAAATTTGACTGCAGTCTGAATAATTTCATCAATAGTATCTGCACCTATCATCTCACTGGGATTTACTTCTCCCTCACGATGACAATAAATGCAGTTAAGATTACACCCTTTATAGAGACTTATTCTCAGGTTTGTGACTGGGCGGTTATATAAATCATACAGAACCATTGCCAACCCAGTCTCCGATGAAGTTTTTAGCAATGATATATATCTCTGTACTTCCTTTCCTGGAAGATTTTGTTTTAAACGTTTTTACTGAATAGAAATATCGTTTTACTTCATTAAGCATTTCTGAAAAGTCTTCACCCTGAAACGATTTCATAATCATATTTCCACCTGGTTTTAAGACTGATGATGCAAAGGTAAGTGTTCCCTCATTTAAAGCAACAGCACGTGCCTGGTCATAGGATTTATGCCCTGATAACTTGGGTGACGCATCACACACGATAATATTTATTATCGGGCTGATTTTTTGAACCTCTGCTATTATTGCAGGTTCGGTAAAATCACCCACAATTGTTGTAACTCCTGGTATCGGAGTGATAGAATTTAAATCGATACCGATTAGTATCCCAGATGTTATCTCAGATAATACCTGTAACCAGCTTCCTGGTGCTGCCCCAAGATCAACGACATTGTCGTCTTGTCTGATTACACTATGTTTTTTCAGAATTTCTTTAAGTTTGTAGGCAGCTCGTGAACGGTATCCTTCACGGCGTGCCTTTTGTGAAAATTTATCGTCGCTGTACTGTGACCCCATATTTTTCCAGACTCTGTAGGATAAAACTCCTAAACATATTATGCATGACAACACATATAATAATTGTATTATTATATAAAGTCTAAGAGAAACTAATACAGGAGAGAGTGATGTTACTAGCAACAATCAATTCTGAAACACTACGAGAATCCATAGAGACAATTTCTGCCCTGGTGACAGAATGTCGGATGCATTTTGAGAGTGATCAGGTCTATGCCCGGGCTGTGGACACTGCAAACGTAGCAATGGTCTGTCTTATTCTTAATCGTGAGGCTTTCATCGATTTTGATGTCACTTCCGGAGAAATTGGTCTTGATATAGCGCGATTTAAAAATATTTTTACCATGCTTGGAAAGACAGAAAAAGTCACTTTACAACTTCCTGAAGGAGAAAATAAAATTAAAGTGAGTTTTGAGGGATACCAATATTCATTTACTCTCCTTGATACGAATACGATAAAAAAAGATCCAAACCCCCCAAACATAGATCTTCCCGGTAAAATTGTTATAAAAGGGGCAGATTTATACGCCGCAATACGTGCTGCAGCAGTTGTTTCAGATAAAATGTGGCTTGGAATTAACCCTGAATCCAACGTATTCTATATGAGTGCAGAGGGTGATTGTGATCACATCCGCAGAGAATTTAAGTCTGAAGAACTGATTTCGATAAATGAAGCATCAGTACGGTCGCTCTTTTCTATTGATTACCTTAAGGATATGGGCAAAGTAATGAGTTCAGCATCTGAAGTTACGATTGATCTTGGTGATAATCATCCTGTAAAATTTTCATTTGATATTGCTGGTGGAGCCGGCCATGTTGAATACCTCCTTGCACCTCGCATTGAGGCTGACTGATGCGGATAGCCCTTGATAAGAAAGATTTAGCTACATACCCTTTTTTAAAAGAATCACAGCAGCTCATTACTGAATTCGCTGATGATCTTGAGACATTTCTAACCGGTAATACCGGAAGACTAATTATTAGAAATGCAGGAAATATTATAAAAGAGTCCCTGTCCTTTAAGGGTGATAAAGGATGTGATGTGGCAGAAGATGTACCTCCCCATATTGCGATAGCCACCTATGCGGTATCACGGATTATCGTCTCCTGCTCAGGAGAACGATCACTTATTGATCGGCTTGTCAATTGGCAGTCCTGGCAATTCTATTGGTCAATTCTGGATGAAACCCGGGATAAAAAAGTATTTATTGCTGAAAGGGTTGGTATAGATATCACCCACTCTTCTATTCCTGTCAGGGATTATGTTGAGATTGTACGTAGTTTACGAGAAGACCGATGGCGTCTTGTAAACCGGTTTGTTTCTCATGGTTTTGTTACTATTACCCCCGAGGAAACCGATGAACTTATCAGAGAACGTCTTCGTGTAGTTCTTCGTAATCAACTACCAATTGCGGTGCCAAAGTCGATATGTTCTCTTATATCTCCTGTTCTTGATCAGATTCATGAATTATACCATCAAATCATGCTAAAAGAATTTGGTGCAATTGAAGAATCAGCATTTCCTCCATGTATCAATGCTCTTCTTACTTCATTAGCTTCGGGTGCGCACATCACCCACATTGGCAGGTTTGCTGCAACCGCATTTCTTCACAATATTGGAATGAAAAATACTACCATAATTGAATTGTATGGTAGGGCACCTGATTTTGATATTGATAGAACGATGTATCAGGTTGACCATATCTCCGGGTCAAGTGGATTTGGCAATGAGTACATCGCTCCGGGTTGTGGAACAATGAAGACTCATTCGATTTGTATTCATCCAAACTCACTATGTAAGTCAATTAATCATCCTCTCTCCTACTATAAACAAAAGAAAAAACTCCTAAAGAATAAAGAATGATTCTCTCATCAATGAAAAAAGGCAGTAAACATCCTTATTTTCATATCAGGAGGGCGCGAAATGCCGGCATGTTCAACACCAAAAATAATGGTATTTTCAGGTCGAAACTTTCCGAATGAGGAAACCCCCGACACTGATAATTATTAAAAATATTAGTAATCCAAAGAGATATGCATAATTTGAAGGTAAAATTACAGGCATTATCAGGAAAATAATCACAATTGCAATAATACTGATAATACCAACCAGAACATCAAGCATCCATCGTTTCATAAGGTACCATCATATTGTCTTTCTCTGCAAAAAGATATACTGAACCTTCTGCCGGTGGGTTCATCCAGACAAAAACAGCATATAGTGATATGAGTGCAGCAGAGCGGGAAGAGATCAAATATACTCTTACTGTAGCATTGAATCGGATGAGAAAGGGGATTGATGTGAATCTTATCCCGTATGATGGATGTTTCATGGTATATGCCATGTCACATGCGAGGGGAAGTGAAGATGTTGCCGGTATACAGGGATCAATTGTACAGGAAGGAACTGGTGCAGAATCTGCTACAGTCATTGCATATAACGCAGATAATTTTCTGACTCTGACGGTTCTTACCGTAATGAAATTTTATCCCCATATGCGATCAGCAGCCTGTTTTTGGTGTTCAGAAAAGATTGTAGAAACCATTGAAGAGATGATGTTTGATATCAGATATGCTAAGAAGGTCGACAGTTCTTCAGTCATTTCACTATTAGATTTTGAGGTAGCTTCATTTTGCTCTATAGGAGATGTTCCTGATATCATTATAAATACAGGCGAGGGGAAAAAGGAAAGAATTTTACGATTATTAGGGGAGAATCCTGATGAAGTTGTAACAAGTCTTATTAAGATCGCCGCACGCATTAATAATACTACTATTGAGGATAGATGACATGGGAATTAAACCAACATATATCAAAGCAATCGCAACAGACCTGATAAAAGACCACATCCAGCATTTTAGTGGAGATTTTGATCAAAATAAACTTGCAGTAACTGAGACCACTAACATAATGAGCAAACGTGTTCGTAACCGTGTTGCTGGATATATTACCAGAAAAGTAAATACCGGAAGAATTGAATAACTATCTCTATGTTTGAAGGGATTCTTCCAGCAATAATCACTCCTTTTATCAGAAATCCTTCAATGGATATTGACATTGAAGGACTGAAGTCAAACATTTCATTTTTATTGTCTTCCGGAATTGATGGTATCGTGCCCTGTGGTTCTACCGGAGAATCAGCAACACTCAATTTTGAAGAGCATGAAAAAGTGATCGAAGTGACTCTACAAGAGGTTAACGGGCGTGTTCCAGTACTTGCCGGAACTGGATCAAACAACACAACCGAAGCTCTCAGGCTGACGAAAGCAGCGCGTGACATGGGCGTTGATGGTATTTTGGCCATAAGCCCATATTACAACAAACCCAACCGCACAGGACTTGTCAGGCATTATCAGGCATTGGCAGATTGTGATATCCCTGTTGTTATGTATAATGTACCCGGTCGGACTGGTCAGAATCTGCCTCCAGAGTGGGTTGCAGAGCTTGCAACTCATCCAAATATTGTTGCGATAAAAGAAGCAAGTGGTGATATTAACCAGATCTCCCAGGTGATTGAAATGACCTGTGATGAAGATTTTTCAGTGATATCCGGGGATGATAATATGACACTCCCAATGATGTCTCTTGGAGCTGTCGGGGTGATATCAGTTGTAGCAAATATTGTTCCTAAACAGATGCGTGATATGTATCTGGCTATACAAAACGGAGATTATGAAACTGCACGAACGATACACTTTGCGCTTTCGCCTCTGATTCGCGCTCTATTTGCTGAGTCTAATCCAATTCCAGTAAAAAAAGCAGTAGAGATGAGGGGAATGGCTGGTGGTCCGGTCAGGCTTCCACTTGCAGAGGCTTCGAAAGAAACGGTTGAGATACTACAAAAGGTGCTTGTGCAGTATGACTAACACAAAAATTCTAATCTCTGGTGCAATGGGTCGGATGGGGATGACAATTGGAAATCTGGTACATCAGTCATCAGATCTGGACCTGGTCGGGGGAGTTGACATCAGACCCGGAGAAATTTTTGGTGCTGAAGTGGTAGTAAAAACACAGATGCGGGATCTTATCAGTCGAGTCAAACCTGATGTTGTGATTGATTTCACGGTTGCATCAGCAGCAGTAGAAAATATACCGGTTGCAGCTGATATGGGATGTGCAATTATTCTCGGTACAACAGGGTTTAGCGAATCTCAGCGTATAACCATAACAAAAGCAATTACTGTTGGAAATGTACCTGCTGTCATATCCACAAATTTTAGTATTGGGATGAATATCTTCTGGAATCTCGTTCGGAAAGCTGCTCAACAACTCAATGAGTACGATGTAGAAGTTATTGAGGCTCACCACCGGTTTAAAAAAGATGCTCCATCCGGGACAGCACGAACCATTCTTGAGATATTACAGGAGGAGATGGGTCCTAAAGAAGAAATATTTGGGCGTGAGGGTATGATGGAACGGGGAAGTGAGATTGGGGTTCATGTCATCCGTGGAGGAGATATAGTTGGAGATCACCAGGTTCTTTTTGCTGGAAATTCTGAAACCATAACTCTCTCTCATCGGGCATATGATCGTGCGGTATTTGCACAGGGAGCAATCAAATCAGCACGTTGGGTAGTATCTCAGAATCCCGGGATTTATGAGATGAAAGATGTTCTTGGATTGTAGAATTGGAAAGGGAAAACCGAAATACATTTTTAATTGAATTTAACTACATATAGGAGATCATAAAATGGTAGCAATAGTTGATATAGAAAAGTGTACTGGCTGTGAAACATGTGTTGATGAATGTCCTGCATCAGCTATCATCATGAAAAATGATAAAGCGGTAATTGATGCTGATCTGTGTGTTGACTGTGGTAGTTGTGTTGATGTCTGTCCTTCTGAAGCCATCTCCATGGAATAGATTCAAGAATCTTTAATAACAAAGCAACCGGATCTATCCGGTATGATAACGGTAGGAGTTCTCGGGGCTACGGGCGCTGTCGGTCAACGATTTGTGCAACTTCTGGCCGGTCACCCTTTTTTTGATTTACAGGTTCTGACGGCATCACATCGCAGTGCAGGAAAAAAATACTGTGATGCAGTAAACTGGCGCATTGATGTACCATTTCCTGAAGAAACTGCAGATATTATTGTTTCTGATACAACAATAGAAAGTCTGAAAGGGGTTGACCTGGTTTTTTCTGCATTACCAGCAGAACTTGCAGGTACAATTGAGACAACCTGTGCACAGGCCGGTATTGGTGTTTGTAGTAATGCCAGCACACATCGGATGGAACCTGATGTTCCATTACTGGTAACTGAGGTTAATCCAGATCATATCGGGATGATTGACCTTCAGCGGGATCGTGGTATGGACGGATTTATCGTGACAAATCCAAACTGTTCTACCATCATGTTAACTATGTCGCTGGCACCGCTACGGCAGTTTTCTTTTAGTGATATCAGAGTCGCTACCATGCAGGCAATATCTGGAGCAGGTTTTGAGGGTATCCCTGCTATGTCTATTTACGATAATGTTGTTCCGTACATTGGTTCCGAAGAGGAGAAAATGGAACAGGAAACATTAAAGATTATGGGGATGTTTGATGGTTCTCAGGTTCAAAAGGCTCCGTTTCAGGTTAGTGCCAGTTGTCATCGTGTTCCTGTTATTGATGGTCATACAATGGCGGTCTGGATAGATATTGCAGATCCGGTCTCTCAGGTAGCAGATGCATTTAGAACATATAAACCAACTGTCAGCAATCTTCCAACACTGCCGCCTCAGTCAGTGGCATTTATGGAAAATAAGGATCGCCCGCAGCCACGCCTCGACCGATTATTGGGGGGAGGTATGACTGTATCAGTAGGCAGACTTAGGGAAGGTATTCGGTATATTGCAATGGGCCATAATACCATCAGGGGGGCTGCAGGTGCATCAGTACTCAATGCCGAACTGATTCATGACAAAAAATATCTCTAATGAAATTGTACAACATCATGACACAAACAGGGGCATATTCGTGACTACAGAAGAAGAAAACACTGTATATGTAGGGAATAAACCAGTTATGAACTACGTACTTGCAGTAGTAACACAGTTTAATAATGGTGCAGAGACCGTGTCAGTCAAAGCCCGCGGGAAAGCAATTTCCAGGGCTGTAGATGCAACTGAGATAGCAATTAGTAGATTTCTCCAGAATGTAGAGAAGAGAGCAATTACAACAATGACAGAGGTAGTTGATACCGAGAATGGGAAGACAAATGTATCCAGCATCGAGATAGTACTTGGGAACCGGAAAAATTCTTTATAGTGATGATGGTTCTAATTTTTAGAATATTATCTTCTAAATTTTTACTCCAGAATAGGGTATAATTCCTGAATTACAGTATTTTTTAGAGAAATTATATAGAACTCTGTTCTTATACAATTATTTGTATCTATCTCACTTTTTTTTTCTTAAAGAAAGATTTTTTTGATGATAAAATCCGGCACTAATATGCTAGTGACAACTATTAGAAAAATCTATTAATAGAATATGAATTTTAGGTTTATTCACATGTAGATGGCATTCTGAAAACTCGGAAATGTTACTTTTGGCAATGATTTTTCTGGTAAATAGTAACTATTTTCACGCTTTTTTCTGATAGGATTATCATATATAGTAATTAAATCACCAAAATTATAAATATGGATACTACCCATGTATCATAACCCGGACTAAAAGCTATACTATATTTTGTTAATTATTTAATCTGGTTGTCATTGCTCGTAAGCCTTAACGTATAATACGGGCTATTTGAAGAGCATCAGGAGATGAAAAACTTGTTGGAGAAATATATTACTGATATTACCCGTGTTCCATTCTTTCAGACATTAAAAAAAGAGGAGCAGGAAATATTGCTTAAGGTTACATCCCTGTATCCCTTTCGTGCATCAGAACACTATCTCTCATTGATAGATTGGAAAAACCCGGATGATCCGTTAAAACGGATCATTTTTCCCGATCCTAAAGAATTAACGAGGCATGGGAGCCAGGATCCCTCTCAGGAAAAACAATATACAATTCAGCCCGGATTGCAACATAAATATCCACAAACTGTTTTGTTACTGCTATCCGATGTCTGTGGTGGCATCTGTAGATTCTGTTTTCGAAAACGCCTCTTTATGGATAACATCAGGCAGACAATAAGCGATTATGAACCTGCATTCACTTACATCCGGGATCATCAGGAAGTTACAGATGTTCTGCTATCAGGTGGAGATCCCCTGATTCTTCCTACATCTCATTTAAAGAAAGTGATACAGGAAATTCGTGAGATCAGTCATGTGAGTATCATCAGAATCGGAACAAAGATGCTTGCATATAATCCCGTACGGGTAATGGAGGATCCGGAGCTACTTTCTCTAATCCGGTCTGAATCAACCCCGGAGAAGAAGATATACATTATGGCACATTTCAATCATCCCTCTGAGATATCTCCCCAATCTGTCAAAGCGATACATCTGCTTATACAGGCAGGTGCTATGGTCGTACATCAGACGCCTGTTATTGAGGGTGTAAACACCGATCCTATGGTAATGGCAAATTTATTCAGGAAATTATCACGTATCGGGGTATCTCCCTATTATGTATTCCAATGTCGTCCGACTATTGGAAATGAGATCTTCACTGTCCCGGTAGAACGCTCATATCAGACAATGCAGTCTGCTTTTCAGCATTGCTCTGGTCTTGCAAAACGTGCACGCTTCATCATATCACACAGTACCGGCAAAATAGAGGTGGTTGGGCAGAATGCTCAATCCATTATCATGCGATACCACCAGGCAGTAAATCCTGATAATTATCACCGGATTATGTTTTCTCAATCAAATCCGGAGGCACGATGGTTTAATGATTACGATTCTTTTCTATCGGATGCTGGTTCGATTCATGAAAGACCGTTTGAAAGCGATTCTGGCATGTATCACAGTTTAGTTACCTTTTAATTTTTATTTTGTCAGGGTATTCTGATAGTATTATTATCAGAATAGTCCCTTTTGACTGAATAATTAGCAATGATACATAAGCAATTCTCTATTTATGACTTTTAAAAAAGTTAAATAACCTGAAACAATGACACAAAATGAAACAAACCCAATAAATGATAGCGAATCTGGTATTTCTAATAAATCCAATTGGAAAGACTGGCACTGGCAAGTTCGTCATAGTATTGTTGATAGTATAACACTTGAGCGCACGCTTGAGATAACGTTTTCCGAAAAGGAGCGGGAAGAAATACAGAGAACCATTGATATTTTTCCCATGTCTATAACTCCCTATTATCTCTCTCTCATCGATAATGTTGACCTGGTGCATGATCCCATCTTTAAACAGGCTGTACCTTCTGCTGGAGAACTTATCATTGAAGATTATGATCTTCATGATCCCCTGGGTGAAGAGATAGATAGCCCGTGTCTTCTGATAACCCATCGCTATCCGGATAGGATTCTCTTTCTCATAAGTAACACCTGTGCAATGTATTGCCGCCATTGCACCCGGAAGAGAAAAGTAGGACAAGTGTCTTGTATTCCCAACCGGGATGAACTTGACAAAGCATTTGAGTATATTGAGAATCACCCCGAGATCCGTGACGTTCTTCTATCAGGAGGAGATCCACTCATGCTTTCAGATATGCAACTTGATAGAATTCTAAGCAGATTGCGACAAATACCTCATGTTGAGATAATACGAATTGGAACACGAGTCCCTGTGGTTCTTCCTTACCGAATAACAGAAGAATTGGTTTTAATACTCAAAAAATACCATCCGTTATGGATTAACACTCATTTTAATCATCCTCATGAGTTTACTGATGCATCCCGGGATGCCCTTTTTAAATTGGCAGACGCCGGTATTCCTCTAGGAAATCAGTCTGTCCTTCTTGCCGGGGTTAATGACTGCCCAATTATTATGCGAAAGCTGGTTCATGAACTGGTGAAAAACAGGGTCAGACCCTATTACCTGTTCCAATGCGATCTTGCAGAAGGACTTGCCCATTTCCGGACGCCGGTTGGAAAAGGAATAGAAATAATTGAAAGTCTGATAGGACACACATCCGGACTCGCAGTTCCAACCTATGTGATTGATGCACCAGGTGGTGGAGGAAAAATCCCGGTTATGCCTCATTATCTGGTATCCTGGTCCTCAAATAAGGTTGTACTGCGTAATTTTGAGGGGATGTTCACAACCTATCAGGAGCCGGAACGGTATCAGGAGATAACCTGTGATCTCCAATGTGACCAATGCAAACTTCAGCATTCCGGTGATAGTGATTTTGCAATGCGAAGAGCATATGGAATAGAAGGATTGTTATCTGATTTTGAAAACAACATCACAATTTTACCTGCAGATTCACAGCGGGTAGCCAGGAGAAATGATGAAGTATGATACAATAGTACCCATTGGGAAAAGTACCATTCAACACGGATTTTTCAATGACAGGATATACCTGATGAAGATTCACCCGGATGATGTAGTTCTCATTGATCAGTATCTTACCGATTTACAGGGACTCTATCAGTATGCAAAAATAATTATGAAAGTACCCCTTTCTCTTGAGAAGATCTATAAAACACCTGACACAATAGAAGAAGCTCGTATTCCTGGATTCTATCAGGGGGTTGAGGATGCTCTTTTTTTATCGCGGTTTCTTGATCCTACACGGGCAGAGGATGATGCACATGATAAAATTCAAGAGATTATTCAGATATCCCTGGGAAAAATATCAGTATCTAAAAAAGGGATACATCCGGTTACATGGGTGATGAGAAAAGCAACAATGAATGATGTCACTCATATATGTTCCCTGTACCGGAGTGTATTTGAAACGTATCCTTTTCCAATTCAGGAACCTGATTATCTTAAAAAAATAATACAAGATGGAATTGAGTTTTTTGTTGGAGAAATATCAGATAGAATCGTCGCTGCAGGTTCTTGTGAGATTGATCCTTATGCGTCAGCAGTGGAAATGAGTGATTTGGCGGTAGATGAGGCATATAAGGGGCTTGGTCTCTCGAAAAAACTGCTTTCATACATGGAAAAACAGATGAAAATGAAGAATGTAAAGACTGCATACACGATCTGTCGGGCAGAACCCCTCCCGGTTAATCGTCTATTTGCCGGGGCACAGTACCAATATTCAGGAACTCTGATTAACAATACGCAAATATGTGGAACATATGAAAGCATGAATATCTGGTACAAAACATTACACTGATGTGTGAACTTTTTCCCTTTATTAGTTATTTCTGTATTAGCATCATCAGTATCTTTATTTATTATAAATCGGAAATTACTGGGTTAATTATTATTTCCCTTTTTTTTCGTGAATAACTCTGAATATGAAATTAAGATGATTCTGGAGATAAACGTTTACAGATGTGTTGATACTATGAGAATTGCATTATGTATTACTAACAGGAAATTAAATTGAGTTCATTGTACAAAACAATTGATTACGAGTTACAGTAATGGCACCTGCTTCATCAAAAGAACAACAAAACGATATCCTGACGATTCTTCAAGGAAATCGTCAGGGTTGTAGTATTGAAAAGATAGCAAATCTTCTCTCTATTAGCCGGACTACTACTGCAAAATATCTCAATATGATGGAACAGGCTGGGTTGATTGAATCACGTCCTTTTGGTCCGGCCAAAGTGTATACATGTACCGAACGAATTCCTATCGATGATTTCATCTCTCTGCTTCCTCAGCTTATTCTCATCCTTGATGAAAATCTGGTTATTAAAAAGGTTAATAAATCTCTTCTCGCCTTTTTTCACCTTGAAAAATCCTCAATAATTGGGAAGGATATTCAATATTGTCCTCTTGGAATATATCTGAATGAGAGCCGTATTGAGATATTAAAACAGGCAATTGAAGGCAGATCACAGCAACTAGAAGAGGAATTGTCATATGAAGGAGAACGGTATTTTTTCGGTGTCAGGATTATGCCTATACTTTTTGAGCAGGGAGCAAGAGGTATAGTACTGATTTTTGAAGATATAACAACGCTTAAAAATTATCAGAAACATCTCTCAAAACTGGTAGAGAAACGAACCGCAGAACTTCAGGAAGTAAATGACCAACTCTGTACTGAGATCCTTGAAAACATGAGAGTACGGGAAGAGCTTGAACTCAGTCAGAAGCGTTATGAGCAACTGGTTGAGAGCTCAACTGATTTTATTCTGAAATTTTCGTCAGATGCAACATTAATTTACAGTAATATTCTTGCAACAGAGTATTTTGGATTATCCATATCAAGGCAGAAAAAATATGGATTTTTAGATACAATTTTTCCAGATACCCGAAAAAACCGGACACAGATGAAGCATCTTCTTACTCATCTGCAATTAAATCCTTCAGAATTGGTTCACTTTGAAATAGAATATACCACAAAAGAGAATCGAATTTCCTGGATATCCTGGACCTTTCGTAGTATTGCATCCCTTACTACCACTGCCAATGAAATCCTCTGTATCGGAACAGACATCACTGAACGGGTACATGCAGAAAAACAAATAAAAAAATCAGAAGATCAGCTACAGGATATCATATCACATCTTCCGGATCCTACCTTTGTTCTTGGTGTGAATCGAAAAATAGTCATATGGAATAATGCAATGGAACAGATGACTGGTATTTGCTCTGCAGAAGTTGTAGGGAAAAAGAGGACGTCTTTCACTCCATCGATATTCGGATTTTGCAGGCCGATTCTTGCAGATCTCATCTTTGATCCTGAAAACGTAAAAATTCGCTCATATTTTCATAATATTACTGATGATGCAGGAATCCTTACCGCGGAAACCTTTGGAATTGGGAGGGATGGAGATGAATGTATCTACTGGGTTAAGGCAACACCACTTAAAGATGAGGAAGAAAGGGTTATTGCGGTTATTCAGTCCATGAGAGACATAACCTCCATAAAAAGGTTAGAACAAGTACTTACAGCCAAAGAAGAATCTGCAAGAGGAATTCTTGATTCTTTAAAAGATCTGATTGTGGTACTTAATGAAAAGAAGGAATATGTCTATGTTAATCCGGCTTTTGAAAAAATTATCGGGAGCTCTATTACAGCCTTACAGGATCATTATATCGATGAATTTCCCCTTCCGGGAGATCCTGTACAGTGGAATCAGTTTATCAAAGCAATCCAGCAGACGGAATTATCTAACCGGATAGAAATGCACACCTCAATAAATGATACTGATATATATCTTGATTGCTATCTTATTCCATTTTACCCTGGTTTATCAGAGCATATGCATATCCTCATTGACATGCGGGATATATCACGGCTCAAGGGGATTAGCACACCATTATGGAAAGATGAAACAACATTACAGGAGATTGGTTTTCGGGTCTCACAGATCCTCCCTTGCATTAAGGAATAATGCATTTTCACTACTCCCCGTCTGATTTTCAATGGATATTTAGTTATTAGAGTAATTATCATGTTATCATAGTGGCCTATGACGTGATCCGTATGTAACCTTAATGTGCGGATTGGACAGGATATCGAGATAAAAATTTTCCAGTTGGTACTTAATACCCCTAAATAGTCGTTCTCCTGATAAATTACTGGTTATGATTTCATGAACGAAAGGCCATAATGATTCCTGTATACTACCCGATCATTATTTCACCTTTTATGATGTAATTCATGGTATGAACCGACTGGTAATCGTCTCAAACAGACTCCCGATTACCATCCTCAAAAAAGGGAATGAAATTACAGGTCAGGAGAGTATTGGCGGTCTTGCAACCGGACTTGGATCCATTTATAAGAAATATTCATCGTTGTGGATAGGATGGCCTGGAGTCACTTGTAAAGGAGTATCAGATGAGGAGAAAGAAACAATAAAAAAGATTCTCAATGATTGTCTTTGTGAACCAGTCTATCTGACTGAAATAGAGTACGAACAATATTACAACGGTTTTTGCAACCAGGCAATCTGGCCACTATTCCATTATTTTTATCAATTTTCTCAATATGAACCAGTCCATTGGAACACATATGTAACGGTCAATAAAAAGTTCTGTGATGTTGTCTGTGCCTGTGCACAGCCTGGTGACATTATCTGGGTTCATGATTATCACCTGATGCTTCTCCCGCAGATGATCAGGGAAAAGATGCCTGATGCAACCATTGGGTTTTTTCTTCATATTCCATTTCCCCCTTTTGAACTATTCAGGCTTATTCCCTGGAGGAAAGAGATATTATCCGGACTTGTTGGTGCGGACCTTATCGGATTTCACACCATTGAATATGTGAACTATTTCCTCAACAATGTAAGGAGAATCCTTGGATATGATCATGAGATGATGCGAATCAGAGTCGGGAACCGGCTTTTGCAGGTGGATACATTCCCCATGGGAATAGACTATGATCGATTTGCCACTATGGCAGATACCCCGGCTGTAAGAAAGGAGATACAAAACATCAGAAAAGATGTACAAAATCGAAAAATAATCCTTTCTATTGACCGACTAGATTATACCAAAGGGGTTCCCCTCAGGTTAAAGGCTTTTGAAGATCTTCTCTTTAGTCATCCTGAATTACATGAGCAGATTACTCTTATTCTCGTAGCAGTCCCCTCACGAAGTCATATTGAAGACTATAAAGATCTCAAACATGAAGTTGATTGCCTGGTGGGTCGATTAAACGGGACGTTTGGCACTATGAGCTGGACCCCTGTCAGATATATGTATACATTTCTTCCGTTTGAGCGGTTGCTGGCAATATATAAAATTGCAGATGTAGCCCTTATCACTCCCTTACGTGATGGCATGAATCTAATGGCAAAAGAATACCTTGCAACAAAAAAAGATGAGACTGGTATTTTAGTATTAAGCGAATTTGCCGGAGCAGCAAAAGAATTGGGAGAAGCAATACTGGTTAATCCAAATGATATTTTGGAATTTTCTTCAGCCATATATGATGCACTCATGATTCCGGATGAGGAGAAGAAAGATCGTATCAGGGTTATGCAAACCAGACTTCGCAGATACAATCTCACCCGATGGACAACGGATTTTCTGGAAGTTCTCTCTAAAACAAAAAAATACCAGAATTCTCTTACTGCAACATGGATGGATAGTGACGCTATAGATGAACTCTGTAACCGATACCATTGTGCCTCATCACGAATACTGTTCTTTGATTACGATGGAACACTCGTCCCCATAGCAAAAACTCCTGAAGAAGCCAGACCTGATTCAGAACTCTATTATATTCTTGAAATGCTCGTACGAGATACAAAGAATCATGTAATTATCATTAGTGGACGTGACAGATCATTACTCATGTCATGGTTTGGATCATATCATCTTGGACTTGTTGCCGAACACGGTGTCTGGATGAGGGAATCCGGGGGTAAATGGGAGATGAACATGATGGCTACAAAAGAATGGAAAAATGAGATTAGACCAATTCTGGATGTTTATATGGACAGGACCCCTTGCTCTTTTATCGAGGAGAAGGATTACTCATTGGCATGGCATTACCGGAATGCAGATCCGGTCCTGGCAAAAATCAGAGTAATAGAACTTCGTGAGGATCTTCTCCTCAGAACAAAAAACTTTAACCTTACGCTATTGGAGGGGCATAAAGTCCTTGAAATTAAAAATGCCGAGATAAATAAGGGAATCACAGTTAATCACTGGCTAAAAAAAAGATCCAGTGAATTTGTTCTCGCTATCGGGGATGATCGGACAGACGAAGATATTTTTGCCGTCCTTCCTCCTGAAGCATATTCAATAAAAGTTGGTTCTATGCCATCATTAGCCATGTATAGTGTTAGATCAGTAGAAGAGGTAAGAAGCCTATTGAATGCATGCTTTTCAAAATTATAATGAGATTTGATTGCAGGCAGTATCCCTAAAATTCAAATATAATAGAAAATTTCAGGAATAACGAGTTTACATCATCCATTCTTACTATTTTCCAGTCTCAAAAAGAAGAAAATGGGTTTTACTACATCTATCATTGACAGATTAAATGATCCATAAAAATCATTAAAATATGTTCAATAGCAGGTTTATATGGAATATATGAGGATAATAATAGAGCAATGAATAGAATAATGAATATTTCCTAATTAATAGGTTTGATAGTGAACCGGTATTTTCTGGTAAAGGAGATCCAGATTACCGAAATTTTTAACCATTTTCCCGGAGCAATATTGTTTCATACGGTGAAACCAGTATGAATACCAGAGGAAACGGACTTCTTCTCCACATTACATCATTGTCATCACGATTTGGAATTGGAGATCTTGGCCCTGCTTCAGATGATTTTCTTCAATTTCTTGCAGATGCAGGACAGAGATATTGGCAGATCCTTCCTATTCATCCAACAGATCCGAAATATGACAACTCACCATATCATGCTCTTTCAGCCTTCGCTTACAATCCTTTGCTTATCAGCCCTGAACGCATGATTTCGGATGGATTTCTTGAGAAAACGGATCTGGATCCAATTCCGGCATTTCCAAAGGATTATGTTGATTTCGCCTCTGTTATTTCCTATAAAGAAACCCTTTTTTCCATTGCATATGAACGTTTTATGAGTAAGGGTGGTTCAGAGGGGTTTTCTGATTTTTGTGAAAAGAATGCATGGTGGCTTGATAACTATGCTCTATTTGTGGCATTAAGAAAAAGATATGCTCCTGCCACCTGGGGGGACTGGCCTCTTAAACTCAAATTGTATCAAGCTGAAGCCATCAATGAGATGAAACGAAAAGAGTATGAGGGGATCCAAAGGGAACAGTTCCTTCAGTATCTCTTCAGTATTCAATGGGACAGATTACGAAAAACATGTAAGAGCAAAGGTATCCTCCTCATAGGAGATATCCCGATATATGTGGATTATGACAGTGCTGATGTCTGGACAAATCCTGGGTTATTCAAACTGAACGCAGAACAAAAACCATTCGTAATTGCAGGTGTTCCCCCTGATTATTTTAGCGAAACCGGACAGGTATGGAACAATCCTATCTATAATTGGGAGGAGATGGAAAAAAATAAGTATTCATGGTGGATTCGCAGAATAGAGCACCTTATTAATCATATCGATTATGTACGTATTGATCATTTCCGGGGCCTCATTGAGTTTTGGGAGATCCCGGCAGGTTCTGAGACTGCAATCAATGGTCGGTGGGTTATGGCACCGGCAAAAGATTTTCTGAGAAACCTGGTAAGAAAATTTCCTTATCTTCCTATTATCGCAGAAGATCTCGGAATTATAACCCCTGATGTCAGGGAAGTACTTAGAGAATTTTCAATTCCTGGAATGGATGTGTTGCTTTTTGCATTTGGTAAAGGAATGGCTGAAAATCCCTATATTCCGCATAACATCACACGAGATCGAATCGTGTATACCGGCACCCATGATAATAATCCCATTCAGGCATGGTTTGCAATCGAAGCATCTGTTGAGGAGAAGAAAAACCTTTTTGCATATGTAGGACGGGAAGTTTCAGCAGATGAAATTAATATGATTCTTATCAGGATGGCCATGATGAGCGTAGCAAACACGGCAATTATACCTGTACAGGATCTTCTCAATCTCGGTGTAAAATCACGAATGAACCAACCCGGAATAAATGCCGGAAACTGGATTTGGAAACTAGATCCAGGCCAGTTAACCAGTGAAATTTCCCTACGTTTAAGAAATCTGACTGAAATTTATGGTCGAATATAAGTATTGTATTATAAACAAAAAAAGTAGATCTGTTATGCGAAAAGAAGTATATCCCTGTTCATACAACAATCTGCTGGAATGGTAAAGATATTTTTGCATGTCTATCTAATATCAAATTATTCTATCTTTCGGGTACCAAAATAAGAAAAGTTATTAAGACGGTTTTTCGTCTGCTGGGTTCTTATTAAAAATAAGAATTATACATTATGTATCTCACGAGGAAATATGCATAAAATCACCAATGCGGGATCGTGATATAACTCTGGTCGTGTTTGAAGAAAGGAGAAAATATGGGAACAAGTAGAAAACAGAAAGAATCACATAATCTCTTCAAAAACGAACATTTCTGGTATAAAGATGCCATCATTTACGAAGTTCATGTAAGAGCATTTTTTGATAGTGATGGGGATGGTACTGGTGATTTTACCGGCCTAACACAAAAACTTGAATATCTTAAGGATTTAGGAATTACTGCCGTCTGGTTGCTCCCATTCTATCCATCCCCATTAAAGGATGATGGATATGACATTTCTGATTACTATAATGTCCACCCTGATTACGGTACATTACACGACTTTACACATTTTTTGTATGAGGCACATAAAAAAGAAATTCGGGTCATTATAGAATTCTGTCTGAATCATACCTCTGATCAACACCCTTGGTTCCAACGGGCGCGAAAATCTCAAAAAGGAAGCAAATGGAGAGATTTCTATGTCTGGAGTGATACAGTCGATCGATACAGAGAGGCCAGAATCATATTTAAGGACTTTGAATCATCGAACTGGTCATGGGATCCGATTGCAGAAGCATATTACTGGCATCGGTTCTATTCACATCAGCCGGATTTGAATTATCACAATCCTGCTGTCAAAAAGGCCATTCTGGAGATTGTTGATTTCTGGTTTGACCTTGGTGTTGACGGAATGCGACTTGATGCAGTACCATATCTCTTTGAAGATGAAGGAACAAATTGTGAAAATCTTCCTGAGACCCACCAGTTTCTCAAAGATTTGCGGGCACATGTGGATACAAAATTTAAAGATCGAATGCTTCTTGCTGAGGCAAATCAATGGCCTGAAGATGCCGCACTTTATTTCGGTACCGGAGATGAAGCCCATATGGCATATCATTTTCCTCTTATGCCCAGGTTATTCCTTTCCCTGCGGATGGAGGATAGTTATCCTATCATAGACATTCTTCAACAGACACCCCAGATACCTGATTCCTGTCAATGGGGTCTTTTCCTCAGAAATCATGATGAACTTACTCTTGAGATGGTAACCGATGAAGAACGTGACTATATGTACCAGGTCTATGCAAAAGATCCCCTCCAAAGAATAAACTTAGGAATTCGAAGAAGACTGGCTCCACTCATGCGAAATGATCGGAGGGAGATGGAACTCATGAACGTCCTTTTATTCTCGCTTCCGGGAACTGGGATTCTCTATTATGGTGATGAGATTGGAATGGGGGACAATTTTTATCTTGGGGACCGTAACGGTGTCAGAACTCCAATGCAGTGGAACTCAGATATGAATGCTGGATTCTCCCGTTCCAATCCGCAACAACTCTACCTTCCGGTCATTATTGATCCTGAATATCATTATCTTGCAATAAATGTCCAGAACCAACAACGAAATCCTTCTTCATTCTTGTGGTGGATCAAACGTCTGATTGGCATTACCAAGCAGAACCGGGCATTCAGCAGAGGTAGTATTACTTTTTTAAACACCAAAAATCCGAAGGTACTTGCTTTTTTCAGGGAATACCAGGATGAAAAGATACTGGTCATTGTCAATCTCGCAAAAACGTCACAATTCGTCCAGCTGGAAATTGCTGACTGTGCCGGAACAGTGCCGATAGAGATATTCAGTGGGAACAAATTTCCACCTATCAAAGAAGAACTTTATACTCTCACCATTGGTCCCCATGATTATTTCTGGTTCCAGATCCTCGAAAAAATAATGATTACCCGGGAAGATTTCTTAAAATCCATACCATCATTCTCACTAACAACTACAAAAGGGGGATTTATCACATCTAAAGGGGGGCGATATATCGAAGAGATTCTTCAATTGTATATTAAAAGATGGAATGATACAAAATGGGAGAGAAAGGGCCAGGGAAGGATACGGATCCTTGAACAGATTCCATTAGGCACTTCGTATCTGAATCCATCAGATATTATCATCCTCGAAGAAACTTTCCATGATGGTACAACACGACTCATTTATCTTCCGGTTATATTAGTATCGGGAGACGATGCCCAGAAAATCATTCAGGAAGTACCCAATTATGTTATAACCCACCTCATTTTCGGTCCCAGGGAGGGAATTTTGTGCGAAAGTTATTTTGACCGAACCTTTAGAGAAATTTTTCTCTCTCTCATTGCCAGGAGGAAGATGATTCGTGGAATGAATGGGACCATCAAAATTCTTATCGATCGTAAGTATCGAATTCTTCTTACTCATCAGATGAAACAATCAACTCCTCTTCTTCATGCCGGGAAGGGATTATGTCATTTTATTATATCCTTAAACGGGTTATCTTTGAAACTATACCGTTCACTTGAGGAGGGAGAAAATCCTGCCTGTGAGACACTCCATTTCCTTCATGAACAGACACCCTTTAGAAACTGTCCGATACATGCAGGATCTATCCAGTACAAACAACCAATGACCGAATCAAGAGTCATCGGTGTTCTTCAGGAGACTGCCGAAACCAAGGGGAATGGAATACTATTTGCCGAGGATGCAGTCACAAGTTTTTTTAATACTGTCCTCTCAACGCGTGAAGACCTGGCGGTTCGTTCGATTACCCCTGCAGATTTGTTAATCAGTGAACCAGATCTTCCGGTTATCGCAAAAGACATTATCGGACCGTTCTGTCTGTATATGTTGGATATATTAGGTAAACGAACAGGAGAACTTCATCTGGCACTTGCTTCATCACAAGGGAATCCTGATTTTGACCCTGAACCATTCACTCTGCACTACCAGCGGTCATTATATCAGGCTTTTCATAGTCAGATCCGATTACTATTCAGAAATATGAGTTCCTCTCTTCATGAAATCCCTGAAATACATCATGATGTGATAAAAGATCTTATCGCTTCAGAATTACATATTATCGAAGAACTACAGCCGATAATCAAAAAGAAGATATCAACTCTGAAAACACGGATTCATGGGGATTATCATCTTGGTAACATCCTGTTTTCAGGCAAAGATTTTATCATTGTGAATTTTGAAGGTGATCCCACAAAACCCCTCACCGAACGAAGACTGAAATACTGCCCGTTTCGGGATGTTGCAGGAATGATATGGTCACTACATTATTCCGCCTATTCTATGTTCTCTCAGGTAACTCTGGTACGCCCGGAAGATGTTGTATTTTTAAAACCATGGGTAGAATTCTGGGTGTCCTGTGTAACCAGAAGTTTTCTTTCGTCTTATCTCACGGTTATCCGTGATGCTGAATTTTTTCCAAAAGACAGCAATGATCTTGATCTTCTGCTCCGTATTTATACACTTGAGCGGGCAATAACGAAAATAGGATATATAAAGACTATTAGACCAGATAGAATTCATATTGCAATTGCAGTTTTGAATGCAATACTTGCAGAAAGGATCTCCACCAGGCATCTTACCCTGTGTGAATAATATACTGTTTTTTAATCGTGCTTATTAAATTTGCATTTTTCCAATAGTTAGTCATTTTCCTGCCCGGTGATCAACTCTCCTTGCGATGCCCTGGTATCAATAAGATCTTTTATGGTTCATCAATGTGTTTTCTCTGGTCTATTATCATTGGATTAGGTGGTAATTGAACAAGTTTTTCTGATATGAGTATTAATATAGATGATTTGTATTTTATGTATCAGACAGGAATCACATGGATTGTTGACTCTTTAAATGTGGCATAGATTTGACAGCCTGGCTGAAGTGATAATTCCTCGCAGCTGGTTCTGGTCACCATAGCTATAATTCGGATTTTGCAGTCGAGAACTACCCTGATAAATGGTCCGGCAGAGATGAGTTCCACAACTCTGGCAGGAAGTGTATGGCGTGCACTGGATTGAAACGGTTCAAGGGAGATGATGATATCTTCTGCACGAAGAGTTACTACTACAGGCCCCAAATAGCAGCCGTTTATAGGAACGCGAAGATCGCCCAGGATCAACAATGATCCTTGTTCCTTACTAATGGCCTCTCCTCTGAAGATATTCTCAGTTCCGCAAATTTCTGCGACATACGGAGTACAAGGATGTAAAAATACCTCTTCAGGTTTTCCAGTCTGAACCACTTGTCCGTCCTGCATGATTGCAACTTTATCGGCGAGAGCGTACACATCTTCAAAGTGATGTGTGATATGAATAATCGGAATTAATAGTCGTTTGTGTATTTTTCGTATCTCTTGTCTCAGCCGCTCCCTGGTCATTGAATCGAGTGCAGACAGAGGCTCATCAAGAAGGAGCAGACGTGGCTGTTGTATCAATGCTCTTGCAAGTGCTACTCGTTGAGCCTCCCCTCCGGAGAGGGTTGCCGGACTGCGGGAGAGGAGATCACCTATCCCGAGCGTTTCAACAAGGGTCAAAAACTGCTGTTCACTCTCTTTATCTTCCTTGTGCCTGATTTTCATGCTGAATAAAATATTCTCTCTAACTGTCATATGGGGAAAGAGCATGATATCCTGGTACATCATGGCAATATGCCGGTCTCTTGGAAGATCATGGGTAATATCTCTTCCTTCATAGAGAATTTTTCCCTGTCGGGGGTGATGGATGCCGGCTATCATTTCAAGAAGGATTGTCTTTCCTGCACCAGAGGGACCGATAATCACCCAGTACTCTGGTTTGTCTATTGTTAAAGAGAGTGAAGTAATGTGAAAATTACCAAGATCTAATGAGACGTTATCAATATGAAGCATTATAATCCCTCATTCTCCCCGGACAACCGTTCAAAAAATAACATTGTAACTGCAGCAATACCCAGGAGGATACAGGCTGTGGTGATGGCGATGTCGAGATCTCCTGTAGCCATATTTAGATACAGAGCGATAGGGAGAGTTTCTGTGTGCATTCGGGTAGCTCCTGCCAGCATTAAAACAGCTCCAAATTCCCCCATAGCTTTTGACCATGTTATGACCAGACCGGATATCAGGCCGGCACGAGCCATCGGAAGGGAGATATGCCAGAATGCCTGAAAGTCGGTACAACCAAGTGTTCTAGCTATGTGTTCATATCGTGGAGATATCATTGAGAACGATGATCGCATTACTCTTATCATATAAGGAAGGTTTACAAACCATTGGGCAACGATGATGCCCAGTTGGGTATAGACAACTTCAATACCCATATCTGATAATCCGGTCCCAATTGGTGTCTGTGCAAAGAACAAAAGGAGTGCTACTCCGGCAACCAGAGGAGGGAAGGAGAGTGGAAGCATCAGGATCATTGCCAGAGGGCGTTTGAACTTCAGAAGTCCTCTGCTGAGGGCATATCCCGTTGGAACCGCAACAATTGCACATAATCCGGTGGAGATGAAGGCGGTAATGAGAGAGAGCTGAATCGCATATCCTATCTCTGGCGAGGAAATGGTCTGAATAATACTATCGGGATTAATAAAGGTAAAGAGGCCTCCAAGTACCAGAAAGGTAACTCCTGCTGAAAAAACAGCAAGAATAATAGTCATCGGCTGAAAAAATTTTCCTTGCCAATTTATCTTTTCTGACATTAGAACTTTTATTTTACAGTATCGTTGATGTTCTCTAATCTATTTGAATTGCTTTATTTTCTATTATATCTGCATTACTTTCGATAATCAGATATTGGTATTGGTTTGCAATATAGAGTCTTAATGAAACCAAAAAGATGGAATATTTTGCATTTGTCTTTTTTTTGCCTGGTGTAACCTGCATGATGGAGTGTTTTCATTAATGTAGGGAGCCTGATTATGAGTATTGAAACAATTCAAAACAATTTCTACGTGGGTTACCGGCCCGATATCGCTTTTTTTTCTTTGCGGAATATATCACAAAATCAGTAATTTTACATGCATCTTACTGGTAAAAAAAAAGGGGTTTGAGTAATCCTTTTTAGCTGATATACTCCTTGTGTTTTAGATATTATGGTTGTACATCCTCATATTCAGGATCCGGATATGCAGGAAACCCGTACTTCTTGAAATAGGCCTTCCCTTCATCTGATGCTGCATAATCGATAAAAGCATTGGCATTCTCAATATTTTTTGAGAATGTGGTAATTCCTATCGGCACAATGAGTGCTGTGTCGGCACTATCTGAAAGTGGTATAGAATCCATTGTGTCAGAATTTATCTGGTCAAGGGTGAGAAGAGTGGCATCAAGTGATCCGGCATTCATGGCTGTTACCAGTTCGTTGATGGTGGCAGTTCTCACGATTACATTCTTCTCTACATCTTTGGCAATTTCGTATTTTTGAAACAGTTTTTCGCCTGCTTTTCCGATAGCAGTAGCGTTGATATCACCAAGTCCAATCTTTAGTCCTGGCCGTGCAAAATCTTTCACTGTCATAATGCTATCCGGGTTACCCTTTCGGATTGCAATTATAGGGACATGGTACGCAAGGTACTGAGGTTCTCCCACGAGATTTTTCTCCTGGGCAATTCTATAGTCCGGAGTTCCACCCGGAATAAAGACGTCTCCTTTATGAGTAATCTGCATCTGGCTGATAAGTGCTCCGGATCCCTGGAAATTGAATACTACCGGGATACCTGTTTTATCTGTAAATGAAGAACCAATCTCCTGTACCGGTTTTTTCAGCCCCGCTCCTGAATAAATGAAAAGAGCATTAGGATCTTTTGCTATCAGATCATCAACAGAGATATTTTTTGTTCCTGCAGTCACTGAAGATGCAGAGTCTTGTGCCCAGGCTCCGGTGATACATATCCCGGTCAATCCCAGAACCACAAGAAGCAGAAATAATGTTGTTCTCATATTAACTTTCATTGTTATCATATGAGTTTGTGTTTACATGATTAAAACAATTTGGTTTAATATTTTAGAATAGTAATTAATTGCAATTTATTTGCATCGTTTCAAAAATATTTCTATGGTACTCATAAATTCTGGTTTGACAATCTCTTACACAATCATAGATCTTCATGTCTGTAATATTTCTATACTATTGCATAGTATTGACAAGTCTTTTTCCTGGTAATGATGGTCAAAATGTCATTTCATTAAACCCTGCCTAAACATGAAAGTATTGTACCAGTTGTTTTTTAAACAAAGCCAAAAATACATTTTTTACGCAGTTCCCAGCTGTTTTCCATTGCATTCAATTATAAAAAAAAGGGTTTATCATATCATCATGACTATTATCTGGAGTTTTTAGAGTATTTCTGAATAGTTTAGCATTTCATCTATATTCTGGTATTTTAATGCACATCAATAAAGATAAGAGTTAAAAAATCTTCCCATTCTAAAAAAAATATGCAAAGATATCTTTTGATATCCAGAGTTGATCTGGATATCTATCACCATTGGTTTGTCCTACGGTTCCTGAAAGATATACTCATCTCAACCGGTACGTATTAGATTAACAAATGGTTGCTAGTAAAATTGCCGGGTCCGTGTCTGATTCACCATTCCGGATGGTTTAGTATCATCGTCTGTGATTCCAATGATTTGTTCTGGTCATATCCTGTCTTTGACAAGAATGCCATTAAACATCTTTTGATAATCTTTTCTGTATCAGGACACATGAGGAATTTTTTCATCATATTTTCAGCCTACTGCACCGCCTGGGGCGGGGTGTAAGAAAGCAACACAGAAAACATGGTTGTATCTTTCTTCTCTCCCGGATAATGCCCGGATTCTTGATGTTGGATGCGGTACCGGAGCTCAGACCCTGGATCTTGCAAGTCTTACAAATGGCACCATTATTACAGTAGATAACTACCAACTGTTCCTTGATACCATCACACCCCGTAGGTGATAAGGACATGCCAAAGGGGTTTTTATAGGTTCTAAAAATAGTAATGTGAGGACTAATACTCGCTCTTCACACTCGGAATTGAACCGATATCGAGATACCTACCCTCATCCCGGGTGTATTGCGGCCTGGTAATATTCATTCCACCATTCATGTTCCCCGTTTTTGCGAACCGGGTCCAGAAATAGATTAGGTTCTCGGCGACCGAGTCGGTTACCTGATCTGGCGGCTTCGGGATTTTAAATAGTAACATGGTCTCGCTGCCATGGAAAGCTCCATAGGGTTGCCCGGGAAGGACATGCGAATACTGGTACCGGTACGTGTTTTGGTTCAGTTCCGCCATCGATCCTGCTACAAATTTCACCGCGTCGGTAAAGTCATAATCAGTCATGATCTGTTCCAGCTGGAGCTGGACCTCTGCGGTTGAATTGGCAGGATATTTTGCGAGAACCGATTGTGCATCCGTCCTGAACCGGTTCTGGATGAAGATTTTGTACTCCGTAACGGTCATGTTTGCATCCGTAGCAAGGTTGGTCCCGTCATCTGCGTTGTTTCCGATGATAAGGGGGACCTGATTCTCATGATGGAGACGAAACACATTTTCTGGTGCATCAGGAACTACCCATCCATCAATTGTTGGTTCGAAATGCCGGGAGTTTACCATCTGGAATGGGGAATTCGGCCAGGGTGTGGCATTGGTAAGATCCTGGTAACTCAGCCCCCGCATCTGTGCAACTGCATCCGGACCAGAGAATCCGAGGCTTTGGGCGAACGTTTCCCCAAGCTTCTCGGCGTCGGCTTTTGAGTTGAGAGCATCAATTTCCGCTCCATTCGTTCAGAATGTGCCGCTTTCGACAATTGTCTGTTGGTAGAGCCCCTTGGTCTGCGGGTTGCTAATATGGGTTAGAATACTCTCTTCCTGCAGATTGCCCGAATATGGTCACCTGAGACGGGTCACCATCGAACAACCCGATGTTTCGCTGAACCCACTCCCGGGCAGCAATCTGATCGAGGAGCTCGTAATTGCCTGAACTGTTATTCAAAGACTCATTATCGAGCTGGGGATGGGCAAGGAATCCGAGAGCCCCGACCCGGTTATCTTTCTAAATGCTCCACCATAGAAAAAAACCATGACCGGAAGTTTCTCGTCAGGGGTTTTGCCGGGGTCCGGACATTGAGGTACAGACAGTCCTCGATCATGGTAAGATTAGGATCCTCACTGATCGGCTGAGTACAGGCAGGTGAATACACTTTCGTTTCCTTCACGCCGTCCCAAAGACTCGACAGGAGCGGGCGGTCTCCACCGTAGGTCTCCGGTCGGGGAGCCGCGAACGGAATACCGAGATAGACCCAAAGCCTGTCTTGTTGAAATCCGGAAATCATGCCGGCATCTGTCTTCACAATACCGGGTTTTGATATATTTTGAGTAGATCCGTCAGAAAATCCGATGATAATCAGGCAGATTATTAGAATACAACTCATTTCGCTATATTTTTGCATATGGTTGCGTCTCCTTCTCATAAGATGATACTTTTTATCTTCCATATTCAATAATACCCGTTTATCTTTTAGAGGGTCTCGTCCTTTCCTAACTCAACCGGTCTTTAAAGAATAAACCCTGAAAACTCCCGCATAAAAAGGATCCCCTTCTCCTTGTTTGGCCAATGAACTCAAAGAGAAGCAGTCCAAACATCTTGAGATTGAGTTTAGAATATGTATGGGTTGACAGGGAGAAGAAAACGTGCACGCTGAAAAAATAGATCTTTGAATCGGTTTAAAATTGGTTAAACATTTCAGTTTTTTAATTCTTATAAAAGGAAATAATGTTTCAGATAATCCCTGTCATCACATCATCATCATTATCTGACTGGTAGTCAGGGTGCACTTCCTGCCGTGCAACCAGGGCGAGGATAAGAATGACAATTGCAACAACAAATGAGAAGAAAAAGGCAAGGTCAAAACCTGTAGTTAATAGTTGTAGCTTAATGTTTGCCGGTGCAGTTTCTGTGATCCCCTGATTTGTGGCAAGTGTTGTGATCCCCTGGATAAATACCAGGTTTGCAAAGGCAATTCCAAGTGTCATGGGGGCGAACCGCTCAAGGCTTGTAAGGCTGGAGACCATACCCTGGTATTTCTTTGAAACTGAGTTCATGATCATATTCGATGCCGGTGTCATCATCATACCAAGACCAAAACCAATCATGAGCAGGCAGAGAACTACAAACCCTGTTGAGGTATCAACCCGAAGGAGTGTCACCATATAATAACCGACAACAAGGAAGACTCCTGCACCAATACAAAGTATTCTACCTCCTACTCTGTTAAATAATATTCCTGAAATAATACCTGAAACCATCAGGGCAACCGAAAGAGCGGTTAAAATGAGTCCGGCATCTGAAATACAGTACCCTTTTACGTACTGAAGATAGAATGGGAGTAGATAATTAATACCGGCAAAACTGAAAAAGACCAATATCAGAATCAGGTTGGTCATCAGGAAATTCCTGTTCCTAAAAAGGTGGAGTTCCAGCAATGGATCAACGATCCTGAGTTCGTGCCATACAAAGTAGCCCAGTGTAATGAGTGCAAGTCCTAGGGAACCGATAATTATTGGGGAATTCCATCCAAGAATCTGCCCTTCAGATACCGCAAAGAGAAGTGCAGCAAGGCCGGTGAAGATCAACAACGCTCCGGCTTTGTCAAAGCCCACATATTTTTCATGGTGCGTAATTACCGGAATAACTTTCCCGCCCAGAAGTATTGCACAAATTCCAACTGGCACGTTGATGAAAAATATATAGTGCCAGGAGAGGAACTGGGTGAGCATTCCTCCGATGGTGGGCCCGATGGCAGTCCCTAGTGCGGCTGCAGTCATGATGATGCCCATGGCTTTACCTCTTAGTTCCATGGGAATGTACGCGGTTATCATCGCCGGTGCAATCGCTGTTATCATTGCACCACCTATCGCCTGGAATGCCCGTGAAATGATGAGCACGGGAAATGAGGATAAGAGATCGGGCAGGAGACCGCAGGAAAATGATCCCAGGGTAAAGATGACAAATCCTGACAGGAAGACTTTCTTAAACCCGATACCATCTGACAATTTGCCGAAGATAAGTACACAGCCAGCCATCACCAACAGGTAGATAGTTGCAACCCAACTTACGGTACTTGAAGAGATATTGAAGTCCGATGAAATGGTTGGCAGTGCGATATTGACAATCGTTCCGTCCAATGCGGACATAAATGCAGCAAGAGAGATGGAGAGGATCAGGAGATTGAATCCTGTCTGATTCGTTCCCTGGTGGTTATTTCCCATATATAAATATAGGATGGGGGGGTAAAAAAGAGGAAGGGTTTTTGTTCTGTTGTTAATTTGATGCGAAAACGAGCAGTTTATAAGAGTACAAGGATCCATGCTGATTCCTGGGGCGATTGAATGGTCCTGATTTTTTCAGGATACTCGTAATTCTAGGTATTTTTGTATCCTTATTATAATCTATGGAAAACCTACGGTACTTCTATTTCTTGTGTAAGTGTAAATAAAAAAGTAGTAAATCGAGATTAAGCTTGAATACCCACTTTCCTTAAAAGAGTCTTTGCTAATCGTTCCATTTTATTTTCAGTAAACCGATCATGCACATATTCATAGGTATTCACTCCTAACTTTTTTGCAGTTTGAGTAATAGTTAATCCGATATCAACTGCTTTTGCTCCTGTTGGAGATCTAGAATGAAGACTAACGTCCCTTTTTCTTACTAATACCCTTGCTCCTAATTCTGCTTCATTATTGTGCAGAGGAATTTGGGGATATAATAAAACCATCAGTAATTTTTCTTTATTTGATGTAATTGACTTGAATATTTTATCTAAGGCAGGATAACCAGTATTTCGTGAAAAAATTGAATCGAACTGTTTTCTCAATTCTTCAACGCTGTATTTTTCAGGTTCCTTCTTAAAGTTCATTAAAACCCGATAATAATTCCATAGGTTTCCAAGAGCTTTTTCCTGCTCCTCAATATCAGTTGGGATAATTGGATTGAGCTTTTTGATTGGTCTGGCTGCATGGACCCAGCATAGAGAATGCCATAGAGCCAGTTGCTGAAATTGAGGAGCATCATCACTAACAAATCCTTTTGCAACAGGAACAATATCCTGTGTATGATACCAGGCAATTCCAGAAGCTTCCATTATACGACGATATAGTTGTTCAGGATTCTTATTTTTTGTTGGAATAGAATCTAAAGCAAAAATTAGGTCTTTTTCCGAAACGACTTGATTTAAGAATTTTGTATACAAGTCATTGCGAACCATTTCTGGAACATGAAACATACTCATTAAATCAAAAGCATCCTGATTGAATAAAAATTGTAATTCATTACCCATTAAGAGGGCTTTTAAGATTGTAAACCTATTTTTGTTCGGTAAGGTAATATATGCAGTAAAGAAAGGATTTGTCAATATTTGTGAATAGTGTTGAGTGCCATAGATTTTGGAGCCAGTATCATCAATGTTTAGGTAGTCAAAGCATTGAATAGCTGTTTTTAAAATGTCCTTGCTATCCTCTTCTAATATTTGAACATCATTAAGACCAATTCTGGAAATACTTGCTTTACCAATAAATATCCCGAAAGTCTTGAAGAGATTATAAATGCTTGATTCAGACATATTTCCAAGGTTTTTCAAACAAAATATTAAACTCCGAATTCTTGGTCCAAATTCTTTTTCGTATCCTGGAGGATGTTCTGCTCGATAGGTTTTTCCTGTCGAGGGAGAATAAAAAACCTCAATGAGCAATTCCACGTTGTCGATTTCTATTTTTAGGTCTTGAACAATTACGCGTTGTAGTCCTTTAAATTGGGCATATGAGGGTAATTCATCGCGTGGATAACGACACCTCATAGTCCTTGTAACTTGGATCTTTGACTTTTTTTCTACCCGCCCTCGGGGATTAGGAGGTATGTCAGGCATTCGATCTTCGTCTGAAGAATAGTTTTTTATTTCTTTTTTGGGGGAAATTTTCACTGAACCTTGTTCACCCTTAAGTCCATTAATTATATCTTTATATTTTTGAGATATTTCTTGATAATATTCTAAATCCTCCTTAATAATACTAATTATTTCAAGTAGTGAACGAATTAATTCAGGATTTGTTTCCTGCTCAATAACTTCTGTAGAAAGTGAATTGAGAAGTTGTAAGTGTGCATCACTGAGAGTCGTACTTATTACTTTTATTGGTCCTGAGTTATATATCTATCCCTTGTTTTTAATTGGGATACGTATTTTTCTTCAATTTTTTGAAGATATCTGATGCATACAGCCTAAGCCGTTCAAACTCATCTCTTGTTAAGGGACGGGAATGAGCAACCTTTTTTCTAATGGGATCCAGTTCACCTAGTTTGGCATAGACTCCTCTCATCTCCTCTTCGGTAAAGATATCCCGGAAAAACTCCCAGTTTCTTCCCTTATCAAGAATCTTTTTCAAATGGGTGAAATCACAGTACTCGATGAGTTCATAGGTCTTCTCGACAATGTCACTTGTTTCCTCAGCCAGCTTGCGGGTTTTCATATCCAGTAGAACATCAGCAGGAATTTTCGAGATAAGATCTTTTTTATGGGGAATTATTATTCGCTGGTGAATTAAATCCCGAAGCATTCTCTCAAGGGTGAAGAGCAACTCGTATCCGGGAATGTTAAAGGAGATATCCATGTCTGTAATGACGATATCATCCAGTTGCCTTCTCATTTTTTCCCGCCTGTCCCGTGTGAAGGTCTGCGAACCATTCCTGGTATCATCTTCTTGTGGTAGGGATTGTATGAGGTCGGAGAGGGATCCGATGGGGGATGAATGAAGACCGAGTTGAGAGGATGCCGACACATTGCCTGCCATTTCTCCCTGTTCCCTTGAAAATCTGGCAATGAGGTCATGAGGGAAGATCATATCCGGGTTTATCAGGGAATGTTTCAGAGCCTTGGCAGTGGAATGAGAGAGATCAAATACCCGTACGGTATCGCTAACTTTTTTAAGCGCCTGCTCAAGCGAATCATAATACTTCTCAACGATTTTGGGATTTGTAAATAGTCCTCTCTCGATAAAGGTGAGGAATTCCTCAAATGTCCGGACCGGGAGATTCTTTTTAACCGCAGAATCTTTATCAGTCCAGATGCCCCTGAGAAACTCAAAGGCAAAGTCATCTGGAATATCCTTGCGATTCTGTATAAAAATCCCGATTGCGTCTTGTTTTTTCTGCAAATCCCCGGTGTTGACGAGCCGGATGATATCCTGCATTGAGTTGATAACATCAGGTGAGAGATCTCCTTCTTTTGGAATACTATCTTCTAGTTTTTGTGAATTATGGTGTACATCCAGTGATGCAATGAGCCTGTCCACGTTCTCTTCCCGGGAGCGCTCCAGCAGGTCATATCCTTTATGAGTTATTCCGTTTATGGTAATGGCCGGTTGTTGTTGTCCGTCAACGCGACTGATACGTCCTTTTAGAAGATTCTCTCCTGTCATGAATATCAGGTGATTAGAAATCAGGTAGTCTGGGTATCCATCAATCGATAGTGAGGAGAGTGGGATTTTTGTTTCCTCTGATTCTATTCTTTCCAGGATTTGTATCATGAGATCTATATCATGTTTCATGAATACCGCGTTGATTTTTTTCATTGGTCTCTCCTGATAGGTATCAGGTACTACTTGCTGGTGCGTCCAGTATCAAGCGTGCCGGTCACCTGCCTGATATGAGAATATAGTAGTTCTCCCCGGAATTTCATAGAGCCTGGCAAGTCATCATTTCTGATATTGGGGACCCAACCGGATTATCAAACAGGTCATATCGAATCATTCCCTGGTTAATGTTCTATTGTTTTTTATTGATGCTATGTATGTGCTTGGTTGATGCTCCCTTGTTACCTGATTTGTTCTGCTGAAAAGAGGTGTCGTATTACTGGCAAAAAGAGAGGTTTTCCTGTGATATCCATGATTATCAGATGCCTGTCAGACGAAGAAGGATGTCAGGGATGGAATTGCCGCATTTTTGGATCCGGGTCTTATAACAGCTAAAACAAGGCTTTACTCACAGATAATATCATTCACGTTGGATTGACCAAAAACTGTATAGCCTCCGGGTCTCTGGCACTTTGTAACCTGATAACGCGGGCATTTTTTCAAGGTATCATTTCATCCCTGCATGTAAAATAAGAGATGGTCATAAGAGAGGTATAGCCAAATTAGATTCATATCTACCTCTTGCCAGCAGAGGAACAACCACTATCTTTATTATTAGGTAAAGCCTAACTAATAAGCAGGACGTATGATGGAGAAAAAAGAGCATCTGTTTGAAGTGTTTGAAAACGTGCTCAGGATCAGGAACGAATGTTCCTGCACTATCTCCTCTGAATGCGGATTATCGAATCTGACAGTGAAACAAATAGCCTATTTAAAAGTCATCAATGAACAGGGTGATGTCACTTTCAGCAGGCTTGCTGAAATAACCAGGCACTCAAAACCTACGATAACGGAGATGATTAATAAATTTGTCAGGATGGAGTGTGTATACCGGGAACCATGCCCTGATGACGGAAGGATCCTGTACATTCGCCTGACCGAAAAGGGGCAGAAGATAGCACAAGCCGAACAGGCTGCCTTGCTCCGGGTCATTGAACGGATGGTGAATTCACTGGACGAACAAGAGCTGGATCTCCTGATTGGGATCCTGCAGAAGGTCAGGTAATTTTTTTGTTCCGGCCTTTCGTTAGGTAAAATAAAACTAAATAAAAGAGAAAATCATGTCATTAGAAAAAACAGATACTTCACAGGAAAAAATTGTTATACCGCTCTTTGAGATTGTCGTCTATCCTGACAGCCGTGCAAAATTTCAGGTTGACCTGGCAACCGGACAACTCTTTTCAGACGCTCTGGAACATTCAGAAACTGCGCATGCAGTCGGTCTTTGTGTTAAAAGCGGCATTCAACCGTTGGAATTGACTGAAGAATCATTTTATACTACCGGTACCCTGCTCCAGGTTTTGCACGTACAGCCTGCCGATGACGGATACCTTATCTGTGCACAGGTCGTGCAGCGGGTAGAGGTCATTAGTTTCTTAGAAAAGGGCGGGCGTTTCTATGCCACATACGAACCGGTCCCTGACATTCAGGATCTCGAAAAAGATCAGGAGATCCAAATTCTTGATGATATAAAAACCACCATCAATGATATCAGCAACTGCTTTACCGGTTCTGAAGAGTTCACGAGGCCCATCGAAGAGATGGATTCCATCGACCAGATCATGGGATTTATTATGCCCTTTTTACCGGTCAGCCTTACCGAGAAGCAGAATCTCCTTGAGATTGTTTCGATCGGACAACGGTACAGCACGTTTCTGGTACTTCTCATTAAAACAAGAGATGACATCGCCATCAGGATCGAGATGGCAAAAAAAGTCTCTGCCCGGGTGAATAAGTCGAACCGGGAAGCAATGCTCCGCGAGCAGCTGAAGGTTATCCAGGAGGAGCTTGGTGAGATTGATGGCACTGACGGTGATGGTGGATACCGGGAGCGTATCGAAAATACTGCAATGCCTGATGATGTTTCGAAAAAGGCACTGACTGAGCTGAAAAAACTGGAAACCGGTGGCAGCCACAACCATGAAAGTTCAATTATCAGAAATTATCTTGACCTCTTGCTCGATCTTCCCTGGGTAACACAGGAGAAAAAAAATATTGATATTGAGCAGGCCCGTTGTGTGCTCGATAGCCATCATAACGGTCTTTTAGAGGTTAAAGAACGGATAATTCAGCACCTCGCGGTCATGAAACTTAAACAGGAAAAACAAGGGTCGATCCTCCTTTTTGTCGGTCCTCCCGGAACAGGTAAGACCAGCCTTGGAAAAAGCATCGCAGAGGCTCTCGGGCGGACGTACGTACGGGTAAGCCTCGGTGGTGTCAGGGATGAAGCAGAGATCCGGGGGCACCGGAGAACGTACATCGGGGCCCTTCCCGGAAGAATTATCCAAGGCATACAAAAAGCAGGCACAAAAAATCCTGTCTTCATCCTTGACGAGATCGACAAGCTCTCACTGTCATATTCGGGAGACCCGGCAAGTGCCCTTCTTGAAGTTCTTGACCCTGAGCAGAACAGCACTTTCTCTGATCATTATCTGGAATTACCTTATGATCTCTCTGATGTGCTCTTTATCGCCACGGCCAACTCCCTCGCAACGATCCCGGCACCGCTACTTGATCGGATGGAACTGATAGAGATCTCGAGCTACACGAAAAATGAGAAGTTTGCCATAGCAAAAGATCATCTTATCCCCGAGATAATCGAAGAGCACGGTCTTGATGATGACAAACTCAGGTTCGAAGATCCGGCTCTGAAGGTAATTATCGAGAAGTACACCCGTGAGGCAGGGGTTCGGTGGCTCAAAAAACAGCTTGCAAAGGCAGCACGATATGTATCAGAGAAGATAGTATCCGGAAAAACAGAACTCCCGTTTGTAGTGACCGTTGATTCCCTCCCGGTGATTCTGGGAAAAGAGATTATTAGACAGGAAGTGGCACGAAAAGAACCGGTTCCTGGTGTTGTTACCGGTCTTGCATGGACACCTGTCGGTGGTGAGATTCTCTTTATTGAGGGGACTTTCATGCCCGGGACCGGTAAACTCACCCTCACCGGCCAGCTCGGTGACGTGATGAAGGAATCGGCAACGATTTCGTTAAGCCTCATCCGCTCACGGCTCTTAAACGCAGAGAGTGGGTTGAACTTCCTCACAAGTGATATCCATATTCATGTACCATCGGGAGCAACCCCTAAGGATGGTCCTTCTGCGGGTGTGACTATCTTCTCGGCGCTTACATCGTTAATAACCGGGCAAACAGTTGACCCGAACCTTGCTATGACTGGTGAGATAACCTTAAGTGGTGCTGTTCTGCCGGTCGGGGGAATCAAAGAGAAGATACTTGCTGCACATCGGGCGGGAATCACAAAGGTTATCCTGCCTCGGGAAAACGAACGGGATCTCGACGATGTGCCCGACGATGTCAGGTGCGAACTGAGCTTCGTGCTGGTGGAGACCGTTGAGGAGGTTTTACAAGAGGCACTAGGTATCAATCTGCCCAGGACCCTGATGTTGCATGCCGGGAACAGTTCCATTCCTGTGCAGAATCTATAAATTGAACCGGTTTCCAGGCATCTGTCAGTAGCAGTCTGGAATGAATGGACGATGTTTTCACCAGGATAGGAATGATTCATCTGGTATCTGGTCCGATATTATGAAAATTAAACCTATTGAGGGGGTAATGAAACCAGCCCCTCAATCAGTCGTCTGCTGCAAAAACTCTCAAGTTATAATTTTTCCTGATCACGAGGCAGAAGAATAAAAATTTCCTCTCCCCGTTCACGTCTCGTACACAACCCGGTATACGACCCCGTTTTTGTCATCAGATATAAGTAGGGATCCGTCAGGCATCACCTCAACATCAACCAGCCGGCCGTATACCCTCCCGTTTGTTAGCCATCCTTCAATAAACGGTTCATACGAGATTGGATTTTTGTTCTCAAGCCTGACCTGCATTATCCGGTACCCGATAAGGTCTTTACGGTTCCAGGATCCATGCTCAGCGATGAAGGTGGTTCCCTGGTATTCAGGAGGAAACAGAGAACCTGTGTAAAACGGCATCCCCGAGTAGGGCAACATGGGGTCCGAGCTCCTGAGCGACTGGTGTACAGTTCCTGCATCCATCAGGAGCGTTCGCTCCAAATTCGGGATCGACAATATCCGTTCCGTGATGGTAGGGATAGCTGAAGAACAACCCTTTGTCGGGAGCTTGATTTAGTTCATCAGGGGGAATCATCACCGAGATAATCCCTGCCATTATCGGTAAACCAGAGATCCCCTTTCTCTGGATCCCAGTCAAATCTGATAATATTTCTTATCCCTGATGCAAAAATCTCATACCCTATTTTATCAGGGTGGATTCGGTGGATAGCTGCGTACTGTCCATCCGGGGGTAGACAGATATTATATGGGGCACTTACCGGAACATAGAGCATTCCGTCCGGGCCCAATCTGATAAATTTCTACCTTTAGCCAGTTTCAGAGGGGAATTCATCGCTTACCACTTCAGGTACCGGAAAGTTGGGAAGAGAAGACTTAATATCAGGATACCTGATAATGCGACTGATTTCAGCAACATACAGGTCCCCATCCCGAAGGGCTATCCCATTTGGCATTGTAAGGCCGGATGCTACAACCATAACAGTCTCTCCGGTCCCATCCTCATTACTGTCCTGGACAGTATGGACCGTATCATCCCTGGTTCCTACAAAGAGTGTCCCTTTTGTACTATACGCAAGGGATCGGGCACCCGGGACATCCGTTGTGTAGACTGATATAGAAAATCCTGGCGGAAGTGATAGTTTGGTTTAAAATATCCTCAAACCCGGGTCTTTGTGGTGTGTCAGCCATTCCCTGGGAAATGATAGTGTTTGTCTGTAGAAAAGGAAGGGTGTTGGTGTCCGGGGACTGGATGAATACATACAGCCCTATGTAGAATATGATGCCTACAATGATGAGGATAATAGGAATTTTTCGTTGTTGTATCATGTGAAATCATACTGAAATCATACTGAAATCAGGTGCTGAAATAAAGATGATAACGGTTATATCAGAGTTGCATATCTAAAAAAGATGAAAATAAGTATATATTCGTGTTTCCTGTATTTTATTGATATAATGCGGAAAACCAAATATTGAAACAGAGACTCTAAAACTTTATACATATCAATAATATCCCGATTTCAGGGGAATACCAGATTCGTTTTCAGTATGGATCTCGAGTCTCAATTAGTCTTATATGTATCCTAAATGGATTTAGAAAATTTTCATATCAATTTACACGTTAAGCATAAAGTAATTAAATAAAGGAATTGTCTGATACAACTGCCATTTCAGATAACTTAAATATAATATCTACTAATGCTTTATTTGTCATCATAATAATATGACCTAATTGAACTATTAAATTTCAAAATGAGGAGATAGAGGCAAACAAGTATGAAAACCGTTTTTGTGCGACAGGAACTTTGTGTTGGATGCAGGCATTGTGAAATCGCCTGTGCTATTGAACACTCTCTTAATAAGGACCTTTTTTTGGCAATTCACGAGAAAAAACCCTCCAAACCGCGCATTCATATAGAAACCGTTGATAACTATCAGACATTTCCAAACCGGTGCAGACATTGTGATCCTGCTCCATGCATGCAGGTCTGCCCTACCGGGGCGTTGTATCGTGATGATATAACCGGATCGGTTCTGGTAAATTATGGAAGGTGTATCGGGTGTGCTGTCTGTGCAATGGCTTGTCCGTTTGGAATTATTGAATTTCAACAGGTGTATCAGTTGGATACTGAACGGGAAGTCAATGCAAAATGCGATGACTGTATACAAAGACAAAAAGAAGGAAAAATTCCAGCATGTGCAGAGGCATGTAAAACCGGTGCCCTCGAGTTTGGTGATGCAAATGATCTGATACGAACGAGCAGGACCGATTTTACTACGAAACTTATCAGATCTCAGGGAACTGATGTAACAGTCCCCACAATTCCAGAACATATCAGTGCATATAAGGCAGTCATGGAGAAAATTGCCAGTTTATGACCATCAGGAGAGGAGGAAAAGCATATGTGTGATCCAAAAACGATGAGAAAAGAAGCAGAAAAGAGATCTCTTGATAAATTAGATCAGGAGATGAATGTAAAAGCGATGCAGGAGGGCGTTGAAACAGCATGGGATAGGTTATCCCTCCAACAACCCCAGTGTGGATTTGGACAGCTCGGAGTTTGTTGTAACAACTGTACCATGGGACCATGTAGAATCGACCCATATGGTGGAAAACCGACACACGGGGTATGTGGAGCAAGCGTCGATACTATCGTTGCACGAAATTTGTTAGATGATCTCTGTGTTGGTGCATCAGCTCACTCTGATCATGGCCGGGAGGTTGTTGAGGTTTTGCAGGAAACTGCTGAGGGAACGGCTCCGGGATACCAGATAGTAGACAAAGAAAAATTATACAGTCTCGCTGCTGAATATGGTATTCAAACAGAGGGAAGAAAACAAGAAGAAATTGCTAAAGATCTTACAGTTGGGATGCTTGCAGAATACGGGAGCATCAAAAACAGGCTTCAGCTCTCTGAACGGGCACCAGTACCGACAAAGGAGATCTGGAAGAAGTATGGGATTGTTCCCCGGGGAATTGACCGGGAAATAGTGGAAGCCTTGCACCGGATTCACATGGGCGTTGATGCCGATTATGTGAATATTTTACTTCATGCGATGAGGACTGCTCTTGCAGACGGCTGGGGTGGATCGATGATAGCGACCGAATGTTCAGATATCCTGTTTGGGACACCAAAACCAGTTTCATCTTGGGTAAATTTAGGGACATTGAGCACAGATAAGATAAATGTGGTGCTCCATGGTCACAACCCGCTCCTTTCCGAGATGATTGTACATGCAGCAGAGGATCCTGGCCTGAAAAAATATGCAGAAGAGAAGGGTGCTAAAGGGATAAATCTGGTTGGAATGTGCTGCACCGGAAATGAACTCCTCATGCGAAGCGGAATCCCGATTGCCGGGAATGTTCTTGACCAGGAGCTGGCTATCGCTACTGGTGCAGTCGAAGCGATGATTGTTGATTACCAGTGCATATATCCATCTATTCCAGCAACAGCAGGATG
>Ga0268279_1000112_pt1 | contig 60964 bp, 52 predicted proteins | sample saktaG_6_FD_190142 | JGI IMG/M metagenome (GOLD analysis project Ga0268279, IMG submission 190142) | Saline water microbial communities from Sakinaw Lake, British Columbia, Canada - sak_2010_1_5_80m | ecosystem: Environmental > Aquatic > Non-marine Saline and Alkaline > Saline ...
GCAAGATATTGCCTATAAATCTCTGTTTTCTTTTTTTCCCCAAGAGCTTTAAGCCAAATCCAAGAATAATTATTAAGAGAGCATAATCAGATACCTTAAAGGCGATTATCTGGGCAGTAAGAGTTGTTCCCATGCTGGTCCCCAGCAAGATACCGAGAGTCTGACTTAAACTCATAATTCCGGTATTTACCAGACTTACCAATAGGGTAGAAGCTGCGGTACTGCTCTGAATAGTAAAAGTAATAATAATACCGGTTAATAAGGCAATTAATTTATTCCTGGACAAGGTACTCAGGATCTGTTTTAGTTTATTGCCGAAGGTACTTTTTAGCCCTTCACTGGTAATCTGCATTCCATATAGGAAGAGAGCCAGACCGCCAATTAAACCCATCACCACAAAAAACATATGATTCTCCCTCTAACCAAGTAACAAAATTGACTTGTAATTCGAATTTTGTATTTTCCTTACATTTGTTACCCGCACCAATACGCTAAACGCTGTACGCTCCACGCTAGGTTTATTCACTAGCGACCAATCCATTTCAGCTTTTTATATAATACCCTGAAAGAGTAAATTTGTAAATTATAATTCTGTATGATATTATATAAAAAATTGAATAAATAAGTGGTGGAGATTTAGAGAAAGCCATTTTATTAACCAGGGGCTAACCCCTTTTATCTGATTTTAGTCAGATATGTCGGTTGATGAAATGGTTTTTTTATTTATTATGCAGCCAAGGAGAATGTCAATGAAAGCAGATGTAGTAATTATAGGAGGAGGAGTAATCGGGACAAGCATTGCCCGAGAGCTATCCAGATATAGTCTGGAAATAATTCTTATAGAAAAAGAAGATGATATAGCTATGGGGACCAGCAAGGGTAATTCCGGGATTATCCATGCCGGATATAACGCTGATTTTAAAACCCTGAAAGGACGATTAAATATAAAAAGCAATCCCAGGTTTGATAAATTATGCCAGGACTTGAAAGTGCGTTTTAAGAGGATAGGGTCTTTGGTGGTGGGCTTCAATGAGCAAGATATGAAAAAATTAAGGGAATTAAAGAAAAATGGAGTGAAGAACGGGATTAAAAATTCAGAAATAATTGCCGGTAATAAATTATTTGAATTGGAACCTCACTTAAATCCCCAGGCCAAATATGCCCTTTATGCTCCTTCTGCCGGGATTATTTCCCCTTATAAGTTTACTATCGCCCTGGCTGATAGTGCAGTGACAAACGGGGTTAAAGTATTGTTGGAGACCGAAGCAAAAGATATTAGAATCAAAGAAAGACAGATTTGCGGCGTGGTTACCAGCAGAGGCCTGATTGAAACCAGAACAGTAATAAATGCCGCCGGGTTATATGCTGACGAGATAGCCAAAACTGCCGGAGATAGTTTTAAGATAAGTCCCTTAAAGGGCGAATACCAGCTATTTGATAAACAATGGGGGAATCTGGTTAACCATATCCTTTTCCCTATCCCCACTAAACTGTCCAAAGGAATTTTAGTAGCCCCCACTGTTCATGGCAATCTCTTAATCGGGCCTAACTCTTGTCGGGTAAAAGAAAAGGATGACCTGTCTACTACTAAGGCCGGGATAAAGGAAGTGCATGCCGGAGCAAGAAAATTAATTCCTTATCTTCCCCATCAAGACCTGATAAATTCTTTTGCCGGTTTAAGAGGCGATATTGAAGGGGGAGATGATTTTTTTATTGAGGCTTCAAAAAAGGTTAGAGGATTTATTAATGTGGCAGGCATTGAATCACCGGGCTTAAGTTCTGCCCCAGCTATCGGCGAGATGGTCAGTAATATTTTAAAAGAGGTGGCTCAAGAAATTTCTCCCCGGTTGGAATTAAATTACCAGGATGATTTTGTAGAAACCCTGCCTGAACAGCCGAGATTTGCAGATTATTTAGACAGGACAGACGAATGGCGGGAGATAGTAGAAAAAGATGCTGATTACGGAGAGATTATCTGCCGATGTGAAAAAGTAAGTAAAGGAGAGATGCTCGGGGCAATCCATCAACCGGTACCGGCCAGAAGTCTGGATGCCATCAAAAGAAGGGTCAGGGCAGGGATGGGCCGATGTCAGGGAGGTTTTTGCAGTCCCAAGGTTTTAAAAATTCTATCGGAAGAATTAAAGATTTCTCCTTTAAAAATAACTAAAAAAGGAATTGGTTCAGAAATTTTAACGACTAAGACCAAAGATATGATCAAAGAAACAGGAGTTAAGTTTAAAGATGAAGTTAGAGTATGATTTAGTAATTATCGGAGGGGGTCCGGCCGGTCTGGCTGTTGCCCTGGAAGCCAGAAGAAACACAGTCAAAGATATTTTACTATTAGAGAGAGATAAATATCTGGGAGGAATCCTTCCCCAGTGTATACATAACGGATTTGGGGTGCAATATTTTAAGGAAGAACTGACCGGACCGGAATATGCAGAGAGATTTATTGCCAAACTTAATGATAGCCAGATTGATGTAAAGACCGAGACGATGGTGATAAAGGTAACCCCCGATAAACGGATTATAGCCATGAACAGAAATGATGGTTTATTGCATATTCAGGCTAAAGCAGTTGTTCTGGCTATGGGGTGTCGGGAAAGAACCCGGGAAGCTATTGCTATCCCCGGGAACAGGCCTGCCGGAATATTTACCGCCGGCACTGCCCAGAGATATATTAATATTGAAGGATATATACCGGGTCGTGAGGTAGTTGTTCTGGGTTCGGGGGATATCGGGATGATTATGGCCCGCAGGATGACTTTAGAAGGAGCGAGGGTTAAGGCAGTCCTGGAAATTATGCCTTTTTCTACCGGACTGATCAGAAACAGGGTTCAATGTCTGGATGATTTTAATATCTCCTTAAAATTTAATCATACTATTACCCGGATTGAGGGGGAAAGGCGGGTTAAAAGAGTGATCGTCGCTCGGGTGGATAAAAATTTGCAGGCGATTCCCGGGACCGAGGAAGAGATAAGCTGTGATACCATCCTGTTATCTGTCGGCTTAATTCCGGAAAATGAACTAACCGGAGAAGCAGGGATAAAATTAGACCCGGTAACCAGAGGACCCATAGTAAATGAAAACCGGGAGACAGAGATTGAGGGAATTTTTGCTTGTGGAAATGTCCTGCATGTCCATGACCTGGCTGATTTTGTTACCGAAGAGGGAGAGATCGTGGGTAGAGCTGTAGGTGAATACCTCAAAAGGAATAGAAAGTTTCGTTCCCAACCTATAAAGATAGTACCCGGTGAAAATATTGCTTATGTAGTCCCTCAACACATAGATTTTATTGTTCCGGGGAGGAAGAAAATAAAAATATTTATGAGGGTAAAAAAGCCGGCAGAGAAGGTTAGGATTGTCTTTAAGGATGATAAAGGGGAAATGATGGCCTCTTATAAAAAGGCGATTGTGACTCCGGGAGAGATGTTGAGTGTCTATTTGCCGGAAGTTTTATTGGAAGATAAATTGAAAAATATAACTATCTCTGTTAAAAGGGATTAGGGAGTAAAGGGTATGGAACAAAATAAGATAATATGTGTAAGCTGCCCCATAGGTTGCAGGATGACCATCCAGAGTAAAGATGGAAAGATTACCTCTATTATAGGGAATGCCTGTCTTAAAGGAATTAAATATGCCGAAGAAGAATTTGTTAATCCGCTAAGAATTTTACCCACCACAGTAAAAGTAATTGGCGGTGAATTACCTTTAGTGTCGGTAAAAACGGAAAAAGCAATTCCCAAAAGATTATTATTAGAAGCTATGACCGAAATTGCTGAAATTGAAGTTAATGCCCCGGTTAAAATAGGTCAGATAATAAAAGATGATTTGATGGGAACAGGCGTAAGCCTGGTTGCCACCCGCAATATTAAGAGAGCTGACTCTAACCAGCATTCCTAAAGATTATGCTTACATCTTTTCCCTACTTTCCTTTATTTCCTTCTCTTTCTTAACTCGATACACGATACTATATACTCGATACTGTATTTAATTTTGAAGTAACCGATTATATATGTTATTATTTTTATAGTAATTTTTCAATTAATATTTTATATTAATATAAAATATAATATTAAGGAAAAAACTATAAATGCAAGACCTCAGAGACTGTTTTAAAGAACACCCCGTAATTGCCTCCATAAGAAACGATTCAGATTTTAAATATGCTCTCAATAGCAAAGTTACTGCTCTTTTTATTCTCTATGGAGATATATTTAATCTTCCCCGGATTATGAAAGAATGTAAAAACCGTAACAAGCTGGTTTTTTTACATATGGACCTTATTAGGGGAATCGGTCGAGACAAGGAAGGAATAATATATTTAGCCAAAAAAGAACTTTGTAACGGGATTGTTACCACCAAAAGTAATCTGATCAATATAGCCAAAAAAGAAGGGCTTATTGCAGTACAGCGTCTTTTTTTACTCGACTCCGCTGCTTTGAAGACCGGGGAACAGATATTAAAACACAATCAACCCGATGCAGTGGAAATTTTACCCGGGATAGCTGCTCCTTATTTTATAGAGAACATTTACAAAGATTTACTCTGTCCGGTTATTGCCGGCGGCCTGATTTCTAATAAAAGCGAAATAGAGGAATTGCTTCGAAAAGGAGTTATGGCAGTATCTACCAGTAAAAAAGAATTATGGTAGTTTTAATTAAACAAAATAGTATTTTTTCTTTAAATGCAGCAGCAATTAGTTTATAATTAAAATAACCTGGCATACTACAAATTCTACGCTGACTAACTACCAGAATAGTGTTGGATTCTTGAGGAAGAACCCTATCAGTTCGATATTGTTTATGCTGTGGGTGGGCGTTTACTGACTTGCTGATAGAGTTATTCAATTCCTCCGCTCTTAGCACGCTTTTAGGGAATAGCAATTCTGTACGAGCTACTGATTTAAGATGGGGGGTGATATATAGAAATAATAAAGGTGTATCAATCAATAAAGTTTTAAAATTTTTAAGGAGGTAATAATCTAACCATGAATTTAAGAAAAAGTTTTTTGATTGTTTTAGTTTTGGCTTTGTGTTTATTGTTGTCAGTGGGAACTGCTCTGGCACAACCGGTAACTATCACTTTCTGGCATGCCATGAGCGGGTCGCGTCTTGGGGTATTAGAGTCTATTATTGAAGGTTTTAATGCCACCCATCCCGAATTTGAAGTTAAGCCGCTATTTACTGGCTCCTATGCGGAAACACTAACGAAATATGTTGCGGCATACCCTAGTAAAACAGGACCAAACATCGTCCAGAGTTATGAAGTAGGTACCCAGACCATGATTGATAGTAATGCTATTACTCCTGTCTATGAAATTCCAGGAATGTTGGGAGAAACCTGGGATTGGGCCCAATACGTTATTCCCATTACTAATTACTACTCTGTAGATGGGAACCTTTGGTCTATGCCTTTCAACTCATCTACCGCCATGCTCTACTACAACAAAGACCTTTTCGAAGCAGCCGGACTTGACCCGAATAAACCACCTACAACCTGGAAAGAGATGGAAGAGTATGGAGAAAAATTCCTGGCAAGCGGGGTAGTGGATCATGTCTATTCCACCGGTTGGCCTGATTGGATCTTCGAACAAGTCCTTGCCATTCATGACCATCTTTACGCAGACAATGATAACGGACGGTCCGGATTAGCCACAAAAGTGGTCTTTAATGATGATTTTGGTCAGATGGTATTCGAAACCTGGACAAGGCTGCACGATAAGGGAATTTATATCTTTGGTGGAGCAGAGTACTCGGCAAACACAGCTTTTAATTCTGGGCAGATCGCTATGCTTATTCAGTCTACTTCATCACTGGCTGGCATTATTAAAGCTTCTGAATTTAAGGTCGGTACCAGCTTCTATCCGCGTTTCGAAGGATATCCGGTAGGAAACTCTATTATCGGAGGCGGAAGCCTTTGGGTTACCAAAGGACAAAGCGAAGAAGAACTCCGCGCTGTTTGGGAATTCCTTAAATATCTTGGCCAAAAAGATATTGCTATCCAGTGGCACAAAGGTACCGGATACTTTCCGGTGAGCGGAGCCGCACTTAAAACTTTATTAGACGAGGGTTGGTTCTCGGAAGATCAAGCCTACCTCACTGCTTTCCTTCAGATCCTTTCCGGTAAACGGGATACTGCAGCATCTACCGGAGTCCGTTTAGGACCTTTTGTGGCCATGAGAGAAGATCTTGTATCTGGTTTAGAAAAAGCACTTGCCGGTCAACTTTCTCCGAAAGATGCTTTAAATGAAGCGGCAGAAAAAATGAACCTAAAATTAAAAGATTACTTAGAACTACACGGCAAATAAAAGTATACCGTACTACGGGAGCAAGTTTAATGCTTGTTCCCGTAGTTTTTTAAACTCCTGATGTACCAAAAGGAGAAAGAATGAACGAAGATAAATTTCCCGGACACAAATTTTTACCTTATATACTTATTACTCCTTCTATTGCGGTAATTATAATTTTTTTGATCGGTCCTTTTATTCAAAGTGTATATACATCTTTTTTTGTATCAACCACCTTCGGTACGAACACTATCTTTGTTGGGCTTCGCAATTATATCCGTTTATTTTCTTCCCCAGACTATCTGAACAGTGCCGTGGTTACTTTTAAGTTCGCAGCTTTTGTTATCATTGTCGGGCTTTCTATTGCACTGGCCATTGCTCAATTACTTAACCAGAAGATCAGAGGAGTGGGTTTTTATCAAGTCGCTCTTATCTGGACTTACGCCATCTCTCCAACCATAGCTGGGGTTATTTGGGCTTCAATGTTTGCACCTTCTACCGGCCTCATCCCTTATATTATTTCTAAAATCTCTGGCGGATATACCTTAAATTGGATGACCAACGGCCAGTTAGCGTTATTTATCGTCGCTGCTGCTGCTACCTGGAAGATGTTGGGTTATAATATTATTTTTTTTCTGGCAGGATTGCAAAACGTGCCGGATGAATTTTTAGAAGCCGCCCAGATAGATGGCGCAAACCCCTGGAAATCATTTTGGCGTATCACTTTTCCCCTGCTTTCCCCGACTACCAGCTTTTTATTATTTGTTAATATGCTTTATGCTTTTTTCCAGGTTTTTGGGTTGATTGATATTATGACACATGGTGGACCGGGAAATGCAACAGAAATTTTGGTTTACAAGTTATATCGTGATGGTTTTATTCATCTGAATACCGGATCTGCTTCAGCCCAATCCTTTATAATCTTTTTTGTAATTTCTGTGGTAGCTATTATTCAATTGAGAATAGTTACCAGAAAAGCTATTTATTCTCGGTGAGGTAATATTTTATGACAAGAAAAACTCGACACGAAATTTTTATTCATGCCATACTTATTTTATTGGTTATCATCCTGGCTTTTCCGGTATTTTTCGCTTTGGTTACCAGCACCTTAAGTTTACAGGAATCCTACCAATACCCGCCAAAACTTTTACCGGGAAACCAATTTATGAACAATTTAAAAGAAGCCTGGGAACGAGTTAATATAGGGCGGCTCTTTTTTAATAGTACTTTGATTTCAGTAGTAGTAGCAATAGTGAAGACTATCCTGGCATTACTAGCTGCCTTCGCCTATACCCACTTTAAATTTCGCGGTCAAGGTCTCTTATTCTCTATGTGTATGATCACCCAAATGCTTCCCCTCCCCGTCCGTATTATTCCAACTTATCAATTAATGGCCAGCTTCAACTGGATAAATTCTTACTATGCTTTGATGGTACCGTTTTTTGCCAGCACAACCGGACTACTTCTTTTTCGGCAGTTTTATATGACTGTGCCTGCAGACCTTCCAGACGCTGCCCGGGTTGATGGAGCAGGCCCCATGCGATATTTCTGGCAAATTTTAATTCCTATCTCCAAGACTAACATTGCTGCACTATTTGTTATAGAATTCATCTTCATGTGGAGTCAGTATCTATGGCCCTTAATTGTCACCACTACCTCTGAAATGCGGGTTATACAAATTGGTATCAAAATGCTCCTGGCCAGTGAACAGATAGCCCCTGAGTGGAATATCATTATGGCCGCCACGGTGATAGCTATGCTGCCTCCGCTTATAGTCCTTTTAGTTTTGCGGAAAAGCTTTGTTGAAGGAATTGCCATGCAGACAGCTAAATAAAAAGAATAAAAAGAACAGGGAGGAATATCTATCCAATGCGGTCACATTTGAACTGTGCAGGCTGTATCATAGATGATTTGTGTGGTGCTTTACAGTTAATCCCTTTAGAGGAAAAAACTAAACAGGAGATATTAAGGGAATCTTTTCAATTCTTAGCTCGGGAGTTTTCTACAGAAAAAATTCCTTCTTACTTTATTACCGAAGTCCATAGAATCTTAAAGAGGATATCAGGGATAGAAATTCCTTTTAAAGAAAGAAGAGATAAGTGTAATCAGCTGGGCATAGAAATGGCAGCAAAGATCAATTTGGAAGCAGAGGGGCTGGAGGAATCGGAAAGATTTTCATTTTTGGTTAATTGGACTATTGCTAGCAATCATTTGGATTTTCGGACAGTAGGAACTGGTTATGGTTTCCAGATGGCTAAAATCATAGAGGAGCTTCGGGCCTGCCTTTCAGAGGGATTAAAAATTGACCAGATAGCTGAAATCCTTCAAATAGCTAAAAGCTCGCTCAAAATACTTTATATCCATGATAATGTCGGTGAAATTGCTTTTGATAAGCTTTTGATAAAAGAGCTTAGAAGATATGGAGCTTCAATTACTTCTGTCTTAAGAGGAGGGCCTATAACCAGTGATGCTACGATAGAAGACGGAGAAACGGTAGGCCTCCAAGAGGCTGCTTCAAAAATTATTTTAGCCGGACCCGACACACTGGGTATTTCTCTTCATGAAATGTCTGACCAATTAAAACGGGAACTTCAGACTGTTGATCTGGTAATTGCCAAAGGCCAGGCAAATTATTATGCCTTGACCGAATACAGGTCGGAAGTACCCGGAGAGATTGCCTGTCTTTTCAGAACTAAATGTGAGATTGTCTCAAATGAGCTAGGAGAGACAGGAAAAATAAATGTAGCCATTTTGCTCTAAGTAAGACGCAATGCAACATTTTAATTGACAATAAAAATGAATCTCGTTAGAATAGGATAGCCGAATTAAGAAGTAAAAAATAGGTTAAATGAATTTAAAATGTGGCTAGAGACAAAGAGAAAAGCCTATTTAATATGCCGAAATAATTTTCTAAATATTAAATAGGCCTTATTTTTCTTAATAAATATTTTCATCGATCGGAACAGTCATACTGTCTTAGATTAATTCTCTAAGTTGGAGAGGAGGTGAATTTTAACTTCAATAAGCTAACACAAGGATTGCTTGCTAAAATTGTTTAATGTTAAAAAATATTTTAGGAGAAAAAAAATGAAAAAGATAATCTTTGTTACACTTTTAATTGTGGTATTATTAGCTGGTTCAGCTGCAATGGCTGCTGATAAGATTAATGTTCAGTTCTGGCATGCAATGGGCGGATGGAGAATCGAACTACTTCAAGAAATGGCCAATGATTTCATGGCTCTAAATCCAGACATTGAGATAGAAGTACAATATACTGGAAGTTATGGTGATACCATTAATAAACTTAATGTCGCCGTTCAATCAAACATTGCTCCTCATGTAGTACAAGGATATGACATTGCTACCCAGATGCTAATTGACGGAGAAGTTGGTGTGGTCATGCAGGATTTAATTGATGCAGACCCAACCTTCGATATCGGAGCATTTATGCCCCAGGTACTTGATTATTACAGAGTAAACGGAAAACTTTACTGTATGCCTTTTAATTCTTCTAATGCTATTATGTTCTACAATAAAACTCTATTTGAAAAAGCAGGTTTGGATCCCAATAAACCACCTAAAACCTATGAAGAACTACTTGAAATTGCGGAAAAACTTACCACAAAAGATGATAAAGGAAATGTAGCTCAGGCTGCTGTTTGTTGGAGTCTTAACTGTTGGTTCTTTGAACAATTTATGGCTGCTCAAAATGCTCCTTTGGTTGATAACGATAATGGCAGAACCGGAAGACCTACCAAAGCCATATTTAATTCAGATGCCGGCTTGAAAGTATTTACTTTCTGGAATGACCTGACTAAAAATGGATATATGGTAAATACCAAGCTTGAAGATTGGACCGGAGCGAGAAATCTCTTTATATCTCAAAAGGTGGCCATGTTAATTACCTCAACATCTGATGTTGCCTTGATGGTCAAATCTGCCCAAGAAAATAATTTTGAGTTAGGCAGTGCGTTTATTCCTGCTCCGGCTGATGCTGAAGCTGGCGGAGTAGTCATTGGCGGAGGTAGTCTCTGGCTTATTGACGGTCATCCTAAAAATGAGACTGATGCAGCCTGGAAATTCGTAAAATATATGGCCGAATCCCCGCAACAGATAAAATGGCATACAGGAACCGGCTACTTCCCTGTAACAAAAAATGCTATAGAAGACCTCTTGGCTCAGGGTTATTATTCCGAGTCTCCACATAATCTGACTGCAATTTTACAGCTTCTCCTTTCCACTCAGAATTACAACACCAATGGAGCAATTATTGGTGCTTTTGCTGAGATGAGATCTATTGTTGCATCAAATGTGGAAAAGATGCTTTCGGGTAGTTTGACCCCTGCGGAAGCCTTAGCTGCTGCAGAAAAAGCAGCAACTGAAGCGATTAGAAACTATGAAGGATTGTAATATTTAATTTCTTTGGAGGCGGTAAAACCTTTACCGCCTCCCCTACCATTAATTTATCAATATTTATTTATTTTAACTATCGAGGACATATTAATGCGAAAATGGACTCCATATTTATTGTTGATCCCCACTTTTATAATAATCGTATTATTTATTTACGTACCTGCCGAGTATTCGATAATGGCGAGCATGCAAAGAATACTACCCTTTGGCAGAGGAACGAGTTATATAGGCTTAACTAATTTTTTAAAACTTTTTTCTAATGCTGAGTACCTCTACTCAGTAAGATTTACCATTCTATATGTTACAGTTACAGTGGGCATTGCTATTATTTTCTCCTTTTTAATTGCTCTTCTTCTGGTTAAGAAGATTCCCGGAGTAAAACTATTTAGAACTTTGATTTTTGTTCCTTATGCTATTTCTCCGGCTATCGCCGGAGCTTTGTGGACTTTTTTGTTAAATCCAATAGTAGGCCACGTAAGCTATTTCTTTCAGGTTCTTTTTGGTGTTCAAGTGGAATGGCTGACCTCTAAACCCTATGCTTTTTATGCTGTAGTATTTGCTTCGGTATGGAAAACATTACCTTTTAATATGATATTTTACATTGCCAGCATTCAGGATGTACCGGAAGAGATCATAGAATCAGCTACTATTGAAGGAGCCAGCCCTTTAAACAGGACCTGGAAAATAATTTTCCCCATGGTTTCTCCCATTACTTTTTATCTGGTAATTATGAATATAGTGACTATGATGTTTTCCTCTTTTGCTATTATCGATGTCATGACTAAGGGAGGACCAGGTCAATATACTACCAATATGATTTATAGACTTTATTTGGATGCTTTTTACTTCCAAAAACCAGGGATTGCTTCAGCTCAAAGCGTAATCCTGATTGCTATAATGATAGTGGTTACCTCGATCTATTTTAAATTCGGCGAACGGCGTGTTCACTACCAATAAGGAGAGAACAGATGAAAATATCTACTCAAAAACGAACAGATGTAATTATATCCGAAGCAATATTAATCATTGTTTCTCTGGTATTTATATTACCGTTAATACTTGCATTAACTATGAGTATACAGCCTCCCCATGTTGTTTTTTCCTTCCCCCCGAAGATTCTTCCTCGAGGACTCCACTTACAAAATTATGTTACCGCCTTTCAAAGGGTCCCATTTTTCAGGCTATTTCTGAATAGTGCCATAGTAGCAGTGATGATTACCGCTGGGAAACTGATAACCGGTGCTCTCGCTGGATACGCCTATGCCAATTTTAAATTTTTTGGCAAAAGTTTTTCCTTTGCTTTTCTGTTTGCTACCTTATTTTTACCAGCTGAAATAATTATGATTGTACCCCTATTTTCCCTAATGGTAAAGTTTGGATGGGTCAATACTTACTGGGCTTTGACTATTCCTTTCATGGCAAGTGCTACCAATACTTTTTTGCTGCGACAGCATTTTATGATGATTCCCAAAGAACTTGAGGATTCAGCAAGAATTGACGGTGCTGGACCAATGGCATATTTTCTAAAAATTTTACTCCCTCTTTCCAAAGCTATGCTTGGCGGTGTATCAATTATTAATTTTATTTATGCCTGGAATCTTTACCTCTGGCCTCTTATCATTACCATGGAAGATAAAATGAAGACCGTTCAGGTTGGAGTAAAGATGCTGATTGACTCTGAAGCAGCAAGTGACTGGGGAGTGATCATGGCCGGAACCGTTTCCGCAGTAATACCTACCTTAATAGTATTTTTTGTACTTCAATCTATTTTTGTAAAGAGTCTTACCCGATCGGGTATCAAGGGATAGATTATACCTTGACTTAAAAGAGTACAACATAAACATCGTTTCACATTTTCCCTTAAGCCCCTATATTTCTTATCTATTAATGATTATCAAAAAACCTACAAATATAAATAAATTTTTCTTGCCTTTGGGGTTTTTATTAGTGCTCTTTTTATTGACAGGTTAAAAAAAATATGTTATACATATATTGTATACAATATCTATAAAAATAACCTAAAATTAAAATAAATTTTCCTCGAAAATGTAATTAGCTTTAAAATTATTTTTCTCCAAGATTAGTATTAAGAAAAAAGGATAAAGGGGGGGATAAAAAAAGACGATAAAAAAGATGTATTACAATGATAAATAAGAAAGAAAGTTTATAAAAAATTATTGGAGGATTATTATGAAAAAATTATTTTTATTGATTGTAGTTACATTATGTGTTTGTATGAGTTTTATGCTTTTTGCAAGTGCTTCCTATCCTGATAGGAATATTACCAATGTATTAGTATGGAGCGCCGGAGGTGGAACGGATGCTTGTAATCGGGTAGTTATGGCGGAAATGGCTAAAATATTAGGCGTGAATGTTAATGTTGTCAATAAAACCGGTGGAGCAGGTGGTTCTGTAGGGATGAATTATGCTTATTCACAACCTTCTGATGGTTATACTCTTTGTGGCCTTTCCGAGTCTTGCGTAACTGCTGGAGTACAGGGAGGTTTTGATAAAAGAATGAACGTCTGGGAATATTTTATCATTGGTGGCTCACCAGATGTTGTTTCTGTTTCTGCGAATACTCCCTATATGACATTAAAAGATTTAATTGAAGGTGCTAAAACTGATCCTGGAACGATCAGGGCAGGTGCAAGTGCTGCTGGCTCTATACACCATTTAAATCTTCTTGCATTGGAAGATGGTTCAGGTGCGAAATTTAATTATATTCCTTATACAGGGTCTGCTCCTGCCCAGAATGCTGCTATGACTGGTGAAGTTTCTGTAGTAGTTACCTCAGTTGCAGAACAAGCTCAATTAATCCGTGGTGGGAAATTAAGACCCTTGGCAGTATTAATTCCTGAATCATTTGTTTTGGCTGGAGAAACTTTACCTTCTGCTTTTGATTCTTATCCCGGACTTTCAGAGTATTTACCTATTTCACAGGCTATTGGCTTTGCAATAAAAGCGGATGCACCGGATGATATTAAAGCTGTATTGATAGATGCATTTGACAAAGCACTTATGACAGATACTTTTGTAAAATGGGCTGAAGATAATTATTATGTTGTATCTGGTGCAACTGGAAGCGAAGGAGTAGAAATATTTAATAAACTTGAATCATTATTTGCCTGGACTCTTTGGGATTTGCAAGCTGCTAAAGTTGATCCAGCTACTTTAGGGATACCCAAACCTTAAGAATTACTTAAAATATGTTTGATTTAAAAAAGGCAGCTGAATAAAATATTTATTCAGCTGCCTAAAATTATTAAAAAATTTGTAGGATTTAAAGATTAGATTATGAAGAAGAAAGAATTACGAAGAGCGGATTTTATCACCAGCGTTTTACTTTTGCTATTTAGTGTTTGGATCATTATGGAAACCCTCAAAATGCCAATGAAGGATACTTTTGGAGGCGTGCAAAATGTTTGGTATGTTTCTCCGGCATTATTTCCTTTAATTATCAGTATTTTTATTATGGTTTTAGGAGCAGTACTTTTAATTCATTCTATAAAAACTGGTGGAGCTAAATATTTTTTAGATAATTTTTCAGTTAGATATAAAGGGTTATCTGAAAAAAATATTAGATTTATTGGTATTTTATTAGCTTTATTTTCTTTTGTTTATTTAAATATTCCCCGAGTGGATTTTTTTATTTCCGTTACACTCTTTTTAACTTATTTCATATCTGTTTTTTATTTTGATGATAAAGATCTATTGAAAAAATTAACTTTGTTTTATTTTATCGGAAGTATAATTTTTATCATTCTTTTTGTATTTGGTATTTCCAAAATTCTTAATTCTTATTATAAATATTCTATAGACATTCTAGCATTATTTTTCTATGTAAGTTATGTAATTTATAATTGGGTAAATATAAAAAGTAGCAATATTTTTAAAAAAAGACTTATAGTTTCTTTAATGGTAGCTCTTATAGTTCCACTAATTCTTTGTCCAACTTTTAGGTATTTTTTATTGGTTCCGCTTCCTAAAGAGGGATTAATAATACAAATAATGCATAATATTTATTACCTGATAAAATAGTAGGTGTTAATATGTTTATTTTCGAACAGTTATCTATTTTTTTTCAACAAATATTTATTTTAATTGCTAATCCCATTAATGTATTAATCCTTTTTGGTGCGGTACTATTAGGAATTATCTTTGGAGCTATGCCCGGTTTGACTGCAACCCTTGGCGTGGCTTTACTTGCTACCTTAACCTATGGAATGGATACCAGTACTGCCATGGTAGCCCTATTGGCAATCTATGTGGGGGCAATATATGGTGGTTCCTATGCTTCTATTTTGATCAATATTCCCGGTACAGCGGCTGCAGCAGCTACTGCCTTAGATGGATACCCGTTAGCATGTCAGGGGAAAGCAGGAAAAGCATTAGGCCTTACAACCACTGCTTCTGCTATTGGTACTTTTATAGGCATGTTATTCGTCATAACCATGGCTCCCCTTATTTCAGCATTTGCCCTTAACTTTACTTCGTTTGAATTTTTCTTGTTGGCTTTCTTTGGAATTATTATTAGCGGGACTTTGACCAGTCATGACTTAGCGTATAAAGGTTGGATTGCCGGTTTTTTAGGTTTATTTATGGCTTGTGTGGGGAGAGATCAGCTTCAGTTTTATCCTCGATTTACCTTTGGACTTTATGAATTAGACGGGGGGCTTGAAGTTGTACCGGTTCTTATCGGCGCTTTTGGTATTCCTCAGATTATTCAAGTGTTAAAGGATAAAGTGGTATGCGGAGAAGCAAAACGGTTTCAAAGGATTCTGCCAGAATTTACTGAAATTTTTCATCATTTTACAGATATTATACGTTCGTCTTTAATTGGAGTAGGGATTGGAGCAATTCCTGGGATAGGGGAAGATATTGCCGGTTGGGTATCTTATGGGGCGGCTAAAAATTCTTCTAAACATCCTGAGAGGTTTGGAAAAGGTGAGGTCTCGGGAGTAATATCTGCTGAAACTGCTAACAATGCTTGTATTGGAGGAGCTATGATACCTCTTTTGAGTCTTGGCGTCCCTGGCAGTCCTCCTGCAGCCATGCTTTTAGGAGCATTAATGCTTCATGGGATTCAACCTGGTCCCATGCTGACTTTTGATCATCCGCTTTTTATATTTCAAGTTGCAGCCATACTTTTATTAGCTTCCTTTGCAATGTGGATAACAGGTATGTTGTTAGTAAAACAAGTCATTAAGGTTTTAAGAATTCCACCTCCTATTTTTATGCCCATTATCGCTGTACTATGTATAATAGGTTCATATTCTTTAGGTTTACGAATTTTTAATCTCTATTTGATGGTTCCTGTAGGAATCTTAGCTTACTTCTTAACTGAAATGGAATATCCTATCGCGCCTTTAGTTATCGGAGTTATTTTAGGACCCATGGCTGATGCAAATTTAAGAAGAGCCTTAATGGTTTCTAAAGGAAGTTTTTTACCCATGTTTACAAGACCGGTATGTTTAATTTTAGTTTTAGTCATTTTACTTATGGTAGTTAGTCAGATTTCATGGTTTAAAATTTTTACTAAAAGAATATCAAATAAAATGTTTTCGAGAAAAATAAGTAAGAATATTTCTTAGTAAAATATTCTATGCTATAAGAAAGTGAAGATATAATTTATGAATAAAAAAATTATTTTAGCTTTGGCTCCAACCGGCGGGTGGGGAAAAGATTATAATAATCCTCTTGAACCGGAAGAAATAGCCAAGCAAGTTATTGCATGTGCAGAAGAAGGTGTGTCTTTAGTTCATCTTCATGCCCGAGATAGTAAAGGTGAATTAACTACAGATTTAAGCAATTTTTCAAAGACAATTGAGCTAATTACTAATGAATGCAATGTAATCATTGAAGCCTCCACCGGAGGACTTTCCAGTTTAACACCCCAGGAAAGAGCATTACCTCTTCGGAATGAAAAAGTAGAACTAGGTTCATTAAACATGGGTTCTTTAAATTTTCTTGACAAAGTATATGTAAATACAGTACCGGATATCCGTTATTGGTTACAAAGCATGATAAAAAATAGGGTAAAGCCATCTTTGGAAATATTCGATACTTCCAATATTGCTATTTCCGACCTTTTTATTAATGAAGGCTTAATTAAACCACAATATAATTTTAATTTTGTTTTTAATTACAAATGGGGCATGTCTTTTTCCCTTCCACTTGTTGAAGTTTTAAAGTCTATGCTTCCCAAAGAGAGCATTTGGGGCGCTGTTTTTGGAGAAAGTAGAAATTTTTCGTCTCATTTACAGGCTTGTCTTCAAGGGGCAACTATGATTAGGGTTGGTTTTGAAGATTCTAAAATCTGTAATAATAAGGAAGCAGAGACAAATCTTGAGTTAGTAAAAGAAATTCGAAGAGAATTAGAAATATCAGGCTTTGAGTTGGCTGATCCAGAAGAAGCAAGAAAGTTACTCGGAATGATGTAATATGATTTACTTCCTAATTTTAGTACTTAATTTTTACTAACCAAAGCGAAAAATATTATTATCAGATTTTGGACATCTGCATTACCAATAAAAAATTATTTTCTATAAAGAAAATATATTCCTTTCAATAAATTTCCAGGTTGTTAAATAATCTTCTCCCGATATTAATTTATTAAATTCTTTTCTGTTTAAGTTGCTTAAAAGCTTACATAACTTGTTTGTAATGCGGGCATTAGCTTCAAAGGTGCCTTTAATATCCCATCGTGTAGGAGAGGTGTCAGAAGTTATATAATCATTATAATTATACTCTTGAAGATAGTAGAGAAATTCAACATAATCCAAGAAGTGTTTGGTGCCAACAAAATAATCCCAATCCCATTGACCATTGTTATCATTAATATGAATATAAAAAGGAAAGGGACTTTCCGCAATTAAAGAAACAACTTCTGCTGGATTTTCGTTACCAAACATTATTGAGTGTCCAAAGTCAATGGTTACTCCCATCTGTTTATTTCCAATCTCATTAAGCAAGCAAAGGGTTTTAGCGGCAGTATCTATGAAACATCTCCCTCTGGTCTCAGCTGGTTTATACTCTATAAAAAGGGGAATTTCAGGAAGATAACTTGCTGATTCACCAAAGGCATCAATCAGGTATTTCCATGATTGTGCATAATTACAATTAAAACTAAATTCATATCCATCACCTAAAGGACAGCAGGTTACTTTATCTGCTCCAACTTTCTTTGCAAAGTCTTTCGCATCTTTAATAAACTGCACTGCTTTAACACGAACCTCTTTTTTATTCGAGGTTAAGCCTCCATTCTTGAATTCAGGCTCTGCTTTTACATTTACATTTATAGCAGCAATATTTATTTTATATTTAGATGTTAAAGTCTTAAGCTCATCAGAGTTGCTAACCTCATAAGGAAAAACTAATTCCATACCATCCATCCCTTCTATTTCAGAGACAATTTTAAAGCGCTCTTCCAAAGTTTTATCTTCATTATATTCATGGAAACGATCCTTTGTTTTGCTTAAGAAACTACTAATTACCGCTTGTTTTACAGGATAATTCATAATTATTTACCCCCCCTTTTTTTGTAGATAAGTTCTTTTACTTTATAAAAAATATGTTTTTTTGATATACCATATTTGTCAATAATTTTATAATAATTTCCACTTTCGGCAAAGGTATCATTAAGACCCAGGTTATCAAAAGGAACTGGTCTATTTTTTAAACAAAAGTTAGAAAGTTCATAACCAAGACCATTTCTTTTCTGATGATCTTCTACCACGAGCAAGGCTTCTGTTTTGGAAATAGAATTAAGAAGATTTTTTTTATCGAAGGGTTTAATAGAATACATATCAATTATTTCGATAGAAATATTTTCTTTTTTTAGTTCATCGGCGGCTTCCAATGCCTGGAAGACAATATCTCCATAAGTTACTACGGTCAAGTCTTTACCTTCTCGAATAGTTTTGCTTCCTGCAATTTCAAAATTGTCTTCTTTGGAATAGATATCAAAGAGAGGGTCTCTCATTAACCTTATAAAAACAGGTCCCGGCGTCTTTATAGCTACATCAAATATTTTTTTTGCTGATTCTGTATCAGCAGGAGCAAGAACTTTCATATTAGGTAAGGTAGTCATAATAGCTATATCTTCTGTTGCCTGATGAGTGACTCCATCTACGGCAGGAGTTAATCCTCCATGGGAGGATAAAAATTTAACATTTAAATTTGGGTAACAGATAAAAGTACGTATTGCTTCAACAGCCCTTAAGCTGATAAAAACACCATAGCTACAGGCAATTACCGTTCTCCCATCAGCAGCCATTCCGGCAGCGGCAGCCATCGTATTTGATTCAGCAATGCCCATATTAAAATATCTCTCAGGATGTGCCTCACCAAATAGATAGGAATAAGTTGAGTATCCTATATCTGCTTCAAAAACTACAAAATTTTTATCAATGGCACCATATTCTAACATTCTTTCGGAAAATGCCTGACGCGTGGTAATGTCTGCTTTACTTAATTTCATCATTGCCCCCCTGGATCTCTTTAATGGCTATTTCATACTCTCGTTGATTAGGTGCCTTTCCATGCCATTTTCTTATATTTTCCATAAAACTAACACCTTTACCTTTTATTGTATTTGCTATAATACAAACAGGCTTACCTTTTATTTTTTTTACCTCTTCTAAAGCAATTAAAATTTCCTTCATATTATGGCCGTTTATGGTCATAACCTGCCAGTTAAAAGCCTCAAATTTTTTATCGATAGGGTCCATAGGCATAATTTTTTCAGTAAAACCATCCATTTGTAAGTTGTTTTTATCTACAATGGCAGTAAGGTTGTCCAATTTATACTTGTTGGCAGAGGCAGCTGCTTCCCATATTTGTCCCTCGTTAATTTCTCCATCACCGAGAATTACATATATATGGTAATTTTTCTTAACTAATTTTCCTTCCAGAGCCATTCCTACTCCAAGACTTAAACCTTGGCCTAAAGATCCTGTAGTCATATCAATACCGGGAGTCTTTCGCATATCAGGATGCCCTTGTAAAATGCTTTCAAATTTTCTTAATGTTTTTAATTCTTTAATAGGAAAGTATCCACGCATGGCAAGACAGGAATACCAGACAGGACAGGCATGTCCTTTAGATAGAATAAAGCGATCTCGATCAGGCCAGCGTGGGTTGTTAGGATCAATTTTTAAAATATCAAAGTATAATGCTGTCATAATATCTGCTGCAGATAAGGCTCCTCCGGGATGCCCTGAATGTGCTGTAAAAATCATATCAATAATATTTACTCGAACTTCTTTGGCTTTTTCTTTAAGATATTGGACTCTTTCTTCAAAGTTTTGTGATTTTTTATCCATGTTTCCTTTCCTTATAAACTAAATCCCCAAATTATTATATATATACATATTTATATAACATATTGCTAAAAATGTCAATATTGTATACAATATTTTTTGACTTATGTATTTGATTATTATATATTAATAGAAAATAAAAAATAAGCATGTTTGCAAGATATATTTAAAATTTAAATTTAATCTTTTAAAATCGTGAACAGTCAGGACTTTATTAATGTTTAATAATCTTATAATCTCACTAAGTTATATTTTTTTAGGTTTGGTTGTCGGTTATATTATTCAACAATTAGAGCAAAGAAAGGTTATCCGATTGCCTATTAGCTTGGAGAAGTTTCGCAAGCTTCTCCAAAAGATTGGACTTTTGTTCTTTATGCCCATTTCTTTTACAGGGGCATTATGGATAATTAAAGTTGATAATATTAAAATTGCTGCCTTGCCGTTTTTTGGAATTTTTGCTCTCATTACCGGGGGGGTATTAGCTCTTGCTGCAGCAAGATTTCTTCGACTAAAACGAAAAGATACGGGTTCAATGTTTACATGTGGTTCATTTACAAATATTGGATCTATCGGGGCATTAATTTGTTATCTATTTTTGGGTGAAGAGGGGTTTGCCCTGGTTCCTGTTTATAAATTATTCGAGCAGGTAATTTATTATGCTGTAGGATTTCCTATAGCAAAATCGTTTAGTAATAACATCGTTAAAAAGGAAAACATAATATCTCAACTTAAAAAAGTATTCACAGATATCTTTGTAGTTGTTGCTTTAATAAGTATTGCAATAGGGATTTTTCTTAATTTATCCGGAATTGAAAGACCAGTATTTTATAAAACCATTAATGCTATTTTTATTCCTGCAGGAACTGTAATCCTATTAGTATCTATTGGATTAGCTATGAAATTTGGAAAAGTAAAAAATTACATTAAAGAATCTATATCAGTCTCTATTATAAAATCTATATTAGTGCCTTCAATTCTATCTACTATAGCTTTTTTCTTGGGTTATGGTGTCATAGAAGGAGGTTTACCGCTTAAAGTTGTAATTATTCTATCTTCAATGCCGGTTGCTTTTTCTGCGTTAATACCCGTATCCATATATGATTTAAACTTAGACTTAGCAAATTCTTGTTGGTTAGTTACCACTCTGAGTCTAATTGTAATTTTGCCTTTATTGTTTTACATTATTAGCTTAATTTAGACCAGGAGTTTTTTTACTAACGAACTTAGAATCTGTCCTAATTTGGATATTTATATAAAAGTTAATATGAATACACCGTTATTTATATAAAATTACTAAATTATTAAATTATTTTGTATACAATATCTGTCTTGAATATTATTCTGATTTATTGTATCATAATAGATATCAAAAAGAAGGGAAAGATATGTATCAAATTAAGTATTTAGATTTATCTGAGAAAGTATATTTTGCTCTAAAAAATATGATTCTTAATGATGAATTAAAGTCTGGCGAAAAACTTAACCAGGAAAAATTGGCTCAAAAGCTTGGTGTTTCGAGGACTCCTCTTTTATCGGCATTTTCAAAACTGGAAAAAGAAATATTGGTAGAAATAATACCAAGAAGGGGGGCCTTTGTAAAAAAATTAAATTACGAAGAATTTATTGAACTATATGATATTAGAGCAAGGCTCGAACCCTTGGGTGCACATGAAGCAGCTAAACATGCCACGGAATATGAGATAAGGCAGTTAAATAAAATATTAGATAATTTTAAAAAAAATATATCACAATATTCTTCAAAACATTTAAGCAAAATTGATTATGATTTTCACACGGCCATAATGAAAATGAGTAAAAACGATTTACTATTTAAAATGATTTCTTCCTACAATATAATTATTTTAAGTAACCTTGAAGGTTTATTAAAGGACCCTCGTCAAAGTTTAGAAGAACATATCAAAATATATGATGCAATTAAAGAGCACAATGTAGATCTTGCAGATAAGATGATGTTTTCTCATCTTATTGACGCAAAAGGGAGAATAAAGGAAAAATTTTTAACAGAGACAAAAAGTAGAAAAGGTTAGGTAGGATGTATGGTTAAAATTAAAAATGATCATTTAGTTGATTTAGTTTATGAAAAAGTTAAACAAATGATTCTTGATGGGGCACTCATCCCCGGAGAAAAAATTAACAAGGTAGAACTTGCCAATATTTTAGGAGTAAGTATTACCCCCGTTAATGAAGTGGTAAATCGACTTGCCGGAGAGAAATTTATTGATAAAATAAATAGATCTGGATATTTTGTAAAAAAATTAACTTTTGAAGATTTAAAAGAATTTTTTGCTGTTAGGGCAGGACTTGAAGGAATAGCAATCAGATTGTGTATTAATGAGCTTTCCGATAAGAAGTTAAATGAATTTGATAATATCTTTAATAAATTTATACTTCCATTGAATGAAGAAGAGGTTAAACACTATTTAAAAGCAGACCAGAAGTTTCATGAAAAAATTATAGAGCTATGCGGGAATTCTATAATAATAGATTTTAATAAAAATTTTAATTTTGTTATGAAAAGTTATCAAAAAGGTCTGATAAGACCTCCGGAAGAAACCCTTTCAGAACATCTTGAAATTATAAAGGCAATAATGGAACGGAATGGTCAAAAAGCACAAGAACTAATTACTTCACACCACTTAAAATCAAGAGAAGTTTTAAAAATTAAACATTTAAAATATGATTAGAAGTTATAAATGTTCTAACGACTACTATATTCCACGAAATAATATATAAATTTTTATTGTTTTATTATTAATTTTAGAAAAAAAGGAAAGTACTATATGATTAGGAGAAGCGAGTGGAAAAAAGCTTGCGATTGGGCGTGGAATTTTGTAAAAGATTCAGGCTTTATTGTTAAAAATAAAGAAATTAATTCTATTGAAATTGCAGATCTCGATTTGAATGAATTTAATATTACCGGTCTTCATATCCTCTCTCTATTTAGTACGGAGTGGGTTGGGGCAAAACTTCTTATTCTAAAACCAAACCAGTTTTTCCCTGAACATAAACATCCCCCTTTGGAAAAAGAAAGATTTCCCGGTAAAACTGAAGTTATTAGGGGTCAATGGGGAGAATTTTATTTATTAGTTCCCGGAAGTATAACCAGCAATCCAAAATCAAATCCCCCCCTACATAGAAAAAAATATATTGATATCTGGCATGAAATTGTTATACATCCTGGTGATCAGTATACAATTTTACCAAATACCTGGCACTGGTTTCAGGCTGGTCCGGAAGGGGCAATTGTTTGGAGTATTTCCTCAAAATTAACTGATGCTAAAGACAAATTTAAAGATCCTCAAGTTAAGCGTAAAACTATCATCATAGATGATTAATAAAATTAATTACTATTGTTACCTAAAGAATTATTTTTATAGAGGTAATTTATAATATAAAAATTAGGTTTAAAATGAATGAACGAAAAAAGTTTAGATTGGAATGATTTTGTTAAAAAACTTTCTCCTGCTATTCCCGAAAATAAAATAAATAAGGAATGGTTAAGTGCAGTAGACAAAATAAAGAGAAAAATTATTGTTTTAGATGATGACCCCACCGGAATACAGACAGTACACTCTATCCCAGTTTATACTTCCTGGGATTTCTCTACCTTAAGGCAGATAATGGTAGACAAGCATAAGCTAATATACATTCTTACTAACTCGCGGGCTTTAACTTCTGTTGAAACCCAAAGACTCCATAAACAATTAGCAAGGGACTTAAAACTGGTTGCTTTAGAGGAGGGAAAAAAGTTTTTACTTATCTCTCGGAGCGATTCTACCCTTAGGGGTCATTATCCACTTGAAAATAAAACAATTTACAATGAATTAACAAAGGATGAAAAAATAGATGGAGAGATAATTATTCCTTTTTTTTTAGAAGGAGGAAGATTTACTTTTAATGATATTCATTACATTAAAGAAGGGGACGTATTGGTGCCGATAGGTCAGACAGAATTTGCCCGAGATAGTGTATTTGGTTACAAGTCTTCAAATTTAAAGGAATGGATAGAAGAAAAGACTGCTGGACAATATCCTGCAGGTCAAGTTATTAGTATTTCATTAAAAATGTTAAGGGAAAAAGATATAGAGGGAATACTACATAAACTTTTAAAAATAAAAAACTTTAACAAGGTAATTGTAAATGCTGTAAAATATACTGATTTAAAAGTATTTTTAATAGCTTTATCGGAAAGTATAAACAAAGGAAAAAATTATCTTTTCCGGACCGCAGCTTCTTTTGTACAGGTAATTGGCGGAATCAACCCGAAACCTCTTTTAACTAAAGAAACTTTGTATCCAAAGGGAAAACCATCTATGCCAGGTTTAATAATTATCGGTTCATATGTACAAAAAACTACACGACAAATGAAAAAGTTAGCTGAACTTTCTAATCTAATTTGGGTAGAGTGGGATGTTAGTCAAGTAAAAACTCAAGAATGCTTAAGGGCGGAGGTCGACAGAGTCGCATCTGAAGTTAAAAAAGGATTTAATTTCGAAAAGGATGTTTGTATTTATACTTCACGGGAGTATTATAGAAGCAATTCTCAAGATCAAAATAATGATAAAGACCTTATTTTTTCATCTCGTATTTCAAATGGTTTAGTCAAAGTAATTCAAGCACTTAAAATAAGACCAGGTTTTCTTGTGGCAAAGGGAGGAATTACTTCCAGTGATATTGGAGTAAAAGGTCTTAATGTAAGAAGGGCAATGGTAATGGGGCAAATTCAACCAGGAATTCCTGTGTGGAAATTAGGTTCTGAAAGTCGTTTCCCAGGGTTACCTTACATTATTTTTCCGGGAAATGTTGGTACAGATGATACTTTAAAAAAAGTTGTAAAAATATTAAGAAAATAAAAAATATTGATATTTTTTAATACTTTTAGCAAATTAGAATTTAAAAAACTGCTTTGTTTAATTTTTAAGAAAGGAATTTATAAAATATGAAAAAATACTCTTTGGGAAAAACGGGAATCAAAGTAACCGAGATGTGTTTTGGTGCGTTGCCCATAGGGCCCCTACAGGCAAATATTTCTGTGGAAGAGGGGGCAAAACTTATTCGTGCTGCTTTGGAGAGGGATATTAATTTTATTGATACAGCAGAAGCTTATAAAACTTATCCTCACATTAAAAAAGCTCTGGAAGGTTATAATAATGAAGTAATTATTGCCACCAAATCAAGTGCAAAAACATATAAAAAGATGGAACAGAGCATAAAAGATGCGCTTGAATCCCTGGGACGTACTTATATAGATATTTTTCTTTTGCATGCCGCCAGGGTTACCCCTTCAGTTTTTGAAGAAAGAGCAGGAGCATTTCAATGTTTGCAGGATTATAAAACAAAGGGAATTATTCGGGCAATCGGAATTTCCACTCATGCGGTTGGAATAGTTAGACGAGCGGCAGAAATTAAGGAGATCGCTATTATATTTCCTATCATTAATAAACTCGGAATGGGTATTGTTAATGGCAGTGTTGATGATATGGTTAAAGCCATCTCGGAGGCACATAAGGCGGGGAAAGGCTTATATGCTATGAAAGCCTTAGCCGGAGGACATTTGATTGATCAATTAGAAGAATCTTTTAATTTTGTAAGAAATATTAAAGGTATTAGTTCCATAGCAGTTGGTATGGTTAATCAAGAAGAATTAGAACTAAATTTAAGAATATTTAATGATGAAAAAATTCCTCAGGAGTTGTTGTCTCAAAAAATAAAACCCAGCAAGAGATTATTTATTTCGCGTTTTTGTATAGGTTGCGGCACCTGTGTTAAGACCTGCCCCAATAATGCCTTAACTTTAGAAAATGGAAAAGCAGTGGTTGACCATAAGTTATGTATTTTGTGTGGGTATTGCAATCCGGTATGCCCAGAATTTGCCATTAGATTGATTTAAGCATCCCAGGTAAAAAAATTTTATAAGCAAGGAGTAGGAGAGATGAACGATAAGGAAAATCCGAGAGTTTTAAAAGATGCCATTATTGATGTGCCGGGAATAAAAGTGGGGCACAGTCAGGATTTAAAGGCTGGGACCGGCTGTACGGTAGTTATCTGTGGGAAGGGAGCAACAACAGGAGTTGATGTGCGAGGAGGAGCTCCGGGCACGCGAGAAACAGACCTTTTAAACCCGGTAAATCTGGTAGATAAAGCCCACGCTATCTATCTTAGCGGAGGTAGTGCCTTTGGACTCGATGGAGCATCAGGGGTGATGAAATATTTAGAAGAAAGAGGAATAGGTTTCGATGTAGTCTTAACCAAGGTTCCTATTGTTCCAGGGGCAGTCCTCTTTGATTTAGACGTAGGTGATTACCGGATAAGACCAGATGCCAGGATGGGCTATGACGCCTGTCTTAAGGCTTCTGATGTGGAAATCAGGCAGGGGAACATTGGAGCCGGGACCGGGGCAACAGTAGGGAAGATATTTGGTGGGCTTCGCTGTATGAAGAGCGGCTTAGGTACTGCCAGTTTTAAATCTCAAGAATTGATTATAGGGGCAATTGTAGCTGTGAATTGTCTGGGAGATGTAATTGATCCGGAAAACGGAGAAATTATTGCCGGGGTCTTAAGTGAGGACAGAAAAGATTTTGCCAATACCATGTCTTTTTTAAGAAATTTCCCTCAAAAGACCAAAGATAATTTTTCAAAAAATACTACTATAGGAGTTATAGCTACTAATGCAAAGCTAACCAAGGCCGGGGCCACCAAAGTAGCGATGATGGCTCAGGATGGATATGCCCGAACTATAAGCCCCGCTCATACAATGTTTGACGGAGATGCTATCTTTTGTATGGCCACCGGTGAGGTAGAGGCAGGAGCGAATGTAGTGGGGGCAATTGCAGCAGAAGTAATGGCTCGGGCAATAGTAAAGGCAATAAAAAACACAGAATCTCTTTTTAAACTTAAAAGTTATAAGGATTTATTTTAAAAAGTTACCAAAAGGTGCCAGGCACCTTTTGGCAACTTTTTTATTTATTGCATTACTGGTATAGGATGATATAATAAAGATATAAAAAATAAAAATTGGAGGAAAGAGATGGCTGATAAAGCAAAGAATTTGAAATGGATAATTATTGGCATAATCTTATTAGTGGCAATAATTGTGGGCGCGGTTGCCTCAATTTATATTGATCTAATATGGTTTAAGTCAGTACAATATGTTACTGTTTTTTGGAAGATACTACTAACTAAAGGGGTAGTTATGCTGTTTTTTGCCGCAGCATTTTTTATATTGTCTTTTATAAATCTTTCTTTTGCTCGACGTTTTGCTCCGGAGTTTCAGGTGGAAATAGGCCAGGATGAGTTTGAAAGACCGGAGATTCAACTATTTAAAAGTCTACAAAATATTCAGGTAAATAAAAAATTTGTTTTATGGTTTTCCCTGATTATTGCGCTCTTTATGGGATTTTCCGAAAGCTCTAGTTGGGAAAAGATTCTGATTTATTTAAACAGAACTTCATTTGGGATAACTGACCCTATCTTTAATAAGGATATCGGTTTTTATATGTTTAGTCTGCCTTTCTGGGAATTCGTCAGAAACTGGTTATCCTTTGCTCTTAGCATCATTGCTGTTGTAGTAGCTGCTATTTATATTGTTAAAAGGGCGGTAAAATATGAATATAAAAAACTTATTATTGAAACCCCGGTTAAGGTACATCTTTCCTTACTTATCGGTTTCATATTAATTTTAAAATCCTGGCAGTATTGGTTAAATGCCTTTAAGATTCTCTACTCTACTCGGGGGGTTATTTTTGGAGCAGGTTATACAGAAATTCATGCCACTCTATTTGCTTTGAGGGTTTTAATGGTTTTAGCTTTGGTTTGCGCAGCACTGTTTTTTGTAACTGCAAGGAAAGAAAATTGGAAATTACCAGCTTTGGGATTGGCGGTGTTGGTTGGTGTCTCTATCTTACTGGGAGGAATCTATCCCACAATTATTCAGAGTGCGGTAGTCTTGCCTAATGAAGGCACCAAGGAGAGACCTTATATATTAAACAATATTGAAGCTACCCGGGCGGCCTATGGTTTAGACAAGATTAAAGAGGAAGAATTTCCGGTAAAGGAAGGGATAAGTTTCGAGGATATTGAAAAAAATGATAAGATTATTAATAATATCCGACTCTGGGATTGGAGACCTATAAAACAGACTCTAAAACAGATTCAAGCCATCAGACTATATTATGATTTTAATAGTGTAGATATGGACCGTTATTATTTTAACGGAAATTATCAGCAGGTGATGGTTTCTCCCCGGGAATTAGATAAAAACAAGATACCGGAACAAGCTAGGACCTGGGTGAATGAGACCTTAACTTATACTCATGGCTATGGGGTAGTAGTAAATCCGGTTAATAAGATTAGCGGAGAAGGTCTTCCCGAACTGTTGATCAAAGATATTCCTCCAGTCTCCGGTGTAAACCTGACTATTACCAGACCGGAGATTTATTATGGAGAGATAACCAAAGGTTATGTAATTGTAAAGACTAAAGCCAAAGAGTTTGATTATCCTAAAGGAGATGAGAATATCTACAGTAACTATGCGGGCAATGGTGGGATGCCGGTATCCTCTCTATGGAGAAGGATTCTTTTTTCTATAAAATATTCTAATATGCAGATTTTACTCACCACTAATTTTACTTCTGAGAGTCGAATTATGATCAATCGTAATATTCAGGAGAGAGTCAATAAGGTAGCTCCTTTCCTGGGCTATGACAAAGATCCTTATATAGTAATTTCCAAAGAAGGGAAATTGTTTTGGATACAGGATGCTTATACCATGTCAAGTAGTTATCCTTACTCTACTCCTGTTATAGGGGGTTACTTTAATTATATTAGAAATTCGGTCAAGGTGATCATTGATGCCTACAATGGTACTATGGATTTTTACATCGTAGATCAGAAAGATCCTTTAGTTAAAGTGTATCAAAATATCTTTCCTCAACTATTTAAGAATTTTGACCAGATGCCCGAGGATTTAAATGAACACATCCGTTATCCTAAAGATCTCTTCCAGGTACAGGCTGAGCTTTATTCTACTTACCATATGATGGACCCTGATGTATTTTATAATAAGGAAGATTATTGGAATACTCCTAATGAAATTTACGCAGAAAATGAAATCAGGATGGAACCATATTATATTGTAACTAAACTCCCGGGGTACGAAAGGGAAGAATTTATTTTAATGACTCCCTTTACTCCATCTACCAAGAATAATATGATTGCCTGGCTAGCGGCTAAAAGTGACCAGCCGGAATATGGGGACTTGATTGTTTATAAATTCCCCAAGGATAAACTGATTTTTGGTCCGATGCAGATAGAGGCAAGAATAGACCAGGATTCGGAAATTTCTCAACAGTTGACTCTATGGGGGCAGAAGGGTTCTACGGTTATTCGGGGGAATCTGTTGGTAATCCCTATAGCAAAATCTATTCTTTATGTTGAACCTTTATATTTGCGGGCGGAAACGGGAGAGATTCCTGAATTAAAGAAAGTAATCGTTTCCAATGGTTCTGATGTGGCGATGGGAAATAATCTGGAAGATGCTTTAGAGAAGCTCTTTGTACGTAGCTTTGGAGATAGAGAAATTGTAGTGGCGGGCGAAGAAAAAACTCTTAAAGAACTAATTCAGGAAGCAGCAGGATATTACGAAAGTGCTCAAGAGTTTGCTCGCGAGGGTAACTGGAGCAAATACGGAGAAGAACTGCAGAAATTGGAACAGACTTTGAAGTTGTTAGAAGAGGAAAGCGAGAGAGAGTAGGATTAGTCGTTAGTGAATAGTGAATAGTCGTTAGTATAAAACGGGTTTATAGTTTATAGATTTTCGTTTTTAGATAAATATAATCCGTTTTCAGCTTTGATTATTAAATATGTAGGGGCAGACCTTGTGTCTGCCCTTTTAATTTTGTGCGCCCAGCATGGGTGATTACTAGTCGGTGAAAGTCCGATATGGGGGTTGATAGTGCCAACCATTAGCTCAAGACAAGGGTGTCCATCGCGAGGTGGAATCTGAAAGGTTATCGGCGGCAAAACTTAAGGTCTTTAGGAATACGAACTACATATAAGGCATATGCTTGTGGGTAAGTGTGCAGAACAAAACAAAGCCCAAAACTATCCAAAACAGGCGGTGTAGATGTAGCAGATATATGGAGTGAAAGTAATCTCTCTTACCTGGGGAGGTCTGACAGATATGTTGTGAAATAAATCTTAAAACAACAAATTATACAGTGATGTATGATTGAACTGTCAGAAGTCAGCAGACGCCATAGTAGATTGATATACATCAATCGAAGGGCTGAACGTTAGGAGGTTTCTAAAAGTTTGAATAACTCGAAAGAAATACCAAGAAAGCAGACAACTTCTCATGAAGGCTATTTCCAAGATGTAAGGCTGGAAGCTTCAAGATAATGGAAAAGTGCCCAGTATTCTTTTTAGCGTTTGATAACAGAAGAAACAGCGAAAAGGTATATGCCAATAATCTTATGGAGAAAATTCTTGCCAGAGACAACATGAACCAAGCATACAGACAAGTGGTAAGAAATAAAGGGAAACAGGGATGACGGTAGATGAACTTCTACCTTACCTGAAAGAAAATGGAGACCAACTCCGTAAAGATATACTCCAAGGCAAATACAAACCAAAATCGGTAAGAAGAGCAGAGATATCAAAATCCGATAGAGGAGTAAGGCTATTAGGTATACCCACAGTAATCGACAGAATGATTCAGCAAGCCATTGCCCAACAGCTAACCCCGATATTTGAACTTAAGTTTTCAGATAACAGTTATGGTTTTAGACTCAGGCAGAAATGCACATCAAGCGATAAAGAAGGCGCGACAATACATGAATGAAGGTTATACATGGGTAGTAGATATTGACCTGGAGAAATATTTTGATACGGTCAATCACGATAAACTCATGTCGCTGGTAGCCAGAGAAGTAAAAGACAAAAGAGTATTGAAACTAATACGAGCATACCTGAATTTAAGGGGTAATGATTAATGGCGTAATAGTAGAAACAGATAAAGGCTGTCCACAAGGAGGACCCCTTAGTCCTCTATTAAGTAACATTATGCTTAACGAGCTTGATAAGGAATTAGAGGAACGAAACCATAAATTCTGCCGGTAGGCGGATGATAACCAATTATATGTGAAAACCCGCAAGGCAGCAGAAAGAGTAATGAAAAGTATTACCATATTTATCGAAGATAAACTTAAGTTGAAAGTGAATTCGAAGAAAAGTGCCATAGGCAGACCCTGGGAAAGAAAATTCTTAGGATTCTCATTCTATACAAAACAGGAAGAGATACGGGTAAGAATCCATCCCAGAGCAATAGAAAGAGTAAAGGAAAAGATAAGATTCATTACATCAAGGAGTAATGCCTGGAGTATGGAATTTCGCTACCTGAAATTACGACAGTTAATAACAGGATGGGTCAGCTATTTTAGGTTAGCGGATATAAAGACGAAATGCCAGGAACTCGATGTATGGACCAGACGCAGGATCAGGATGTGTTATTGGAAACAATGGAAGAAGATCAAGACCAGGCATGATAATTTAAGAAAATTGGGTATTGATAACTTCCAGGCATGGGAATATGCCAACACCAGAAAAGGCTACTGGAGAATCTCCAACAGCCCTATACTTGCTCTAACCTTTACTAACAAAAGGCTTAAGAATCTTGGGTACCTAAGTTTTACAGAAAGATATACACAAGTAGCTAATTTCTAACGAACCGCCGTATACCGAACGGTACGTACGGTGGTGTGAGAGGACGGTAGATGAATTAATCATTTACCTCCTACTCGATCCTATAAGTCTATAATCTTTGCCTCTAAGGTTTTCAAGTCCAACAGGCCGATGGTACTCTTCCTGGTTAGCCAGCCTCCGCATTCACCCGGGTTTATAATGAGAGTCTTTCCGATTTTACGCAGATCAGTGCGGTGAGTATGGCCGTATATAATCACATCGTATTTCTGGCTTTCTGCCAGGGCGTCTATTAATTTTTCTTTATGCAGTATAACTATATTTTTATGATTTAAGTTCACCTGATAAGGTTCGGGGAAAATCTCTCCAATTCCTTTAAATTTTTCCTGAAGGTAAAGTTTATCTCCATCATTATTCCCAAACACCCCTTTTAGAGGGCAGTTTATATTTTTAAATTCCAAAAAAGTAAATGGAGAAACAAAATCGCCTGCATGTAAGACTAACTCAACTTTTTCCCGGTTGAAAATTTCCACTGCTTTTTTTATTTGAGGTAAATTATCATGTGTATCAGAGATTATCCCAATTTTCATTTCATAGTACCCCCAATTATTTAATAATTTTTAATATTATAAAATGTATTCGATATGGATCAATAAGCTATATTCTATTCGGTTTTATTATCAGGATTAGAGATAGGGGTCGGATTGATCCGTCCCGATACGGGCATTTTTGTAATTGCGAGCGACGATTTATCTGAGCGTGGCAATCCCGGCATTGAGATTGTCACGCCACTAATGTTCGCAATGGCATTCTAAATTATTGCGGGTTTGATGAATCAAACCCCTACATTTTTCATTTTATATTAAAAAATATAAAAAGAAAAGATTTTTTAAAAATACGAAAAATTAAATAATAAAAATATTTTTCCAAAAAAAGAAGGATTTTTCCATGTCTTTATAGTATATAATATAATAGTTTTAAAATAAGAGCAAACCCATATAATCTGGTAAAAAGGAAGTAAAAATCAGAAATGCCAGAAAAGATTATCGGAATTTTAGGTGGAATGGGGCCTGAGGCCACTATAGACTTATTTTATAAGATAATTAAATTTACCCCCGCGGAAAAAGACCAGGATCATTTAAGAATAATTATTGATAATAACCCCAAGATACCAGATCGGACTGCAGCTATCTTAGGAAAGGGAGAAGACCCTCTTCCGGCTTTACGAGAGACCGCTCAAAATTTAGAGAAAGCCGGAGCAGATTTTATAATTATTCCCTGCAATACCGCTCATTATTTCCTTCCCTCCATTCAAAAAAGTGTCAAAATACCGATATTAAATATGATTGAAGAAACTGCTAAAGAAACTAAAAAAAGAATTCCTCAAATAAAAAAGGTAGGACTTTTAGCTTCGGCGGGAGTTTATGAGGCAAAAATTTATCATCAACACTTTAAAAAATTTAATATCGAGGTCATCTCTCCCGAAGAGAAGGATAAAGAAAAAATTATGAAGGTAATTTATGCAGTAAAGGCAGGAGATTTATCTGAAGAAGTCAAGAAAAACATTATATCAATTGCGCAAAAATTAATCGATAAGGGAGCAGAAGCAATAATTGCCGGATGTACCGAGATTCCTCTGATCCTAAAAGAGAGAGATGTTTCAGCCCCAATAATAGACCCGACCCAGGTTTTAGCTAAAGCCGCAGTTCAAAAAGCCAATCTATAATACAACGATAATGACCAACCTCATATTTCCTTTTTTAGTAAATTTTTAGACAAGTACATTAAATTATGGTAAAATCTTTAATAAATATATTATAAGACTGTCATAAGATAAGGACCAAATAAGGGAGGAACATCGGTGGAGAAAGATATAGAATTTGTTAAAGAAATTGCCTCAAAAGAGAAAAACTTTTCACAATGGTATGTGGATGTAGTAAGAAAAGCAGAACTGGCCGATTATACTACCATAAAAGGTTGTATGGTAATAAGACCCTACGGATATGGTTTATGGGAGAATATGCAGGCAGGTTTAGACAGAAGGATCAAAGAGACCGGACATAAGAATGCTTATTTCCCTTTGTTTATTCCCGAGAGCTTATTAAAGAAAGAGGCAGAACATGTGGAAGGTTTTGCCCCTGAGTTAGCCTGGGTTACTCACGGAGGAAATCAGAAATTAGAAGAGAGGTTAGCTGTCCGTCCTACCTCTGAAGCCATTATTTGCAGTCTTTATTCTAAATGGGTAAGGTCCTGGCGAGACCTCCCTATCCTTATAAATCAGTGGGTAAATATTGTACGTTGGGAGAAAGTGACCCGTCTGTTTTTAAGGACTACCGAATTTCTTTGGCAGGAGGGGCATACTGCCCATAAGACCGAGCAAGAGGCAGAGGAAGAGACCTTAAAAATATTAAATCAGGTTTATCGGGATTATATTGAAAAAGACCTGGCTATCCCGGTAATTGTAGGGCGAAAGACTGAAAAAGAAAAATTTGCCGGGGCACTACACACTTATACTTTAGAAGCTCTTATGAGCGATGGTAAAATGCTGCAAGCCGGAACTTCGCATAATTTGGGACAAAATTTTGCTAAAGCCTTTAATATTAAATTTTTAGATGAAGATCAGCAAGAGAAATACGTCTGGCAGACTTCCTGGGGGACGACTACCAGATTAGTCGGAGCACTGGTCATGGTGCATGGTGATGAACGAGGATTAAAACTGCCTCCCAAGGTTGCCCCCGTTCAGGTAATCATAGTGCCCATTATGTTTGATAAAACCAAGAAAGAGATTTTAGAAAAAGCCGAAGGTATCCGTACTATTTTAAAGAAAGATTTTCGGGTAGAGACTGATACCAGAGATGGGTACACCCCTGGTTGGAAATTCAACGAATGGGAGATGAGAGGGGTTCCTTTAAGACTGGAAATCGGACCTAAAGATATGGCGCAAGGCCAGGTGATGCTGGCCAGAAGGGATACCGGAGAAAAGATGGCCGTAAAAGAAGAAAAATTGGCAGAGACCGTGAAAGAATTACTGGATAATATTCAAGAAAACCTTTTTACCCGAGCCAAGAATTTTTTAGAAGAAAACATTCGGGAAACCTCTGATTATAATGAATTCAAAAAAATTATCGAAAAACAGAAAGGATTAATCAAGACTTATTGGTGTGGAAATAAAGAGTGTGAAGAAAAGATAAAAGAAGAAACCAAAGCAAGCATAAGATGCATTCCTTTTGAGCAAGAAAAAGTTTCGGGAAAATGTATTTATTGTGGGAAGGAGTCTTCTACTTTAGTGTATTTTGCCCGAGCTTATTAAAAAATTATAAGATAAAGGAGGGTAAAAAAATGGCCGAAGTACTGATTGGAAAAGTAACCGATTACTTTGCCAAAATAGGTGTTGCTGCTTTAATTGTTGAAAATGGAGAATTAAATTTGGGTGATACCATTCATTTTGTTGGACATACTACTGATTTTGAACAGAAAGTAGCTTCCATGCAGACAGAACACCAGGCTGTAGATTCTGCTAAAAGTGGCGATGGGATAGGAATTAAGGTAAAAGATAGAGTTCGCCATGGCGATAAAGTATATAAAGTTACCGCTTAGATTAAATTGCTATTATATATAAGGTCATTCCTCTTTCCTCTGGAATGACCTTATACTTATTTCTTTTTACTTTCTTTTGGACCAAAGTTTTCCAGAAAAGGTTTAATCAAGTCGATAGGCAAAGGAAATAGGATTGTAGAATTTTTTTCAACTGCCACTTCGGTTAAAGTCTGCAAGTATCTGAGTTGCAAGGAAGTGGGCTGTTTGGCTATTCTTTCCGCGGCTTTTACCAATTTTTCTGAAGCCTGGTATTCACCTTCAGCATGAATTATCTTTGCCCTTCTTTCTCTTTCAGCCTCTGCCTGTTTAGCCATAGCCCTTTTCATACCCTCGGGTAATTCGACATCTTTAGTCTCTACCGCAGTGACTTTTACTCCCCAGGGGCCGGTATGTTCATCCACTATTTTTTGCAGTGTTTGATTTATCCTCTCTCTCTGGGATAATAATTCGTCTAATTCCATCTGTCCCAAGACACTGCGCAGGGTAGTCTGAGCAATTTGCGAAGTAGCATTAATAAAATCCTGAACTTCTACTACTGAATTTTCCGGATTAACTACTCTAAAGTAAATTACTGCATTTACTTTAACCGGAACCGTATCTTTGGTGATTACTTCCTGAGCCGGGACATCCATAGTAATAATCCGGAGGCTTACCCTTACCATTCTATCTACAATAGGGATTAAAAGAATCAACCCCGGACCCTTAGCGCCGACTAATCTTCCCAATCTAAAGATTACTCCTCTTTCATATTCCCGTAGTATTTTTACAGCCTGAGACAATATCAGGAGAACTATTATTAAAATTCCCAGGTAAATTTGTAGATTAGCAATTATATTCATTTTAATTTACTCCTTTCGGATATATTTTTTGACTATAAGCTGAAGACCTTTTACTTCTAATACTTCTACCTCTTCTTCTACTTTAATTAATTCATCTTCAGTAGAAGCTTGCCACCTCTCTCCATGAATAAAGATGGTGCCTTCCGGAGTAAGGTCAGTTTTGGCAATCCCTATTTTTCCAATAAGACCTTCTCTGCCGGTAACCGGTTTTTTCCATTGAATCTTAATTCCTTTACTTAAAGCAAAGACAAAAAAAGCTGCAGTAGCAAGAGACATAGAGATAATTAATCCCAAAGAAATCCTTAAAAAAGGAGCTGTGGACTTAGACAGCATAAAAGAACCTAAAACAAGGGAAGTCACTCCACCGGCAGTAAAAACTCCAAAGGTAGGAGTATATACTTCTATAACTAAGAGCACAATACCGAAGATGATGAGCAGGAATCCTCCATAGTTTATAGGTATGCTCTGGAAAGCTACAAAGGCCAAGATAAGAGATATTCCTCCCACAATTCCCGGGAAGAAAGAACCGGGATTACTGAATTCACCCAGGATGCCGTAAATCCCCAGGAATAATAAGATATAAGCTACATTAGGATTGGTCAGGGAATGGAGAAATAAATCTTTAAAGGTCATCTTCACGGGGATTATTTCTGCGTCTTTGGTATTAAGTACTTTTTCCCCACTTGCGCTGGTCACTCTTACTCCATTAATAATTTCTATTAATTCATTAACATCATTGGCGATAAATTCTATTACTCCGATTTCGATGGCTTCCTGTTCAGTAATAGATACACTTTCTCTTACTGCCTTTTCCGCCCACTGGGTATTTCTTCCCCTCTTTTCAGCAATGCTCTTGATATATGCTGTGGCATCATTTTCCAATTTGGCTTTCATTTCTTCATCAATCTCTCCTTCGCCCATAACAACCGGGTGAGCAGCTCCGATATTAGTCCCCGGAGCCATAGCAGCAATATTACTGGCCAAAGTGATAAATACTCCGGCTGAGGCCGCCCTGCCACCGGAAGGAGAGACATATACTATAATAGGAATAGTGGAATTTAACATCTTTTTTATTATGTCTCTCATTGAGGTATCCAGTCCACCGGGAGTATCTAATTGCAGGATTAAACATTCTGCCTCTTCTGCCTCAGCATCTTCAATTCCGCTAACTACATATTGAGAAGTAATAGGGTTTATAATACCGTTTAGTTGAAGAAGGTAAATAGACGGTTTGGGAGTAGTATAATATACTGTTAGAGAATAAAAGAAAATTGATATCAAAAGCAGAAAGAAGATAATTGTTCTTTTTTTCATGTTCATCTCTCCTTCCCCTGTTGGGAGAAAGTTAGAACGGAAAAGAAAAAATTCTTATCTTTATAAAAATTATATCATAATTTTTATAAAATAGCAGGAATTTCAGAATTAGTGTAGAATATATTAACTATATAGTATCGAGTATATAGTATATAGTATAGTGAAGAATAGCGTAGAGCGTACAGCGTACAGCGTTTAGCGTGTAGTATATAGTAAATAGCGAAAACGAAAAGAGCAAAACATAAAACCACAACTCAAAACTTAAAATTTAAATAAACTATTTTATCTGTTAAATTTCATCTTTCTTATCTTGTACACTATATAACAAAAACGAAAAGATAGATAAGAAAAAAAAGAACTTAAAATTTAGTATTGAGAGAAAAAGTTTTGAGCTTTGAGTTATGGTTTATCGCTTTTAGTTTTAACTTTTTAATTTATTTAGGAATTAGGGTAAGCATATTATTAATCCAAAACTATACGCTAAACGCTGTCCGCTATACGCTAACCATATACTAACGAATAATCCAACGGAGTAAACATATTGGAAAAGACAGAAAAAGAAGGAATAATATTTGTAATCATCACTATTTTTATAGCCGGAGCTCTGCCTATTATTATTAAATATGGCACAGGATTAATAAATCCTCTATTCTTCGCTACCTTCAGCAGCCTAATAGCCGGTATCTTTCTTTTTGTATTAGCTGTCCTTAAAGGGAACTGGAAAATATTATTTGATAAAAGATATTTTTTTCACTTTTTACTAATCGGTTTTTTTGGCATCACTCTTTCTAATATCTGTTTTTTCTTTGGGGTCACTCTCACCAGCGGGATTAACTCCTCTATTTTATTAGTAATAGAACCTTTATATGCCATCTTTATCGGCTATATATTATTAAATGAGAAAATTACTTTAAGGCAGATGTTTTTTACTTTTGTAATTATGTTAGGGACTGTGGTAGTAGTATCCAGGGCAAAATTTAGTTTAAATTGGGGAGACTTACTGGTCTTATTAACTCCCCTTTGCTGGCAGATAGCTCATTTTTTCAGCAAGAGATTGATGACTGCCCATAAAGAGATTACGCCGATGATAATAGCTACCGCAAGAACCTTATGCGGAGGGATATTTCTATTTATCCTTAGCAGTGCAAAGGGAATGAACCAGTATAATAAATTGGGAGTTAAGGGAGTTTTGTTGATATTATTATTCCAGGGAATTATCGGATTTGCTCTACACTATTCTATCTGGTACGAAGCTATCAAAAGATTAAATTTATCTAAAGCCACCACCCTGGTTTCGGTGTACCCGACTTTTTCCATTGCATTAGCCTGGCTTATATTAAAAGAAGTTCCAAGCTTTTATCAATTAGCCGGTTTTGCCTTAATAATGGTAGGGATTTTTGGTTTATCCGGGACAAAAAGTGAACATAGAGAAAAAATTATTCTAAAAAATTAAATTAAAATAGAAATAATTCGGATGTTTTTTAGATAAAAATAAAAAATAAATTTCAAAGAAAGGCGGAAAAATTTATGTTAAGAACAAACAAAGACAGGTTAGTGATGATTTCTGTTCAAGGGAGAGTAAGTTATCCGGTAAAGAAAGGACCCTACAGAATTACTTATGACGGCAAGCCGGTAGTAGTGCCTGGAGTTGGAGGGATAACTTATAATATTAAAGTTGGAGATAAAGCTTTCGGTTGGGAAGCCGACCACGTGGAACCCGGAGTTTCCACAGTAGTAAATGAAGAAAAAAGAGATGAGGGACCTAATTGTGCTTATAATATATTGGCCTGCATGGGAAATCAAGCACGGGTAGTAAGCGGAGAGGCCAAGGGGGCATTAGGAGTAATAACCGGTCATCACGGAGGAATCGAACATGTATTAATCGATTTTGACCAGGAAACCTTGGAGAAACTTTGCATCGGGGATAAGATTTTGGTCAAAGCTTATGGACAAGGTTTAAAATTATTAGACTATCCCGAGATAAAAGTTTTTAATTTAGACCCTTCTTTATTAGAAAAGATGAATATCAAAGAGATGGGCGACGGTACCATTGGTGTGCCGGTTACCTGTGAGATTCCAGCTAAAATGATGGGCTCCGGGCTGGGTTCTGCCAGTGTGGCCAGCGGTGATTACGATATTACCACTGCCGATAAGAAGATGGTAGAAAAATATAAATTGGATCAGATTAGGTTTGGAGATATTGTGGCGATTAGTGATGCCGACAATAGTTATGGAAGAAGCTATAGAGAAGGAGCGGTCTCCGTAGGAATCGTGGTTCATAGTGATTGTGTTATTGCCGGACACGGTCCTGGAGTAGCCACTCTCCTAACTTCAATAACCAGTAAGATTAAATTTAACATAGATACTGATGCTAATATTGCTAATTATTTGAATATCGGCACGAAAAGAAAACAATAATTTGAGTTAGAGCAATAATTAGGGGTTTGATTTATCAAACCCCTAATTAATAAATTCCACCCAAATAAATTACCATTTTAATTAATACTTCAACAAAATTTAAAAATTTCCTCTAAAATAACTTGACACCCGTAAAATCTTGTGATATTTTATTGATAACGTTATCGGTAACGTTAACGGAAATAGGAGACAATATGAAGTATATAACTTTAAAGATGGTAGCAGAAAGAGCGGAGGTCTCTGTAAATACTGCATCAAGAGCGATAAATAATAAGCCGGACATAAACGAAGAGACCAAAAAGCGGGTACTCCAGATTGCCAAAGAATTAGGATATATCCGTAATGCAGCAGCTGTGGCCTTAAGAACTAAGAAAACAGGAACTATAGGAGTAGTAATAGCGGATAATAGTAATCCGTTTTATGCTGAGGTTTTAAATGGAATAGAAGAGGCAGCCCGAGAGAAAAACTATCATATAATTCTTGCCAATACCCAACGAGATTACCAGAAAGAAGAAGAAGCGATAAATTTACTATTGGCAAAACGAGTAGATGGATTACTTATCACCCCGGTTCAAGATAGAGATGATGATATAAAAAAACTCATTGAAGCGAATATCCCTTTTGTCATCGTAGGTAGAGATTTTGAAAATATTGAGGTAGATGCCGTATACAATAACGAGGTTAAGGGAGGATTTTTGTCAACAGAATATCTAATCAAGCAAGGACATAAAAGAATAGCTTTAATAAATGGTTTCCTGCATAAGTCTCCTGCTAAAGGTAGATTAGAAGGATATAAAAAGGCATTAAATAAATATAGAATACCTTTGGATGAGTCGCTTATAAGTGTAGGAGATATAAACATAGAAGATGGGTATGAAAGGACCAAGCAGATGCTGGAAAAAAATTTAGATTTTACCGCTATCTTTGCTTACAACGATATGATGGCCTTCGGGGCTATGCAAGCCGTAAAAGAAAAAGGTTTAAGAATACCGGAAGATATCGGATTGGTCGGTTATGACGATATCCCCTTCAGTTCACTTATCAGTCCATCATTAACTACTATTAAATTAAAGAAACAAGAATTAGGCATAGAAAGTGTTATGCTGTTACTTTCTCATATAAATGGTAATCGGGAAAAACCCAAAAAAATAATGTTAGATGTAGATATTATAGTAAGAAAAACTTAAACTGCAATGTTGAGAATAAATTTAAGCAATTAAGAGGGGGTGAAAATATAGTATTAGTATATATTCAAATTAGGTACTGTAAATTTGAAAGTTAAATTTAAATTAAGAAGGAGGAATCTATTATTATGTTAAAGAGAAAATTTATAATTTTGGTTGTAGTTTGTTTGTTTTTAGTTGTAAGTAGTATTACATATGCAGAATCTACAGAAAAGTCGGGCGAAATAACAATTTGGTCGTGGGATCCTAATTTTAATATTCCAATTATGCAAGAAGCAGCGGAAAGGTACGCTAAAGACAATCCTAAAGTAACATTTGAAATTACTGAGCTTGCCAAGGCAGACGTGGAACAGAAATTGCATATAAACCTGGCTTCTGGTGTAACGGCTGGATTGCCTGATATTGTTCTTATTGAGGACTATAATGCACAAAAATACCTTCAATCATATCCGGGAGCTTTTGCAGATCTGACAGACAAGATTAAATTCAGTGACTTTGCAAATTACAAGGTTGGTCTTATGACCTTGGATGGAAAAGTTTACGGTGTTCCCTTTGATTCAGGTGTGAGCGGTTTATTCTATAGAACAGATTATCTTGAAAAGGCAGGTTACAAGTCAGAAGACTTGAACAATATCACCTGGGATAAATTTATAGAAATTGGCAAAAAGGTTAAAGAGAAGACCGGCAAAGCTATGATTGGATTTGGTCTGGACGATGGCGGTCTGATGAGAATAATGATGCAGTCGGCCGGGAAGTGGTATTTTGACGACAAGGGGAATGTTAATTTATCAAATAATGATGCATTAAAAGAAGCGTTTAAAACATACAAAGCAATTGTTGATTCAGGTATCATCAAGAAAACAAGCGGTTGGAGTGAATGGGTTGCAGCATTCAATAACGGTGATACTGCATCAGTTGTAACCGGTGTATGGATTATAGGCTCTGTGAAGGCGGATAAAGCCTCGTCAGGTAAATGGAAAGTTGCTACCACACCTCGCTTAAATATAGCCGGTGCAGTCAATGCTTCTAATCTTGGCGGCTCAAGCTGGTATGTACTTGAAAATTCAAAGAACAGGGATCTTGCAATAGACTTTCTTAACCAGATTTATGCCGGCGACATCGATTTCTACCAGAAAATCTTGATGGACAGGGGAGCTGTTGGTACATATTTGCCAGCACAGAGTGGTGCTGCTTACTCTAAGGAAGATGAATTTTTCAGTGGACAAAAGGTTTACACAGACTTCTCAGGATGGATAAAGGCAATACCTACAATAAACTATGGAATATATACATATGAAGCAGATGCAGCGATATTTACAGTAATGCCGGATGTATATTCGGGGAAAATTTCGATTGAGGATGCATTAGAAAAGGCAGAAGAACAGTTGAAAAATCAGATCAATAGATAGAATTAACATTTTATTTATCAATAAGGCTGATTAATAAAAAGGAGAGGAATAATACTTGGCCAAATACTTGTATTATTCCTCTTTTAAAATAAATATTGTTTAACACGAAGCCTTATAATGCAATGAGCAAAACAAATTTTCCTTGAAAGGAGAGGTGAGAGTTTTATGACGGAGAAAGGCGTAAGCAGATCATTCATAAAACCAAGGGACAAGTATGGATGGCTGTTTATATCTTTGGCATTGATATTACTTGGAGTCCTTTTGTTTTATCCCATCGTTTATTCTCTTTATTTGTCCACTATGTCATCAAAAGGTATTGTACAGAAATTTGTTGGTTTTGGCAATTATGTAAAGCTTTTTCAAGACTCTATGTTTTTACTGGCCTTAAAAAATACATTAACTTTTTTCCTTATTCAAGTTCCGATAATGTTATTTTTAGCCCTTATACTTGCAACTATTTTAAACGACAAAACAATAAAGTATAGAGGCATTTTTAGAACGGCATTTTTCCTGCCGGCTGTAACATCATTGATTGCATATACCATTCTTTTCAAAATGATGTTTTCCCTTGATGGATTTATCAACGGTGTACTGCTAAACGTGCATATTATCAAATCGCCTATTCCCTGGCTACTCGATCCTTTTTGGGCTAAGGTAACGTTAATCACTGGCTTGACATGGAGATGGACTGGATACAATATGATTTTCTATCTATCAGCCTTACAGAATATACCAGAGGAAATATATGAGGCAGCGAAAATTGATGGTGCAAATAAAGTAAAACAATTTTTTTATATCACAATACCCTTACTAAAACCTTTGATTCTGTTTACAGCAATTATGTCGACAATAGGTACATTACAATTGTTTGACGAGCCGATGAATCTTTCACAAGGTGGTGTCACTTCTGCAACTATTGGTCCGGGCAATTCACTATTAACCTTGTCTGTATATGTTTATAATTTATGCTTCAAGTATATGCCAAACTTTGGATACGCAGCTACAGTCTCATATGCAATTGTTCTAATTGTAGCGCTACTGTCCATCATTCAATTTAAATTAATGGGTGATAAAAAATGAAAAAAAATTACAGCATAAATAGAATTTTAGTATATGTTTTTCTTGTATTTACGTTTATCGTATCAGTGTTTCCCTTTTATTGGATGGTTGCAGGTATGACGAACAGTGCAGTAGACGTCATAAAAGGCAAAATGACTTTTGGTAATCAAATGTTAAATAATATTACTACCTTGTTTACTACCTATGATATGGTCAGAATACTGTTCAATTCCCTGAAAGTAACAGGATTCACTGTGTTAGGCATCTTAATTGTATCATCGATGGCAGCATACGGCTTTCAAATATATTCCTCTCCTGCACGTGAAAAAGTATATGGCCTCATCATACTGTTCATGATGGTTCCGTTTATAGCTCTTATGATACCTTTGTTCCGGCTTATTGTAAAAATGCATTTGCTCAATACGCATAGTGGATTGGTATTGACTTCGATTGCATCCGTTTTCATTATATTTTTCTTGCGGCAGAGCTTTAAAGCTTTCCCGTATGAGATCATTCAAGCAGCACGTGTGGATGGGGCAGGAGAATTCCGTATATTCTTTTCCATTTTTATACCATCAATGAAATCTAGCTACGCAGCTGCTGCTATTTATTCTTTTATGGCAAGCTGGAATGCTTATTTGTGGCCCCTCATTATTTTGCAGACGGACAAACAGAAGACGGTCACCTTAATGATATCCTCGATGTCATCTGCATATTTTCCAGAGTGGGGGGTTATTATGACGGCAATAGTTATTGCTACCTTGCCTATAATAATTGTATTCTTCGGATTTCAGAAGTATTTTGTACAAGGTATGTTAGGTTCATCACTAAAACAATGATAGAGGGAAGTAATGAAAAATAAATTATCAGGAATAATTGATAGAAGGAAGGAAATTTCTATAATGAAATACAGAAAAATATTGAATTTTAATACAGATTGGTATTTTCTGGATAAAGATATAAAAGATGCGAAAAATATACACTCAGGTGATAATAAATTTGTAAAAGTTAATCTACCACATTCTAATAAAATTGTATCACACCATTATTTTGAGGAAAAAGATTATCAATTTATTTCTTGGTATTACCGCAATTTCTATATAAATGAAGAATATAAGGGAAAAAGAATAATTGTAGAATTTGACGGTATTATGAGCGTTGCCGATGTTTATGTTAACGAAGAGTTTGTTGGGGAGCATAAAGGTGGATATACTTCTTTTTCTTTTGATATTACTGATTATATAAATTTTGAGGGGAAAAATATAATTACTGTTAGAGTAGATTCTACCCGCAGAATTGATATCCCACCTGAAGGTGGGATAGTTGATTATATGCTTTTCGGAGGAATTTACCGCAACGTCCGTCTGGTGATAGTTGAAAACATACATGTTAGTTGGTCTTTTATAGAAGTTATAGAAGCAAGTAATAAATTGGCGATAATTTATCCAAAATATGAGTTAAATAATTTATATAACGAAGATAAAAAAGCTATAATAATTACAAAACTTAGGGATGAAGACAATAAGGAAGTAATAACTAAAGAAACCACTTTGATTATTAAAACTGGTAAAAACACAATTAGACAGGAACAAATTTCTTTTTCGAAGCCAGAACTGTGGCATCCCAATCATCCTTATCTTTATAATATATATACACAAGTTAAAATTGACAATAGAATTTGTGATGATTTTAACACAAAAATAGGCATTAGAAAATTTGAATTTAAAGATGATGGAAAATTTTATATTAATGGTGAACCTTTCAAGTTAAGAGGTCTTAATCGCCATCAAATGTTTCCTTACCTGGGCGGGGCTATGCCAGATCGGGGTCAACGAAAGGATGCTGAGATACTTAAATATGGTATAGGGTTAAATTTTATCCGTTCTTCCCATTATCCAGCTAATCCTTCTTTTCTTGATCGTTGTGACGAAATAGGGCTTTTAGTATTAGAGGAGATACCCGGGTGGCAATATATAGGTGACGAAGAATGGAAGATTTTAGCCAAAAAGAATGTAGAAGAAATGATTACTCGTGATCGTAATCATGCCAGTATTTTCCTTTGGGGAGTTCGTATTAATGAATCTAAGGATGATCATGGTTTTTACTTAGACACCAATCGGATTGCTCATTCTTTGGATAGCAGCAGACAAACTTGCGGTGTTCGTAATTTTCAAGAAAGCGAGTTTCTGGAAGATGTATTTACCTGCAACGACTTTGAATATAATTTAGAAGGGAAATTAAAATTTCCACACAATATTCCTTATATGATTACCGAATATATGGGTCATATGTATCCAACCAAGTCATACGATAGTGTAGAGCGAATAATTAAACACGCAGTATATCATGCAAAAATTCAAAATTGCCAGTATGGGATGCATAATTTAGCAGGTGCATCCGGTTGGTGTGCTTTTGATTATAATACTCACGCTGATTTTGGTTCCGGCGATAGAATCTGTTACCACGGCGTATGTGATATTTTCCGTCTACCCAAATTCGCAGCTTATTTTTACAAGAGTCAAATGGATCCAGAAATAGAAAAAGTTGTATTTATTGCCAGGTATTTAATCCCTTCTTTTAATGAAGATTACGGAGATGAAGTTATCGTTTTTAGCAATTGTGATGAAATTGATTTATATGCAGGGGAGAAATATATAAATTCTGCTAAACCCGATCGGATTAATTATTCAAATTTACCTCATCCTCCCTTTATTTTTAAAAATTGTAGTTGGTGGGAATGGGGAGCAACCAATATTACCAGTCTTAAAGCAATAGGAAAAGTAAATGGCAAAGAAGTGGCCCAACATGAAATTTTCCCCTTTGGCAGACCCGATAAATTAGTATTAAAACCCGATTATACAGAATTAATTGCTGATGGAGTAGATTGTGTAAGAGTTGTCATTGAATTACAAGATAAAAATAGTCAAATATTACATTTATCTCATCATCCTGTTTTTTTTGAAATAGCAGGTGCCGGTAAGTTAATTGGTGAAAATCCTTTTAGTTTAGAAGCGGGGAGGGGAGCAGTATTTATTCAGGCAGGTCGTGAACCCGGGAAAATAGGGTTAAAGGCCTATGTTAATGAATTGCCACCTGCTGAGATTATAATTAACATTATTGCTATGCAAGAAGAAACTGTGCCAGTTAAGAAGTTGTAAAAAATCTATAACATAGAAGATGGAGCGAGGAAATTGTCTATTAAAATATTAAATAATGATGAAAAAAAATGGTTTTTAGAAACTAAAAACACAGTTTATGTAATAGGAGTAGATGAAGATAAAAATTTGCAACATCTTTATTGGGGAGAAAAATTGCCCTATACTAGTGATTATCCCGGAGTACTTCTAAAACAAGAATTTCCTTTTGATAATTTCGAACAGATAATCAAAGAAGAATTTTCTCCCTGGGGTGGAATCCGTTATAAAGAACCCGGATTAAAAGTTATCTATGAAGACCAGGTGCGGGACTTAATTTTAAGATATAGAACTTATAAATTAATTGATAGTGACAAGTGTAAAACACTTATAATTTATCTTATTGATTCAGCATATAATTTAGAAGTTGAGTTAAATTATCGATTAATCGAGGAATATGATTTAATTGAGCGTTGGGTTAATATAAAAAATAAAGGCAGCCAATCAGTTCAAATTAAACAAATATTATCTGCTCAATGGCATCTACCAGATATTCAAAATTATAGGTTAAGTTATTTATATGGTCGTTGGGCTGGTGAAACTAAGCTATCGAGGATAGGATTAGGTTATGGAAAAAAGATATTGGAAAGTCGTCGAGGAATTACGAGTCACCAGTTTAACCCTTGGTTTGCTGTAGATAACGGTCAAGCTGACGAGGACATTGGAAAGGTGTATTATGGTATTTTAGGTTGGAGCGGAAATTGGAAAATTGTTTTTGAAAAAGATTCTTACGGTCGATTACAAATTGGTGGGGGTATAAATGATTTTGACTTTTCATGGCAATTAAAACCCAATGAGTGTTTTGTTACCCCTAAATTTGTTGCTGGTCATACTACTAATGGATTTGGAGATGCCAGTCGCAAATTACATCATTATCAATTAGATTATATTTTACCGAGAAATGCAAATCATAAAATAAGACCTGTTCTTTATAATTCTTGGGAGGCTACTTCATTTAATGTGAATGAAGAGGGGCAAAAAAAATTAGCTGAAAAAGCGGCAAGTTTAGGTGTTGAATTATTTGTACTTGATGATGGATGGTTTGGAGAAAGAAATGACGATACGGCCGGATTAGGTGATTGGTATGTCAATAAAAAGAAATTTCCTCATGGTTTAACAAGTTTGATTTCTTATGTGAATGAATTAGGAATGGATTTTGGTCTATGGGTTGAACCAGAAATGGTTAATAAGAATAGTAACTTATATAATCTTCATCCGGATTGGGTTTATCATTTTCCAAATCGTCTTCGCTCTGAATCAAGAAACCAGCTTGTATTAAATTTAGCCAAAAAAGAGGTTGTAGAATATATTTATGATTTTATGAATACATTATTAGGCGCTTATAATATAAAATTTATTAAGTGGGATATGAACCGACCTTTCAGTGAACCAGGCTGGTCTGAGGCTTCAAAATTCCAACAACAAGAGATTTGGGTTTGCCATGTTCAGGGCCTTTATCAGATTTTAGATAGATTACGAAGAAAATATCCGGAAGTTATCTTCGAATCTTGCTCCGGTGGAGGAGGAAGGATTGATTTGGGTATTTTACAAAGGACAGATCAAGTTTGGGTAAGTGATAATACAGATGCTTTTGATCGCCTAAAGATTCAAGAAGGATTTTCCTATGCATACCCCCCCAAGATTATGATGTCCTGGGTAACCGATTCGCCTAATTGGTTGAACCAAAGGAAACTAAGTCTTGAATACAGATTTAATGTAGCCATGATGGGGAGCCTTGGTATTGGCGGGAATTTGAATAATTGGTCCAAAAATGAGATAAAATTAGCCAAAGAAAAAGTAATTCAGTATAAAAAAATAAGAGAAATAATTCAGCACGGAGATCAATATCGTTTATTACCAAGCTGGAAGGGAAATTTAATCGCGGTTGAATATGTAAACAAGAATAAAGATAAAGCGGTTCTTTTTGTATTTCTCCATTCTCAACAGTTTGGAGAAAAATTACCCCCGGTAAAATTAAATGGGCTTATTAGTGATTCTTTATACCAGTATCAAGATGAAAATAAAAAAATAATATTAAGCGGTAAAGCTTTAAAAGAAATAGGATTGAAAGTTAATTTAAAAGGTGATTTTGATAGTAAGTTAATTATTCTTGAGAAGCAAAACAAGAGAAATGATTAAAAGATATAAAAAAGTTAATTATTGGATTTTTAAAATATAATAACTAAAAATAATTTATGAAAAATAATATGGAATTGGCATAAGGAAGGATATTTTTATGCAAATACAAAAGAAAAGAATTAAAAAAGAAGATGGTCGTTATCTAATCTATTATACATTTATTGATGAAACAAAAGAAGAAAAGGAGGGCAGGGATGTTAGAACTAAGATGGAATCCCATCCTGAAGCAATGGATAATGATAGCCACTCATCGACAGAACAGGACCTATAAACCTCCGAAAGATTACTGCCCTCTCTGTCCTACTAAAAAGGGAGGCTTGTCTACGGAAGTACCAGCCGAAGATTACGATATAGTGGTTTTTGAAAATAAATTTCCTTCTTTGCAACAAGACTCACCAGAAGTAACCGAGAAAGACTCCAAATTTTTTAAACATGGTAAAGCTCAGGGAATATGTGAGGTAGTTCTATTTACTTCTGATCATGATGGGATTATGTCGGAGAAACCCTTAAGCCGTTATATTAAACTGGTAAAGGTATGGAGAGACCGCTATCGGGAGTTAGGGGATAAAGATTATATCGATTATGTCTTTATCTTTGAAAACAAAGGCGAGGAAGTAGGGGTGACTCTTCATCATCCTCATGGCCAGATATATGCCTATCCTTTTATTCCGCCCGTTATCGAACAGGAGCTAAATTCCAGTAAAGAGTATTTTAAAAAAGAGGGGGAATGTCTCTTCTGTAAGACCTTAAAAGAAGAAAAAGAAGATGGCAGGCGAATTATTATTAGCAATGATTCTTTTACTGCATTAGTCCCTTTTTCTGCTTCTTATACTTATGAAGTCCATATTTATGCTAATAAACATCTTTCTTCGTTTAATGATTTTTCCGAAAAAGAAGAAATTGATTTAGCAGCAATTTTCAAAACAATATTAATGAAATTTGATAGCCTTTTTGGATTTGTCTTTCCATATATTATGGCAATTCATCAGCAAGCAACTAATGGGACAGGTAAAGAATATTCCCATTTTCACATTGAATTTTATCCCCCTTATCGTACCAAAGATAAACTTAAATATTTAGCCGGGAGTGAAATAGGGGCTGGTACTTTTATTAATAATTGCTTACCTGAAGAAAAGGCTCAAGAACTAAGGGATATTCCACCTGAAGGAATAGTTTGTTATTAAAGGTTTCCGCATTAAAATAAAATTGACTGGAAGATTAATTATAGACATAATTGGATATAAAGTAAGAAGATGAAGAGGAGATTTCAGTGCAAGATTTGAATAAACTCTGGAAGATATTTAATGAAAAATTCACTGATACTGGTTTGGTTAAAGGAGCCTTTTTTGCCCCCGGCAGAGTTAACCTAATTGGTGAACATACTGACTATAATGAGGGATTTGTCCTCCCGATAGCTATCGGAAAAAAGATAATTATGCTGGGCCAATTAAGAAACGATCGGCTGGTTCAAGTTTTTGATCTGGTTTATAAAACTAAAATCAAATTTTCTTTAGATGCTCTAACTCCCCTTAAAAAAGATACCTGGGTGAATTATTTGATGGGCGTGGTGGATGAAATACAAAAAGCAGGATATCCTTTGCAAGGAGCAAATCTTATCTTTACCAGTAATATTCCTCAAAGAGTGGGTTTGAGTTCTTCTGCCGCCTTAGAGGTGGTTACTGCCTTAACTATGGCAAAATTAAATTTATTAGAAATTAAACCGGTAGAAATGGCTCATCTCTGTCGGAGAGCAGAAAATAATTTTGTAGGTGTAGCCTGTGGTATTATGGACCAATATGTTTCCTGTTTGGGTCAAAAAAATTATGCTCTTTTTATTGATTGTAGATCTAATGATTATGATTTAATCCCCTTTAAAGACCACAATTATCAAATAGTAATTTGTAATTCCAAAGTTCAAAGAGGGTTGGTTAATTCTGAGTATAATATAAGAAGAGAAGAATGCAAAATGGCTACCGAATTTTTTAAGCATAAATTAAACCGCGAGATACGAGCTTTAAGAGATATTACCATAGATGAATATAAAAAATATCAGGCGCAATTACCGGAAGTTACTGCCCGTAGAGCCAGGCATGTAATTTCAGAAAATTATAGGGTTCAAACTGGGGTACAGGCTTTAAGGATGGGAAATTATTCTGCTTTTGGTCAACTGATGATAGAATCACACCAAAGCCTTAAGGATGATTATGAAGTAAGTTGTATTGAATTGGACCTCCTGGTTAATTTGGCCTTAAAACAAGAGGGAGTTTTGGGAGCCAGAATGACTGGTGCCGGATTTGGTGGTTGTACTGTAAACTTAATAGAAAAAAATTATCTTGATGCTTTTAAGAAGAAGATTAAGAATGAATATAAAAAAATTACCGGTATCATTCCGGATATATATTTAACTCCACCTGCTGAGGGAGCCAAAGTTTTGGAGTTAAGGTGATAAAAGATAAAAGAATTGATAGTATAAGGGTGAGAAGATAGCTTGATTGGTCACCATGTAACTTTAAAAGGTTTTATTTATTATTTAATTTAAAAATATGCTATTATATTTTACATAAAACAAATAACGAGGAAATAACTGGAGGTGTTAAGGTTGGTAAAATATATCATGGCTCTGGATCAGGGGACTACCGGTTCCCGGGCGATAATCTTTAATCACAGTGGAACTATAGTTAGTACTGCCAGTAAAGAATTTAAACAAATCTATCCTAAGCCGGGCTGGGTAGAACATAACCCCACAGAAATTTGGTCATCCCAGGTAGAAGTGGCAAAAGCTGCCTTAGATAAGGCTGGCTTGGAAGCTGACGATATAGCTGCTATCGGTATAACTAATCAGAGAGAGACTACTATAGTCTGGGATAAAAAAAGCGGCAAGCCGGTTTATAATGCTATAGTATGGCAGTGCCGAAGGACAGCCCCCCTATGTGACCAGCTCAAAAAGAAAGGGCTGGCGGAGATTATCCAGAAAAAGACCGGTCTGGTGGTTGATGCTTATTTTTCCGGCACCAAGGTAAGATGGATTTTAGATAATGTAGATGGGGTCAGGGAAAGAGCCGAAAAAAAAGAACTCCTCTTTGGCACAGTGGACAGCTGGCTTATCTGGAATCTGACCAAAGGTAAAACCCACGTAACTGATTATACCAATGCTTCCCGCACAATGTTATTTAATATTCATCATCTTGATTGGGATGAGGAGATATTAACAGAACTGGATATTCCCCGAGAGATGCTCCCCAAAGTTTTGCCCTCGAGTCAGATTTATGGAAGCACAGATAAAGAAATATTCGGAGCAGAAATTCCTATTTCCGGAGATGCTGGAGACCAGCAGGCCGCCCTTTTCGGCCAGGCCTGTTATGAGCCGGGTATGGCTAAAAACACCTATGGAACCGGATGCTTTATCTTGATGAATACCGGAGAGAAAATTGTTCCCTCCAAAAATGGCCTTTTGACTACTATTGCCTGGGGGGTTAACGGTAAAGTAGAATATGCCTTGGAAGGGAGTATCTTTATCGGAGGAGCAGTAGTGCAATGGTTAAGAGACGAAATCGGGCTGATAAAAAGTTCGGACGAAATTGAAAAATATGCCCTAAAAGTCAAAGATACCCACGGGGTTTATTTGGTCCCTGCCTTTGTAGGGCTCGGTGCTCCTTATTGGGATATGTATGCCCGGGGCATCATTGTAGGGCTGACCCGGGGGACAAAGAAAGAACATATTCTAAGAGCAGCAGAGGAATCCATAGCTTATCAAAGCCGTGATGTCCTGGAAGTTATTCAGAAAGATTCAGGGATTAATTTGAAAAAATTAAAAGTGGATGGCGGAGCAGTTAGAGACAACTTCTTGATGCAATTCCAATCCGATATCCTGGGAGTCCCGGTGGTAAGACCTCAAATTGCCGAAACTACTGCTTTGGGAGCTGCATATCTTTCCGGTTTAGCGGTTGGTTATTGGAAGGACAAAGAGGAGATTGCTCAAAAGTGGAAAGTAGATAAAGAATTTTCCCCCAATATGGATGAAAAAACAAAAGAAACATTATATAAGGGCTGGAAGAAAGCAGTCAGTAGATCTCTAAACTGGGAGAAAAAAGAAGATTAAGAAAAAAAATATAAAGTATAAATGGGGTTTGTTATTTACATATATATAACAAGGCTACCCATAAATGAGATTTTCAAAGACAAGTCAAAAGACCAAGCGATATATGAGGTTCACCAACAGTATGGCTATACCTTAAAGATATAGCAGAATATATTGGCGGGCATTATATACTACAGTGAGCAGAGTGATTAAAAAAAATTGAGAGTGAAGATGAAAAGTGATATTGCAAGACCCGACCCCTTAATTCTTCTTTTAATTAACAGAAACTAAATTATTTATTTTACTGAGGCGATAAAGATATCCCCAATGACCAGGAGGTCTTCTTTTTTTGGTTTTTTCCCCTGGGATACATTTTCAAAGATAACCCTTCCCAAGGCAGCAATCATAGAATATAAAAATATATCTCCGCTCACTCTTTTACCTGAACATAAAATAACTTCCCCGAACAGGTCGCCTGCTTCCTTCTGTTTTTTTCTTAATTTTTCAAAGAGTTCATTTATCTTTTTTTTGCTGTCTTCTTTTTGCATAAAATCATAGCCGATTCTTTGCATAACAATAAAAATTTTAGAATTTTCTTCCAAAAGATTAATGTAAAACTCCACTATTGTTTTTATCCGTTGTTTAACATTGCTTGTGGTAGAAATTATTTTGTTAATCTTTTCAAAAATATTTTTTACATTTACTTCCATTAGTTGTAAAGCTAAATCTATTTTGGAAGGGAAATAATAATAGATAGTAGGTTTTTTTATTCCCGAAAGCTGAGCGATATCATCCATAGTGGCTTCGTAAAAGCTCTTTTTAAAGAAGATATCCCTGGCAGCTTCTAAAATTATTTCTTTTTTATCAATATTTTCTATATCCATTAGAAAGACCACTCTCCCATCAGGTATAGACCCTCTGCGCTTCCCATCTGTCCCAGCTTTGAGGTTTGGTCGCCCAAAACAGAAACATAAGAAAGGGTAATCGAAAAATCATCGGTGAAATCATAACTGGCACCAACAGAATTTACCATGCTTCCATCTTGAAGACTGATTATGCCTAAATAGTTGGGAGTAAGTTTACTATCTTCTAAGTCTTTTCTGGCGTTTAAGGAAATATAAGGAGAACATTGGTCACCTTCTTCAAAGGCAAATCCCCATATGAAACCTACATTTAAATAAAGGTCAAAAGAGGTAGTATAATCTGCACCGATTACTGCTTTTATGTAAGGGTCTTTTAGTATATCTTCACCCTGCACTTGCCAGGGTTGAGGAACTATATAAGCTAAATCGCCTCTCAAAGTAGCTCCGTCAATCCCCGGAAAATCTCCTTGAAATTCAAAGCCAAAAACATCTTTTTTAGGATACCCCAAGCCCAGATTTAAAGTCATTCCGGAAACACCGGGAACAGGTTCCACGGTTTCAGGATAAGAATTAAGATAATATCCATTATAGTAACTAATTGCTGCATCAAAAGAGGTAAAACTTCTTCCTAATTTTATCCCCCAAACCGGATTTTCCGGGAGGGCGTGAGTTATATTAACAGAATTTATTTCTATTCCCTGAGCTTGAAATTGAGGAGCAAACATAGAAAGATATATTTGCTCTTCATATTTTTCCGGCATATAAGAAGGGACAAAAGAAGGAAGGATTATAGTTTGTAAGTAGGTAATATCATTAAAATAATAAGTTGCATCAGCGGCTAATACTCCGTTTTTCTGGGCTATAGACGTAAAAGACATTCCGGGCGGCAGAGGATTAAAATTGTCCAAGGGGCTGAGCATATCTGCTGACCCCCAGCTTACAATTAATCTACCTGCTTTTATATCTGAATTGGGAATAAGATCATAGGCACCAATATAAAGCTCTTTAGGTTTTATTTCAATGGAGTTATCGGCAAGAGAACTATCCGTATACTTAATTAAAAAGTTACCTTCTGCAAAGATTTCATCAGTAAAACTATGAATATAGTTAAGGTCTAAATTTAGAGTATTGCTTAGATGATTCTCTGTAAAATTGTATCCTCCTGAATAGGTTAAGTTCCCAGAAAAATCTATGGCATAAGCATAAGCAGAAAATAACAAAATAATAAATATTACCAAAAAAATATTTCTTTTCATAATTATATTTTTCTCCTCCATTTGTTGTTAGTTAATTGGTTACTTAGTTATCTAGTTAGTTGGTTTGATATTAATTCTTCAACTAATTAACCGGGTAACTAACTAACCAAATAACTAATCTTTGCGATCTCCGATTTTATTCTGTATCCTGAATTTTGTATTTCTCTTTCTTTACGATATACGATATACGATATACTATATACCGTCCTTAAAGTGTCGGCTTTGACAATGTCCTAATACTAAAGAAGCTGGATGATAATTCTACATTATATTCCATTTCTTTTATTACAATCTTAGTTTTTTTATTCTCTTCTGTATCAGTAAATGCTATCTCCATCGGGGTAATTTTTCCTTTATCATCAATCTTTATCTTTGTAATTTCTAAAGTTTTAGTAAGATTTTCGCTTATATCGTAAAATTCAACTTCTTTAGTGTAAAACTTTTCTTTATCCACCGTGATTATGATTTTCTTATAAGATGTATCTTCATCACTTGGTATAACTTCTATTATAAATTCGCTATCAGTCTCTTCCAGTAATTTCTTTTCATAATCCTTATCTTCATAATTCATATTCATATCTTCGTAAGAAAGGCCTGTTCCCATAAATTCATCACCTTTTGAAGACCCGGCGATTCTCCTTGCTTTACCATAGGCGGGCATGTATAAATATATTTTTTCTCCATCATCAATATTTAGAAGAGTTACACCTTTTACCGATTTAGGAGAGAGAAATCTAACAAGGGTGCTGCTCTTTTCATCTTCTCCCTCTTGAGAAAACATTGTCATCTCTCTTACTTCCTCATTTCCTTCCTCATCTATTAAAATCATTTCGGAAATAGTTTTTTGAGTAGTAAAATCAGGTGATGTCTCTTCCATTTTATCCATAATTTCATCCACAGTTAGTGTTGTTTCTGTTCCTGCATAGGCCATAATGCCTGAAAACAACAAGCAAACAGTTATCATCGTAAAAAAATATTTTCTTATTTTCATTATTTTGACTCCTTTTTTATTTTAAAATCAACTTTATCCAGTAATATTGGAAGAAGTAATAAAGTGTAAATAACACTGACGATCATGACACTTCCAATCAACTGACCAAAAGATGCCATCATTTTAATATTGGAAAAGCTGAGTACAAAAACTCCGGCTGCTATAGAAATGGAATTAAAGACGATCGCTCTTCCGGTTCCGGTTAGAGTTGTTTTCAGCGCATCTATTTTTCCCTTACGTTTTAATTCATTTTTATAGCGGGATATAAAGTGAATAGTATAATCTATCCCTGCGCCTATAGCGATACTTGCCACCATCATGGTAGATACGTTTAAGGGTATATTAAAGACTCCCATAGCACCACCCGCGGTAATGATAGTTAAAACAAGAGGAATGATAGAATATAATCCTACTTTAACAGATTTAAATTGAATGACCAGCATAGTGAATACCATTAAGAATGCGAGAATAATACTCCTAATCTGTCCCCTGAATAGACTACTGTTTATCCGGTCAGTAATTACTGGGGTTCCGCTCAACCGAAAAGAGAGTTTCGTAGTTTCATTGTCATCAGGTATAAAAACAATCATATCATTTAAATACCAGAAGATATCATTTTCTTCATCGCTTAATTGATCGCCTAAATAATTTTCTGCCATTAATTGTGCTACTTTTATTTTTTCTCTTTCCCCGGCCATATTTCGAGAATCTTCCAGTATTTCCAGCAAATAGAGAGCATCATCTTCTGATAAGTCTACCTGACTAATCAGTTCATCTTTAAAGAAATCTACTGATTGGTTATTTTGGATGTAAGATCTAAGTAAAGGAGAAACTTCCTCTTTCGTTAATCCTAAATCTTCAATTTCCAAAGAAGACAGAGATAAAATTTCAGAAATAAATGTCTGGTCTTTTCCTTCAAATTCATTATTTGGTTGAGCAGCCAATCGAACCAATTCTTTCTTGAAGTCGTCCATATTTTTTATCTCCATACCTTTTGCCTGAAGGGAAGAAATAATTTCATCTGCAATATAGGGGTAATAATTTTTACGTTCTTCTTTTTCTAATGATTGAAGATCTACTTGCTTTACATTTTTGGGAATGGTTTCTATAAATGCCCTTATTTTTGCAATTGATAGATCGAGGGCATCAGAAGTCATTTCTTTAGTCCTGATAGATACCAGCGTGTCTTTATCATCATCTCCGACCATAGAAGTAATATATTCATTATCCTGGGCAAAAAACCAGAGATTATCAATCTTTCCCAAACTTGCAGGTATGATCTTTTTATTTTCCATTGCATCATTAAGATCAATTAAAAAATCGCTGATTGAAGACGGTTCTTTTAGTGAAGGGAGCCTTGTTGAATAATCTTCTATCTTTTTTATCTGTCTTAAAACATAAGGATTTTTTACGTTATCTGCCTCGGTATAGATATAAAGCGTATCTACTCCGCCAAATTTTTCTTTGAAATAATTCAAAGTTTTTACAACTTGGCTCTTTTCTCCCAATCTTGATTCCATGGATGAATCAGGTATGACTTGAGTAGCAAAGCCGATTCCTCCTAAAACTACGGCTAATACAATCACGATAACCATTTTCTTTTTTTCTGAAACCAAATAAAAAACAAGATTCAATAATTTACTGACTAAATCTTTAGAATTAGAAGAGAATTTTTTATGTATTTTAGGAGGAGGGAAAAGTTTATAAAAAGCACCCAGAAAAAAAGTTGACAGTATAAAAGCAAAGAATATTCCCAGGGTAGAAAAAATACCAAATTCGGTAATGGGTCTTACGATGGCAGCAGAAAGCGACAAAAAACCGGCCATAGTCGTTAAAGCACTCATTAATATAGGCACAAAAGTATGCCGGAAAGTCATTTTAACTGCTTTAAGCGGTTCAAAGCGATATCTTTCTTCATAATAACGGCTTACAAAATGTATTCCATAAGCAGTTGCCAGAGATATCATAATAACCGGCAGGATAGCAGCTACCATGGTTACATTTCTACCAGTGGAAGCTATTAATCCCAAAACCCAAACCGAAGACATAAAAGCGACCAAAAGGGGTAATATGACTCCCCGAATACTTCGAAAGCAGAAGAAAAGAACAAAGAGCATGATAATAATGGCGGCAATACTTAAGCCCATGGTACTCCGGGAACTTTCTGATATTTCTGCACTCATTAATGGCATACCGGAGTAATATATTTTTGTAGCATCTCCTTTTAAGGGGTCTATTATTTTTATTAAATCATTCTTTAGTTCACTTCCCGAAAAGCCTTTTTTTAATTCCATTATTAATAGAGTAACATTTCCATCTCCGGATATAAATTTGCCCTTTACCATATTGTTTTTTAAAAGAGTTTCCTTAAGCTCTCTTGCTTCTTTATCGTTTTCCGGGAAGATTTCTACTAAATCTTTTACTTCCAAACCAAATTCTGTGCTTATTATTTCAGGCATATTTAAGAAAGAAGTTACAGATTTAATATAAGAAGTATCATTTAATTCATCAATAATATTTTTTACGCTCCTTAAATTTTCTGCCCGGAAAAGGTCATCATATTCCAGCGAGATTACCGCTGTTTCTGACTGAGAGCCGCCAAATTTATCAACTATTTCACTATAAAATTCTATATCCGGGTCATCCGCAGGCATATATTTGGTAATGTCATCTTCGATGGTTAGCTTGTTTAATTGTGAACCTGCCAAAATAGTGATAACAATGGTTATTGTAACTATTGGCCAGGCATATTTCGTAATAAGATCGGCAACTTTTTTCATCATTTTACTTTCCCTTTTATCCTCTCAATTTTTTAGACTAAAAGTTATTATAACTGACTGGTCAGTCGAAAGTCAAGAAAAAATTATACAGAAAAAATTATAATTTGTCATTCAACATTTTTTCTAATAATATTTTGCTCTTTGTAGGGGGCGGATTTATCCGACCCGTGTTTTTAATAAACAGGCGAGACGCCTGTCCTACGATTAACGGGTTCGATGAATCGAACCCCTACTTCCGGCTCCTTTATTCTATTTTCTTAACCAGTTAACCAACTAACTAGATAACTTTTTGCTTATTACTCATCACTCATTACTTATTACTATATTTTCCCACGAGATACTCGATACTATATTTTAAAGCTTGACAAGAAGAGTGATTAAAACCTATAATATTGGTAATAAAATATAATAAAAGAAAAAATAAAAGGGGAAAGTAGGTAGACGCCCAATTTTAGAGAGCTGATGGCTGGTGTGAATCAGTATTGGCTTTATCGAATTCCACCCTTTTTAATATTTCCGGTGAAATCAGAATATCCGGAGACACATCTTAAGATGTGTTAAACAATCAGCCAATGAAGGATAGGATATTTTCCTATTGAATCAGGGTGGCACCACGTGATTAAACTCTCGTCCCTAGTAGTATATGTTACTAGCTGACGAGAGTTTTTTTGTTTAACTTAAAATTTAAAAAGGTAATAAACATCCATGAAAGAATTTGAAATCCTCGAACATACCGCCGATATCGGAATAGCGGCCTATGGAAAAACTAAAAGAGAAGTTTTTATCAATATTGCCAGGGGAATGTTTGAAATTATTGCCGGGGGGAATAAAATCTCTAAAGAAAACCTTAGGGAAAACTTTTATGATAAAATAAAGCTGGAAGCTGACAATCTGGAAGGCTTACTCTTCGCCTGGCTTAATGAACTTTTATATATCAGTGAAACGAAATTAGTTATTTTAAGTAAATTTAAAATAAAGGAATTATCTGATTATCATATTGAGGCAGAAGTCGGGGGGGCGAAAATCAATCCCCCTTCCGTTAAAATAGAAAAAGAGATAAAAGCCGTAACTTACCATCGTTTAGAAATTAAAAAAGATGAGAAAAGCGGACTCTGGAGTGCCCAAATAATTTTCGATATTTGATTGTTCGGTCTATATTGTCATTCCCGCGGAAGCGGGAATCTAATTTATATTATTTGTAGGTGAGGGAGGGAATTAATATGAAACAATTATGGGATGGACCTTTAAATAAAATAGATGATTATCGCTGGGAAATTCCCAAAACCTATAACTCCGGTATGCGAGTTCCCGGTTTGATTTATGCCTCCTCAAATTTATTAGAAAAAATACGCCAGGGCCAGGCTATGGAACAGGTAGCTAATGTGGCTTTCTTACCTGGAATTGTAGGTCATTCATTGGCTATGCCGGATATCCACTGGGGCTATGGTTTTGCTATAGGCGGAGTAGCTGCCACCACTTTAGATGATGGAGTTATTTCCCCCGGAGGAATTGGTTTTGACGTGAATTGTGGAATCAGATTACTAAGGACTAATTTGACTTTAAAAGAAGTAAAGCCGAAAATTGAATTATTAGTTAATGAACTATTTAGAGCTATTCCTTCCGGTGTAGGTTCGAAAGGGAAGATAAAATTAAGTTATAATGAAATAAGAGATGTCTTAAGAAGAGGTTCCAGGTGGGCAGTGGAGAGAGGTTTTGGCTGGGAAGAAGATATTTTATTTACCGAAGAAGAAGGGTGCATGAAAGATGCCAATCCTGACCTGGTAAGCAAACATGCTATGGAAAGAGGGAAACCTCAATTAGGCACTCTCGGCTCCGGTAATCATTTTTTAGAGGTTCAGGTAATCGACAAGGTTTATGACCCTGAAGTTGCCCGGGAATTAGGATTGGAAGAAGGACAGATTACCGTAATGATTCATTGTGGTTCACGGGGGTTAGGGCATCAAGTATGTACCGATTATTTAGTGACCATGCAAAAGGCTGTACAGAAATACGGGATACAACTTCCCGACCGGCAATTGGCCTGTGCACCTCTGTCTTCACCGGAAGGAAAAAACTATTATGCAGCTATGGCCTGTGCGG
>Ga0268279_1000114_pt1 | contig 60768 bp, 61 predicted proteins | sample saktaG_6_FD_190142 | JGI IMG/M metagenome (GOLD analysis project Ga0268279, IMG submission 190142) | Saline water microbial communities from Sakinaw Lake, British Columbia, Canada - sak_2010_1_5_80m | ecosystem: Environmental > Aquatic > Non-marine Saline and Alkaline > Saline ...
CTGGAATTTAGTATGGTAAAAATAGAAGGATGCCTGACTTGACAGGTGCCTCTACAACTCCGCGACGCACGACATCGAATTGAGGCAAGGATTATCAATCGTAAGCTGCACAAGTAGTATAAGCCTTCCATCTTATAGCCCTTCTCCTTGAAAAGTTTCAGACAGGTAGCCACGACCTCGGGGTCGTACTTGGCGCCGCTGTGGGATTTTAACTGATAAGGCATTGCTTTCGATGATCGGAAGTATAGGGGGGGCTGTTTTTAATTGTCAAGGGATATTCCGCATCGAAAAACAGGGGCTGGCGATGCGGTTGGGAGAGGGAGGTGGAGCAGTGGCTCCGTTCTTCATGCGTCAATCCAAAATTGAATCAATACCTTGAATTTATATATTTATTGGCTTTACCACAACTTCGGATTAACGCTTATTTCGGAATATTCAATAAACCATTCCCAATTGATTTCCTTGCTTTCAGGAAGACGTCTGGACTCTACCCCAACCGTTCATAAGCTATCAAGCTTTAGCATCTTTCACTCCGAAGTCAATGAATTCAGAGGAATCATTGTAGCGTTGACTTGTATTTGAAGTCTGCAGCATACTGATTCTATAGTTTTTTTATTGCTTTCAGGAAGCTATAAACAAGCGGGGAAATAGGATAAATTGGGCTCATAAATTGTATGTAGGAGATCAATATCATAACCCCATAGTCATTTATCACATTGTAGACAGCTTGCTTATCTTTTTTAAAAATCTTTCGTGTCTGCCGGAGGGGTTTTAATTCTGCTTCTTCACAACTCATACCATATATTGTGCAGTTAGAAATTTGTAAGACGATATATTGACAAAGTATAAGGTGTTATGTTATTAGAAATATTATAAAGTATCTTAAGGAGGCAGGATATTGTTATTTATTCCATCCGAGAGAGAAGTTTTTAATGCCTGCCAGGTATTATTTGGTTCCAACGTTTCTGTTTCAGTTGATTTTTTGAAATATCTACAGCCGGCAGGACTGAAAACCGCCTTTAGAAAAAAGGTACTTGAAACCCATCCTGACCGGGCGAAGGTGGTCGGAATCGATGATGAGGGTATAATGAATGAACGCTTCAGAGAAGTTGTTCATGCTTACGAAAAGCTGAGTCCGCTCATAGAAGCTGAAAAGAGATATATTCTAAGGGAAGGGGGTATTAAAACAGATACATGGCGTGAAAGACAAAAGAAAAATGTTGATCATTTTTATGAAGGTTTTTTCCCAAAACGAAAACTGTTGATTGGTCAATTTCTGTATTACTCCGGCGTTATTTCTTGGAGAACTCTTATAAAAGCGATAGCCTGCCAGAGAAGACAACGCCCATCCATCGGTCAGATTGCGCTCGATTGGAATTTTATTTCGTCTTATGACATAAAAAGAATTCTAACAGGTCGAGATTGCGGAGAAAAATTCGGTGAATGTGCCTTGCGAAAAGGATATATAACTCCTTATAACCTCATGGCCCTCTTGGGAAAACAACGAATACTGCAACGCCCTATAGGCGAACATTTTGTAGAAAGAAATATCCTCTCTGCTATGGAGCTTGAAAGGATGGTAGAGAAACTGCAAAGTCACAACAGAGAATATTTCCGTGTAAAATCAAAAAGATAAAGCTGCCCGGGAGAAGTTTGCTCACGTCTTATCTATAATGACGGAAGTTGGTATTTAAAAGCGTACCTGCGATATTATTCATGTTTTCTGCCAGAATCCCCTGTGGGTGTGTCTTTATTGCAGGTACCAGGCTTCTGGCACTGTTCTCTATCTCTGATTGATAAGGGACCCTTCCCAGATATTCTATCCTTATTGAAAGCATTTTCTTTGAAACGTCACGTAGTCGATTAACTACTTGAGTTACATTGCAGTGATCAGTGGCCTGGTTTACTATCAGGTGCGGATTGAAAGTGGAGACTTGCTTGCGTACCAGAGAGAGGCTTTCCGGGTATTTTTCTTTGACCCGTTCAATCAATTTATCAATGGTTTTAACTTTTGATCCATTTGGTGATATTGTAGCCTCTTTGATAAGCTCTTCCAGCCCGGCATCTCTGCTTTTTCGGTATGGCGATTCTACTCCAAAGAGCCTGTTCAATCTTCTGAAAAGGCTCGCCTTGATAAAATTGTAGGCATCTAAATAAGATGCGGGATCACATGTTGTCAAAACAATTCCATGATCTGCTATGAGGAAAAAATCAATCATATTATATGAGGTGCCCGCTCCAAGATCAAGAATGATATAATCGGCGTCAATCTTTTGTATGGCTTTCAACAATTTTAGTTTTTGCGAGAAGTTAATATTTGACGAGCCCAATTGTGAACTGTCGCCTCCGATCAACAAGGGGCCATATTTGCTTTGCACCATTATTTGTTGAAGTGTAGTAATCTTTTTGCTTAAAAAATCGTTAATGTTATACTTAAGAAAGGTTTCACCAAGATAGAGATGAAGGTTGGCTCCTCCAAGATCGAGATCAACAGCAACTGTTTTTTTGCCTCTTCCTGAAAGAAAAACTGCGAGGTTTGTAGTAAATATACTTTTGCCTATTCCGCCTTTTGCACCTGATACGGCAATTATTTTTGCCCGCCTGGTACCCTGTTCGACAAGCGGTTCCGTTCTTTCCTGAAGATGATAACTCAGAAGTCGATAGGCATACTGTACTTTGACAAACCGCTCTTTTCTTCGGCAAATCACTTCTTGCGATTCGTTGTAATAAAGGTCTGGATGATATAATTTTGCTTTTTTTCTGAAAGCATCTTTTACTGAAGATATGTTCAAACTTTTGATAAACTCGTCATCTTTTGCATGTTGAGCGGTAAACAGATAGGAGCAGGCAAGTCGGATCTTGTTAAGTTCTGATTCCTTTAGTTCATTGAGAGTAGCCACCGTACTATATATCCTTTTGTGATGTTTTAGATGTTAGCAATGACGATATATTGGATATTTTATAAAACTTCCAATTATTTACCCCGGAGCAATACGACGCATATTCCACTCTATTGGGAAAGCAAACAGTATGCCAAAAACCGTAATTTGGAGAAAAAGAATTATACCTTGAAAAGATAACATGCTTAACGATACCTTAAGGTTACTCCCATAGTCAGAGTTAGCATATTATATTATCGGATGCCCATCTAACCAACTTAAGTTTTTCTTGATCTTCCCCCGAAGCTGAGGGACAAAACTTATAATTACATAAAGACAGAACTTGGTGGAGGGTGGTTTACTATCTCTTTCACCTTTAAGCTGGTTTGAGAGTTGTGATAGATTGCCTACGGATTTACGGTTGTCAGATACTTGAACTCGCCTTCCTTTACATGTAGTATTACCGCGCTTTTTGTTGCGTTTCCATCTTTACCAATATTGATGGTGCCGGAAACCCCTTTAAAATCTTTCGTGTCTGCCAAAGCGGTTTTAATTCTGCTTCCTCTTGTTGATTTGGCCCTTTCGATGGCATCTAACAAAACAAAGTAGGCGTCTGCCCCTAACGCATCAAAGGCACTGGCCTCTTTTTCGTTTTTAGTTTCATAGATTTTGATATATTTTTTTGCAAGATCAGTTTCTGCCCCTTCTCTGGTAAAATGCCAGGTGAACGCAAGTCCCTCAACATCCTTTTCGCCAATTTCAATAAGTTCCTCGGCCCTGGCACCATCGGCTGACAGGATAGGAATTTTCATTCCCAGTTCATTGGCCTGTTTGCATGTCAGAGCATCTTCGGTGTAATAGTTTGGCAGATAAAGGACATCCGGTTTTGCTGCTATGAGGGCTGAAAGCTGTACCGTGAAGTCTCTATCTCCTGTCTGACAGTATGTTGTTGCAGCGATTTTGCCGCCCATGTTGATAAAGCTTTTAACAAAGGAATTGGAAAGACTGATGCAGTAGTCCTGAGCGATATCGATCATAATGGCCGCTTTCCTCGCTCCCATGATATTGTATGCGTACTTAGCGGCTACCTCTCCCTGGAATGGATCATTGTAGCAAACCCTGAAAACATAGTTCCTGTTTTGAGTAACCATTGGATCTGTGGCTGAAGGTGAAATGATCGGTATCCTCGCCTTCTCGGCAAGTTGTGCTCCTGCCACCGTATTTTCATTGATGGCTTCCCCGATTATTGCGCAAACCCCATTCTTTTTTATTAATCTGCTGACAGCATTGGCTGCTTCGGTCTTGTCGCTTTTGGTGTCGACCAGAATGAGTTTCACTTTCTTGCCGAGGACGGCGGGTTTTATTTGGTTGGCTATTTTGATTCCGGCCCATTCCGTCTGCCCATAAACTTCTGACGAACCTGTCATAGGCAGGAAAACTCCGATTATAATTGTGTTTGAATTTTTTGCGGCTGGAGCAACTCTGGAAAAATAGAAAATTGAAAAGAGAGCCAGAAAACATATAAACAACGTTTTACCCTTCATTTTGCATCTCCTGAATTGATAAATTGAAAACAACCTTTGAACATCTGAGCTTAATTAAATATGGCAAAAAGCTTTTTATGTCAACCACTAACAGCAAACTGATTTCCGAATAGCACTCTGTTGAGATTCATTTTGTATTTTTAGCGGGAAAATCAATTACTGTCAGATTAGCCGGTAATTTCATCGTGTTGCTTGCCTGTCCCGTCAACTTTCATGATTTTGAGGGGAGCAAACTGACCGGGAAGTCTCACCCTGTGGGCGGGGAGCTTCACTTTTTATGAGTGCATCAAAGTTTGTTGTTTAATTTCCCGGAACGTTCCTAAAATTAGAGATAATTACGATCCTATTTGTTCTTTTTCCGTAATATTATTTTAATTGGTACTTGATCAAACCCGAATTCTTCTCTTATTTTATTGGTCAGATAACGCTGGTATGAGAAATGGACGGCTTTTGGTTCGTGGACGAAGAAGACAAATGTAGGAGGTTTTAGAGATGCTTGAGTAACATAGCTGAAGTTGTGTGCCTTGTGCTGATAACGTGGAGGAGGATTTATTTCAAGGAATTCCCGTACCTTGTTGTTTAATATGGACGTCTGAACCCTTCTTGTGTACTGGCTGTACGCCGTTTCAATCGTATCGAATATCTTGATAACCCTCTGTCCGGTGAGGGCCGAGACGAAAAGTACTGGTGCAAAATTGAGAAATTTCAGCTTATCTTTAATGTCTCTCCTGTAGTTTCCCATGGTGCTGGTATCTTTTTCAACGAGATCCCATTTATTTACAACGATGATGCAGACAACGCCCCGTTCAAAGGCAAGGCCTGCGATCTTTGTATCCTGGTCTGTTATTCCCTCTTCCGCGTCTATCAGTATTAATGCGATGTCGCTCCTGCTCATGGTTTTGAGTGCCTGAACGACACTGTATCTCTCCAGGGTGATGCTTATTTTGCTTTTCCGCCGTATGCCCGCAGTATCGATGAGGAGGTATTTCCGGTCATTCAATTCAAAAGGGGTGTCTATGGCGTCTCTCGTCGTTCCGGGCAGAGGGTTGACGATAGTCCTCTCATACCCCAGTATTTTGTTGATGATGGAGGATTTTCCGACATTAGGTTTTCCTATAACGGCGATTCTTATCCTCTGTTCATCTTCATGGACCGCATCTGGGACGGGGAGGTATTCGGCAACGTCATCCATCAGTCCTCCTACGCCCACCCCATGCTCGGAGGATATGGTGTAGAGTTTTTCAATCCCAAGCCGGTAGAATTCGTAAGCGAGCTCTTCTTGTTTTGGTCCGTCTATTTTGTTGATTACAAAGAAAATCGGTTTTTCAACCTTTCGTAAGAGATTTACGATCTCTACATCCGACGGCGTCAGGCCCTCCCGTCCGTCCATGAGAAATATTATGGTGTCTGCTTCCTCTATAGCAAGGTTGGTCTGTTCACGCATCTGGATCAGGATTTTTTCCTTGGAGACGGGCTCAAATCCACCCGTGTCTATCAGTATGAAATCCCTGCCGTTCCAGGTACAATCCTCGTAATTTCTATCCCTTGTGGCGCCCGGCTCATCGATTACGATGGCCTTTTTCCTTTTGGACAGGCGATTAAAGAAGGTTGATTTCCCAACGTTGGGTCTTCCTATTATTGCAACTATCGGTTTCACTTGATAACCTCTTGTTAGTTCCGAGTTCAAAGTTCAAAGTTCAAAGTTAAAAGACTTGAAACTAACTCGGAACCTTGAACTCCGAACTCGGAACTATTCAGTACCCAAATTCTTTCAGCTTCTTCGAGTCTTTAGTCCAGCCTTTACTGACTCTGATGAAGAGTTCCAGATATATTCTGGTGGCGAAGAAATTTTCCATTTCCAGCCGTGCCTGTCTTCCGATCTCCTTCAGCATCGAGCCACCTTTTCCGATAAGTATCCCTTTTTGTGATTTTTTTTCCACGTTGATAGTAGCATGGATTCTGATCAGGTTTCTATCTTCATCTTCTTTAAAAGAATCGACAATAACGGCCGTAGAATAGGGTATCTCCTGATGGGTTAAGATTGTTATCTTCTCTCTGATTGTCTCGGCGGCAAGAAATCTTTCGGATACGTCTGTTATCATATCATCGGGGAAGTATTTTGGCCCTTCGGGGAGGATTTCCCATATCGTATCGATGAGGACGTCGAGGCCGTCGCTCTTCAATGCCGAGATAGGTATAATTTCCCTGAATGGAAAAAGATTCCTCAGCTCATCTATCAGAGGCAGAAGCATTTTCTTTTCGGCGAGGTCTATTTTATTGATGGCAAGTATGACCGGGGCTTTTACATCTTGCAGTGATTTTATAATAAAAATATCGTCATCATGGACTTTCCTGCCGGTTTCGACAAGCAGGAGGATGAGATCCATATCCCCTAAGGTATTAACGGCGGTATTCACCATATATTTACCGAGCGGTGTCGTAGCCTTGTGTATTCCCGGTGTGTCGACGAAGATGAACTGGCCGTTTTCGAGGTTTTTGATGCCGGTTATCCTGTTTCTCGTGGTCTGCGGTTTATGGGTGGTAATGGCTATCTTCTCCCCCATTATACCGTTCAACAGGGTCGATTTCCCTACGTTGGGTCTCCCTATGATTCCTATGAAACCTGACTTAAACAATTTTTATCTCCGTTACTTAAAAAATCGTTCCGAGTTCCGGGTTCCGAGTTCCGGGTTGAGAACTCTGAACTTTGAACGTTGAACTTTGAACTCAGAACCATTCGTTAATACAAGCATCCCTCTTTCCTGGACAGGGTCAGTTTTTACTGTAATTTCCATCAGTTTAAATCGCCCTTTTAGTGCCGATATGTTCTGATTCCTCAGTCCGCGGAAATTTGAAACATCTCCCGGCGAGAGAATAAAGGTTATTTCTTTGTCTCTGATTTGGGTTCGCTCCAGGAGAGAAGATGCCATGTCGAGAAAGATAGACCCCTCGACGAGTGATCTGAATGCGGGATGAAATGGTCCAGCTGCAATACTGCCGTCCTCTTCCATCTCTCGCGTCGTCTGAAGGCCGAGCCTTATGACGGGAATATCAGCTTCTTCAAATTTTATAAGGGCGTATTTGCAATATTCGATCGCATCGCCGATGGTCATCGGACGGTAGTCTCCATTGCGGTAAGACTCTGCCAGAGCAGTATCACTGAAGACGATGGTTGGGTGGATTCTCACCGTATCGGGATGGAGCGCTATGGTTTCATCAACGGTGTATTTGAATCTACTTTCGGTGTCTCCAGGGAGTCCCACCATGAGATGCATACCCGTCTCGAACCCCCTTTCTTTGAGAATCCTTATTCCGTTTTTCACATCTGCGGCTGAGTGTCCCCTGTTGGAAAGATTCAAAACCTCATCAACCATTGATTGAGCGCCGATCTCCACAGTCCTGACATGATATTTTTCGAGTAGTCTCAAACTTTCATTGTCGATATAATCGGGTCTTGTGGAGATCCTGATGGAGTTTACCAGCCCTTTTTCTATGAAGTGTTGTGCAAACCCTAAAAGTCTGGTTTGATAGTTTCTGTCGATGCCGGTAAAATTGCCGCCGTAAAACGCTATCTGGATGTTATCTGCCTTTCGCCGCTTGTTATTAAGATATCCGTAAACTGTTTCCCTGAATACGTCTTCCGTTATTCTGTCAGGGAAATCACCGGCAGTTATTTTTTCATTGCAGAAGACGCACCGATTCGGGCATCCGCGATAAACGACAAATATGGGAATTATCAGCTGTGTCATTGTTTTTCCAGTTCTTCTAAAGCCTTCTTTGCTGCCTTCTGCTCCGCGTCTTTTTTATTTTTTCCGGTACCGGTTGTTTTCAATATGTCTGGAATAACCAGTTCTATCTCAAATATTTTATCGTGATCGGGACCATATTGATGAATCAGGACGTATTCCGGTATTACCTTAAATTTATTCTGGCTGATCTCCTGGACGTAGGTTTTATAGTCCCTGTAAATGGTCTGATCAAACCCGTTTTCGATTAATGCCCGGAACAGGTTGCTTATAAGCCTGTATGTCTTTTCGTATCCGGAATCGAGATATATTGCGGCCATCAGCGCCTCAAAGGTGTTAGAGAGGATGGAGCGTTTATTCCTGCCGCCGGAGGATTCTTCCCCTTTGCCGAGCAGGAGAAAATCGCCGAGTTGGAAATTTTTTGCCAGTTCAGAGAGTGCCTGTTCATTGACCAGAGATGCCCTCAGTTTTGATAGTTGCCCCTCTGTATAATCCGGAAATTTTTTCATCAATATATCGCTGATACAGAGTTCAAGCACGGCGTCTCCCAGAAACTCAAACCTTTCATTATCCTTGCACAAGAGTTCCTGATTTTCATTCACATATGATCGGTGCGTGAGGGCATTATCTAAGAGGCTGATATCGTTAAAAGTATAAGAAATTTTTTTCTCGAAATCCTTGAATTTTCCAGTTCTCTCTTTATCCATGTGTGATTTTCCTTCCGAGTAGTTTCCCTCCATCTCTCTTATCCGCTATGACGTCAATGATATTGTTGGCAAGAGGTACGGTGCTCTCTGCAATAAGAACAGGGATGTAATTTTCCGAAAACCCTTTTTGTAGTCCGGTATCCCTGTCTTTTTTATCTTCAATTAAAACAGAGAGACTTTTTCCTATAAATCTTTCAGCGAAGGCTGCCCGTTTCCTCTCCCCAACCATTCTCAGTATCTTCGCTCGTTCCTTTTTAACATTTTCTGCAATCTCCCCGGGGAAATCCGATGATCGGGTGCCGGGGCGTTTAGAGTATGGAAAAACATGAAGGTATGCGACAGGTATTTTCTCGATAAATGCAACGGTATTTGCAAATTCCCTCTCTCCTTCTCCGGGAAAGCCGACCATGACATCTATACCCAGGGCGATATCCGGCATTGCGTCCAGGAGTTTTTCTATGAGGCCTCTGAATAGTTTAGTATTATAATTCCTTTTCATGAGTGACAATATCTTATCATCTCCGCTCTGTAAGGGTATGTGAATATGCGGGCAGATTATTTTTGAATTCCTGATATGGGAAATAATTTCATCTGTTACCTCGTTCGGTTCTATGGAACTCAGGCGCAGCCTTTCCACCATTTTCTTTTCTTCTATTCTTTTCAGAAGTGTGAGGAGGTTCGTAGGGGGAGAGAGATCCTCGCCGTAGACGCCTAAATGAATCCCCGACAGGACAATTTCCCTGTGTCCCGCTTTTTCAAGTATCTCGATCTGGTCAAGCGCGTCTTTTTCGGGAAGGCTTCTGCTTCGTCCTCTCGAATAGGGGATGATACAGTAACTGCAGAAGGAATTGCACCCGTCCTGTATCCTGAGGAATGCCCTTGTGTGTTCCGGAAATCTCGTAACAGCGAACCCTGAAATGTTTTTAACGTGACCGATTGTGCCGACAAGGATTTGCTGTTCTCCTTTTACCATATTCCGGATAATATCGGGTATGTTTTCTTTTTCTGCGTTTCCCACCACAGCGGCTACCCCCGAAAGTTCGGATAAATCACCCGGGGCTCTCTGGGCATAGCATCCCGTTACTATTATGGAGGCTTCCGGGTTCTTCCTGCAGGCTTTTCTTATAAGCTGTCTCGACTGGTAGTCCGTTCTGGCGGTAACGGTGCAGGTATTTATGATATATATGTCCGCTGAGTTGCTGAAGGGCACATTGATGAAACCCCTTCCGGCAAGCTTTTCGATTATACCGGCAGATTCATACTGGTTGACCTTGCATCCGAGCGTAGTTATGGCTATTTTGTATGAGAGTTCCGAGTTCAAAGTTCAAAGTTCCGAGTTTAAAGTTTAAAGTTCAAAGTTCCGAGTTTAAAGTTCTGAGTTAGTTTCGAGTTTTTTAACTCAGAACCCGGAACCCGGAACTCGAAACTGGTATTTACTCAATCCATCCGCCACCGAGTAGTTGTTCTCCACGGTAAAAGACTGCTGCCTGGCCGGGTGCTACCGCCTTTTCCGGTTTTATGAATTCTACGGAGGCCCTCTTGTCCGAGCGGTTCGTGGTTATTCGTGAAATAGTGCCTTTGTGGCGGTATCTGATCTGAACAGTCGCCTCTATTTCTTTCCGTCCGGGATAATCAGGGGAAACCCAGCAGACATCTTTAACTGTAAGCCCCCGGAAGTCAAGATCATCGACTCTACTGACGACGACCTCATTTTTCCCCCTGTTGATTTCAAGGACATAATAGGGATGCGTTGAAGAGATGTTGAGACCTCTTCTCTGGCCAATGGTGAAAGAATGTATCCCTGAGTGCCTGCCGAGGATGTTTCCTCCCCTGTCGATTATATTTCCGGGCGAAGGAGACACCGCTTCAACATTTTCCCTGATAAAATTCCTGTAATTGTTGTCGGGGATAAAACATATCTCCTGACTTTCTTTTATTGCTAAGGATTCAAGACCTATTTGTGAAGCGATCTTTTTTATCTCTTCTTTTATCTTATCTCCATTCGGGAAGAGAATTTTGGCAAGTTCCTCCTGACCGAAAAAGAAGAGAAAATAAGATTGGTCTTTGTTCCTGTCGACTCCTTTAAGGAGACTGAATTTGTTTTCACTATCATCATGTTCGATACGTGCGTAATGACCGGTGGCGACATAGTCAAAATTCCACTCCGCTGCCTTTTTCAAAAGATATTTGAATTTTATTTCCCTATTGCATTTAATGCAAGGATTGGGTGTCCTTCCGGCCATATATTCGGAAATAAAATAATCGACAACTTCCCTTTTGAATTCGACCGTCAGGTCGATTTTGTGGAGGGGTATTTGTAATTTTGCGGCTGCCAGTTGTGCATCTCTTTCCCCCCTGTTAGGGAATCCGTTCATTATGTGGAGACCCTCCACATAACAACCCTTTTCCATGAGTATAGATGCCGCAACCGAGCTGTCGACACCACCGCTTATACCGACCAGTACTTTTTTCCCGTTCATTGGATCCATATTGCTCCGATGGATATTTAATGTAAGACCCTAAGGCTAAGACTTATCCTTGTCAAGTGTAAAAGAATGGATAGATTTTAAGAAATATTTATGCTAATCCTCAGACAATAAACCAAGGAGGGTCTTTTGTGGAAGAATTCATCAATTATTTGTCGGCCAATCCAATTACCATTATTATACTCTCAGCTCTTGTACTTCTAATCGGTTTCTTTATTCTTAAGAAATTGTTAAAAATGGTATTGATAGCCGGTCTCATCCTGGTGGCTCTCTGTGGGTATTACTATTATAAGGCCCCTAAAAAATTTCCTGAAAATGTCAAGAACACGATTAGTGAAGTTAAAGACAAGACCGGGAAGGTGGTTGAGAAGGGCAAAAAAATTGTGAAAGACTTGGACAAGTTAATGGAAGGGGTGAAGAAATCCACTTCTCATTAATCGACGAACTGGAGCAACCCCTGTACGTCTAAAAAAGGTCCACCTCCATTGCCCTTACCGGGCAGGCTGAGACGCATAATTCGCATCCGTTACACTTTTCCGGGTCGAAAAGCACCTTCATCGATTTTTTATCTAAGTAGAGTGCATCGGTCGGACAGAATGCCGTGCAGGCACCGCAATGGACGCACTTATCTGTGTTTTGAGTTACACTTTTCGAGAGTGGTTCTACCTTTAACCCCGTATCTTTGAGAAATCGGATGCCTTTATCAAAGTTTTTCTTCGTACCGCTCAGTTCCAACACTATTATCCCTTCTCTTCGAGGGAAAACCCTTGCCTTCAGTATATTGAATGCCAAGTCATATTTTTTCGCGAGTTGATATATGATCGGTTGATCTATAATATCTGCAGAATAACGTATAACCACTTTTTTTGAATACATTTTGTCTCTTTAATCTCCGGCATTTTTTTTAGATGCTAAGTTAGCGGGCAAATCTTGTCAAGGAATAAAATTTCTACTTTAACATCTCATCCCAGTCAAAGGACTTAAATGTTTCTCTGAGGGGATGATCATCGTCGACAATATTGTGGGTTATCCTTGTGAAGACCGAACAGGCGATCATTCGGACGGATTCCACCGGCACCACATTATCATTCCTGCCGTGATAAACAGTAACAGGAACATCGATTTTCTTATCCAGACATGATTTAAATCCTTCCTGGTTGAGAGCCGGTGCCAGCAGGATCAGTTTCTTTACCTTATTTTTGTTGTTACAGGTGTAAATGGCGGCCATAAGCCCCCCGAAACTGGACCCTACCAGTATCAAGTCAGTTTTATCCGAGAGGATTTTGTTCAGTTTGACCATTCTTTCTTCAAGTGATCCTCTGAAATCTTCTATAATCATATCGGGATATCGTTTCCTGAAAAAGACACCTTTGGTTCCCCCGCTGCTGCTTTCGAGGCCATGGATGAAAAGTCTGGTAATGCCAGTGTTCATCGCTCATCATTTCCTTTCCGGTGAAATTGGCGTTCAGTTGTGAAGCGCCCCGCCCACAGGGTGGGGAGCTTCACGGTAAGGAATATGTTTTTTATATTGTGCCCCCTTGCGGGAAGCGCTCCCGGTCAACAGTCTGTCTTCGGCAATATCGTTATCCTCAGAGGTTCACCCACTTTCAAATCCTCGCTCTTGATGGGGGAGACGGGGTTAAGGTGAGCTGACCAGCCAACTGTTTATATTACGACAATCGGAAGAAAAGCAAAAGGTTTCTTCTTGCCTGTTTTTGCGTTGCTTTGAATGTGCCGGTATGTTAAAAATGCCCTGAACTCATGTGGAGGAAATTTTTATGTCTGTTATTGTTCCCTTCAGGGCTGTTAGACCACAGAAGGAATTTGTTAAAGAAGTGGCTTCCTATCCCTATGATATTATCAGTTCAGACGAAGCAAGAAAAATAACTGAAGGAAATCCAAAAAGCTTTTTACATGTAATAAAATCGGAAATAGATTTGCCACCGGAGGTGGATATCCATGACGATATAGTCTACGAAACGGCAAGAAAAAATTTGGATACACTGTTAAACGATGGTGTTTTGTTCCAGGAGAGTGTGCCCTGTTTTTACATCTATCGCCAGACAGAAGGTAAACATGAACAGTATGGAATAATTGCCGGAGTGAGTGTTGAGGAGTATGAATCCGGCCTGATAAAAAAACATGAATTGACACGGGTGGCCAAAGAGATTGACCGAACAAAACATATAGCTGCGGTAAATGCACATACAGGACCGGTACTGGCAATTTACAGGGGCAGAGATTCAATTGATCGGATTGTTGAAAAGATTACAAACGCCCGGCCCGAGTATGATTTTACTGCCGATGACGGTATCTCTCATACGGCCTGGATTGTCGATAATGAAGAGGATATCAAGAATATAAAGGAAGACTTTTTAGAGATAGATTCACTGTATATAGCAGATGGTCATCACCGGGCGGCGTCTGCCGCGACGGTTACCGGGAGGCGCAGGATCGAGAATCAGAATCATAGAGGGGATGAGGAGTACAATTACATGATGGCCGTTCTCTTTCCCCATGATCAGCTCAGGATAATGGATTACAACAGGATCGTCAAAGATTTGAATGGCTTGAGTGAAGAGGAATTTATCGGGAAAGTCGCTGAGAAATTTTCGATGTCCAGGAATTTTGAAGATAAATCACCCGGGAAATTGCATGAATTTGGGATGTATCTCGGCGGTATCTGGTTCAGGCTGCAAGCTAAGAACGGCAGTTATGATAAAAGTGATGTCAAGGGTGTTCTCGATGTTTCTATACTTCAGAATAATATATTGAGTCCTCTGCTCGGCATCAGTGATCCGAGGAGTGATGAAAGGATTGACTTTTTCGGCGGACCGGCAGGGATGGGGAGACTGGAGGAACTTGTCGATTCAGGTGAGTTCGCCGTGGCGTTCTCCCTGTATCCTACGACACTGACTCAAATGATGAATATTGCCGATGCGGGAAGAATAATGCCCCCGAAATCTACCTGGTTTGGACCCAAACCGAGGAGCGGCATATTTGTTCATCTATTGGAATAATATGGCGGTAAATACGGTACAACAAAAAGAGGTAGATATTAACCTGAGAAGAGAAGGGGAAACGATTGATGATCTTCTCGGGGGCCAACTCAAAATTCTGCAAAAAAAAAGTGGATACCGATTTTCTGTTGATTCTCTCCTCCTGACCCATTTTGTCCAGCTGAAGAGAGATGATAGTGTCATCGATCTGGGGGCAGGAGGTGGAGTTATACTGCTGATTCTTTCTCACCGATTTCACTGTGGGGAGATGGTCGGAGTAGAAATCCAGCACGAGCTTGCTGATATGGCAAGACGGAGCGTGAAAATGAACAATCTCGAAAGTAAAATTGAGATTGTTTCGGGTGATATAGGTGAGGTTGAATCTCTTTTTGCTCCACAATCATTCAATACGGTGATCTTCAATCCTCCTTACAGAAGGTTAAATTCGGGAAGGATAAATCCCGATCTGGAGAAGGCCGTGGCGAGACATGAGATAAAAGGCACGCTCCGCGATTTCCTCCTATCGGCTAAGCATTTAGTGAAGGAAGCAGGCAGTGTATACCTTGTCTATCCCACAGTCAGGATGGTGGAACTGCTTTTCCAGATGAGAACATGCGGTATTGAGCCGAAGAGACTCCGGATGGTATACTCGAGCCGTTTTTCAGAGGGTGAATTCTTGCTGGTGGAGGGTAAAAAAGGTGGAGGAGAGGAGCTGAAGGTTTTGCCGCCACTTTTTGTTTATCAGGAAGATGGCGGGTATACAGAAGAGATGGAGACTGTTTTTAAGGAGATTTCTACTTCTCCCTCATTCTCCTCCTGATTATTTCTTTGGTCATAACTCTTTTTAGTATATTGGACAGCTCTTTATCTGATACGGAGGCGGCACTCTCTCTGATCGTTTTACTGTCCCGTTCGTTCAATGAGTGTTGTTCAGGAAATATGAAATCTTCTTTATTTCTCGGTATCACCCCGAGAGAGAAGTAGACATCTTTTATCATTTCCTTGCCGAGGATTTTGTTAGTTTTGTCGATTATGTCAAGTTTCATGAACTGGAGCTGATGCATCCAGATGGAGTTTGAAACCTTTACAAAGAGCGTATTTTTTCTCAATCTATCAGGGTGTGTCTGGGCTGATATCTGTGGACCAACCGCCTTATTCCAGGCATTCGATATGTTCTGATCCGCAAAATTTCTTGAGATGTTCAGATTTTTCAATGTTTTTTGCAGAACATCTCCGAGTTTCTGGAGATTTTTTTGGTGTTTTCGTTTTCGATACATAACTTTTCTTTCCATAAATATCTCTTTTAGTCAAGGGAGCAATGGATAAAAGGCGAAAGGTTAAAGGCGAAAGGTTAAAGGCGGAAGGTCAAAGGTCAAAGTCAAACGGCTAAGGGCTAAGATTTTGTTTTTTATAGCTTTAGACTTTCACCCTTAGTCTTTAACCTCTTTTTTATCAGGGGGCTGGTATGAATTTGTCTGATATGATCAAGAGTGTGAAAGAACATCCCGACTATCATAAGGCAGGGATGATACTCTGCCACAACGGTGTGGTGAGGGAAACATCGAGGGACGGAAAACGGGTTTCCAGTCTCGTGGTTAATGCAGATAGAGAAAGATTGGCAGAGATAGTCGCCGAGATGAAGATGCGTCCCGGAATAATAGAGGTGTTAGCTGGTGTAAACGAGGGAAAGCTCTTTCCCGGGGATGATGTTATGTTTGTTGTGGTGGCGGGTGATTTCAGGGAAAACGTGTTTTCTGCTCTAATGGATGCTGTCAACATGATCAAGACGGATGTCACCCGGAAGGTAGAGATGTAACGTTTCCGGTTTAACTCTCCGTAATGACCGGGAATATAATCTGTCCATCTTTTATATCGTTTCAAGCAAAATTGTCCTCGTACCGCTTCCAGAATTCCGCTTCGGTGAATCGGTGCTCCTGTGTACCGCAACACTCCACTGTGTAGCTGGCACACGTTGACCCGATTTTTGAGGCGTCCACCAGGTCTTTCCCCATAACCAGCCCCTTGATGAGGCCGGCTCGATAGGCGTCCCCGGCCCCTGTGGGGTCAGACACCCTGACCGGAGCTGCTGCAGGGATAGCCGTTTCCTGATTTTGTGTGACGAGCCGGGAACCGTTTTCGCCAAGTGTGGTAATGATCGCTTCGGTACGTTCCAGTAAACCGTTTTTGTCTAGCCCGGTGGCCTCTATAATCATTTCCAGTTCGTAGTCATTGGAGATTAGAATATCCGAGCCCGTGATCATCTCTACAAGCTGGTTTCCCGTGAAAGCCGGTATAGACTGACCGGGGTCAAAGATGTAGGGAATTTGAAGCTCTCTGTAAGTCCGGCTGTAGACAAGCATATCTTCGAGACTGCCGGGCGCCACGATGGCGATGGCCCTATGGGGATCGACCCCGTCAAATTGGAACCGGGAGGGGTGCTTCATGGCCCCCGGATTGAATCCGGTGATCTGATTATCGGCCAGATCAGTGGTGATATATGCCCCTGCCGTCAATTCCTCATCAATGCGCTTGATCCCGTTCAGGGGAAGACCCTGTTTGTTCAGCCATTCCTCGTACCGGTCAAAGTCCTTGCCGGCCGTAGCCAAAATCAGAGGTAGTTTTCCCAATAGGACCAGGTTATATGCAATATTTCCGGCTGTACCGCCGAAATTTTCCCTAAGCCCGTTTACCATAAAGCAAACATTTAGAATATGAAGTTTATCCGGCATGATGTGATCAACAAATTTTCCGGGAAAATCCATTATTCGGTCATAGGCCAAAGATCCTGAAACAAAAATCTGCATGACAACACTCCTTATAGGTAATAAAATATATAAAACTGACCGGGAGCGCACCCGTAAACCCCGCCTTGTAGGCGGGGTTTACGGGCGCAATATAAAACAAACATATGCCTTACCGGGGAGCTTCACACTTTTGTGTCAACGAGAAATTGTCCTCAACTCTTTTAGAGGTTTTCTATGCCAGTTTCTTCAGTTCTTCTGAAAAGGTATGGTATGCCTTGCTTCCGAAGAGAACGAAACGAACTGTTTCTATATCGGTGTGTTCCTTGAGGTAATCGATAGCCGTTTTAATGGCGATAGTGGCCGCTTCGCTTAGGGGATAACCGTAGACACCTGTGCTGATAGCGGGGAAGGAAATACTTTTCAACCCCTTTGCTGAGGCGAGTTTGAGGCTTTCCAGGTATGCACTCTTCAGCAGTTCCGCCTCACCCTCGGTTCCATTTATATATAAGGGGCCTACTGTGTGGATTACGTATTTTGCCCTAAGATTCCCTCCGGTGGTGATAACTGCCTGGCCTATCGGGCAGCGTCCTATTTTTAGACATTCTTCCTTAATGGATGGGCCGCCGACCCTGTGAATTGCGCCGTCCACACCTGAACCCCCGGATAGCTTGGTGTTCGCAGCGTTTACTATAACCTCTGTTTCTTCATTCGTTATATCGCCCTCAATAAGGGATAAAAGGGAGCGGTTTATCGTGATTTCTGGCTTCATTGTTCTTTCCCCCCGTGGATCGGTATTCTCGATGATTTTCAACCATGATCCCGACGAGACTAACGAAACTTGGTTCAGTTGTAAAGTGAAAAAGCAAGAAGAGCGTATTCCTTGCCGAGCGCTTCAAATAGTATACTGGGGCTTTTCTATTGAAAACAGAGCTGTTAAATGGTAAATAGCGCAGGTAATCTCCCACCCCTTTTTATTGAAAGTAGCGGTTGAGGGGATTTTTGAATGAATGCCGCATGATCTGCTGTAGAAGTATTTGATATGTTGAAAAATGGATTTGAAAAAACCCAAGAAGAAATGCTCCAGGAGAGAGCGGAAGCCCTTGGACGTGCCGGCGAACGTCTGTTTGCCGTCCTCAAAGAGCTTGAGGAGATAGAAAAAATAATTAATTCAAAATCAGCGTTTATTCGGTCCGGGTATGATGATAGAGAAACGGCGGTAAGAGAAATCAACGGGGAGATAGACAGGTATAACAGGACAAGGGAATATGCCAAACTCAGATATTACTACCTCATTGTAATCAGGGAGGCTGTTGGTTTTCGCAGACATAAACAGGTTGAGGAGATATACAGGATTCCTCCGCAAAAGAGATATATGTCTAATCAGAGGATGTAATGGACAAGTATAGAAAACAGAGGATGAGAATGGTCGATTCTCAGATACGGTCAAGGGGGGTCGGGGATGAACGGTTACTGAAAGTTATGGAAATGATCCCACGGCATCTTTTTGTAGATGAAGGATTGATAAATCAGGCATATAATGACAATCCTCTCCCGATTGGGGAAAGACAGACAATATCCCAGCCATATATAGTCGCCCTTATGACCGCGGCGCTGGAATTGAAAGGCGATGAAAAGGTTCTTGAAATTGGAACGGGGTGCGGATATCAGAGTGCGGTACTCTCGAAGATTGCTGACAGGGTGTTTTCTATTGAAAGAATAGCTTCTCTTGCCAGTAAGGCGAGGGCATTACTCGATTCACTCGGTTGTTTCAATGTGTTGATCAGGGTCGGAGATGGAACTTACGGATGGAAGGAAGAGTCTCCTTTTGATGCGATCATCATTACGGCAGGTGCCCCTGATGTTCCAAGACCATTTTTGAGCCAACTGGCCGTCGGAGGAAAACTTGTTGTACCGGTTGGAAGTCAAAATTCACAGACGCTTTTAAAACTTACGCGCCTGTCGGAAGACATTGAAGATATAAAAAAAGAAGATCTCGGCGGATGCCGTTTTGTTAATCTTATTGGGGAGCATGGGTGGGGAAGTTAAGAGGATTATACGATTGGGTTGAACACTTTGCGGAGACACCATACGGTTTATGGGCGCTTTTCCTGCTTGCCTTTGCAGAATCAAGTTTCTTTCCGGTGCCCCCAGATGTTCTCCTCATCGCCCTCGCGGTATCGATTCCTGCAAGGGCTCTCCGGTACGCCTTGGTATGCTCGGTGGGGTCTGTACTTGGCGGTATGTTCGGATATCTGATTGGATATCAATTCATGGAATTCATCGGGTTTGGCATCTTGAATTTCTATGGGTTGACTGATAAATATGAAAGTGTAGCTGAACTTTATAACCGGTATAATGCATGGGCGGTTGGAATAGCCGGATTTACACCGATACCTTATAAGGTTTTTACCATTTCGGCAGGGGCATTCAAGATAAACTTTTTGGTGTTTCTGCTGGCCTCTGTGGTGAGCAGGTCGGCGAGGTTTTTTCTTGTTGCGGGGTTGATATATATGTTCGGGGAACAGATACGAACGTTTATAGAGCGGTATTTTAATATTCTTGCAGTGCTGTTTGTCCTTCTCCTTGTGGCCGGATTTATATTGATTGGTTTTTATCCATAAAAATATAGCTTCAAAGGTTGAGGTATTCGTAAAAAGTCATAAACTGCACCATTTGTCATGCTGAACTTGTTTCAGCATCTAATTGTTTCAGTAAGTTAGAGACCCTGAAATAAATTCAGGGTGACAAAAAAGACTTTTTACTAAACTGTAAAGGTTGAAGGTTCGACCACTTGGAGTAGACATTGTTTAGCGGGGTAAAGTGTTTTGCGTCAAAAAATAGTGTTTATTTTACTGATACTTCTGTTCATCCCCTCATGTGCAGTGCATTATAAGGAATCTGAACGTGTAAAAGGGGTTTACCATTGTATAAAGAACGGCGAAACGCTCTGGGGGATTGCTCAAGTATACAATACCGATATTCAGGATCTGGCCGAGATAAATAATATAACGGATCCTAGCCTTATAAAGGCCGATAGTGTAATCTTTATTCCCGGTGCCGATCAGGCCGTGGATGTAAGTCGTTCCGTCGAAAAGTCCGAAGCTTCCGTTAATCGTAAATTAAGTTCCTCGAATGAGGTGGAAAAGAAAGTACCGTCAAAACAGGAGATAAAGCGCAAAACGGTTTATAGGGTCAAAGGAAAAACCAACCAACATGTAAAGCTAAGGTTTGATAGTAAACGTTTTATATGGCCGGCAAAAGGCAAGGTAGTTTCAAAGTTTGGTATCCAGCCAAGCGGTATGAAACATAACGGGATCAACATATCGGCGAGGGAGGGGACTCCTGTTGTGGCTGCGGCAAGTGGGACGGTTAGTTACTCTGCCCCGCTGAGATATTTTGGTGATACAATTATAATAAAGCATAAAGATAGATATGCGACGGTGTATGCTTATCTGAAAGGTAGAAAAGTGAAAGCCGGTGATAGTGTTAAGAAAGGAGAGCAGATTGCCCTTTTAGGAAAACCGGAGAATAGTAGCAGGCCTTATGTTCACTTTGAAATCCGGCGCAGGAATAAGGCCAGAAATCCCCGCTTTTTCCTTCCGTAATAAAGGTTTTCCTTCCCTTTAACGCCTTGATAGGTAACTTTTGCAAGTAAAAATCCCTCCCCGCAACTTGTTACGGGGAGCTTCAATCTTTGCCGGGCAGGAAAGGTTTTTCAATTTTAGGGTATTTGTGTGTTGACCCGGTTACCTTTCGTGATTATATTACTAAAAAGATGTAACTTTGGTTCATAAGAGGAGTGAAAGTGAATTTTGCGTTTGAACAGGGACCTATAAGACCGCCGAGTGAAGCTAAAAGTCTTCTTATCAGGGCCACAAGAAATTGTCCTTGGAACAAATGTGCTTTTTGCCATACTTACCGTGGAAGTAAGTTTGGGATGAGATCTGTCGGAGAAATTAAAGACGACATACGCAAGACAAAGGACATTTCTGACCGTATAAGAGAGATGTCATGGGAAAATGGAGAGGGTGGAGATGTTACGGAGCTCGTACTCTCTATGATCTTTAATAACGGAAATCATTTCGACGATAGTTTCAGGTCTGTTGCTGCCTGGCTTTACTTCAGTGGCGAATCTGTGTTTATCCAGGATGCAAACTCTATTATTATGAAGACCGATGAATTGGTTGAGGTACTTTCGTTCATCCGGGAAAAATTTCCAGGTGTTAAGAGGATTACCTCGTACTGCCGTTCGAATACCGCTTCCAGAAAATCCGTCGAAGATTTCAAGCGGCTTCATCAGGCGGGTCTTTCCAGAATACATGTTGGTATGGAAACAGGTTACGATCCACTGCTTACATTTATTAAAAAAGGGACGACGGCTTCCGAGCATATTGAAGGCGGAAAGAAGATTGTCGCAGCTGGTATTTCTCTTTCTGAGTATATAATGCCCGGGCTTGGGGGTGAAAGGTGGTCGAAGGAACATGCAGAAGAAACGGCAAAGGTGTTGAATCAGATAAATCCTCAATTTATAAGGTTTAGGACACTCCAGGTGCGAAGGGATACGGATCTTTATGAAATGATGGAGAGGGGAGAGTTTAAACCGATAGGAGATGAGGATATATTGAGAGAGATAAAGATTTTCATTGAGCATCTTGACGGTATTGAAAGTACAATTGTCAGTGATCATATATTGAATCTTCTGGAGGAATTAGAGGGGACTCTTCCGGAAGACAGAGGGAAGCTTATGGCTATAATAGACAGGTATTTCAGTATGTCTGAGAAGGAAAGAGTTGTATACAGGCTGGGCAGGAGAAGAGGTCTCTACAGGAAGCTTGATGACCTTTCGGATGCTCGGATGTATGATAGACTGAAAAGTATCGTGGAACAGTATTGGGCAAAAGATCAAACCCAGCTTGACAGGGATCTTTGCGGAATTATGCACAACTATATTTAAGAATAGGTGTAACCTGCCACTTTTTAGCGAGCATTTGGTAGTAAATCCCACATCATTTCTTGACTGAAATTCCAAAGTGTGCTAAAATTTGAAATTCAGCGAATAAAAAGCAGTATGGAGTAATAGTATGTTTAGAGTAGGAGATTTGGCGGTTTACCCGGCACAAGGCGTGGGGGTGATAGAAGCTATAGAAAAGAAAGACATCATGGGGAGTAAGCAACTTTTTTATATTATGAAGATACTGGGAAACAGTATGACCATCATGATTCCCACAGACGGCGCAGAATCTGTTGGATTGAGAGAAGTTATTTCAGAAAAGGAAGTCCCAAGGGTTTATGAGATTTTAAAAGACAGGAATGTAATATTAGACAAACAGACTTGGAATAAAAGATACAAGGAATATCTTGGAAGGATAAAAACGGGATCGGTTTTTGAGATTGCTGGGGTACTGAGGGATCTTTTTATATTAAAACATAGTAAAGACTTATCCTTTGGTGAGAGAAAGATGATGGATACCGCAAAGAATCTATTGATAAAAGAAATGTCAGTTGCAACTTGTGATGAAGAGACTAAAATAGAACAGAACATCAACGCTATATTTCCTATGCATTGATTGTTTATCCTTTTGGCGAAATTCCTTTTATTTCCATTCCTTAATGGATACTTTTTCTCTCAACAAAGACTTCGTCCCTGTTTTTCATAATGGGGGAGCCGAACAAGAACCCGGTTACCTCCACAAGATATAAGGGGGGGATGTGCCTGCAATCCTTATAGCCTTTAATAATCATAAATTATTATATAAAGGAGGTGATTCAACTGATTATAAGATTTCTTTTAATTTTAGTATGTTCTGTAAGTGGTTTTTTTATCGCTCGTGGGTATTACGGGTTTCCGCAATCATTGATAGGTTTATTATTCGGATTTTTAGTTTCCATAATTGTCATACAAATAGAGCAGGTGATAAGGAAGGTATCAATCAGAAGTATAGCTGGTGGTGTTGTAGGGACGATCATTGGTCTTTCGATTGCTTCCCTCATTGCTTATAGTTTGAGGTTTTGGGCTAATCAGGAAATTGTGACTTGGATATATATAGCGTTGACCTGTATTCTTGGATATCTTGGCCTGGTGATTGGATCGAAAAAGAGTGAGGAAATCAGTTTTCCGGCGTTTGGGCCATTTAAGAAGGGGTTAAAGAGTAGCAATGATTACAGGATCCTTGATACGAGTGTTATCATTGATGGCAGGGTAGCTGATATCTGCGACACGGGTTTTATAGAAGGCGATTTAATCGTTCCTCAGTTTATACTGGATGAGTTGCAGCACATTGCGGATTCTTCTGATTCGATGAAGCGTTCACGTGGCAGAAGAGGACTGGATGTCTTGAACCGGATGCAAAAAAGCGTCAATATTAACATTGAAGTTGTGGATCAGGATTTTCCAAAAATAAAGGAAGTTGATTCAAAACTTGTTGCCCTGGCAAAGAAGATGGATGGTAAGCTTATGACGAACGATTTTAACCTTAACAAAGTTGCCGAATTACAGGGTATCAAAATTTTGAATGTGAATGAACTTGCAAATGCATTGAAACCCGTTGTATTGCCCGGTGAAGTTGTGTCGGTTAAGATCATTAAGGAAGGGAAGGAACCAGGGCAAGGAGTCGCCTATCTTGATGACGGTACAATGGTTGTTGTTGATCATGCCAATAAACATTTGGGTGAGAATGTTGAGGCATTGGTAACGAGCGTACTTCAGACAACGGCAGGGAGAATGATATTCTCTGAACTTAAGGAAGTTGTCCCTGAAAAGAAAGTATACAGGGCTAATTCTCATCACTGAGACGGACAACCCCGAATTTTTTGGTAGAGATCGCAGCTGGACGAAGAAAGCCTCTGCGAATCAATCAAATTGAAGTGATTGTGTGACGTAGGAGTGTAGTTTTGTTATTCTGAGTTCATTTCATAAATGCACAATACATTGAAACAAGTTCAGGACGAAGCAGGCGGTACAGCAAGGATTTCAAGTCGCAACATGAGGCTGCTGTAAAATCTGAGTTAGGGCCCGGGATGCTCTGAGAGCCCCGGGCCTTTTATTTTGAGTGGTTAGTAGTCGACCGACAACTTTCAGGACAAAGAGGGATTTTGACCGGGAGCGCATCCGCAAGCCCCGCCTTGTAGGCGGGAAGATTCAAAGAAGGCTGTTATGCGCTTAGATCATATTTTATAAAGGTCTTGCTTAGGTGTAAGGTGTGGGAATGAAAAATATCGCGATTATACCTGCCGGTGGGTTGGGAAGACGGATGGGGCGTGATCTCTTCAAGCAGTATTTAGTGCTGGATGATGTTCCGGTGTTAGTACATACTTTGAGTAAATTTGAACGGGCATCGATTATTGATGATGTAATATTGGTGGTTCCTGAGGATTATGTGGAATATTCCAAGAGGGCGATCGTTGAGAAATACGACCTCTCAAAGGTGAGGAGTGTCCTGGCAGGGGGAAAGGAAAGGCAGGATTCCGTTAAGAGGGGTCTTGATACAATCGATGACAATACTGATATTGTCGTAATTCATGATGGTGTCAGGCCGCTTATTTCGGAGGAGTTGATAAGCGTTTCTGTTACCTCGGCTTTGGAGTATAGTGCCGTAGCACTCGGTGTTCCCGTTACGGATACAGTCAAATCCGTTGACGGTGACGGATTCATTGAAAGGACGGTTGACAGAAAAAGCCTGTGGTCGGCTCAGACCCCGCAAACCTTCAAGAGGGATGTTATTAAAAAGGCCTACGAAAAGGCCTATAATGATAATTTTTATGGGACGGATGATGCCTCACTTGTAGAACGTATCGGTATTAATGTCAGAATGATAATGGGGTCTTATGATAATATAAAGATAACGACTCCGGAAGATCTTGTCGTAGGGGAAGAAATAATAAAGAGAGCTCAAAGTTTAAAGTTCAAAGTTTCCAACCCGGAACTCTGAACTCTGAACTCTGAACTCGGAGCTCTGAACTCAAATATAAGGAATGATCTATGAGAGTTGGTTTTGGATATGACAGTCACAGGTTTGTTGAAGGCAGGAGCCTTATTCTCGGTGGCACGGAGATACCGCATGAGGAAGGGCTCCTTGGTCATTCTGACGCAGATGTTCTCTTGCATGCTATATGTGATGCGATACTCGGTTCGATAGCTGAGGGAGATATCGGGAGACATTTCCCCGATAAAGATCCCGCATATAAAGGTGTATCCAGCCTTAAACTTCTCATGGGGGTTCAGAATATCGCGGATAAAAAGGGTTTTTATGTGAACAATATTGATTCAACGGTAGTTCTGGAGAAACCGAAGTTGAGAGAATATATAGATGAAATGACCATGAACATTGCCACTGTGCTCAACATACCGAAAAACATGGTAAATATAAAGGCCACTACGAATGAAGGGATGGGCTTTATTGGCCGCGGTGAGGGGGTTGCCGCATTTGCTGTCGCTACGGTAAAGAAAAAGAAGGAGTAAACATCAGCAGTCAGTGTTTACACATGGAACCCCGAACCCTGAACCCTGAACCCTGAACCCTGAACCCTTATTATAACAGGTCAACAAAAATGTCTGAGAAACCAAGAGTAAGATTTGCACCCTCTCCTACCGGGGATCTTCATGTAGGAAATGCCAGGACCGCCCTTTTCAATTGGCTCTTTGCCAGACATCATGGGGGAGATTTTATCGTCCGGATTGAGGATACCGATAGGGCAAGGACCTCAGAAAGATTTGAAAAAGGGATTCTTCAGGACTTGAGATGGCTTTCTATTGACTGGGACGAAGGACCTGAAAAAGATGGTGCATTCGGCCCTTATCACCAGTATGAAAGACTTGATATATATGACCATTACCTGAAAAAGCTTATAGAGGAGGATAGGGTATATCGCTGTTACTGTACAGATGATGAACTCGAAGCAGAGAGAAAAGCCCTTCTTTCGAAGCGGATGATGCCGCGTTATATGGGGAAATGTAAAAATCTCTCTGACAAGGAAAAGAGAAGGCTTGAAGGTGAGGGGCGAAGGTCGGCTTTCCGCTTCAAGGTTGGAGAAGGAACTGTTGAGTTTAACGATTTGATCCGTAATGATGTAAAATTTGATTGTGATTCGATAGGTGATTTTATCGTAGTGCGTTCCAACGGTGTTCCCGCCTATAACTTTGCTGTTGTCGTTGATGATCATCTCATGGAAATAACCCATGTAATCAGAGGTGAGGATCACCTTTCCAATACCGCCCTTCAGCTGCTTATCTATAAAGCACTCGGTTTTAAACCCCCCCGATTTGCACACCATTCACTTATTTTAGGAAAAGACCGCTCGAAGCTGAGTAAGCGGCATGGCGCCGTCTCGGTTAAGGCTTTCAGGGATAAGGGTATTTTACCCGATGCATTTTCTAATTACCTTTCGATTCTTGGGAGTTCCTTCGCCGGGGTAAGGGAACTCTGCACCATTGATGAAATTATCAACGTTTTTTCTCTGCAAAAGGCTGGCAGAAGCGGAGCAATTTTTGACGAGGACAAACTGAGATGGCTGAACAAAGCATACATAAGAAAATATGATGTTGAGAAACTGACGGAGCTATTGACCCCCTATATTAAGGATGCGGGATATGATTGTGATATTATGGATCGCCGGTGGCTTCATTCCGTGGTGGATGCTATAAAGGGCAACCTCGGTACACTTTCCGAAGCCGGAGAATATATTGATGTATTTTTTGATGAGAAGTATAAAATTATGGAAGATGCCGCATCAATCCTTAAGGAAGGGTACGCCTCGACGGTTGTAAAATCGCTTCATGAAGCGTTGATGTCAGAAGATTGTACGGAAGATAATTTATATGGCTGTATTGTAGATATTGTGAGTAACAAAACGGGTTTTAAGGGGAAAAAGTTATTTATGCCTATGAGGGCCGCAATAACCGGTAAGACCTGGGGCCCTGAACTCGACAGGCTTTTTGCCATACTTGGCAAAGAATCCCTTCTTAAAAGGGCCAAGGAGGCAGCCGCCATCTACGGTCGGGCGTAAAGCCCGACCGTACTGTAGGGGCCGATACCCTTATCGGCCCGTTCAGGGAACGAGCCCTACATGCTTGACTTGACCTGGATATTCCTGATATATATAAAAATCATTTTTCAGTAGTATTCAATAATAAAGATGAGGATGCCCAATGAAATTTATAGATGAAATAGATATAAAGGGAAAGAGAGTACTCTTCAGGGTCGATTTTAATGTTCCTCTGGATAATGATTTAAACATTGTTGATGATACGAGGATAAGGGCTGTACTTCCTACTATCAATTATGCACTGGATGAGCATGCAAAGGTAATCATTATGTCTCATCTCGGGAGGCCCAAAGGCGAAGCTACCAAAAGGCTCAGCCTTGCCCCGGTGAGAAAGAGGCTGTCACGCCTGCTGGGTAAGCCGGTACAGATGGCCGATGATTGTATAGGCGACAATGTTAAAAGCATGATTGATGAGATGGGACAGGGAGACATCCTCCTTCTTGAGAACTTAAGATTTCATCCGGGGGAGACCCTAAATTCTGATGTATTCGCGAGAGAGCTGGCAAGTTATGCCGATGTGTATATCGATGATGCCTTTGGAAATGCTCACCGGTGCCACGCATCAAATGTCGGGATCACCAAATTTGCCAAGAAGAGCGGGGCGGGTTTTCTCATGAAAAAAGAGTTGAACTATTTTGACAAAGCAATGGAAGATCCGGCGAGACCTCTTGTGGCCATAGTTGGTGGTTCGAAGGTGTCAGGCAAATTTGAAGCAGTTATTCATCTTATTAAAAAGGTAGATAAGATGATTATTGGCGGCGGTATGGCTTTTACCTTCCTCAAGGCGAAGGGCTGTGAGGTCGGTAAATCCCTCGTAGAAGAAGATCTGCTGGATAAAGCCACAGAGGTTATAAAAACTGCCAGAGAACATGGTGTAAAATTTTATCTTCCCGTTGATTGTGTTATTGCTGAGGGAATGAGAGCCGACGCTGAAACGAAGATTGTTCCGGTGCAGGAAATTAATTCTAACTGGATGGGGCTCGATATAGGGCCTGCTACCATTACACTCTTTACCGAAGCATTGAGTAATGCGAAGACCATTATATGGAACGGCCCGATGGGTGTTTTTGAAATAGATGCTTTCAGCAGAGGGACATCGGCACTGGCTCATAGCGTTGCCAGTTCTTATGCTCTCACAATTGTGGGTGGTGGAGATACGGACGTTGCGATTCACAAGGCAGGCGAAATCGACAATATTTCTTATATATCGACTGGTGGCGGGGCCTTCCTCAAACTCATGGAGGGGAAAGAACTTCCAGCGGTTGCTGCCCTTAAAGAAGGTGGTAAAGCAGGAAAGAAATAGGCCTGAGCAGGCAGCTATCAACTTCTGTTCCTTTCCTGTTCTAATTCGAAACTCAAAACTCAGAATAGCTGTATGATTGCTAAACGTTTATTGGTACGGGATGAGGAATCTCAAGATTATCGTAGAATATGATGGTACCGGTTACCACGGGTGGCAGCGGCAGCGGGGTGACATAACCATACAGCAAACAATTGAGGAAAAGGTCGGTCTTATTACTCAGGAAAAAATAAAGTTGATCGCTTCAGGCAGAACGGATGCCGGTGTTCATGCCCTTGGACAGGTGGCAAATTTTAAGACTGGATCAAAGATTGCTGAAAGAAACCTCCTCAGAGGAATGAACAGCCTCCTTCCGGGAGAGATTGTTATTAAAAGCCTGGTAGAGGTAGATGAACGATTTCACGCAAGATATGACGCAAAGAGCAAAGTTTACCTTTATCATATATTCAACAGTTCTGTTCCATCGGCTTTATACCGGCACTATTCATGGTTTATACCTTTCCCACTCGATATGGATAATATGAAAACTGCCGCCAGGCAGCTTATCGGGTCTCACGATTTTTCATCCTTCTGTGCCGCTAATAACGACACTTCGGATTATATAAGAAAAGTTATAAATGTAAGCATTAATCAGGGGGAGGACGGTATAATAAGGTTTTTCATAGAGGCCAACGGTTTCTTGAGATATATGGTAAGAAACATTGTGGGTACGCTTTTCGATGTGGGCAGAGGGGAGCTTTCACCGTCTGAATTCCTCGATATAATGAAGGCTAAGGATAGGAACATGGCGGGCATTACCGCACCGCCGCAGGGGCTATTTTTAAAAGAAGTCAAATACTAAAGCGGCAAAGCCGCAATTTCCAAAGTGCCTAAAGTTGACAAGTTCGTAAAAAGTCTTTTTTTGTCACCCTGAATTTATTTCAGGGTCTCTAACTTATTGAAATGTTTAGATGCTGAAACAAGTGAGATCCTGAAACAAGTTCAGGATGACAAATGACACATTTTGAGACTTTTTACGAGTGCATCAAAGTTTGAAGTGCCTAAAGTGAGCTAAAGTTAATGTACACGCCTTCGGCGCGGTCAAATTTGAAACAGGTTGCGCTGAAAGCGCATTCCTTAACTTTAGGCACTTTAGTTCACTTTACACTTTTAACTAAATTTTGTTGTTAAAAGCAGTTGTTGTGGATAAAGGCTCTAATGAAGATTTTAGTGCTGGGACATAAAGGTATGCTCGGAAGCGACCTTGTCTCCATATTGGGCGTTTCTCATGATGTGACGGGCAAAGATATTGAGGACTTCGATATCTCTTCTCTCCGTGATTGTAGAAACGTTATTTTAGAATCTCAAGCAAATGTTGTCGTGAATGCCGCAGCATATACGAATGTGGATGGGTGTGAATCGAACAGAGAGGAATGCTTTTCCGTAAATGCAGAAGGTGTAAAAAATGTTGCCCTGATATGTAAAGACCGGGGCATAAAAAATATTCACTTCAGTACGGATTATGTCTTTGATGGGGGGAAGGGGAGTCCCTACATAGAAGAAGATGTATGCAACCCTCTCAACGTATATGGTGAATCCAAGCTGAAAGGTGAATTGTACCTCAGGAACATCCTGGATAATTATATCCTTCTGAGAACCGCCTGGCTTTACGGGAAAAATGGAAGTAATTTTGTAAAGACGATACTGAAAAAGGCGAGTAGTGTGAACAAGCTGGAAGTAGTAGATGATCAGGTAGGTTCCCCGACCTATACCATGGATCTGGCCTCCGCAGTAAAAGCGCTCATTGAGGGTGATCATTCAGGTATTTTCCATGTGACTAACAGCGGAGAAGGCAGCTGGTATGAGTTTGCTGTAAAAATACTTGAATATGCCGGTATAACTGATATTAAAGTTGAACCGATAAAATCTGACGGTCTTGCGAGGAAGGCTGTCAGACCTCGATATTCTGTCCTGAGCTGTAGAAAGTTTTTTAATGAAACAAAGGTGCCGATGAGATCATGGCAGACGGCATTGAGTGATTATATTGATAAAGAAATTTAAATTGTAAGGTGAAACTAAAGTCGACGTAACTGAGATCCTGAAATAAATTCAGGATGACAAATGGCGCAGTTTATGGCTTTTTACGAGACCATCAAAGTTAAGGAATTTAATCTTTTCAACTTTAGTTCACTTTAGGCACTTCAAACTTTAGGCACTTAAACAATGAAGGTTCATCCACTCGAAAATTCCGGCTTTGCCAGAACCTATGTAGTCGTTGGCAGAGATGGTTTAATGGCAGTAGATGTGGGGAGTATCGGGAGTGCGGAAAATGTCGTGGAGTATGTTACGGGTACGCTCGGCAGGGATACGAAAGACATACGGTATATTGTCTCAACACATTTTCACATAGATCATATCGGGGGGATAGGTTATCTCATTGACAGGTGTTCCCCGACTACGAAGATACTGTTCAATTACATTGTAGAAGACTATTTGAAAGGGGAAAGGAAGTTATCCCTTATAAAGAACTGGTTTGTTGGTCTTGTGCCGGCATCCGTGGCGAGCACTCGATACATGAGGAGATTTTCCCATATGAAGTTTGGAAGTCTTGCCGGCATACCGCTCCCATTGCTCAGGGATATAGTTAAACTTCCTTGCGAACAGGACAGAATAGGATACTTCGGACATGAGGGCGAGACAAGATGCAGCCTCGGTTTTGATGAATGGGAAGTTTTAGCAACGCCAGGACATACAGAAGATTCCGTATCTTTTTATAATGTTGAATCCGGTGAGCTTATCTGCGGTGATCTTATCATAAACATGAAAGAAAAAGGCCGTGGGATGTTGAATCGATTTTACTGGAGCAGAGAAGTAATGCTAAATTCTTATAATCATCTCTGTGAAACAATTGAACCGGTAATCATCTATCCAGGTCATGGAGAAATCATCGAAGGTGACAAAGATGTACTACTCGGCGTTGAAACATCTTAAAGGACTCGCGTGTCTGGTTTTGTTCGTGTTCCTGTCTGCCCTCATCCAGGGCTGTATGGTAGCCACTAAGGACACCCTGATAGTTTCCCAGATTATCACCCCCTTTAAAGGAACCTATAAAGTTGATCCGTATCTGGAAAAGCACAAACCTCGCAGTGTAGCGGTACTCCCATTCGTTGACCAGTCTAAAAGTCAAAAGGGTTCTGAAGCTGTGAGGAGGGGTTTTTACAATCACTTCAGCTCGATTCCGTATAAGGATGTGGAACTGTATCGCGTTGACCGCCTGTTGAGGAAGGCCGGACTTACAGATCCGGAAATTATCAGTAAAACGTCACCGCAGGAGTTGGGGAAAATCCTTAATGTGGATGCGGTGATTTTGGGTGACATTTCCAATTTTGATAAGATATTCGCAGTGGTATATTCACAGGTGTCCGTTGGCGCGGCTATTAAAATGTACGATACGAAAACAGGACACTTTCTCTGGAGTGGTCAGCATGTGGCCCGTATACACGAAGGAGGTATTTCTGCAAATCCTGTAGGTTTCATCGCCACTGTAATTGCCACAGCCATGAATGTGAGGGATATTCAGCTTCTGCGTGCGTGCGATGACCTCTTCAGGGATATGGTGAAGACTATTCCCGCTCCAACGATTGCTCAGGCGCTTCGTCCCCCTGATATTACATTACTTACCCAGGATACCAGAGGCCTTCCAAAGAAAGCCGGTGACGAGATCAGGGTTGTTATCAAGGGCACCCCCGGCATGCAGGCCTCTTTCGACATTGGAGGCTACAAGAAGGGCATTGACATGGTGGAGATTGAATCCGGTGGTTATCTTGGGACCTATAAGGTCGTGCCGGGGGATAATGTGACAAATGCCATTATTACCGGTTATCTGACCGATGATTCCGGAAATACAGCCCACTGGATTGATGCCATAGGTGCTGTAACGATGGACACCACGCCGCCGGCGAAGCCCCAAAACCTGACAAACGTGGGTCGGAATAATTTCGTCCTGCTGAAATGGGGCAAAAACACCGACTCTGACCTGGCAGGATATCTTGTTTATCGCAGTTCTACACCGCTCTCCGGCTTCAAAGAGGTGGCCAAAACAGAGTTCAGCCACCAGCGGGATTCAGAACTTGTTAATTATCAGAAGTATTATTACAAAATTTCAGCAACAGACAGAGCAGGAAACGAAAGTGAAAAAACCGAGGCTATTGTCGGTATGCCCGTGGCTCCGGGGCCGACTCCGGTGTCCGGTTCCATCGAAGTTGATACAATATGGTACTCCGGTGCCAGTCCTTATGTCATCGAAGATACGGTTATCGTTAAGGATAAGACACTTCTGACCATTGAGCCGGGGACAGAGATACAGTCAAAGGGAGGTGCTTTGGTGATTGAAGGGCGTCTCAAGGCTTTTGGGGATGATAAACATCTCATTACCTTTGGCGGTGTAGAGGGAGGAACCTGGGAAGGCATAATCTTCAACAATACAAAAGAAAAGGAAAATCTGATCCGGTTTTCCCGCATTAAAAATGCAAAGACGGGAATAACCTGTAAATCATCCTCACCACGCATTGAGGCCTGTGAACTGACGGCCAACATGACAGGAATCAGTGTTATGGGTGCATTTTCCAAACCGGACCTGGTCAAAAACACGATACATAAAAACGCAAAAACAGGGATTTTTGCAGCAGACGGGGCACGGCCGAATATTGTTGAAAATAAAATCAGCGGTAATACGGGAGGTGGAATAGCAGTTCAGGGCGCCTCACCCGCAGTTAAGCATAACTGGATTATTCAAAATCATGGTTCAGGAATTACGGTTCAGAACAGTCAACTGTTGATAACTGAGAATAATATTTATGATAACATGCCCTTTGATATGGTGGGTTCCATGTCGGGAGAGGCGGTTTCTGCCTGTGACAATTGGTGGGGGAGTTCTAACTGCCTTGATATTCTGAAAAGGATTAGAGGGAAGGTCAACATCGGGTCAGTCTTGAATAGCGCCTGGCCGGAGGGCAAATCGATAAAACTTCCCATTCTTACATCGGCCCTGGGCGGACCCGTGAAATCGGATGGATTTCTTATTCTTTCCAACAGTCCTTACAAAGTTGTGAAAGGTGTCGCAGTAGATGAAGGTGCCACACTTTACATTGAACCGGGTGTTGTAATTAAATTTGACCAGAACACCTCGATAATAGCGAAAGATGGAGGTGTGGTTGCGAGAGGCACAAGTAAAAGTCCGATTTTGTTCACGTCATCGGGAGCAACTCCTTCAGCCGGTGATTATCTGAATGCGGTACGTTTTGAGAAAAAGACAGAGGTAAACAGCTTCTTTGAATATTGTATTGTTGAATATGCCACTACCGCGTTCGATGTTTACTACGGTGTCCCGGAAATCTCCTATTGTCACATAGCCAACAGTGCGCAGAATGGTGTGTACTGTCGAAACGATGCGGCGCCAAAGATATTTTACAATACTATTGGCGGTAATCTGGGGGAGGGCGGTATAAAATGTGTCGGGATGTCCAGACCGAAGATTAACTACAACAATTTTATAAATAATATAGTGGCCATACAGGTTTTTTCGACTATACAGATTGATGCGCGCCACAACTGGTGGGGCAGCAGTCCGCCTGACAAGAACGTTATCTGGGGAGATAATATCAATATTGAGCCCTGGCTGGAAGCTCCCGAGAAAAAGGCATTTTCCGGCAAGTAGCGCAAAGGGGGTCAGGTCTTGCTTTTTGCCATCATGTCGTACCTCTTGGGGGTCAGGATATACACTGAGGTATGATGGCAAAAAGCAAGACCTGACCCCCAGAGTCGGGCCGATGCCCCCTGAGCTATCTACAAACCAATGCCAGTACAATCCCCAGGATCAGCCATAATGGTACCGAAATTATGAGGGCCAGGGTCAGCCCGCGAAACAAACCAATTTGTCTGAAAAGGGAATGCCTCTCCAGTGCTCGCTTAACAATTATTTCCAGCTCTTCCAGCTTGAATGGTTTGGGGATAAAGTCGTAGGCCCCTTTTTTGATGGCCTCCACAGCAGACTCAATGGTACCATAACCAGTAATCACCATAACTATGGCCCTGCTATCCAGCATCGTCACCGTTTCCAGAAGTTCCATTCCATCCAACTCCGGCATCATAAGATCGGTGATGACAATCTGGAAATTCCCCTCTTCAACCCTGGACAAACCTTCACGGCCACCATAAGCGGCAGTAGCACTGTAGCCCAATTGGGACAGATACTCAACAAGGATATCCGCCAGCCCTTTATCATCGTCCACAACAAGAATGTTAACATTTTCCTTCTGGAAAAATTTCATGAATCCCTTTTTCATGCTAATAATTTTCTTTGAAAAGCTTATCATTGTTATAGGCCATGTAAAGGGGGACGTCCTTAAATAATTCAATAACTTTCCTGGCTGCTAAGCATAGGGCGCATAGGGCATGGAGCATAGGGCATGGAGCACAGGACAGGCGACGCGCGGGGAAAGTAGAGCTGAAAAGAAAAATATAAATTTGCATAATACATTAGAACCATTTTAATGGCTGAAATGCAAGGGTAAAATGCACGCTGGTAATGGGAAAAGTTTAATCCGATAAACAACAAAATGCAAAAACTTAACCGGACAATCCTGACAAATATTGGAAGTTCCCCATGGGAACTTATCCCTGGTTGACAGTACGAGTTATACGTATTATATGTATGCAGGGAGACCTTTGAAAAATACGTATACTGTCACAACTGCAGGGCCGATGTACCCATCGGCGCCTATTGGTCTAATGTAGGGTTGTATAGCGATGTAGTGCAGCCCTTCAGGGCTGCTGGATTAATGCAGGGCTGATGCCCTGCGCCATATTCAATGTTATGTGTGGAGCATAATTATGGACAGAAGATTATTCCTGAATTTGCTGGGAAAGGGAGTACTTGCTTCTTCGGCTCTTGGTATTTTCCCATCTCTGGCGTGGGGAAAGACGTCGTTCGATTATGCACTGGAGGGGCAGAACCTTATCCAGCGCGGCAACTATGACGGGGCTCTGAAAGTTTTAAAAGAGGCCGTGCGTCTTGATCCTCAAAGTGACTGGGCATTTGGGCTTCTGGGTCGTGCGTACCGTGGTCTTGGCCGCAAGGCGGAGGCGGTGGATGCGTTCAGACAGGCAGTTCGACTGAATCCGGAGGATGTATATTCACGGATGATGATAGAGATCATGACCCAAAAGCCGATTCCGAAGCTGAAGAAGGTAAAAAAGCCTCCGACTCCTCTGGAAAGAAAAGCTCTGGAGGAAGAAAAGCGAATGCTGAGCCGGCTCCGGTCAGATGAAGGTCTCGAATATCAGGTTAAGCGTGTGGTTATAGATGCGGGTCACGGCGGCTTTGACTCGGGGGCAGTGGGATTGACCGGTTTGAAGGAAAAGGATGTAAATCTTGACCTGGCAAAAAAGCTTCATCAAAGGTTGCAGAGTGGGGGGGAGGTTAAAGCTTTCCTGACACGCACCGAAGATTACTATGTTCCACTTAGTGATCGTACCGTTATTGCCAATCAGTATCAGGCTGACCTTTTTATCAGTATCCATATTAATGCTAATAAAAACCGTGAAGCCCATGGATCGGAAACGTATTTTTGTGCCGAAAAGGCTTCCAGCAAAGAGGCGGCCAGGGTTGCCGCGCTTGAAAATGCAGTTTTAAAATACGACAAACCATTCAAAAAACAGCCCGGATATATTGATATTGAAGAGATATTGTTTCAGTTTGAGCGGAAACTCTACTGGAGTGAGAGTGGAAAATTTGCCGGCGGATTTCAGGATCGCTTTAAACAGGGCCTTCCTCTTAAAAGCCGTGGTGTCCATAGCGCCAATTTCTATGTCCTTCGCACGGCGAAGATGCCGTCGATACTTTTGGAAACGGGGTTTATATCAAATTCTAATGAAGAATCAATGCTCAAACAGCCTGCATTTCGGGAGAAGATTGTTGATGCGGTCATGAGGGGGCTGGCATGAGAAATACATCAGGAGCCAGGAGTCAGAAGTCAGAAGTCAGGAAAAGATGTGTCATCTTTGCCGTTCTGATATTTTTTTGCTGGAGTGGCATCGCTCTGGCGGTCGATGTCAATGACCTTATCTTCCAGGGGGCTGATTTTCACTATAAGGGAAAGCTCGATGAGGCTATCGGAAAATTCCAGGCAGCCGTCCGGATCGATCCTGGAAACGAATACGCCCATAACCAGCTTGGGATACTCTATGCAAAGAAGGAACTTTTTGGTGATGCCTTTCAGGAATTTTCAAAGGTTGTTCAGATAGATCGCCGGAACACGTTTGCCCTTTTGTGGCTCGGAATACTGCACCTCAGACAAAACGACTTGAATAATGCCTTTGAAAAGTTTCAGGAGATTGTAAAGATTGATCCCAACAATGCAGATGCCTACTATTACCTGGGAGCGATCTATAATTTCAGACATAATCAGGCGAAGGCTATCGAATATCTAAAAAAAGCCCGGGATGCTGATTCGGGAGAAGCTGATACTCACTATCGTCTGGGAAAGGCCTTCCATAATGTTGATATGGTTTATAATGCCCTCCTTGAATACGATAGGGCACTGGAACTAAAGCCATCCTATACCGTGGCTATAAACGAGACAGGCTGGATATATTATAATCGTGGTGATTATGAGGAGGCTATCGGGGAGTGGAAAAAGACTCTCAGGATTAATCCCAGAGACGGGGATGCAATATTTAACCTTGCCAAGGCATACAACGATCTGGCGTGGAAATTCCTGTCGGCGGGAAACAGAAAAGAAGCGGTTAGATACTGGGAGAAAACACTGGGAGTAAATCCCAGCAATAAGGCAGCGAAGTATAATCTGAAAAAATACGGAAAGTAGAAGATGATAAAGAGGGAGAAGTTATTGTCATATAGTTGACTAATATTATAGAAAATATTTCCTGATGAACTAAAAATATTGAGAGAAAACTTTCCCTACCTTTTTCGATAGATAGCGTATCTATGCGCTTTAAAAATTGGCAGAATAAAGTTATCTTTAATCATTGCTTTGATAATTTTATTACGTACAGCAAACGAATATTTTGAAATTTCGGGCTCTCAATTAAAGACGACAAATATAGAAAATCCTTGACAAAGAATTCCAACCAAGTATTGTAAGTGCCGGATTTACTGGAGTTATAGCAAACAAGATTAACCCTTTTATCACAAAGAAAGAGGGAAGTATGGGTGGATTATAAACAAATCCCGTTTCTCAAATGGAGAGATGGGATTTTTTATTTCCCCATGGTCAATTTCCTAAATGGCACACATATCAACTTGTAAATAAAGCGTCTGCATACTTTGTTCATAATGTTGTTGACCACCTATGCGCCACAACAGGCACAATTATTGCAAGCATTTATTGATATTCTCAGCGGAATTTGAAGGAGGTAAATTGTGCCGTTCCGGTGAGATCAGGGTGGTAGAACTGACCGGCAACTATCGGCAGATGGGTCAGCAGTGGGGGATGCTTCTGAAAGACGATCTGAAGGAATTCTACCATGATGCCATAGATAATTTCTTTATAAAGGAAAAGGGATTTTCCCTGGGTTGATTTTGAATTTTATAAAAGGGAGAGAGGTATGATAAGCCGCGAATCTGTTTATAAGGGCAAGGAACGGGGGACTAGTAAAAGGAGTGTAGTTTGTTTAGATGCCCTCCTTGAGGTATGTTTTTCTGATTTTCATGACCAGATAGATGTGAAGGTCGTAAATTTTTCTGTTGGAGGCGCCCTTCTTCACTCTGAAGAACTTACTGTGAATAATCGACATTTAGTTGTTTCAGATATAAAGCCCGAATTAAAACTGAAGATTTCCTTGCCGGAAACGGTTCTGGAATTGACGACCAAGATTGTGTGGTACAATGTGTTAAGCGGAGAAAGTATCTTCGAAATTGGCGTTAGTTTCATGAATTTTAAAAAAGAAGCAAATATCTCTTTTGATGAATTAATGAAGATTATGGAGACAAGCAAATAAAGCCGGGGACTCGATAGGCTTTTTTCTCCGCTATGCATCATACTGTCCATACTTGTGGGGCGAGGATGACAGAAACAGAAAAGGGGTTGCGTTATTTAGCGTAACCCCTTTTTATTGTTTGGTAGCGGGGGCTGAAGGGAATTACCACAGTATCTTTCAGGTCATTCTTGAGGTGTGGTCGGGTGGTTCGAAAAAAAACAGCTTGCTTTATTGTGTGGATATGGAGTAAAATGTAAAATTCGTTGTAGGGTATTATCTTTTTTGTTATGAGAGACTGCTATATCAAACCGCGCAATCCTCTTGTATAGGATTATGCGGTTTTTTTCTTTTTAGCGGTTTCGGGATAAAAATGGCTATGATAGAGGGCCGCATAAAAAGGAGCAGTTAGAAGTGAACAAAGGTACGGTAAAATGGTTTAACGCGTCAAAAGGTTTTGGTTTTATTGAGCAGGAAGATGGAGCGGATATTTTTGTCCATTGTTCCGCAATTCAAACTGATAGATACAAATCTCTTGACGAAGGTGCATCTGTTAGTTTTGAAGTTGTTGAAGGGAAGAAATGTCCTACTGCAACCAATGTGGTTCAGTTTTAAATAATTTTCAAGATGGTATTTCGAATGTCCCGCACATTGCAGGGCATTTTTTTAATTGGCCTGCACTTTTGTGCAATTCCCAACTCACCCCTTAGATAGAAAGAACAAATATTATGAATACATTTGCAGATATTGGCATTAACAACGATATCCTTAAAGGGCTAACATCCTTAGGATTTCAAGAACCAACCCCGGTTCAGGCACAAGTCATTCCATTAATGCTGGAACGACAAGTAGATCTGGTAGGCCTGGCGCAAACCGGAACAGGCAAAACAGCAGCGTTTGGCCTTCCATTGATTCAGATGACAAACACAAAAAACAGGCAAACGCAAGTGTTGGTTCTGTGTCCTACGCGGGAGCTTTGCGTGCAAGTAGCCAGAGATTTGGAAGCCTTTTCCCGGCATGTTGAGGGATTGAGAATATTAGCAGTTTACGGTGGTGCAAGTATTGAGCAGCAGATTAAAGCCCTGCGTAAAGGTGTCCAGCTTATTGTTGCAACCCCGGGCCGCTTAAATGACTTAATCAGGCGCGGTAAGGTTGACATATCCGGTGTGCGTTATGTTGTGCTTGATGAAGCTGATGAAATGCTGCAAATGGGTTTTCAGGATGAATTAAACGCCATACTGGCACAGACACCCTTAGAAAAAAATACATTGTTGTTTTCGGCAACGATGTCGAAAGAAGTTGCAGCTATAGCCAGTAAGTATATGTCTGATCCTGTTGAGATTACAATCGGTAAACGCAATGCAGGCGCAGAAAATGTGAGTCATGAATATTACATGGTTCATGCCAGGGAGCGTTATATTGCTTTGAAGCGAATCGTAGACAATTGCCCCAATATTTATTCAATTATTTTTTGCCGTACTCGGCAGGAGACCAATGAAGTAGCCAATAAATTGATTCAGGACGGGCACAACGCCGATGCTTTGCATGGAGATTTGTCCCAGGCCCAGCGCGATCAAGTGATGAAGAAATTCCGCTGCAAGAACCTGCAAATACTTGTGGCAACCGATGTTGCTGCTCGTGGGCTGGATGTTAATGATCTGACACATGTGATCAATTACAATCTTCCTGACGATCTTGGCAATTATACCCATAGAAGCGGTCGTACCGGCCGGGCCGGACGTACTGGAACGTCGGTTGCTATCGTTCATATGAAGGAACGATTTAAGATCAGCGAAATTGAGAAGAATATCAAAAAGAAGTTTAAACAGTGCCGTATTCCTTCAGGTGTGGAGATTTGTAAAAAGCAACTGGTTACCCTGGTTGATGTCGTTAAGAAAGTTGAGGTGGACTACGACCAGATTGATCCACTGTATGCAGAAATTTCAGAAAAGCTTGGATCTCTGGATCGCGAAGAGCTTATCAAGAGATTTGTTTCTTTGGAGTTTAATCGATTCTTGGAATATTACAAAAATGCTCCTGATCTCAATGTAAGTGATGGGGCGAAAAAACGGCAGGGTACAAAAGAGCGACAGGGTGCAAGAGAACGACAGGGTGCAAGAGAAGGGCAGGGCACAAAAGAACGGCAGGGTACAAGAGAACGACAGGGTGGGGAGTCTGCTAACAATTCAAACCGCAAGCAGAAGTTTGCCCGCTTTTTTCTTAATGTTGGCCGGCGTGACGGGATTATGCCCCAGGGTCTGATTGGAAAGATTAATGGTGTTCCTGGTGTTGGACGCATTAAATTAGGAAAGATTGAAATTCTGCGGAACACCGCTCTGCTTGAAGCAGATAGCAGATTTACACCCCAAATACTTGACGCTTTTCAGCATGTTAAAATCAACGGCAAAACAGTTTCCATTGAGGTTGCCCGAGGCAATAACGGCACAAGTCGGCCCAAACATGACGGAATACGCCACCGTAAAGGACGCAACTTAACTGCATAGAGAGTGTAGCGTTAAAAGCCAACAAACTTATTAATGTTGTGGAGACTGGCAACGCATACAGTTGCAGCAAATCGTGGTGCAGCAAATCGTGGTGCAGCAAAAATTCTAAGGAGAGTGATAATGAAAATTTATGTTGGACAACTGCCTCATAATGTAAAAGAAAGTGAATTAAAAGAACTCTTCTCAGAGTTTGGTGAGATTACCAGTGTCACGTTGATCATGGATCATTATTCAGGAAGATCAAAAGGGTTTGGTTTTATCGACATGCCGAACAATTCAGAAGCAGATACAGTGATAAAAACCTTAAATAAAAGCATGTTCAAGGGAAGAGAGATCAAAGTAAACCAGGTGCAGGAAACCCGCCGTGATAAACGTTCGAAGCGTCGTTCTCAATATTAGACTGATTTGCCTGAGTCGACCATTGCAGTGACCCCGCATTCTGCGGGATCTTTTTTTAGCGCAGTATCTTTTGCGCCCAACACAAAGCATTTATAAGGACACAACCATGATAACCGCATCTAATATTGCTCTCTCTTATGGCAAGAGGGTCATCTTCAAGGACGTAAATATCAAGTTCACCCCTGGCAACTGCTACGGCCTGATCGGGGCGAACGGCTCCGGAAAATCCACCTTTCTGAAGATCCTGGCAGGCCATCTTGAGCCTGATCGGGGCGAGATTACCAAGGGACGCGGAGAGCGCATCGCGGTGCTCAGCCAAGACCAGTTTGCCTTTGACGAGCACACCGTTTTCAATACCGTGATCCTAGGCCATAAGAAGCTCTACAAGGTGATGGCCGAGCGTGAGGCCCTCTATTCCAAAGCCGATTTTACCAAGGAAGACGGCATCCGTTCCGGAGAGCTGGAAGCCAAGTTTGGTGAAATGAACGGCTATGAGGCGGAGGCAGAGGCCGCGGTGCTGTTAAACGGCCTCGGCATCCCGGAAGAAATGCGTCAGAAAAAGATGAAGGAGCTTGACGGCAGCGATAAGGTGCGGGTGCTGCTGGCCCAGGCCCTGTTCGGCAATCCCGATATCCTGCTTCTGGACGAGCCCTCCAACCAGCTGGACCTGAAGACCATCACCTGGGTGGAGGAATTTCTCTCCCGATTCCAGAACACGGTGATCATCGTCTCCCATGACCGCCATTTCCTGAACCAGGTCTGCACCCATGTGGCGGATATCGATTATGGCAAAATCCAGGTCTATGCTGGCAACTATGACTTTTGGTATCAGGCCAGCCAGCTTAATTTCCGCCGGAAGGAAGCCGAGGGCAAGAAGACCAGGGCCAAGGCGGATGACCTCAAGGAATTCATCCGGCGCTTCAGTTCCAACGCCTCCAAGGCCAAGCAGGCCACCTCACGGAAGAAGCTGCTTGAGAAACTCACTATTGAGAACATGCCAATTTCCTCCCGAAAATATCCCTACATCGTCTTTAAGCCGGAACGGCCCTGTGGTGACATAGTTCTGGAGATCAAAGGTCTTTCCAAAGAGATCGACGGGGTTTCCATGTTTGAGGATCTCACCCTCACTGTCAACAAGGGCGACAAGATCGCCTTCGTCGGGGCTAACAGCCTTGTAAAAACCACCCTGTTCCAGATTCTGGCCGGGGAGCTTGCGCCGGACAAAGGAAGCTTCCGCTGGGGAGTGACCATCCGCAACGCCTATTTCCCGAAAGAGAATAATGCGTATTTCAATAATGAGGAGTTTGATCTTGTCGGCTGGCTGCGCCAGTTTGCACCTCCTCAGGAGAATGAAAGTTTTGTCCGGGGGTTCCTGGGCAAAATGCTTTTTTCCGGAGAGGAGGCGATGAAAAAGACCTCTGTCCTCTCCGGTGGCGAACGGGTGCGCTGCATGCTCTCCAAGATGATGCTCTCCGACGCCAACGTCCTCATTCTGGATGAGCCCACCAACCATCTCGACCTTGAGTCAATTACCTCTTTGAATAACGCCCTGATGGCCTTTCCGGAGGTGGCGCTCTTTACTTCCCATGACCATCAGTTTGTATCCACCGTGGCAAACAGAATTGTCGAATTCACTCCGGACGGCATCATCGACGTGATGCAGGACTTTGACGAGTACCTGGCAATGAAAGAAGCGAGTCTGTCCAGTGAAAACGATTATCTGGACAGGCAGGCAGCTATGTGAGTCTGGAGGACAAGGGCTGAAAGCTAAAGGCTCAAATTTACAATCAGAGGAGTTTAAAAATGGGAAAGTCCATGTACAACTTTGCCAACCGGGCGAAAGAAAAAGCAAGACAGCAGAAACAAATGGATAAGGTTGCAAAGCGCATAATAGCTAAGCAGCAGAAGGCTAATATAAAAGCGAGCACTCCGAACGCAGGCTCAGATATAGCTGAACCGGGACTGGTGGAGGAGATCGTTAAAAGCATAGCATAAGTCGCTATATACATAATCTTAATTCGATTTTATGATGGTTGTAATGACCTCACAAGGTGGAGATGAATGTTTGTTTTTATTTCCAGGATTGTGAACTTGGAGGTTAGTTGAAATGGCTGAAGATCTTTTGAGTATGAACAAAGACTTAACAGAGACATTAACACCCGAGTTATGTGCGAGTAGAATATTTGAGATAAGCGGCACAAAATTTGCTCCTGATGCTGCCTCTGACCTATGGCCGAGAATTTTGCAGCATAAATGGCTCATGTCTGAAAAGCTTGGTCGGGATGTTGGCTTGCGGGTCGCATGCACCGATTTTCTCGAAAATGTGGAGCAGGCAAGTGAGGAATATCTGGCCTATAAACGGAGGGACATCTTGAATGAGATGGGGGCTCAGACCTGCAGAAAAGAATTATGGGACATCATCTCCGATTCGCAGCCTCCAAAACAGTTAGTTCAGAGGAAAATCATACTTCCGTTGACAGAGCGAGATCTTTCGACAAAGCATGGGGTTGTTCCTCCCAAGACTATTATTTTTTTTGGACCTCCCGGTACGGGAAAAACTCATTTTGCCAGAGCAATAGCCGGGGTTCTTTCCTGGTGGTTCATTGAAATTGCTCCAAGCATGCTGATGGTTGACGGAACCGAAAGGGTGGGTGCTAACCTGCGTATAATAATGGAAAAGGCACGAAACCTGAAGGATACTGTCATCTTTATCGATGAGTTCGAAGAGATTGCAAGCAGTCGTGACGAGGCAAACCGAATTGATAAGTCTATTACAAATGAATTTCTCAAACAGGTGCCGCTGCTTAAAAACCAGGGGAACAATATACTCTTCATTTGCGCTACGAATTATATCAGGCAACTCGATGCCGCGCTGCTTCGCCCGGGAAGATTTGATTGTATTATTCCTGTGGGTGGTTTAAACGAAGATGAGAGAAAAACTATTCTGGGACACTACCTCTCCAAGCTTCATACAGGGGAGATCGATCTTGACCGTATCATAAAGATGACATCTCAATTTACACCGGCTGATATGGAGTATCTCTTCCAGCAAGTTGCGCAGTTTGCCTTTGAACAGGAACTTGCCACGAAGCGTGATTATTTGGTATCTACGGAAACTATTATTGAGATTATGCCAAAAAGTCGTCCGTCTCTGACTGACGAAATTATCGAAGAGTTTGAAAAAGACAGTATCACCTATTCCCGCGTGTAGAAGACGTATCTGCCGCACCATAATTTTCATGAAAGCGATAAGTGAGATCAAAGTCAGGATATATGATTTCAAAGTCACATATCCAGTAACCGGACCGGTTCATTTATCCATCTCACGAACTCATGCACATCTTCCTGAAAGCATCAACCTAACGATTTATCAATATACGCTTTCTTCCAAATGGTTATCCTGTCTTTTTCAAAAGCTTTTGGGTTACCCCATCCTTAGAGATTCGGGGAATTCGGAGAATTCCGGGGGAAAATTCCGGGGTCACAATACTAAATTATTGACAATTGGTATCAGTAACGACATTATAAATTTATGGCACGTATAGCAAGAATCGTCGTTCCCGGATATCCGCATCACATAACACAACGCGGGAATCGTAGTCAGGAAACATTTTTTTGTGATGATGACTACAGACAATACATCACGGTTACAACCCATGATTTTCCCACAAAAAAAGAGGCCAGCCATGTTAGCTAACCTCTTGATATATTTGGTAGCGGGGGCTGGATTCGAACCAACGACCTTTGGGTTATGAGCCCTTTCTTATTCTTTTGATACCATTATCACGCTTTTTCACTTGACATAATTCTATTTAATAATTAAGATACTTACCGTACTTGAACGTTGGGTTTAAGTTCATTCAAAATAACACCTTTTCATTTCAAGTGGTAGCAGGGTGGTAGCACGAACTTTTTACACCACTTTGACCTTTGGGTTTTTTGGCTGTCTTCCTGCTAACAGTTTGCTACCAGAGGGGGCAATATGGGACGCCATGCAACGAAGTACAAGGGAGTTTATGAGCGTGAATATGTGGGTCGTGGTCACAATAAAAAAAGTGATATTGCATACGACATTACATATCGGCACGACAAAAAGAAAAGATGGGAAAAAGTCGGATTGAAAAGTGAAGGATATACCCCGAAGCTGGCGGCGGATATTCTCTCTGAACGAATCCGAAGCAAGCGGCACGGGGAAGAACTCCCCCACGAAAAAAAGGCGGCTGTCCGCTTCAAGACCCTGGCAAAGAAATATCTCAAATGGTCTTCCGAGAACAAGAACCGGGCCGGAATTGAAGATAAAAGCCGATATGAACGACACCTGAAGAAACGATTTGATGAGAAACGCCTTGATGAGATCGTACCCCTTGACCTTGAACGTATGAAAAAAGAAATGCTGAAGGCGGGGAAATCTCCGAAGACCGTTTCCCATTGCCTGGGCCTTCTCCGCGCCATGTACAACAAGGCTTTTGAGTGGGACATATATGATGGATCGAACCCGGTTAAAAAGGTCAAGATGCCCACTGTCCGGAATGCCCGAGATCGTTTCTTGTCAGTAGAAGAAGCGAGCATGCTATTGAAGGAACTTGAACGGAACCCTTGGAATAAAAAAGAATACAAAAAGCTGGAAGACCCACAACTCCATGACATTGCCCTTATCTCACTTCATACAGGATCGAGAGCCGGTGAAATTTTCAACTTGAGAGGACACGACATTGATCTTGAAAATGGCCTGATAGCACTTCGAGACACGAAAAACAAAGACACCCGATATGCTCCTATGACAGAGGCAGTGAAAGACATTCTCCGGCGCCGGATGTCGGAAGATATGAGCACCTTTATTTTCACCAATAATAAGGGTGGAAAAATCAAAGAAGTGTCAAACGCCTTCGGCCGTGTGGCGGATCGTTTGAAATTTAATGAGGGAGTTACTGACACGCGCCAAAAGGTTGTTTTTCATTCCCTGCGACATACCTTCGCTTCCTGGCTGGCTATTCAAGGAACCCCTCTTTATACCATTGCAAAGTTGATGGGACATAAGTCAATCAGCATGTCTGAGCGCTACAGTCACCTTTCACCGGACCATAAAAAGAATGCAGTGAACGGGATTGAAGCGACCTTTAACGGGACAAAGGTTGTCGAAGTGGAGGTGGTGAAACAATGAAAAAAAATCCTACGGTCGAGCGTTTACTTTCAGGATATAAACTTCCCGATTACTTTGAGACACGAACGGGGGCGTTTCGCTTCAATGAAGAAGATGAAAGGGAATTTCGCTTTATCTTAAGAGAGGAAGCAACGCCCGAAACAATCAAAGAGTTCCTCATAGAACTAGCGTTTTGCTGTGAGATGAAGCACGACCTCAACGAAAAGCCGGATCGAATTGATGTTAGAGAACGCCGAAACCGCACTTTAATGGACTGCAAAGCGGCGCTTAAACATTTAGAAGAAATCGGGCGTGGCCATGTTGTTTTTTGGAATGATAATAGGCTTGACCAATTGAAGGAGAAAGACACGATACAAACCAAAATGATCACGGCAGTAGTAAAAAGTGCTCACGACACGGTTACTCATTTAAGAACATTCATAGCGTTACTTGACACCATCCACGAGACGGAAAATAAGCCTATAGGCAGAAAAAAGGCGGGTTATGATAATTTTATAAAAGAGATTGCCGCTATATACAGCAAACATATAGGACAACCATCAACCTATGAGGCCGGTCCTTTTTATTCCTTAGTGCAATATTTACTCAAAATAATGGGTGAAAAATATTTTACAGATCCATCCAGAGCAATAAAAGCAGCCTTGAATAAGTAAGTCTCTCACTAATCCACGACAAAACCCTTCAAATATATTTTCTTTTCGTCCTTTGTAACCATCAAGTTAAAGAATTATCATAGGCCATAACAAAATATCAAAGGAGATGTGGTCTATGAAAAACGAATTAAGAGCCCTTTCCCCAAAGGACGCCATAGAGCGCTACCCCGTCTTGGGGTGTGAAGGCAGCCTGGCAAACCACAGATGTAAAAGGACCGGCCCCCGTTATTACAAGGCGGGAAAGAAAGTAATTTATCGTCCCGAGGATATCGAATCCTTCCTTTTTCAGAATCCTGTCCAGACACGTGACAGTATCGAGGTCTGATCAATGATACCGGAATCGACAGGACCCCGGCGCGGATCATCGTCGAAGATCACAGCGCAACTGGAGTTCACCCCCACCGGTTACCTGAAAACGATCCTCTTAAATGCCGAAACAGATGGCGACCAGCGGATACTTGAGCGGGCTTTGACCCGAATCATGAACCCCGGACATTTGGCATGGATCAGGCGGCTTTTCAGGCGGGAATAAGGGAGAAGGGTCAAGCAGATGGTTTTCAAGCCGAATCGGAAATTTAAGAAGAAGTACGACCGGATTTATAAGAAAGACCCGGCAGCGGCAAACGTGTTGCTTCTACTTTGTGAGTTGGCTGATGAGCGCGGTCAAGTTCAACTCGGACCGTTACCGGAAGAAGAGCTTCAAAGGCTTTTGATTGCCCGGTTTGAAGATCCGAAGGCATACCAGTTGAGAGGGCCACGACAATGAACAGGGGCTATTTTAAGACATGGCGAAAGATTACCGATTCAGCGGTTTTTCAAAACGAAGGCCTTCTAAAAATCTTTATATGGTGCATGGCACGGGCCGCTTATAAGGAAACCTTTGTCACAGTTCGAACCGGGCGTGGCGTTTCTGAAGTTAAACTAATATCGGGATCGTTCATATTCGGGCGCGATTCAGCGGCGCAGGAACTTAATATGAAGCCTTCAACAGTATGGAAGCGAATGTTGAAATTAAAAAAACTCGAAATTCTGAACATCGAAAGTAACAGCCATTTTTCAATTATTACTATAATAAATTGGTATAGTTATCAGGGCAATCAAGAAAAAAGTAACAGCGAAAGTGACAGGCAAGTAACAGGCAAGGAACACAAAGAAGAAGTAGTAGCATTAAAGAATAAAAGAACCCCTGAAAAAATACTTTCTGAAATCTCTGCCCTGGAAGAAAGATATTCAGATCAGGAAATCATCAATCAGGCATTTCAAGCCATATCATCAACCAGAAAATCAAACCGGATTGCAGACAGTGTGAAGCTGTCCATTTTGCAGTCATGGAATAAATACCCGGTTGAGTCGGTTATGACAGGGACCAGGGCTTATCTTGAAAAGGGATATGCAGAACAGGGGAAAGATGAAAAGTACCTTTTGGGAATCATCCGAAATCTGAAACCAGAGGCCGGCATGACAAGCGTGGAGGTTATGAAGTCAACAGGGAGCCATGCCCTTGATGAACATTATCGAAGCCAGGGGGTCAAGATCATATGACGGCACTTGAATATATTCAGAGCAAGGGGCTTGAACACCGGATTCAATCAGGACAAGCAGTCTTGAAAACCTGCCCCTTTTGCGGGGATCCGAAAGGTCATTTTTACATGGATCAGGATGAAGGCGCTTTCTATTGTCATAAATGCCAGGAACGGGGAAACCTTATCACCCTGCAAAAGTATTATGGAGACTATGAACCACAGCGAGGGACCAGACACATGAACCAGAAGCCACAGGGAACCGTCAGGCAGGCTTTCGAGGACAAAGACACCCCTTCAATCAAGCTGGATGAGAAAAAGGCCATAGAAGCCCATGAGCGTCTTTTGACCGACCAGAACGCCGTAAGTTACATCACAGAGGCCAGGGGGATCAGCATTGAGACCGTCAAGGCTTTCAAGCTCGGCTTACAGATCGACAGAGACGGGGGCCGATGGTTGACCATACCCCACTACGAAAAAGACAAGCTGATAAATATCAAGAGCCGGTCACTGCCCCCCACGGAAAAGACCTTCCGGCGCGTTAAGGGTTGCCGGTCAATCCTTTTTAACGGTGACGTTGTAGAGAAACACCCGGATGAGATCTATATCACTGAGGGCGAACTTGACGCATTGACCTTGATTGACCAGGGAATAAAAAACGTTGTTGGGGTTACTACCGGGGCCGGATCGTTTGACCCGTCATGGATTGACCAGCTTCAAGCCGTCAAGAAAATATACCTTTGCTATGACCAGGATGAACCGGGACAGAAGGGAGCCCGTGAAGCGGCGCGGCGGTTAGGATATGAACGCTGTTTAAACGTGGCCTTACCGGATGGCCAGGACGTGAACGACCTATTCCGGGCCGGTGGCGGTCATAATGAATTTTCCCAGATGGTCAATGAAGCGCGTCAATTTGATGTTGCCGGGATCATGACCTTTGCCGAAGGTGTGAAAAAGTATCGAAAGGAAGCGCAACGACCGGACCAGGCGACCGGGATTAGAACCGGCTGGGGAGCTGTTGACCGAATAATCAAAACGGGTTTCATGCCGGGTGAACTGATTATTCTATCCGCACCCCCGAAGATCGGAAAGTCAACCCTTGCCTTGCAGACCATCACCCATAACGCCCTTCAAGATATTCCTTCCCTTTTCTTTTGCCTTGAAATGCGACCGATGAAGATCGTTCAGAAGGCCATGCAATGCCATAACAAATCAGAAGAGATCGGTCTTGCAGAGATCGAAAGGGCGCGAATCGACTTCAAGGGAAAGCCCCTTTACTTGGGTTACTGCTATCAGAAGCCGACACTTGACGGGATCATGGAAACCTTGAAAGCGGCAATTCGGCGCTATGGTCTGAAGCTAATATGCTTTGATCATTTACATTTTCTTTGCCGGTCAATCAATAACCAGGTTCAAGAAATCGGGCTTGCCGTTCAAGCTTTCAAGTTTCTTGCTGAAGAATTAGAAATTCCTATCATCCTGATTGCACAACCGCGGAAGATTCAAGCGGGCAGCATTATGACGGCAATGGATTTGAAAGATTCATCCTCAATCTTTTCCGATTGCGATCACCTGATAATTTTACACCGGGCCAGGAAGAAGGGAAACGGCGGGGAACTAGCAACGGAAAGTTATGATCCGGCAACCTTGGTCAGGGTTGAGGCGAGCCGGTACAACAGCGGCGGGGAATGTCTGCTTTATTATCACGGGGAATATTCACGATTTGATGAAATGGCACGATGAACGAAAAAGCGGTCGAAAAATACATTGAAGCGAACGAAGGGAAAGGAAGACGCGGGAGCAGGCAGAGAAAGCGTAATAAATACAGAGAGATACCCCCCGCCCGTCATTTTCTTCAAGGAAAAAAACCCGGGAAATCGGATTTGACCCATTTCCTTGTGAGTGCAAAATAAATGCTCAAATTAGAATAAATACCAAAAAGTGACAGAGGGTAAAAATTATGAGTGATAAAAAAACATTTCCAGAACCCCCCGAACACCTGAGCAGCAAGGCGCAAGAGCTATACAATTTCTACGCGGGAAAATCAGTAAGAGCACCCGGACAGATTGCACTCCTGGTACGAGGTCTTGAATCGATGGACACAGCGGACGAATGTTACAGGATTATTCACGAGGAAGGGCTGTCTGTTACCTCTGAGCGGTCAAAGATTACGAGACAACACCCCCTTTTGAATACGCAAAGAGAGGCAATCGGGCAAATGATGAAGATATTTAAATTACTTAGATTGGATGTGAACTTTTATAAGATACCGAACGGAATAGGTTACACTGATTTTGTTTAAAAAACGGCCTGCAATAGCGGGTTTTTTATAAATGCCCGTCTGTCGGCGCGAGAGCAATGACGGCGAAAAGTCCGAACCGGGAGACCGGGCGGAACGGGAAGATCCGAAGCGGCGCGAGAGCAAAGTTTTAAGCACGGGCGCGAGAGCAACCGGGCCGGGCGATAGCACACAAAAAAAACAATACGAAAGGAATACTAATTATGTCTTATACAGATAAAGAAGTTCAAGAAATGTTAAAGGAAATCGGCCATATACACGCCGAGACACGCGGCACGTTTGAAAACCGTTTTGACCAGTATGACGCGGATTTGAAAAAAATAAAAGATCAGAGCGATGCTATTGAAACGGTCCTGGGACGCGAACGGCTTCCCGGCGGTGGATCCTCTTCACGTGGTGACGGGGTTTCCGTTTCGGCGGTTTCCCAGGAACACAAAGAGAAGTTTTTAGGCTGGATCCGGAAGGGTAGCAACCCGGAGGCGCTGAAAAGTCTTGAAATACAGGCTTCCCTGTCCACCCTTGATGACACCGAAGGAGGATTTTTGGTCGCCGAGGAAATGGCTAAGGAAATCGAGCATTTAGCAACCGATGCAGTGGCAATGCGGCGGCTTGCGACCGTTGTCACGAGCAAGGGAGAGTATAAGCGACCTCTCTCTAAAGGCGGCGCCGGTGGCGGCTGGGTGACTGAGAAAGGGGCAAGGGCTGAAACCGATGGGCCGGACTTGACCCTGTTCAGTCCGCCGATGCAAGAAATATATGCTATGCCTGCGGTGACTCAGAAGCTTCTGGACATGTCAGATTTTGACGTGGAAAGTTGGATTACTGAAGAGGTATCCGATGTGTTTATCGAGACCGAAGGCACAGGCTTCATTACCGGCAACGGCGTCGGCCAGGTGAAGGGTATTGTGGACGATGACAAGATGGTGGCAAACGCGTCCTGGGAGTATGGCAAAACCGGTTATATTGCTGGCGGGCATGCTTCACTGTTGAATAATGCAGACAAGCTCTTTGATCTTCAGCACGCATTAAAGCCGGTTTATCGTCAAAATGGGACTTTCCTTATGAACGACACCACCCTTTCCGTTATTCGTAAGTTCAAGGATGGTGACGGAAATTATATCTGGAGACCGGGCCTTGAAGCTGGATCCCCTGATATTCTCCTGGGAAAGCCGATTGAGATTGACGACAACATGCCCGATATCGGCGCGGACGCTTACCCTGTGGCTTTCGGAGACTTCAAAAAAGCCTACAGAATTATTGACCATGTCAATGGTATTCGGGTTTTGAGAGATCCCTACACCTCTAAGGGCTATGTGCGGTTTTACACGACAAAGCGCCTGGCGGCAGGAATCTCAAACTATCAGGCGATCAAGTTTATGAAGATCGCTGCAAGCTAAATCTTTACCCCGTGGTGAGGGGGCCTTGGCATTTTATTTCCATGGTGCCAGGGATATCTCACCGGAGCACGAGGCAACCGTGTGCTCTTTCATAAAACAACGGAGCCAGCCGCCGGGGGAACTTGTAAGCCCTTGAAGCGGCGCGCCTACCATGGCGCTAGTGATGGTGCAAGACACGACCGGGTGCGAACCTGAGAAGGGCGTCCCTCCCCCGGTCATTTTTAAAGGATGGCCATGCTCGAATCAGACGACATTCTTTTCGATACCCCGAGCAACCTTTCCCCGGAGTTGCTTCTGTGGTTGGCCTGTCTGAAAGATGCAGTAGGGGCGCTACGAGAAAAACGCTTTGGCGATAACACACCCGCGAAAGCATATGCGCGAGATTTTCTGTTTGCTGACCATCCCTTCTTTGAAATGTTGTGTGATTCATTAGGGAGTGAGCCGGATGCTATGAGGCGAAGGGTTAGACGAGCTACGAGAAGGGGAGATACATTCTTGTAAGTATATTAGCAGCATACCACCCCCCGTCGAAATGTCTGGAAATCTAAAGCGCCGTGAAACCGCATTGGTCTCACTTATAGAATTAAAAAAGTGTTTGATTATTGTTATTAGTGAAAATCAAACAGGGAAATCAAAGATATGTTTAATTACCCGAGGACGACGGTCCGGGGTCACGTAAAAGGTGCAGAAAAGAAACAAAGATCCATCTTCTCAAAACAAGAAAAGGAAAGACAGAATATGAAACATTATGGAATTTGGAACACCGAAGTTTCAAAATGGATGATGACCGGAGATGGGGCGATTATGTGGTCAACTGGCAGAGCGGTTATGGAAGCAAAGCTCTCGGAAATGAATAGCTTTGAGGGGAAACCGGGACGATATGAAGTCAGAGAATTTATCGGCACAACAGAGAAGCAAAAACCGTAATGACATTGGCGGCTGTTAATATCGTTATCACAACAGTAAGCCACAACATGATTTTGGTTTGTCTGTTTTGTTGTCTGCGCTGCAATTCATCGAGGTAATAATTCACACCCGGATCGGTACTGTCTGCTTTTTTATCATGGTCAATTATAAGTTGTTCATCACTTGTTTCTCGGAGTTCTTTGATTGTGTGCGACATCTTCCACGGTCTCCTTTCAAGCCTGTTAATTATACCCTTTCTTTAATTGCTCCATCCCATATTCTTAATACATCAGACCGAAGCCGCCTGTTAGAAAAAATAGTATCAGAAGAACAATAACAATAACTACCGTCACGTTAATCCACGACCAATTCCATGACCCACATTTAGGGCATTTGCTGGATTCAATGCCGATTTCATGGCCACAGTTTTTACATTTAATCAGTCTGCTTGTTTTCATAGCTCCCCCTTTTCAAAACAAAACCCAGACCACCCGGCACCTTATTCCACAACCGGCAGGTCAAGCTTGACACCAAAATGTCCTTCGTCTCCGTCCTCACGCCGCCAGCCACCGACTATTTTGGCTTGGCAAGTTGCACCGGCCCCCGCATAGCCTTCATCGGCAAGAAGTTTTCTGAATTGTCTCGCATTTTCTCTATCAAGATAACCAACCGGATTGCCATCAATAGCAACAAGGATGGCTTTGTTGTCATATTTATTAGTGTCTTCATGTATCAGCAGGGCAGTTACAACCTTTTTGTGGCCGTCCTCTGTTTTGCCACCACATATTGCGGATAGCTCCTTCTGATATTTTGATTCCCCGACTACATCATGCTTAAATAAGCCGGGACCAGGTATATTGACAATAAGGTCATCTTGTTTTTTTGATCCGAACAAGCGCGATAAAAATCCCATGCTTTTATACCCCCCTTCTTTTTTATCGTATTTGAATAGCACATTGATGTTGCTTAGTAAAGAAGTGAACTCTTGCGCTTTTTGCGAGGACCTGAAAGGCTCCTGAGAGATCGGGGGCCTTTTTTGTGTGCTATCCGGTAGCAGGGTGGTAGCAAGAGAAAATAAAAAGGGGTTAAGCAACTCGCCTAACCCCTTGATTTTATTTGGTAGCGGGGGCTGGATTCGAACCAACGACCTTTGGGTTATGAGCCCAACGAGCTACCAGACTGCTCCACCCCGCGCCATTTATCTATTTGAAGAATAAGTTACTAAATCAATACCTTTTAAATGTCAAGAGTTTTTCTGTAATTCCTCTATTACTTCGAAAACATTTATTTTTCTTTCTATGCCCTTTATATCGAAAGTGTCCATACTTTCTACCTTTACAGAATCCTGAACTTCTCCGTAGGTCTCGTCACATATCAGTATCTGATCTTTTTTGGCATGGCGCTCAAGTCTTGCTGCCAGGTTGACCGAAGAACCAAAAACAGTGTATTCTTTTTTTTGGGGTGAACCGAATATTCCAACCATTGCCTCTCCGGTGCTTATCCCGATCCCTACAGGAATATTCTTGTCAATCTTTGAAAGGTTTTTGTTGATTTTGGCCATTTCTTCTCTCATTCTTATTGCACACTTAACTGCTCTTAGCGCATCGTCATCATAGGATATCGGCGCTCCGAATATTCCCATGATGCTGTCCCCTATGTGTTTATCCAGGGTGCCATTATATTCAAAAATGATATTGTCAAGGGGTGAGAAGTAATGAGAATTGAGCATGTCGGAAAGCTCTAAAGGACTCATCTTTTCCGATATTTCCGTAAAACCGCGAATGTCACTGAAAAGTATACTGACCCTTTGCTTTCTCGGAACTATGTTCTTTCCTTCCTTCTGCAGTTCGGTAAGTATCTGTTCTGATACAAACTGTTTTAACCTCTTTTTGATATTGTATTCTCTGACTTTTGCTCTTAATTCGATGTTTTCAAAGGGTTTGGTTAAAAATCCGTCTATACCCGCATTGACCGAATGGATGGCACTTTCCATCGTCGCATATCCCGTAAGCATAATTCTGGTGATTTCGGGGTTAATACTGCCTATTTCAATCAATGTTTCGAGACCATCAATGCCGGGCATCTTAAAATCTGATATTACCGTTTCTATATCCCGCCAGTTATCCTGGACGATATTGATAGCTTCCATGCCATTCTCCGCCAGGAGGATATTGTAACCATCTTTTACGAGAACTTTCTTAAGGGATCTCCTGACCCCTTCTTCATCGTCTACTATCAATAACCCTGTCATTTTTCTCTCCTCTTACAGGGAAGGACTATTGTAATAGTGGAGCCCATACCTGTTTCGCTTTTGATGTAAATATCGCCCATGTGCCTCTTTATGATTTCATGAGATATATACAGGCCCAAGCCCGTTCCTTTACCTACCCCTTTGGTTGTAAAAAACGGCTTGAAGATATCCTTGATTGTTTCGGGGGGGATTCCATTTCCAGTGTCAAGACACTCTACTACTACACTATTCGTCTCTTTTTTATAACGTGTAGTTAATGAAATTTTACCTTTACCTTCGGGCAGTGCCTGAATGGCGTTTTTTATAATATTAATGAAGACCTGTCCAAGGTTTGCAAAATTGCCTTCAATCTCGGGCAGGGTTTCGTCGTAATTTTTTTCGATGCTCACACTGATGTATTTGTATTGGTTGTATAAAACTCTCAGCGCATCGTCTATCACCACGTTGATATTCACCGGTTCAACGTACGTCTGTGTCTGTCTGGAGAGATCGAGTAAACTTTTTACTATATCCCTTGCCCTCCTTAACTCCTTCAGACTAAATTTGAGATCATCTATTATCTCGTTTTCCTCGTCACCCTTTTCTTCCGGTTTGTCCATAGATTCTATGCTTGTTTGGATAAGGCTTGAAGCGCTCGATAGTGGATTGTTCAATTCATGTGCTGTTCCCGCAACAAGCTGCCCAATGGCTGCTAAGCTTTCCGACTGAATTAGCTGTTTTTGTGTTTTATCTTTTTCTTCCAGGGTGCGTTGAAGGACTGCCGTCCTTTCTTCGACCTTCCTTTCCAGCTCAATATTCAAGTTCTCAAGCTTTTCATAGTTCCTTGCATTTTCTATAGCGATTGCACTTTGATTTGCAACGGTTGCTAATAGTTCCAGATCTTCATGAACAAACAGTTCCTCCGATTTTTTCTCTCCCAGCAATATCATCCCCGTCAGTTTTTCTCTTGAAATCATGGGGATAACAAGAGACGCTTTAAATGTATTAAAGATATTGACGATTGAAGTTCTGTCTTCTTCGGGAATAGAAATGTTGTCAACGGCAGCCTGATTCAAGGATCCCCTGTTTTTCTCAAGAAATGTAACTATCGGATGATTTTTCTCTATGCCGTCGGGCAGCATGCTCTGATACGAGTATGAATGAAAAAAGTCCTTTTCATCATTATATATCAGGAGCGTTACGTGACTTACCTGCAATGCTTCCGAAATAGAGTCCAGCAGAAGGTTTGTAATTTCATCAAATTTCAGCAGGGAAGTCATCTTCCAGCTTATTTCTTTGAGGGTTTTTTGATAATCGTATTTTCCCCTGAAGAAAAGCTTATCGATAAATTCCTGAACCTTTATTCGTATAGGGTTGAACAGAAGGACTATAAGTAAGGCTAGGGAAAAAGAAAGAATGACAGGGTTGCTATACCCGGACCACATAAATAATACGTTGAACAGGTATATGATGAATATGTAAAGCACTGTCAGTATGGCAGTCAGGAAAAAATAGACAGTTCCTCTTCGTATTACCGTACCGATGTCGAGAAGGTCGTATTTAAGCACTCCAAAGGCTAAGATAATCGCAGGAATGAAGCTGAAGTTGCCCATCGGATAAACATTGAAACCGCTTACGGGAAAATAATTTAATGAAATGAGAATAGTGCTCAAGCCCATTCCGGCAAGTACATATTTTGTCCTGTTTTTCTGCTGATTATCGCTGGCATTTTTCATGCCCATAAACAGGGTTAGAATGCAATATAGTACCGTTGAAATGGCGAAAAGTGAAAAGAGATGATAAACCGGACCGGCTTTGGCAATTGTCCCAAAATGATATTCGTTAAATCCGCTTATGAAAAGGTCTGTCTGGGTAAAAAATAAAAATATTAAACTTAAAAAACAGGCAATATACACAAGCCATTTTCTTCGGGAAATTCCGAGGAAGGAGTGAACAAACTGGATGTACACGGGCAGAATAAAAACTAAAAATAAATAGGCTAATCTGTCAATTTTAAGGGCAAGGGTTTTGTTCGGTATAATGGAAACTAAGGCAACATCAATGTTAATTACTGCTACTAAAAAACAGATGCCTGCAAAGAGGAGATTCGTCGGGTTTTTTCTGCCTTTTAAAAGGGAAATCAGTACAAGACATACAAAAACGACAAAACCTAAAAAAGGGGTTATACTGTATGTGTGCGACTCTCTCAGATAGTCAAAAAACATATCATACCGCTGCCTTTCTCATAAACGTACAAAGTCCCTAAAAAACGAATACTGCGGCTGCCAGTACCGTTGTATAGCCACCGTCCTTTACGATACTCGATTGCGTGGTATCACGTGTTCTTACAATCTTGCCGCTTATTTTGAATATCTCCCTCTTTTCATCCCAGCTTTCATCTACATCGAAATCTATTCCGAGGGTGGATGCCAGCATAGCGGCTGCCAGATCTTCCGCATATTCCCCCACTTCTGTTCCTTTCCGTCCGAAGGCATGATACTCGCTGATATATCCATACGCCGATTTATCAGCCGGAATAGCGCAACCCACTGAAGCGGCTAAAAGTCTTCTCGGTTCGTTGCTGCAGCAGCGGCTTATAACATAGTAAGTTATCGCACCGGGCATGAGCTCTTTTAACCCCTGAACTTTCGATATCATCTTACAACCGGGCGGGAAGATGCTCGATACCTTAACCAGGTTGTATTTTTCTATGCCGGCACTCCTCAATGCCAGCTCAAAAGAGTGAAGTTCCTCCTTATGATGACCAACACCTTTTGTAAAAAACATCTTTTTGGGAACGAATATTTTCAATTTTCAACTCCTTCTATTATATAACCCATTATTCTATATATGAGTTTTGCCGCTAAAAAATCGGGTGCAACCATTCCTGGAATGGGTGTAAGTTCAACTATGTCAAATCCGCGTATCTTGCATCTCTTTGATACCTCTTTAATCAATCTCAGGAGATCATTCCAGTAAATGCCTCCTGGTTCAGGTGTACCGGTTGCCGGCATTACAGAGGGGTCAAGTACGTCAAGATCAACTGTTAGATAAATATCACCCGACAGGTTTTCACAGACCCGTTTTACCCATTCATGATTTTCATTTATGAAACCCATCGGAAATGTCTTTACCTCACTTTTAGCTAAGAAGACAGCCTCTTCCTTGCTGATGCTTCGCACACCTGCCTGGACAAGAGGACAGAGCTCAGATATTCTGCGGCCTACTGATGCGTGACTGTAGGGGCTGCCCTGATAGGTATCTCTCATATCCGCGTGAGCATCAAGCTGGAGCACCGAAATCGAAGGGTATTTCTCCTTCATTGCCCTGACGGCTCCGAGTGAAATGCTGTGTTCTCCTCCCAGTATGACCGGTATCTTGTCGAAAGACAAAATATAACTTATCCTTTCACATACAATTCCCATCATTCTTTCCGGACCACGGGCGTCCGTTTCTACAGGTGGTAGAGTGTGAATCCCTTCAAGATAGGTTTCCCTGCAAAGTTCTTCATCATAGAGTTCCAAGTTGCTGGAAGCGTCCAGTATGGCCGCCGGTCCCCTTCTTGACCCGGGCTGATAGGTTGCGGTCAGGTCGTATGGAATAGGCACCACGACAAACGTTGAATCTTCAAGAGAAGAAAAATCAGAAAGTATTCCTCCAAAATTCATAAGAGAACTGCTCCAAATCTGTTTATTATGGTTGGTAAACGGAGAGGGTAAATTTGCCGTTTTCATATACAAGATAAGAGTAGTGGCTGATCCAGTCACCGAGAGTTACGAATATTTTTTCCCTCCCGTCAATAGTATACTGTTTTATTGTCGGTTTATGGCAATGCCCCAAGATTACGGCATCAAACCCTTCTTTAAATTTCTCAATGCTAAAGGCCTCCATTTTTTCGACGAGGCCATCCGGAGACTTTGCTAAATGCTCGTTGCTTATTTTTGAGCTCATCCGGGCAATTTTCCAGAGGATAACAGGGGGGATTTTTTCCTGTATTTGGTAAAAGGTCCTGCTCCTCAATAGCTTTCTTAACATCAGATATCGGGTATTGGCCGTATCGATGGTATCTCCGTGTGAAACAAATGTTAAGATGCCGTCCAGATTGATAGTCCCCCAATCAGGAAAGACCTCCATCCCGTGTCTATCAGTAAAGAATTTTTTGAGAAAGAAATCATGGTTTCCTTCACATAAATGTATCTGGACTCCGCTGTTTTTCAAATCTGTCAGCTTGTTAACTATTGTTCTGAAATCGGGATATAGTTTCTCCCCTCTGCAAAACCAGAAATCGAAAAAATCACCGACAATAAAAAGATGGTCAATTTTCTCTTTGAGGGTATCGAGGAAATTCGACAGAAAATGATAATTAGCATCCTCTCTGCTTTGTAGATGGGCATCAGATAAGAAAAGTGCTTTCATTGTTTCAGGATTTTTTCAACCAGGTTTTTCGAATTTTCAAACATTGTGTCAATCTCTTTCTCACTCATCCCTGCCCCGGCAGCTATTCTGCGGGCCATCTCTTTACTTACAAGGTCTTGAGGGGCATGGGTATCGGTATTGAGGACGAGACCGGCATCAAATTTACGGGCCAGTTTTACAACATGTCCATTGGTTAAACTGTGTCCGCGCCTGGTGGAAATCTCTAAAAACACCGATTTTTCGGAGCACAACCTGACTTCTTCTTCCGTTATTAAGCCCGGATGGGCAAGAATATCTATCGGTGATTTAATCGCGGCAAGATTGGTTCCCGAAACAACCGGCTCTACGATGGTTTCTCCATGTACGACGACTATCTTTGCTCCCATTTTCCTCGCTTCTACTGCCAGCTCGTGGATGCTTTCCGGTGGAACATGGGTGATCTCAATTCCCGGGATAGCTTTGATAGAATATGCATCGGATATTTTCTCACAGACTTTCACTATGCGCGGGATAATAAAATCTATATTTGAGTGGTCTGCATGGTCAGTTATTGCAATTGCTTGATACCCGGCTACCGAGGCTCTCCTTATCAGCTCCGACGGAACTAATTCTCCGTCGCTGAAAATTGAATGGGTGTGAAGGTCAATCATGCGAGTTCTCCTGTAAATAGTCGAGGGTAGTTTCTTTAACAGAGTTCCCATAGCAGAATTTACAATTAAGTTCAATAAAGATTAAACCCCCAAAATCCGACATAGGTTTAAGTGGATCAGTTTTTTGGAGGTTTTTGCTCATAAAAACCAGCTTAGCGGTTCGGTATCCGCGTTGCTTTAGACCTGCTTGTGTTTATATCACTGCTTACCTG